>ERZ772924.180-NODE-180-length-30843-cov-3.925198_pt1 | contig 30843 bp, 27 predicted proteins | sample MGYA00512116_ERZ772924 | MGnify/ENA primary metagenome ERZ772924 (study PRJEB29015, sample SAMEA2737920) | human oral metagenome | biome: human oral; feature: human-associated habitat; material: dental | place: China | collected 2134 ...
ATATCTGATCTATCAGCTACTAGTTAGTAAAGAGCTTTATGATTGTAGCGGAGAGAAAAACTATCTAAGAGCGTTTTATGTTATTGCAGCTACGGAGATAGTAACTCTAGTCTTGATAGCGCTTGACTCGCAGCTTTTTGCCTTAGTATTTGCCATAGGGTGGTTAGCTTCGGTAATTCTAAATGTTTCGGCGGTTTATGGCACTAGGGAGGTTACCGCTTCAAAAGGCGGCTACGGCCTAGTGCATCTGGCGTATCACGTAAGGCAGATGAACGGGCGGGAGTTTTAGGTATTTAAATTTAAGGGGCGATTAGTATAATCCTATATTATTTTAAAAAAGGAGTTTTAAATGACTTTTATGGAGTCCGTGCAAACTTGCGTCAAGCAAAAATACGCCGCATTTAGCGGGCGAGCATCAAGGTCGGAGTACTGGTGGTTTTTTCTATTTACCGTGCTTGGCGGGATTGTTTTGAGCTTGATAGATGGCGTTTTAGGCACTACGATAGGGTACAATCAAATAATAGCCGGCAAAATCGTCCATCAAGAAATCGGCATTATAGATGCGCTTTTTCAGCTAGCTATGCTCGTGCCAGCCATCGCCGTATCAGTCAGGCGACTACATGACACCGATAGAAGCGGCTGGTTTTTTCTGCTTATTTTAACGCCGATCGTGGGTGTTTTTTTTCGGCGATATCGGGCTTTTGGTATCATTTGTGGGTTGGATAGTGCTGCTTGTATTTTTCGTGCAGCGCGGCGATAGCGGGTCCAATCGCTTCGGATACGATCCGCTATGATAAAGCTCTAAAGATTTGCGGAATTTTAGAATTATAAAATTCCGTGCAGATAAAATTCTTTGTATTATCACTTAAAATTCTATGCATAAGCACTTTGTAGTGCTAAATTTTTCTTAGAATAAGCTTTTCAAATCCTCTTTAATTGATTGCCGTTATCTGTAACTTAGAATTTTTATATTATAATAGCGCTCAAAATTTTATTTTAGAAAGGATGAAAATGAAAGAGAGAATCGAGGCGCTGTTCGCGCAAAATCCTAAAATTTCGATCGCGCAGATCTGCAAGGAGCTCGGCGCCAAGGAGATCGACGTACTGCTAAACCTGCCCGAGCACTTTGGAAAGAGCGCCGGCGGCGATAAATTCGGCGAGGTCATTAGGGAGCTTGAGAGTTGGGGCGAGGTGCTTTTCGTGAAAAATACGCCGAGCTTCATCATCGAGTTTAAAACCAAGATCCCAAGCGGCAAGAGCGCGCAGGGATATTATAATTTCGGCATGGGCGCAAACGGCGATGAGGCGCATGGGCTGGGCATTTTGGGGGGTCATCTAAAGACGGATGAGATCGATAAGATTATCCTCGTGACGCAGACTTTCATGGGGATGCTCTCGAAATTCGTGGGCTTTTACGACAAGGAGGGCGAGAATATCTTTAAAATTTACGTCTCGCGCGACGAGAAAGGACAGCTGCTAGCCGAGCAAGACGCGAAATTTGAAGCGTTAAAAGCCGCGATTTAGCGCTCGCGCGAGATTAATTTTGCCCTGCCCGCGCATCGCCTACTTAAGCTTTAAAATTCTACGCGGTGCTAACTGGGACGCCTTAAGCTCGCCGATAGGATTTCAGGCAAAATTTTAAATTATCGTTGATGATGAAATTCCAAATTCGCCTCGTCGCTATTTGCGCTTCAAGGCGTTTGGAATTTCACGGGCTCGGCTAACGCCCACTTTATGTGAAGCGGAATTTTGCCGCTTTAAACAGATAGCCCTTTCAAATTTTATTTCAACAATCTACTACTAAATTTTCAAAAATTTTATTTATATTGTCTTTGTACTGCGTATCGTCAAACTTCAAACTATTATTCGCAATTTTCCGCCCGGTAATATCTCCAAGCTCCATAAGATACCGCTTGGGCTTTTCTAAAAATTTATCTACGTTCGCCTTTTTATCGGAGCCCCACTCATCTGAGCTAAAATGAATATACGCGATAATTTTTTGCTTTTAAGATAATATTTCGGCTGGTAAATTCCCGATTTCGGAAAATATCTCGATACTTCCCCGCTCAAACAAAGGCAAATATCGATCTTTTGCAGCGAGTGCATTTCAAAATCGCTAAAAATCCTTTTAATCTCTTGCCTTACCGCTCTTATAATATCCGGTATATAGATCGGCACATCATCCGCCCCGCCGATAACGGCATTTATGTTAAATTCCACACGGCACCTCGTCCTTAAATTATAAAGTGATATTATTCAAAATTTTGGCTCATTATATCATCTTCATAATATTTATTGGGTGCTGAAGCTACGGAGTTTTGAAATCGATATATTTTTTATCAAAATAGACCCGAATGAAGATTAAATTTTATAAAATCTACTGTTTTAATTTCATATCTCAAAACTTTCCGCCGTTACGCAAGGAGCGACAAATTTTAAAATTGAAATTTTATACGTTAAGCTTAAAGTGTATAAAACTCCGCTATTTAGGGCAATGCAGACCTGAATTTTTATCTTTTACTGCTATAATTCTCTCAGAAATTTAAATCTTAAGATTAAAAAGTATTCTTAAGAATTTTATAAGACGGAGGAGATATTGAATAGATTGATCTTAAAGATTTATGCGTGGCAAAATACCGCTACGCCGTGGTTTTGGCTCTTTGTAATAAGCGCAGGCTATCTTGCGGTATCGCATTTTTTCTTTCAGCGCTGCCTTTTTATGTCGCCTACGCAGATGAGCACCCTCGTGCGTCTGGGCTTTGTCGTAGCGGGCGCGGGCGCACTCATCGGCTTGCTGCTGCCATTTGGCTTCATAGCAAGGCTCGTTGCTTACGTGCTCGGCTTTGCGGGCGCGATATACGGCTATTTACAAAGCTCCGCGCCGCACCCCGCCGCAGATACCGCAAATTGCCTCGCAGCACCCGCCTTTCCTTTTGCGGTGCCGCTTGATAGCCTGCTGCCGGAGCTGTTTCGCCCCGCAAGCTGCACGGGCACCCCGTCCTTTCCCGCGGGCACCGCACTTAGCGATGTGCAGAGCTTTTTTGGCGGATTTTACGGCGAGGGGTTCTATCTGGTGCCGAGCATAAAATTCGCAGACGCGGCGCAGTGCGCGCAGGTAGCGTTTGCGGTATTCGCGGCTGTTTTGGCCGTGATGTTTGCGAGCTTTTTATACGGCAGATTTACGAGAAGTTTTTAAAATTTTAAGAAAGGATAAGCATGAAGTTTTTAAATTCTATTGCGGCTGCGGCGGCTCTTGCGGCCGTGATCGCAAGCTACGCTGGCGCCGAGGTCAAGGCGGGCGAGACGCTTTATGGCACGGTGCTAAAGCAGGTAAGCGTAAGCGGCGATTTGTCGCACAAGGACGGCAGGTTGCTGCCTACGAATGCCATAGAGGTACTGGAGGTCAAGGACGGAGTGGTGAAATTTTCGATCACCGGCTATCAAAGTCCAAAGGCGCCCAACGTTATTTATTTCACGCCTAAAGCGCGCATAATCGCGGTGGCGTTTTCGAAGCAGGCTAAATTTCAAAGCGAGAGCTTGGGCGAAGAGGACGGCTTTAATAAGGTTAAAATAACCGCCTACACCGACGAGGGCGCGCTAAGCGGCGACGTGGATAAAATTTTCGCGGGAGCGAAGGAGAAATTCGAAGCCTCGTGTAGCGTTTGTCACGCTCTGCATCAGCCTGCCAGCTACGAAGCCAACAGATGGCCGGGCTACATCAAATCGATGCTTTCGCGCACGCCTATTAGCAAGGATGAGAGCTGGACGGTGGTGCAGTATCTGCAAAAGCACTCTAAGGACGTAAATTTAAAGGATATGAAATGAAAAGACGAAATTTTTTAAAGCTCGGCGCGGCGGTTTCGGCGCTTCCGCTCATTCCAAGCTCGATGCTCGCGGCGGATAAACTCACGGCGCTTAAGAAAAACGGCGAAATTTTAACCGCGGCGCGATGGGGAATTTTAAAAGCGAGCGTTAAAAACGGCAAGATCGTAAAATCCGCGCCGTGGAAGATCACCTCTAAAATTCCCAATACTCTTCAAAATACGATGGCGGATCTCGTTTATAATACGCGTATCAAGGCGCCGATGGTGCGAAAATCTTACCTCGCCGATCCCGATAATCCAAAGCCGGAGCTTCGCGGACTTGACGAATGGGTCGAGGTAAAATATGAAGACGCGATTAAACTCGTCGCGCGCGAGCTTAAAAAGACGCGCGAGCAAAAGGGCGCAGACTCGGTATTTGCGGGAAGCTACGGCTGGCAGAGCACGGGCAACGTACATGTCTCAAGGACGCTGCTTCATAGATTTATGAACTTAAGCGGCGGCTTTACGGGCGTCACGGGCGATTACTCCACTGGCGCGGCGCAGGTCATAATGCCGCACGTAACGGGTTCAAATCAGGTCTATGAGCAGCAAACCTCGTGGCCGGTGGTGCTTGAAAACTCCAAAGTCGTGGTCTTTTGGGGTCTAAATCCGATCTCTACGCTTCGCGTGGCGTGGACGAGCTCGGACGAGCAGGGATTTAAGTATTTCGAGCAGCTAAAAAACAGCGACAAAGAGATCATCATCATCGATCCGATCAAAACCGTGAGCGGCAAGTATTTCGAGGGCAAGGCGCGATGGATCACCCCTCGCCCGAACACCGACGTAGCGATGATGCTAGGTATGGCGCAGCACCTCTACTCGCAGGGCAAGTACGATAAGGAATTTTTACAAAACTACACCGTGGGCTTTGAAAAATTCGTACCGTACCTCACGGGACAGAGCGACGGCGTAGCCAAGACGCCCGAGTGGGCTAGTGAAATTTGCGGCATTAGCGCGGACGTGATCAAAGAGCTCGCGATAAAATTTTACGAAAACCGCACGATGATAATGGCTGGCTGGGGTATCCAGCGCGCTCATCACGGCGAGCAGGCGCACTGGATGATCGTAACTCTATGCGCAATGCTAGGACAGATCGGACTTGCCGGAGGCGGCTTTGGCTTTAGCTACCACTACGCTAACGGCGGCGCGCCTACCTGCGCGGGCGGCGTGATCGGCGGAATGAACGCGGCAAGCGTCGGCGTCGTTAAGGACGGCAAATTCCTAGGGCTTGCGCAGGATCAGAAGCAAGGCGGCGAAGCAGCCCAAGCGTGGCTGGTAAATACGGCGAAGGTTGCCTTCCCTCTAGCTCGCATTGCGGACGCGCTGCTAAATCCTGGCAAGACGATTGATGCGAACGGTGAAAAGATCACCTATCCGCAGATCGACTTCATCTACTGGGTCGGCGGAAATCCTATCGTGCATCATCAAGATACCAACACCAACATAAAGGCTTGGCGCAAGCCGCGCACCATCGTAGTGAATGAAATTTACTGGACGCCGACTGCGAAGATGGCAGACATCGTGTTCCCGACCACGACGGAGTATGAGCGCAACGACATCACGATGAGCGGAGACTACTCCAATATGCATATAATCCCGATGAAGCAGGTCGTCGCTAAGCAGCACGGCGCGAAGGACGATTATCAAATTTTTACCGACCTTTGCAAGGCCTATGCAGATGGGCTTGCCGAGGTTTATACGGACGGCGGCAAAACGGAGATGGACTGGATCAAGGAATTTTACGAAGGGGCGGCGAGCGCCGTGAACGCAAACACCGCTTTAGGCATTCAGATGCCGAGCTTCGAGCAGTGGTGGGAGAAAAACGAGCCGACGGAATTTTACGAAACGCCAGAGAGTGCCGCATACGTGAGCTTTGAGGATTTTAGAAACGATCCCGTTTTGGAGGCTTTGGGAACGCCTAGCGGGCTGATCGAAATTTACTCCGATACGATTGCTGCGATGAACTACAAAGACTGCGGCGCGCATCCGATGTGGTTCGAGCCCGTCGAGTGGCTCGGGATGAAGGATAAGCCTGCGAAATTTCACCTGCTTAGCCTGCATCCGCTTGATCGCTTGCATTCGCAGCAGAGCAACACCTCAAATCGCAAGAGATACGCCGTCGCGGACCGTGAGCCGGTGTTAATAAATACCGAGGACGCTAAGGAGCTCGGCATCAAGCAGGGCGATCTGGTGCGCGTGTTTAACGCTCGCGGCGAAATTTTGGCGGGAGCCAACGTAAGCGGCGACATAATGCGCGGCGTGGTGCAGATCTTTGAAGGCGCGTGGTACGATCCTAACGCTGAGGGTCTTTGCAAAAACGGAAATCCGAACGTGCTTACGATCGATCTGCCTACGAGCGAGCTTGCCAACGGCAACATCTCCCACACGGCGCTGGTGGATATCGAGCTTTATAAACACAAGGCGGGTGAGGATATTAAACTAACCGCATTTATGCCGCCTAAAGGGGCGAAGTAGGGATTGGGAGCGGTTTAGGTTTTAAGACTGGCTCATTGCTGGCTTGGACTAGATACGCCAATCCTCTACAGGCTTTAGCCAAACTCGCCGTGGTTTTGCTACGGCGAGGCATATCGATTTCGACTTGCCGCGGCTTTATATAGTCGCGGCTGTGTATCGGGACCAATTTGCTTGCTACAGCCTCGAGACTTCAACGATAGGTTACGGAGCTGATTTAAATTTTATAGCCTTGCGCTTGTAGTATGACTGAGTTGATTTTGACTTATCGTAACTTTGAGCTGTGGCAGGCTGGAGATAACAGCAAGCAATATTTGCCTCGCCGCCCTACTCTCTATTTGCTCGTGAAATTCTCGCTAAATTTAAGAACTTACCGTTTGGACTAAAATTTCAATCCAAACTAAAAAACCGCCTAAGCTTCCATTTAAAATTTTTCTTCGGAATTTGTGTATCGCTAAAATCGTCGCTGTAAATTTCGTTTTTATCGGTGAAATAGCCGCTATTTTGAGCCTGCGGTATAAAGTCGGTCCGATCTTCTATTTTTACGTTTAGCGCCTTGAAATATTGCAGCAGCTCATAATACTCTTTTGTAGATACGGCATTTATTAAAAAGTAATTTCTGTTGTTAAATTTAACGACAAAATTTCTTTTTAACAGCCAAAGGGGCTCCGAGCTCTTTTTGAGCTTGTAAATTTTATACGGCAGAGCAAATATTAAATATAGCATTAGATGCTTTATATAAAGAGCAAGTTTGCCTATATGAACGCCTATGCTTGAATATCTATATAACTCATACGAGCTTAAATAATGGAACCTGCCGTAAGAGTTTTCTAGTTCGCATACTACGCAGAAATGAACGCTAGATATATTTGCGGACGGAGCTGGGGCTATCTTGGTTTCGGAGATTATACTATTTTTTATCTTCATATTTCCGTTATAGCGGATCAGGCTGTTTGAAAAATAAAAATAGCTCGGATTTTTAGAAAAATTTTGCTCCGCCGAAATTCTTAGCCGTATGAAAGAATATGTCACAAAAATTAAAGAAACGATACCGAAAGCGCTAAATTTTCCCGTAGTGCCAGTCGTAATCAGATCATAACCCAAAAGCGAAAAACCCAATATGCAAGTAAATATGCTCCAGGAAAATACATGATAGACGGTGTAATCGTTTATGGTCAATGGCTCTTTATCGTAATCTCTCATAAATCCCCTATTTTGTAAAATTTTTGGCACATTATAACGCTTTATTCTCATAACGTATTAAAATTTAAAGTCGTTTTGACCATTTAAATTTTTAAGTTCGTTATTAGGTAGAATTTTAAAATTCTACCCTATTTCGCCTTCTTTGCCGTATCTTGCCAGTCGTTGCATTTATGCCAATGTGGCGATGAGTTAAAACGAAATATGCATACTAAGCGCGATTATGCATAAAAGTAGCGCCAGCGGGACATAGACAAAGCGCCCGATATCATACCAGAGCTTGCCGCGAGCCCTCTCTGCGCCTAGATTGATCTCATCTAAAATTTCATTCCGCTTAATCACCCAAAACCACGATATTGCGCCGATTACTGCTCCGATCGGAATGATATAAATCGATACGAAATCCATCCACGGACCCCATGAGCTTATCGCTTCCATACCAAGGCCCGCACCCAGGCAGATCGCGCACAATAGCGCAAGCGTGAAGGCGCGGCTTAGCCTTGGAAACTTATGCATTAGCGATTCAGCGACTACTTCGAACATATTTTGAAGCGATGAAATTCCACCAAAAATCACGGCGGTAAATAAAATCACCGCAAAGATTCTACCACCTGCCATATCTTGTAAAATTTTAGGCAGAGTTACAAAAAGTAGCTTAGGCCCCGCCGCCGGATCCATTCCGTAAGCAAATACTGCAGGGATCATCACTAGCGCAGCTACCATCGCGGCTAGCGTGTCAAATAGCGCGGTATTTTTCGCTGCAGATACGATGTCTTCGTCCTTGGATAGATACGCGCCATAGACGATCATCCCTGAGCCCGTAATCGATAGCGAGAAAAACGCCTGTCCCATCGCAGAAATCCAAACCATCGGATCTGCTAGCTTAGTAAAATCAGCGCCAAAAAGAAAGGCATATCCGCCCGCAGCGCCTTGCAGCGTCGCGACCCTAATTGCCAAAATTGCAAATAGCACGAAAAATAGCGGCATCATAATTTTATTCGTTTTTTCGATGCTTTTGGCGCCGAAAAATAGCGTCAGCAACGTGCCTGCAACGATTATGCAGTGATAAGGCACCACGGAGTAGGGCGTCAGGGCAAAAGAGTTAAACCACGTATCGGTATTTTCGCTCATTAGCGAGCCGTCTATGGCTTGGACTAGCGCCTTTAAAACATAGGCGATGATGACGGCATAGCCCACTGCGATACACATCGAACCGACAAGTGGCAACCAGCCGATAACCTTACCGATAGCGCCCAGTCCGCGGCTTTTCCACGCGTATTCGTATGAGCCTAGCGTGCCTGTTTTGGCACGGCGACCGATCGCGTATTCGGCGCTTAGGCCTACGTATGAAAACAGCGCTACGAAAAAAACGTAAATTAGCAAAAATGCGCCGCCGCCGTTCGTGCCTAGTTTATAAGGGAAGCCCCAGACATTTGCCATACCTACAGCAGAGCCCACGCAAGCGATGATAAAAGCCCAACGCGATGAGAATTTGTGTTTTGTCATAAAGCCATCCGTGTGAAAAATTTTCGTTATGGTAGCAAAAAGGAATTTAAGATTTATTTATGCGGAATTTTAAGACATGCCGATTTGATTACTGAGGAATTTTTAGAATTTAAAATTGCGAAGTTTTAAAGTAAGATTGGTGAAATTTTACGATTAAAATCGATAGAGTTAATTCTGCGATACTACGCGGCAAAATTTTATCTTTAATAATTTTAGAATTTTACGCTTAGACTTTGGCTTTAAAATCCGCTTAGCCCAGGCTTGTAGCAGGGCTTGATATTTAAGTTAGCCGAGAAATTTAGATCAATTGAAATTTTAAAATTCCGCGAAATTTTGAAATTTTTAAAATCTACGATCTCGCAAAATTTGAAAACAGGCTTATCAAGAAATTTTATCTGGCGCCGCTCTGGCAGAATTTTCGCGGTAGAATTTCGCCTTTCGTTTGCAGCGCGCTTATAAATAGCACTTTTATGACGCTCTGAAGGGCGGTGGGAATTCCTCTACCCGCTATTAGGGCATCTATACGGGAGCGGCAAATAAATTTTCACCCTAGATGGGAATTGGGAGCGTCGCAAGTGGCAGCGCGCTTAAAATTTACGGCGCGCAGCATTGCAAAGTGAAATTTTATTAACCCGCACTTTGGCTTAGTTATTTTTCTCCGCTTCTTCGTTTTCTTGCGGCTGCGCGACTGCTTTTTTGATTGCTTTTACGAGCGAAACTCTTGTGCCATCCATTCGCAGCACTTCGTAGTCGCAGTTTTCATCGCTTATTTTATCGCCGATTTCAGGTAGGCTGCCGAAGAGATTAAAGACGTAGCCGCCGATCGTTAGCTGTTCGGTCTCCTCATCAAAGTCGATGCCCATCACCTCCTCGACGCCTTCGATCTCGAAGCGGCCTCTAAACTCAAAGGTGTTCTCGTCGATACGTTTGAAATTTTGCGCATTCGCGTCGTGCTCGTCGTTGATGTCGCCAAAAATTTCTTCTATTATATCTTCCATCGTCAAAAATCCCGCCGTGCCGCCGTATTCGTCGATGACGAGCGCGGCAAAAATGCGCTGCTTATTCATCATAGGCAAAATTTTAGAGATTGGGCTGTTTTCAGGCACGATGATGAGTTTGCGCACGATTTTATCGAAGCTTTTATCTCCCTTTTGCTGGATGATGTCGCGGATGTGGATGAGGCCTAGGACGTTATCCTTGCTGCCGTCGATATATGGGAAGCGCGTAAATTTCGACTGCAATACGGTTGCATAGTTTTCGTCGTAGCTTTTTTGCTTATTTAGGCATATGAGATCGCGCCTCGGCGTCATTATCTCTTTGGCGACCGTGTCACTGAAATCGACGGCGTTTTTGATGATCTCGGTCTCTAGGCTATCGAGCACACCACCTTTTAGGCTCTCGCTCGCGATGATTTTGATCTCTTCGTCAGAAAGCGCAAGCTCGCTCTCTTTAGCGGGCTTTACGCCGATGATTTTAAGCGAAACGGCAGCGATGAAGTCAAACGCCTTTATGATCGGAAAAAACATAATCCAAAAAATATGAAGCGGCCTGGAGATGAAAAGCACGATCTTCTCGGTTTTGGCAATAGCGATGGATTTTGGCACCAGCTCGCCGAGCACGACGTGAAATAACGTAACGAGCGTAAAAGATATGACGAAGGCGATCGTATGTGCCGCCGCTCCGCCGCCTATGCCGATGGATCTTAGCGGCAGCTCGATCAGTCTCGATACCGCGGGCTCACCGATCCAGCCGAGGGCGAGCGAGCTTATCGTAATGCCTAGCTGTGTGGCGCTGAGGTAGGTGTCTAGGGAGTTTGAAATTTTAAAAGCGAGCTTTGCGTTTGGAATTTTATCCTTAATAAGCTCTTCGAGGCGAGACTTTCTTACTTTGACGATTGAGAATTCCGAAAGAACAAAAAAAGCATTCATAAAGATGAATACAAAAGCTAAAACTAACATTAAAACCGAACTGTCCGTGTCCAAATTTCTTATCCTTTGAAATTTAAAAATAAATATTTATGATTATATCTAAAAACGCTTTAAAATCCAAAAGATATGGAAAATGCCTCGCGCCCGTGCGTAGAATTTTACGGAGTTGAAATTTTGCTTCTTTTATCGCGCGAAATTTCATCTGCCCGCGCGAAACCTCTCGCTACGCAAAATAGCGCTAAATTCTGCCGCCCAGTCGAATAAATTTTATTTTCATACTGGGCTGCGGCTGCAAAATTTCATTTGTATACGGCCGCAGCGAAATTCTATCTGCGCCCGAAGGGGCAAAATTTTACTCCAAATTTCGTCGTGCTTAAAATCGTAAAATTTCGCGCCGTAAAATTTTATAGCTACGGACATTTTGGCCTCCTGCGCGGCGGAATTTCGCCCAGCACTTGCGTTTTGAAATGAAATTTTGTCTCGGCGCGGATTATATTTATCGTGCGTTTTAACGGAATTTCGCGGCGATTTAGAATTTTGCGCTGCGGCAGACCTTTGTCGCTACGGAGCTTCGGCGCGGCGGCGGATAATCCTAGCGCCGCGCGCAAGCCCATTAAGAAATTTAAATGCGACGATAAAATCTGCTACTTAAAAAAACCTCAGCGCGCAAACTCTTGCGAAATTTTAAATTGCAAGACTATCTATTTCTTGTGGCGGCCTCGTAAAGCGGCAAGACTTTCGGCATCACCTCTTTTAGATCGGCGATGCGATCGTCGTTTGAAGGGTGCGTGGACATAAATTTAAGCGGATGGCTCTCATTTAGCTTGTTCATCTTCTCCCAGACGTTTATCGCCGCCCTTGGATCGTATCCTGCGCGCGCCATCAGCTCAACGCCCATCAGATCAGCCTCCGTCTCATGCGTGCGCGAAAACGGCAGCGTGAATGTGTATTGAGCCGCCATGTTCAAAGCCGCTGAGCCCAGATCTCCAAGCCCTGCTGCAGAGCTTGCTACGGCGATACCGACATCTTTCATCTGTTCAGTCGAGGCTCGCTCGCGGCTGTGTTCGCGCAGTGCGTGCGACATCTCGTGCCCCAAAATAGCAGCCAGCTCGGCATCGGTAAGCTTAAGCTTTTCGATGATGCCCGTATATACGACGATACGACCGCCAGGCATACACCAAGCATTGATCGTAGGGTCGTTGATGACGTTTACCTGCCAGTTCCATTTCAGTGCGTCTTTGCGAAATGCGCCGACTTGAGCGATTAGGCGCTTCGAGATGCCTCTAACGCGATCAGTTAGCTTTTTATCGGTATTTAGGACGTGCTTGGCGTTTGCTTGGGCGGTAATCTGCCTGTAGGCAAGCGCGGCACTTTGATCCATTTCAGCTTCGCTTACGGTGATGAATTGCGAGCGGTCGATGCCTACGGCGCCGCCTTGCGTGGTGCTCGCGCAGCCGGTAAAAATCATCATCGCAGCAAAGGATATTAAAAGAGCTAATTTTTTCATCTTTTCTCCTTGAAATTTTGCGGCGATTTTAGCGAAATTTGGTTAAATTTTTAGAATTTTATTTTGGATTGTCGGATTTTGCAGGCGCGATCTATTTGGAATTTGCAGTAAAATTTAAGGACGGCCGTCGCCTTTAAAATAGGATTGGGCTTTGTAATTTAGCGATAAAATTTAGCGGTGATTTCGCAGAATTTTATCGTGGCGTAAATTAGGCATTGCTATGTAAAAATAGTGGGTTTATCCAAGCGCGGCGCTGCATAAATAAAGCACCTCTGCGCCTAAATAGAGCAGAGATTGGGGCCGCGGTTTTAAATTTATGCTGCGTAGGCTACGATAAATCCGGCGAAATTTTATTTGCACTAAGCGCTCAGTTTAGGCAGATAAAAGCAATTTGAAATTTGCACAATCAAATCGCGCGATAAAATGGGCTCGGATGTCACTATGATTTAAGATTAGTCGCGCTAATCTTTTGCGGTACATAAATTTTTAATTACTAATTCGGTAAAAGCCAATGCGCCGCATCTTACGTTGCAGTGAAAATGATCGCAGAAATGCCAAACGCCACAGACGCCTTTACGTAGAATTTTATCTCGCGGAATTTTATTTACGCGCAACGGGGTAAAATTTCAAACTGCAAGCCGCACTGTATCATTTTGGATGGAATTTTAAAATTTTACGCGTTTAGAATTTTAAAATTCTGCTACGCAAATTTGTACGATGAAATTTCAAGCTTAAAAATTTGCGCCGTTTTTGGAATTTTATATATGCTCTGGCAACTATAAAATTTTACACTTAGAATTTTATAGTTGCGGCAAGATTTAGTTGGATCGGGGTCTCGCATCGCCGTAGGATTTTTGGCGGCACGGAATTTTACAGTGCACATCTAAATTTAGCTACGCAAAATTAGTAAATTCTTTATCGGCACGGAATTCTGTTGTGCCATTAAAGCGCATGAAGAATTCCGCATAAGCCTCGCAAACTCTAATGAAAGCTCCTTTCTTTGGGGCGCGCGGGTTTTAAGACATGTGAGTAAATTTTACGGTGCAAATCCATAACTGCCATACTTGCCGCTAGGGATTTTGCGCCTGCGGCGCCCATTTAGTCCTTTTTGGACTTTAGCTTGGCGATCGTCTCTTTTGCGGCCTCGTAAGCCTTAGCGCTCATCTCGCGCGCCCTTTCGCTTACGTTTTTGGCGACGTCAGAGCTTTTTAGCTCGGCAAATTTTTGGCTCATCTTCTTTTCAAATTCGCTAAGCTCTTTTTTGATTGCGTCCAGTTTCTCGTCCAGATCGAGGTTTTCGATGATTTTGGCGCTTTTTTGGCTCAGCTCTTGAGTGATTTCGCGCGCTTTGGCGCTCGCCTTTTTTGCGCGCTCACCAAGCTCGATCTCGCCGATTTTGGCGCTTAGCTGCTCGGCAAGATCGCTTGAAATTTTTCTAAATTTAGCCAGGTAGCCTCCGAATTCTTCATCGGCGATCTTGGCGATCTCGCTTTTAGCGGGCTCCTCCGAGCTTGCGACCGCATCGCTTAAAACCGCGCTAAATAGCTCGCTCATCTGCGAAATTTGAAGCCTTTCGTTCTCTAGGCTCTGTGCGTCGCTTGCTGGCGAGAAACTTAGCTCGTCGCGGTATCTTTCGGCGGCTTTGTTTATGCCGTCGTAGCAGCCTAAAATCGCGCCTCTAATCAGCGCAGAGGCTGTATTTTTGCTCTCGTTTGCGACGAAAATCGCGCGATTTATGATGATTTTTGAAATTTCTTTAGTGCGGAATTTCGTAAATTCTCCGTCGCCGATAGCCGAAAATGCGATGTTTTTCGCCGTCTCGTGCGCGGTGTCCTCGATGTCGGTGCCGCTTTCTATCACGCTTATGAAGGCTAGTTCGCTCGCTTCTTTCAGCACGTCCGCAAGTGGAAGTTTGCTCGCGATCGCTCGCTGTAGCGCCGAGCCTATGCGCTCTTTTAGCTCCGCTTCGCTTGCGTTTTGCAGTGCGGTATCCAGATCATCGTAGCTGCGCAAAACAAGGGTTTTAATCGCCTTTTGTTTACAAGCGATCTTTTTGCGCAGATCGTCGTAGTCGTAGATGAGCTTGTAAAGAGCCTGCTCGTCCTCGTCGCACAGCGCCTTTTTTACCCCTTCGATTAGCGCTTCGGCTACGGCGTCCTTTAGAGCTCCTATTTCGTTAAGCTCGGTGGCAAAGTTTAAGATGAGCTCGGCGCTTTTTGCGCTTTTAGCATCTTCACTAAGTCCGCGTAGAGCCTTCAAGCTCTGTTCAAAAGCTAAATTTTGCACGCAGGCCGCCAGCTCGGCTTGTGAAATTTGCGCGAGATCGGCGCCGAATTTTTTGATTATTGCTTCTTTCATTTCATCTCCTGTCACAATACATATTTAAAGTGGGCTTTTAAGCGCTCGAAAATTTCGTTTCGATGTAAGTCGTCCTTGACGAAAACGCTTACGTTGAAGCTCATATATTTACCGCCGTTTGAAAAGCGCGAAAAGTCGATTTTATAATTTTCGCCCTTTAAAATTTCATCGATCTGCTCACGCTTTTGGGTAGTCGCGTCTAGGACTACTTTATATTCCCAAAAGAGCGGATAGTCGATTTTGGGCTTTTCAGCTCCTAGTATACACGCCACTCTTGCCCCCCTCTTTGCGCTGCAACACGATGTCGGTAATCTGCATCGATTTATCTATCGCTTTTAGCATATCATAAATCGTCAGTAGCCCCACGCTCACGCCCGTTAGCGCCTCCATCTCGACGCCCGTTTTGCCCGTGATTTTTACAGTTACAAAAAGCTTAAACGCGCATTCGCTCGCAAGCTCCTCAATATCCGTTTTAATCGAAGTAATCGTGAGCGGATGGGTCATCGGTATGAGTTCGCTCGTCTTTTTAGCGCCCATTATCGCGGCAACGACGGCGGTTTGAAGCACGGGGCCTTTTTTGGCAGTGTTTTGCTTAACGGCGGCAAACGCCTCCGCGCTCATTCGTATGATGCCGCTAGCGGTGGCTACGCGCTCGCTATCGTCCTTGGCGCCGACATCCACCATGCGGGGCATATTGTTTTCGTCGATATGTGAAAGCATAAAATTCCTTGTAGTTTTTGGTGGGATTATAGCAGAATTTCGGGCATAAAAAAAGCCCGAGCTTTTAAACTCGGACTTCATACAAAAAGGAGGTTTTATCTTGTCGGACAAGGACGATTATACTACCTAAACAGTAAATAGAAATAAAATATATCCTTTTTAGGCGAACTCTTTCACGCTTAATTTATAGCCGTTTTTAAAATTTTGATGAAATTTGACGACTTATTATGACGCGCTGCGCAGTAATTTGAATGGGTAGCGAAATGAAACCGAGCCAAAGAGCGATTAAATTTAAAGCGTACGCTAAATGGCAAAGATAAAATTTAAGCGCATTTGAGATTGTTTCATCTTGAAGCGAGGATTTAAAGAGGATTGAGCGGGGGCGCTCCGTCAAGGTGCCATAAACAAAATGCTGCAAAGAAGCGGCTTAAATTAAACGCCGTCTTGCTCTAAATTTAAGCTTGTTTTGCCTAAGCTCAAGACCTCGCGCGCAATGCAGCGTAAATTTAAACCCTTCACGCGAGCGCCGTATTGCGCAGGCGCGGATTAAAATAGCGCGCCGTAAATTTAAGCATCGTCGCGCAAAATCCAGCCTGCGTTTGAAATTTAGCCTCGTTTAAATTTTAAACGTTTTTAGCAGGCCGCCTAAGCTTAGCCCCTTGTCTTCGCCGTTTGCGCCGCCTCCTAAAAGATCGCCCAAAAAACTACTTGCGTCGTTGATATCGATTTTGCCGTCGCCGTTGAGGTCAAGCTTGGCGCTTGCGATTTTGCCGATCAGCGCGCTAAAATCTACGCCTTTGCTATCGACGGCATTTGCTTGTACGTCCTCGCCGCCGCCCAAAAGTCCGCCCAGCATCGAGCCTAGCGAGCTAGATTCGCCGCTTTCGCTTTTGCTTAAAAAATTTGAGCTGATGCCCGCGATTATCGCATTTATCTGATCGTCAGGCAGGTCCACGCCTAGAAATTTTTCGATAAAAGCGACCGGACCGCTTTGAAATTCTCTTAAATTTTTATCGTCGCTTTTGAGTGCAGAGACCATATTTACAAGTCCGTTTATGTCCATTTACGCCTCCTTGATCTTGGCTTTCGCAGCCTGCTTGACGATAAGCTCTATTACTTTTAGGGCGTCCGCTTTGGTTTCAAAATCTTTACTAACGGCGATGATCTGTCCGTTGCTAGCCGTTAGGCGGAAGCGAACCTTGCCTGCTTTATCGGTGTAAAGCTCAAATTTCGGATTATTTAGCTTTTCTCCGCCTGCGATTTGATCCTCGATCTTATTTAGCGCGGCGTTTTTTACGACGCTTTCGATGCCGTTTTTGCAAGCGGCCTTACTCGTGTAAACCTCGGAGGTACATAGCACGTGTCCGTCATAGAGTAGATCGAATTTGCAGCCATCCTTGGCGTCTTTGATTAAAAACTCAGCCATTTTTCATCCTTTCGTAAAAGATATCGTTATTTTAGCTAAAATTTTAATAAATATTTTTAATAGGCGCGGAATTTTCTGCTAAAATTGCGCACAAATTTCATTTACAAAGGATCATAATGATAAAGGCTCTACGTTTTAGCTTGATTCTCGCCGCTACTTTAGGATTTGGCGCGGATGAGAGCGATGCATTATTTAAGGATATAAGGACGCGTCTGGGTTGCAATCTAGCCGCACAGGACTGCGAGACTAACGCGGGCGGGCAGAAGGCGCTCTTTAGCGTAGCGCGCCATCCGATCGAAGCGGGAGCAAATGAGCTAAAAATAAGCGGAATTTCGCGTGAGCTGAAAAATCCGAGCGTTAAAATTTCGGGCGTGAGTATGAATATGGGCAATGCGGAATTCCCGCTAAAGCGCAGCGCAGACGGCTATGAAGCGACGCTTGACGTTGCAGTATGCACGCACGCCGTAATGCGCTACAAGCTTGAAATTTACGAGGATGGCGAGCCTAGTGGGCTTTTTGTGTATTTTGATCTGCGAAAGCGCGCTACAGATCGAGACCGCGGCGAAGACATCCACTTGCATCACCACGAGCATTAGACGCGCCCAGTTTGTGTGCGGGGTAAAATTTACGCTTCTTTGAGACGTCTGCTAAAATTTACATGCTGCTCGGAGAAAATTTTATAAATTTTAAAGCGCCACTTGCGATAAATTTTATGTATCTTTCGAGCGACGCACGTCGCGAGTGGATACGGGCGCCTGTGCGGCTCGCCGTAGCACCAGAGCGCGCTTTATGGGCGTTTGCAAGCACGCCATTATAAAAAGCCCTGCGATTTGCCGTGCATTCACCGCATGTGTTTCGTAACCGCTACCGCGGCACATCAAATTTAGCCCTTCGCCGCTTTTAAATTTTAAAATTTTTAAAATTCGCTTGCGTTTCATACGCCTAATCTACGCGGAATTTTGAAATTCCTTGTATAATCTGAAGCAAATTTTAAATCTAAGGAAAGCCATGCAAATATTAAGACAAAAGCACTTTAGCGGCGAGCGCGCGCTGTTCGGCGCAAAGGATCTGCGGATCGAAAATTCCGTCTTCGGCGAGGGCGAGTCGCCGCTAAAACACAGCGCAAATATCGTCGCGCAAAACTGTAAATTTGAGTGGAAATATCCGTTTTGGTACGCCGAAAATATCCGCGCGCAGGACTGCTTATTCGACGAGGTCGCGCGCGCAGGGATCTGGTATAGCCGCGGCGTAGTGCTAAAAGACTGCCTCTACGGCGCGCCCAAGGGGCTTCGCCGCGTAAAAGATGCCGCGCTGCAAAATGTAGAATTTGCTGATGCGCAAGAGACCTTGTGGCACTGCAGCGACGTCATGCTAAAAAACGTCACCGCAAAGGGCGCGTATTTCGGGCTTGATTGTGAAAACTTAAGTATCGAAAATCTATCGCTCTTCGGAGATTACTGCTTTGACGGCTGCAGAAACGTAACGATCAAAAACTCCAAGCTTCTATCCAAGGACGCGTTTTGGAACTGCGAAAATATCCTCATCGAGGACTGCTTCATCGCGGGCGAATACTTCGGCTGGAATTCTAAAAACGTAACGCTGCGAAACTGCAAGATCGAGAGCCTGCAGGGCTTTTGCTATATGCAAAATTTACTCTTGCAAGACTGCGAGCTGATAAATACTACGCTAGCGTTTGAATACAGCGACGTCCGTGCCGAGATAAAAGGCGCAATCGATAGCGTCAAAAATCCGAGCAGCGGGCTAATCCGCGCGGCAAGCATCGGCGAGCTGATCCTAGACGGCGCAACGGACGCGTCTAAAACTGAAATCATTACTGAATTAAGGGCGTAAGATGGGACTTTTTGATTTTATAAGCGGCAAGGAGAAATACGACTTCGACACCCTGCCGAATCGCCGCGGCACGAAGTCGCTTAAATGGGATGTAGGCGAGAATGAGCTTCCGATGTGGGTCGCGGATATGGACTTTGCCGTAGCGCCCGAGATCATCGAGGCTCTGCAAAAGCGGCTAAATGAGCGGGTTTTGGGCTATTCGCTTGTGGATGATGAATGGCGCAGCGCGTATCAAGGCTGGTGGCTCGCGCGACACGATTATGAAATCCAAAAGGAGTGGTTGATCTATGCAAATGGCACGCTGCCCGCGATTGATTCGATCATCCGCAAACTCACATCGCCCGCCGAAAATGTGCTACTGATGAGCCCGGTTTATAACTGCTTTTACTACTGCATCAAAAACGCCGCCCGCGTGCCTGTGGAGAATGAGCTTGCCTATGCTAACGGCGATTATAGCATCGATTGGGAGGATCTGCAGGCTAAGCTCGCCGATCCGCAGACGACGCTTTTTATCCTTTGCAACCCGCACAATCCGGTCGGCCGCACCTTTAGCAGGGACGATCTTGCCCACATCGGCGAGCTGTGCGAGAAGCACGGCGTGACGGTGCTTAGCGATGAGGTTCATTGCGATCTGACCGAGCCGGGCGTGCGCTACACGCCATTTGCCGCGGCAAGTAAGAGCTGCGAGAGGATCTCGGCTAGTATAATCGCGCCAACCAAGGCGTTTAACATCGCGGGGCTGCAAAGCGCGGCGGTCTTTACCGCAGATAAGCGCTTGCGTCATAAAATTTTAAAGGCGCTAAATTCCGACGACATCGCCGAGCCGAATTTTTTCGCAGTGCAGGGCGCGATCGCCGCATTTACGAAGGGTGCGCCGTGGCTGGACGCGCTGCGCGAATACCTCAGCGAAAATCGCAAATTCGCGGCGGAATTTATCGCCCGCGAGCTTCCGCAGGTGCGCGTCGTGCCTCAAGACGCGACCTATCTGATGTGGCTTGATGCGGGCGCTTACACGCAGGATAGCGCAGAGCTTGCGCGCTTCATCCGCGAAAAAACGGGGCTGTATCTCTCCTGCGGCGCGCAATACGGCAAGGGCGGCGAGAAATTTTTGCGCCTAAATATCGCGACCTCTAGGGCGCTGCTAAAAGACGGGCTAGGGCGGCTGAAAGAGGCGCTAAAGATCTGCCCGCATTAAACGAGCTGCGGCGCGATAGCGGCGAAATTTAAAATTTAAAGCGGCGGAGTAAATTTTAAAATTTATCGCAGCAGGGCGCGAGCTTTGCGCTAAATTTGGCGGCGATCAGGCTGCGGCGCGCGAATGTTTAAATTTACGCGCGGCAAAAACCGGCGCTTAAATGCGCTACAAAAGGCGGATTATGGATAGGAACGGCGATTTAGAGGAACTTTACCTGCTTGAAAAGCAGCGTGAAAAGTTCGCGCGCATTAGTAAGCTTGTCTCATTTTTGATAACCCTGCTGCTGCTCGGGCTTTACCTGTTTTTAAATACCAGGGCGGAGCCCATCTCGTTTGATACAAACTGGCTTATAATCGCGCTTTTCATCATCTTTCCCCTCTTAAACGGGCTGCTTTACCGCCTATTTCACAGCTTTAGCTTTGGCAAAAACGGCGGCGCGCAGCGCGCAAATTTTGATAAATTTAGCAGCTTTGATACGGCGCAAGATGCAGGCGCATTAGGGCAGGGCGCAGCGCAAAACGGGCAAATTTTAAGAGCCGATACAAACGAAGGGCAGGTATTAAAAGCTGAAATAGGCGAGGGCGGCGGCTCCAGAGGCGGCGATAGCCGTATATCCTCTACTTACGGAGGGTTTGAGCCCAAAGCCGCCGAAAGAGAAGGCAGGGGCGAAAAAGACGGCGAGACCCAGTCAAAATTTAACTTTCTAGCCGATCTGCAGAGCCTGGAGGATGAGCGCGCGGCGCTGCAAAAATCGGTGAAAAAGGCCGGTCTAATCGCCGCTGTCGTAGGGACCGGCGTGGGCGCACTGGTGGCGCGCTTTTGGGGCGAAGCGGCGGTCGGCGTATTTTTCGGCGTGGCTGTTTACGGCGTCGTGAGCGCTCTTTTGACGGCGAGCAAAAGACGGAATTTTAGATCAAATTTTAAAAACAAGGTCGTCGCGAGTATCACAAAAAGCTTCGGGCTTAGCTACGATGAAAGCGGCGGGCTTACAGCAGATGAGTTTTTTGAAATTTACGACTGCTACATAAACGAACAATCTAGCGAGGATATGATGAGCGGGGAGGTGCAGGGCGTGCGCGTGAGATTTAGCGACTTTTACGCCGCCGAAAAGGTGCGCACCAAAAACGGCACTCGCACCGACGTCAAATTTCAAGGAGTGCTTTTCGTCGCGGACTTTCACAAAAGGCTTAACTGCGAGGTGCGGGTGTGTCACAAAAACTCGCGAAATCTACGCAAATACGGGCAGCGAGCGAATATGGACGACGTGAAATTTGAGGAGTTTTTCGACGTCTATACGACCGATCAAGTGGGCGCTAGATACGCTTTGACGCCGCTTTTGATGCAGCGACTGACGGAGGTCTATCTAAGGCTGGGCTCGCAGATAAACGCGGTGCTAAGGGAGGATAAAATTTACGTGGCGATCGAGACCTGGCGCGATAATTTCGAGCCTAGAATCGACTGCTCGCTAAAGCAGGACGCCACGATAGAGCTTTACGTAGATGAGATCGGCGCGCTTGTGGGTATCGTGAGCGAGCTAAATTTGAACCGCAAAATTTGGAGCGAATGAGGTGAGCGGCGGCGCAGTAGAGTATGGCAGAGGCGGCGAGCTACATACAGCCGCGACGGCGCACAGATAGGACATAACGCGCGGGATCGTAGGCTTTGGTGGCAGTGGCACAGATGTGCCGTGTAACTGAACGTGGAAATGGATGCGTTGCGCGGATCGTGCGTTTGGCTCTTAAATCGGTACGGGAAATTTAGCCCGCGCAGAATTTACGAGCCGCCTTGAGCCGATAAAATTTTATAAATTCCCGATTCGTTTAACGAGCAAGCGCTTGCGATTTATCATTGCTCGCACGGCAAAATTTTTATCGCGCGAGCAGTTTGCATTAGAATTCTACTATCGCTTGAAATTTTACGCCGCCGCGCGCAACTTAAATTTTGCCGCGACGATCCGCGCTAGGCTGCGTTTCGGTTCAGCTAAAATTTACTCGGCGGCAAATTCGCCGCGTGGAAGCAAAACTTTGCCGCTAGATCGATAAATTTAGCTAGCTTATAGAAGCGCTTGCCGCCTATGGGCGTTTACAGCCGCCGTTCAGTGAAGAGAAGATACGGCGGCTCGTCGCTGCGAAGTTGCAGGGCTTGATAATTGCCCTGCTAAATTAGACGGCGAATCAAAATTTATAGCTTCCCACCCTCGATTACGACATCGTCAGCCTTGATGTCGTCGCCGTATATAGGTGCTAGCGTCGCATCGTAGTCGGCGTGGAAAAATTTCTCGTCTGCGAGCTTTACGATTAGATCGTCAAGCCATTTGCGAAGCTCGTCGTTGCCCTTTTTGACCGCAGGCGCAATGACATCCTGATCGCCGAGCGAGCGGATGCCTACCTTAAAGCCAGGGTTTGATTTCGTCCATGCAAACAAAAGCGTATTATCATGCGCGATCGCATCGCCTCTGCGGTCCAGCATCGCACCGAAAGTCTCGGTATTTTGGTCAAATTTTAAAAGCTTGATCTCGGGGTGATTTTTCGTAAAATACAGATCCGCGGTCGTGCCTTTGTTTATTAAAAGCGTTTTGTCCTTAAGCTGCGAAACGTCGGTAATATCGCCATTCGGGCTCGCGACGCCGAGAGCTACCTTCATATACGGTAGCGCGAAATCCACGACCTCTTTGCGCTCCGGCGTGACGGTGAAATTTGCAAGCGTGATATCGACTTTGTCGGACGCCAAAAATTCCGCGCGATTGGCGGCCTCTACGAGTACGAACTGCACCTTGCTCTCATCGCCCAAAAGCTCCTTTGCGATACGTTTTGCAAAATACACGTCGTATCCCGCGTTTTTGCCCGCCTCGTCGATGTAGCCAAACGGCGGCTTGTCGCCGAAAACGGCGATCCTTACTACGCCGCGCTTTTTAACTCCGTCTATATAGCTTTGCGGAGCGGCGGAGCCTTGCGCGGAATTTGAGGAGCCTTTGCTCTCGTCGTTGCAACCTGCGAAAAATAACGCACCTAAGATAAAAAGCGTGCTTAGCGTTTTTTTCATCTTTTCTCCTTTATTAAAATTTATTTTTTAAATTCGAACATATTTAGAAATTTCTTCGCGCGCTCGCTCTTTGGAGCGGTAAAAAACGCCTCCGGTTCGTTAATCTCCACGATGCTTCCCTCGTCCATAAAAACTATGCGATCGGCTACGGCGCGCGCAAAGCCCATCTCGTGCGTTACGATTAGCATAGTCTGCCCCTCTTTGGCGAGATTTAGCATTACGTCGAGCACCTCGCGCACGATCTCGGGATCAAGTGCTGCGGTAACCTCGTCAAAAAGCATGATCTTGGGCTTCATCACAAGGCTTCGCACGATCGCGATACGCTGCTTCTGCCCGCCGCTAAGCTCTTTGGGATAGGAATTTTCCTTATCCGCAAGGCCTACGATCTTTAGCCATTCGCGCGCTAGAGTTATCGCTTCCTCTTTCGGGACGTTTTGTACTTTCATCGGGCCCAGGATTATGTTATGCAGCACGCTAAGATGATCGAAAAGCTCGTAGCTTTGAAAGACCATACCGATCTTTTGTCTGATCCTGCGCCACTCTTTGAAATTTTGATCGATCCGCTCGCCCTCGATTATAAAATTTCCGCTTTGTACCGGCTCTAGCCCGTTGATCGTGCGAAGTAGGGTGCTTTTGCCGCAGCCGCTAGGACCCAGGATCACTACGACCTCGCCCTGCGCGACGCTAAGGCTGACGTCCTTTAGTGCGTGCAGCTCGCCGTAAAATTTATTGACTTTATCGATTTTTAAAATTTCCATCAGCTCCACCTATTTTCTAGTTTTTTCGAAAGCACCGAGATCGGATAGCAGATCAAAAAATATACGAAAAATATCGCTCCGTAGATGATTAGCGGCGCGTAATTGTCGCGGAAGACATTCACTTCGATGATCTGCTGTCCGACCTTAACGAGCTCGATAACGCCGATGAGTACGGCGATCGAGGTTGTTTTTATCATCCTGCTGAATAAATTTATCGTTGCAGGCACTAGGCGCCTCATCGCAAGCGGCAGGATGACGTAGAGATAAATTTGAGATCTGCTAAACGCGAGCGCTTCGGCGCTTTCGAACTGATGCTTAGGGATGCTAAGTACGGCGCCGCGCACCAGATCCATCATCTCAAAAACGCCCCAGATGCTAAAGACGATGATCGAAGCCGCGATATTTGAGATGTGGATGCCAAATGCCTTGCTTGCGCCGAAATATACGATGAATAGCCAAACGATGGGCGGCATTATGCGCACGATCTCTAGGCAAATTTTAAGCGGGATGTATAAAGCTCTGCGCCCCGAGGCCATTAAAATTCCAAGTACCAAGCCTAGCACGAGTGAAACCGCGATCGAGATAAGCGCGATTTGCAGCGTGACCCCAAGCCCGCCAAGAAGCCTGATTAAATTTTCGCCGCCGAATAGTTCCATCGCTAGCCTCTCATATACGCAAGGCGCTTTTCAAGCAGCGTAAGTGCGAGCGAAAGTGGCAGGATTATGATCAGATACGAAACGCTTAGCATAAACAGTGCCTCGTTCGTCTTGTAATACAGCCCGATCACGTCCTTTGCGGCATAAACGAGATCGGCGAGTGCGACGATGCTAACGATCGAGGTTTCTTTGAGTAGGAATATGATATTTGCGCTGATGGAGGGCAGGGCGATCGCAAAGGCGCGCGGCAGCACGACGTAAAACACTATCTGTGCTTCGCTTAGCCCCAGGCTCATCGCGCTTTCGATCTGGGATTTTTTTATCGCCTCAAAACCGAGCCTAAAGCTCTCGCTCATATAGCTTCCGCCCAAAAACGCAAGCCCTACGATCGCGCAGGTAAAGCCCGAAATTTGAACGCCGAGCTTCGGCAGGCCGTAGTATAGAAAAAATAGCTGAATTAAAAGCGGAGTGTTGCGAGATAGCTCGATATATGCGCTCACAAGCGGGCTTAGCAGCGGCAATCTTTTATATTTTATCAGAGTGCAGATAAAACCGATGATGATGGATAGTAAAATCCCGTAAAATGCGAGCTTCAGCGTTAAAATTCCCGCCTTTACGAACATCGGGCTAAATTTAGCTATAAAATCAAAATCCATAAATTCTTCTTTCCGTAAAATATGCATATTATACAGATAACTGATTAAAATAGTATTAAATCAGAATTTTTTTATAAAAATTCCGAAAATTTAGGAGTTTAAAAATATATCTTATAAATATATTTAGTCCGAGTAGATACCCGGACTATAGAATTTTGACGGAATTTTACGAGTAAAAAATATACGCGTATCCCGAAACCAAAATCGCGGAAACCACTGCTAAAATTCCGCCACTCCGCACCATTTCCGCCTGGCGAATGCGTCCCGTTCCAAAAACCAAAGCATTCGGCGGCGTCGCTACCGGCATTACGAAAGCGCAGCTCGCGCCTACGCCTATGATGATCGTAAGAGTTTCTTTCGGTAGCCCCATTTGAGCCGCCACTCCCGCAAATACTGGTACCAAAAGCGCCGCTGAAGCGGTATTGCTTGTAAATTCCGTAAGGCAGATGATGAAAACTGCCGTTACCAAAAGTACGATGTAAGTAGGCGCTCCGCCGAAAGTGTGCGCGACTAGATCGCCAAGCACCTTAGAAGCTCCGGAATCGCCTAAAACCGCACTTAAAGTAAGTCCGCCGCCAAAAAGCAGCAGCACGCCCCATTCGGTGTTTTCGGCGATGTCGTGCCATTTAGCAAGCCCTAGTATGACGATTACGACTGCCGAGCAGATGGCGACGTAAGCATCATCCACTTTAAAGCCCACAAGGGCTGAAATTTGCTTTGAAAATATCCAGCCAAGCGCTGTTAGAGCAAATACGATGATCGTAATAATACGCTCGCGCGTCCAAGGGATATGCTCCAGATCCATCTCTATTTTATGGCTTAAATTCGGCTTGAAAATTATATAAAGCACCACAAGCATTATTGGTAGCATCACGCACATTAGCGGCAAACCTACCTTCATCCAGTCCGCGAAGCTGTAGTGCAAGGCTTGAGCCACGATTAAATTTGGCGGAGATCCCACGAGCGTGCCCAGACCTCCGATGCTTGCAGAATACGCGATGCCTAAAAGCAAAAACACAAGCGTGCCGCGATCTTTGCTCTCGTCCATGTTGGCGCAAATTCCAAGCGCGATCGGAAGCATCATCGCAGCAGTTGCGGTGTTTGAAACCCACATCGAAAGGATCGCCGTAGCAAGGCAGATTAAAATCGCAGCTACACCCAAGCGGCCGCCTGCGCGGGCGATTAGCCACATCGCGATCTTTTTATCGAGCTTTTGCATATGCAGAGCCGTTGCCAGAGCAAAACCGCCGAAAAAGGTAAAGATCGTAGGGTTTGCAAAATTTGCAAGCGTGCTTTTGATGGTGGCAGCCGTGAAAGTGCCATCTTTAGCAAATTTGCCAAGTCCGATAGCTACCGCAAGCACCGGCACCATAAGCGCGGTTACCGTGATATGCACGGCCTCTGTAAGCCACATAATCGCGATGAAAGCAAGCAGCGCAAGGCCTTTTTTGACATTAGGCTCAAATGGTAACGCGGCATATAGAGCAAAGCCCACTGCAGCAGCAATCGCCATAATGATGACGCCGCGCTTAGGAAACGGCACGGTGTCGGTGAGCCTGTCTAAACCCAGCTCGTCTACGTCTGAGTCTAGCGGCCCTTGTAAGCGGGAGTTGCGTAATTCCACTTTGTGTTCTTCCATAGATACTCCTTTTTTGGATTTGGCTTATGATACAAAAATGAGGCGGGAATTTTATAAATTCCAAATCAAATCGTCTTAAATTTTTAAAAGTGCAGTTACTATCGGTAACACGGCACTTATCTCGTGTGTAAATTTTAAATTATACATAAAAACGAACAACTAAGTAAGCGCTTTAAATTTCATCACAGATTATTTTTTAATGACACCCGACATTAAATTTGCTAACTGCCTAAGGGAGGCGGTGTAGAATTTCGTCGAATTTCATCTAGGCAATCGAGATAAAATTTTATCCAAGGCGAGTGAGATAAAATTCCAAGTCTTGTCGCGAAATTCATCGAAATTTCAAAAAAAGGATATTATAATCAACAAATTTTAAACGCGCTTATGAGCGAGCTTGGCGGAAGACGCTTAAAGATAGCAAGCGGTAAAATGGCAAAAGCGGCGGCGGTGGAAAGCCCGAAATTATAAATTGTAAGGAGAAAATGTGAAAAACAAAATTTTAATCGCGGCGCTTGCCGCTGCGGTGTGCGCAAGCTCAAGCTTCGGCGAGGGGATATTTTTAAGTATCGAGGGAGATTACTCTTTTAAATCCAGCATCACTACTAAATGGTCTGACGAGGACGATTCTGGCACGAATAAAGATAATAAGGGGCAGGCTGCGCTCGGCTTTAAAGGCGGCTACGATTTCGGTATAGCTAGGGCGTACGGCGAGTACTTGTATGATTTCAAAGCTTCGAAAACTGGCACTGACGAGGACATCATATTTAAACACGAGTGGAATAAGCATAGCTTGCTCGTAGGCGGGGATTTTACGCCTGAGATTACAAACGGCTTTAAACTCGTAGCGGGCGCTTATACGGGAGTTTCATTTATGAGGTATAAAAACGAAAGCTCTTTTTCTTTACCTGGATATGCCTATTCCAATTCCTACAAGGCGAATTTAAACGGCTGGGTAATCGGCGCAAAGCTAGGTGGACTATATAGCTTTGATGAGCATAACGAGATTGAGTTTGGCTACAAGGCGGACTACACGAGATACAAGGCTAGTAAGCTCGGAGAGGATATAGATAAAGCCTACGAGACCAATCATGGACTATATTTAGGATACAACTTTAAATTCTAAAAATTCTAATGTGCTAGCGCAGGATGGAGCGAACGAACTCTCGCTCCATCCGTTTTAAATTCCAAATAATTATTAGACGTCAAATCGCAGGATTGTTTAATCCGAAATTTGCGAGCAATTCAGATGCAATTATATGATAATCAAGGGTGCTGCCGATACTAGACGTAAAATTTTACCCACTCGTACATACAAAATTTCAAATATATTCACGCAAGCTTGGCTCGTATTTTTGGTGCTATCTGGTAAGCGCTTAAATTGATGGAATTTATGAAATTTTACTCAATCTGCTTTTTTCTAAGAATCGTTATAATTTCAAGTTGAAAAAGCGGAATTTTATCAATGTCTCCATTTGCCACTTTAAATTTGTTTCATAATTGCTTCGGATATCTCACGACCCCTAGTTCGAGTACGACACAGAAAATGCTATTTTGCTTTATGGAAATCTCGCATTTACATCTTCGGGATTAGCACTTAAATTTTTGCGGTAAAAATTCTAAAACTACTGCGTCTAAGAATTTTGACGTTTTAAAGCATTAAATTTTTACGATTTTAAGATTAGTTGCAACCGTAGAATTTTGCCTTTATAAATTCATGGTAAAAGCAGTGGCGCTTGTTCTTGCGGATTTAGATACCAGATTTATCCACAAGCGCTACGCTTTTACTAAAATTTTATCTTTATCAAAATTTTAAAATTTCAATCGCGGTTATTAAAATGCTTCGGCGCAAACATAAATTTCTAGCTGCTTCGCTATATTTTGTAAGCTAGCTCGGAGTTTTAAAATAGCAAGTCGTCGTGCCTGCTATTTGCCAAAAACCCTAGCGAAAATCGCGTCTACGTTTTTAGTGTAATATCTGTAGTCAAAGCACTCTTTGATCTCGCTTTCGCTTAGCTTTTCTCGCAGCTTTGTATCTGCGAGCAGATTTTGTAAAAATAGGCTATGTCCTTGCTCATCTATAGCTTTTTTGCCCTCTTGCAGATCCGCCCAGACCTTCATCGCATTACGCTGCACGATTTTATAAGCATCCTCTCTGCTAACTCCTCGTTTAGGCAGCTCTAGCAGCACGCGCTGCGAAAACACGAGCCCACCAGTTAAATTTAGATTTCTCATCATATTTTCGGGATATACGAGCAGTCTTTCGATCAAGCTTGTCAAGCGATTTAGCATAAAATCGGCGGTTATAAAGCCGTCGGGGAGGATAAATCGCTCGACTGAGCTATGGCTGATGTCGCGTTCGTGCCATAGCGCTACGTCCTCCATCGCGGGTATTGCGAAGCTACGGATCATACGGCATAGCCCCGTTACGTTTTCGCTAAGCACAGGATTTCGTTTGTGTGGCATCGCAGAGCTGCCCTTTTGTCCTGGGCTAAAAAATTCCTCTGCCTCATAAACCTCGGTGCGTTGATAGTGGCGGATTGCGATAGCGATCTTTTCGCAGCTGGAAGCCAGGATCGCAAGTGCGCTCATTACCTGCGCGTAGCGATCGCGCTGGATGACTTGATTGGACGCGGGAGCGGGCTTTAACCCCAGATATTCGCACACTAGCTCTTCCAGCTCTAGTGGAGCGTGGGCGAAATTCCCCATCGCACCGCTTATTTTGCCGTAGCTGATAACGCTTTTTGCGTGTTGTAAAAGCTCTAGCGCGCGATTTATCTCATCATGCCAGACTGCAAGCACGAGTCCGAAAGTGATCGGCTCGCCGTGGATACCGTGGCTGCGCCCGACCATCAGTGTCATTTTATGCTTCATGGCTTGAGATTTTATCGCAGCTTTTAAATTTTGTACATCCTCAATGATAAGCTCCATGCTTTCTTTGATTTGTAGCGCAACGGCGGTATCGATGCAATCGCTGCTAGTCATGCCGTAATGCACGAAGCGGCTCTCCTGCCCAAGGCTCTCACTCACGCTCGTTAGAAATGCAATCACGTCGTGCTTGGTGGTCTTTTCGATCTCATCTATCCGCTCGATCCTAAAGCTTGCGTTTTGTAGAATTTTATCTTTATCGCAGTCGCTTATTAAACCTAGCTTATTCCACGCTTTAACCGCCGCGAGCTCGACTTTTAGCCACGCGTCGTATTTGGCTTGCAAGCTCCATTTTTCAGACATCTCTTTTCTTGCGTATCTTTCGACCATTTTAGTAGCCTTTCGGTTAGAATTTCTTGTATAATGATGGCAAAAATTATATAAAAATGGGGCTGAAAGTTTAATATGGGTTATGAGAAAAGAAGCTTGGGGAGCTTTGAGGGGCGCAAAATTTACGAAATTCTGCTTAGCCTCGGATACGATATGAAATCCGCGCAGCGCATCTGTGACAAGCACCGCGTAACCGATGCAGAGGATCGAAATTTACATAAAAGCTCCGTCGCGCACGGAGAAATTTTTTTGATCGATTACAAATGCGAGCCGCGCGGACTGAAGCCGATCTTTGAGTGCGATGCGTTTGCGGCATTTGACAAGCCGAGTGGAATTTTAAGCCATCCGAGCGGGCGCAACTCGCCTTATAATATGTATGACGAGATCTGGTCGCTATACGGGCAGGACGCGTGCGTGGCGCACAGGCTTGATTTAGAAACCAGCGGAATTCTTATCGTCGCTAAGGATAAAGACGCGGCGCGCGAGCTTAAAGAGTGCTTCGAACAGCGTAGGGTGATGAAAAGCTATCTAGCGCTCGTACGAGGGGATTTGCAAAGTGCTGCTTGCAATGGTGAGATAGAGAATTGCTATGCGCTAGGTTCGTATGAAATTTGCAGATCAAAATTTGCGGACGATGCTGTGAGTTTACCAGATAACGTATCGGATCTGCGCGATATGCGAGCTTTAAAAGGGGCAGGCGATAAATTTGGATTTAATATCTTGTCTAATAGTGCGAGTAGGAGATTATGGTGCGATGCTCTATCTGACGGCATGCAAGCTAAATTTGAATTTGGCGCTTCTGCTGGCGATG
>ERZ772924.186-NODE-186-length-30318-cov-15.383108_pt1 | contig 30318 bp, 22 predicted proteins | sample MGYA00512116_ERZ772924 | MGnify/ENA primary metagenome ERZ772924 (study PRJEB29015, sample SAMEA2737920) | human oral metagenome | biome: human oral; feature: human-associated habitat; material: dental | place: China | collected 2134 ...
CCACCGGCTGGATCACGGTACGGGCCGATGCACTGACCGAGCCCGTATTCGACCGCTGGCTGGACATTGCGCTGGACTACAACCAGCGCCCCTGAAAATCAGGCCTCCTTGCCGTCCGTGCGCACCAGCATGACCGGCACCGGCGCGATGCGAGCCACCTGCTCGGCATCACTGCCCAGCAACAGCCGATCGATACCGCGACGACCGTGCGTGCCCAGGATGATCAGGTCGCAATGCTCGTCCTTGGCCTGCTGCACGATAAGCTCCGAGACACGGTGGTTGCCACTCTCCACCACGTGCGCCGCCACCGACAGGCCGCCGTCACGCAAGGGTTTGGCCGCCTTTTCCAGCAGGGCACGGGCCGTGGCCAGGAAGTGCGGCCGCACCTGCTCGGTATAGACCTTCGGGCGCTCGTAGCCGTTGCTGTAGTGCATCTCTTCGACGATGGAGAGCAGGATGATGGAGGCGCCACTGAGTCTGGCCAGCGCTTCGGCGTGTCTCAGCGCCAGCTGGGCGGTGGCGCTGCCATCCAGGGGGACCAGAAGTTTCTTGTACATGGTTTGCTCCTGCCTTGTTGCCCTTGGGGTTCGTCTTGGTTCTATTGTAAGAGGGGTAAGAGGGAAGGGGCGAAACGAATGATTGTGGCTGGCGGCCGCTGGATGGTTGGGAAGGAGGGGGGTGAAGGCGAAGGAGGGCGTGCCATACTGAGTGGGGGTCAGGACGAGAGGTTCGTCGTATTATTTCTGCCACGTTCTGGATTGGCTTGTCACCATGTGGGAAAATTTGTCTTCATGACCCGAGTGTGTTAATTGTTGCCAATCTATATTACAGGTTTTCGGAGGCAGGCGAGTTATGGAACTGATCGACAATATAAGCCGCTTGCTGGGGGATGACCTTAAGCAGACACTTCGGCCTGGTGTGCGTCTGAAGGTCGCGGCTTCATGTTTTTCAATGTATGCTTTCGAAGCGTTAAAAGCCGAGCTGGAAAATATTGACGAGCTGGACTTCATCTTCACCTTGCCTACTTTTGTTGCCAACGAGGTCACCGACAAGATTCGCAAAGAGCGAAAGGAGTTCCACATCTCCAAGCTCGACCGTGAGCGTAGTCTTTATGGTAGCGAGTTTGAAATCCAGCTGCGCAATAAGCTCACCCAGAGGGCGGTGGCCAAGGAGTGCGCAGAGTGGATACGGCGCAAGGCCAAATTCAAGAGCAACCGCACCAAAGCGCCGATGCAGCAGTTCGCCTGCGTGCAGGCTGGCGACACAAACACGGCTTACATGCCCCTGCACGGGTTTACGGCTGTCGATCTCGGTTACCAGCAAGGCAATGCGGTATCCAACCTCGTCAACAAGACGGACGAGACACCCTTTGCAATCACGTACCTCAGCCTGTTTGATCAGATCTGGAACGACCCCGAAAAGCTGGAGGACGTGACAGCGCAGATTTGCGAGCACATCGCCTCGGTCTACCAAGAGAACTCACCCGAGAGCATCTACTTCCTGATGCTCTACAACATCTTCAACGAGTTTTTAGACGACATCGACGAAGACGTCCTGCCCAACGACCGCACCGGCTACCAGGACACCCTAATCTGGAAAAAGCTCTTCAACTACCAGAAGGATGCTGCCACTGGGATCATCAACAAGCTGGAAACCTATAACGGTTGCATCCTTGCCGACAGCGTCGGCTTGGGCAAAACCTTCACCGCACTGGCGGTCATCAAGTATTACGAGCTGCGCAACCGGTCAGTTCTGGTGCTCTGTCCCAAGAAGCTGGCGGATAACTGGCTGAACTACAACCGTAACCTCAAGACCAATATCTTTGCCCGCGACCGGTTTAACTACGACGTCCTCTGTCACACGGATCTTTCCCGCACCAGCGGCGAATCCTTCGGTACTCCGCTGAATCGGATCAACTGGGGAAACTACGACCTTGTCGTCATTGATGAGTCGCACAACTTCCGCAACAACGACGCTTACAAAGACAAGGAGACCCGCTACCAGAAACTGATGCGCAAAGTGATCCAGGAAGGGGTCAAGACAAAGGTGCTCATGTTGTCGGCCACGCCGGTCAACAATCGTTTTTCAGATTTGAAAAACCAGTTGGCACTGGCCTATGAAGGCGACTCTGATAACCTCACAAAAACACTGCGAACAGGAAAGAGTGTCGATGAAATTTTCCGGGCTGCACAATCAGCCTTCAATGCTTGGTCGAGACTCCCTCCAGAGGAACGTACCGCACCCGAGATTCTCGAAGCACTTGACTTCGACTTCTTCGAGCTGCTTGATAGTGTGACCATTGCGCGCTCGCGCAAACACATTCAGACCTTCTACGATACTAAGGACATAGGCCAATTTCCTGAGCGTCGCAAACCGTTGTCGTTTCACTGCCCGTTGACCGAGCAGTCGGGCGTTTTGGGCTTCAACGAGATATTCGAGCAACTCTCTCTGCTCAAGCTGGCCCTTTATGCGCCGATCAGCTACATCCTGCCTAGCCGTCTGAGGAAGTACGAGGAGATTTACGACACCAAGGTGGGTGGCAAGGGCACGCTGCGCCAAGCCGACCGTGAAAAGAGCCTGCAGGCCCTGATGACCGTCAACCTGCTCAAACGGCTAGAAAGTTCGGTGCAGTCGTTCCGGCTCACCCTACAAGCGCTGCGGGCCAACAACGAAGCCACCCTCGCAAAGATTACCGCGTTCAATCAATCCGGCGGGGCGGTCGCGGTTGGCGATCTTACGGAAGTGCTGGAAGGGTTGGATGCAGAGGACGATGAGCTGCCAATGCCTGGCGACGAGGGCGGCGTCATTGGCAGCAAGATCAAGATCAGCCTCGCCGACATGGACTTGCCGTCCTGGGAGCACGAACTGAAGGTGGATTTACAGGTCATCGATACCTTGCTGGCTTCGATGAACAAGATCACGCCGCAGGACGATGCCAAGTTGCAGCACCTCAAAACCCATGTGCTGAACAAGATTGCCAACCCCATCAACCCCGGTAACAAGAAGGTGCTGATATTCACTGCCTTTGCAGACACCGCTGATTACCTGTACGCCAACCTTGCGCCGGAGCTGCTGGCCACGCTAGCCATTCACACCGCCAAGGTCACCGGCAAGGGGGGGCCGGAGTCCACCATCAAGAGCAAAACCCTGAGGCGCAGCTATGACTTCCAGGAGCTGCTCACCCTGTTCTCCCCTCGCTCTAAAGAGAAAGCAGTAGTACTGCCGGACGAGCCGCACGAAGTGGATCTGCTGATCGGCACCGATTGTATCTCCGAAGGTCAGAACTTGCAGGACTGCGATTACCTGATCAACTACGACATTCACTGGAACCCGGTACGCATCATCCAGCGCTTTGGCCGGGTAGATCGCATTGGCTCGCCCAACAGTAGTATCCAGCTAGTCAACTATTGGCCCGACATTTCGCTCGACGAGTACATCAACCTCAAGGAGCGCGTCGAGAGTCGAATGATGATCGCCGACGTTACCGCCACCGGTGACGACAACGTGCTGTCGGCACAGGCCAATGACGTGTCGTACCGCAAGGAGCAACTGCGTCGCCTGCAGGAGGAAGTCATCGAGCTGGAAGATTTGAAGACCGGAGTCTCCATCACCGACCTGGGTCTCAACGATTTCCGCATGGATTTGCTCAAATACGTCAAAGCCCACGGCGAGCTGAGCAACGTGCCTAACGGGATGCACGCTGTGGTTCCAGCCAGACCCGAAATGGGCCTGCGGCCGGGCGTGATCTTCACGCTGCGCAATCGCAATGCAGGCGTCAACATCAACCAGCACAATCGCCTGCACCCGTACTATCTTGTGTACATCAGCCGCGAGGGCGAGGTCATCCACGAGCACACCGAGGTGAAGCGCCTACTCGATCTGGTTCGCGCCTGCTGCAAGGATCAGGACAAAGCCATCGTCGACGTCTGCCAGCGCTTCAATCAGGAAACGGCGGATGGCCGCCGGATGCAGTCTTATTCCGATCTGTTGGGCCATTCCATCCGTTCGATGATCGAGGTGAAGGAAGAAAAGGATTTGGACAGCCTGTTCAGTGGTGGCAAGACCACAGCACTGACGGACACCATCTCCGGCCTGGACGATTTCGAACTCATCAGCTTTCTCGTGATTCAGGAGGCTGGATGAGTTACCGAGCGACCACACAACAACCAGCGCTGATCGCCTACCCCAAACAAGCGGCTTTCGGGCGCGTCTTGCCTAAGAACAAGATCTATGAGCACAGCGGGGCCAGCACCCGGCTGAAGGATCTGTTTGTCGAGCAGGTTGAGCAGATTGTCTGGCAGTACAAGCTCGCCCCAGAGACAATCAACCTGCCTGCCCGGCCCGGAGTACCGGAAATCCAGGTCTTCAGCATCCAGCTCAAGTCTACCGAGCTACACGAAGACGTGCTCCGCTGCATTGATGGCGCGGTGCAGTTTCCAATCCTGTTTGAACTGAACCAAGACCAAGGCGATCAGGCGAAAACGCAGGTAGTAGCGTCGTACAAGCGGCCGAGTGAAGTCGATGCCAGTCGCTGGGTGCTGTCCAGCTACTTCACCAGCGGCTGGTTGCCTGCGGCCACTGCCCGCACGGCTATGCCGCTAGCCCTCGACATGGCCCACCTGTACTCCGTTCTGCTGCATGGCTTAATGCCGTTGCCAGCGCGGCCACAGGAGGCCTTGGCCGATTGGATTGCGCGTATCGAGCAGGCGGTAAGCAAGCGCCGCGAAGTCGAGAAGACCCAGGCAAGACTGGCTAAGGAAAAGCAATTTAACCGCAAGGTTGAGATCAACGCGATCTTGCGGAAACTCAAATCTGAACTTGAACAATTGAGCCGCTGAACCCCGATATTGGAAGCACAGCGACCAGAAGAATGAACATGGATAAACTAAAAATGCACACGCCAAATCTCACGCAAGACAACATTGCTCGCATCGCCAAGCTGTTTCCGGCTTGCGTGACCGAAGCCAAGGGGAAAGACGGCAGCGTGAAGCTCGCGGTGGATTTTGATCTGCTACGGCAGGAACTGACCGACTCAATTATTGAGGAACCACAGGAACGCTACCACCTAGATTGGCCGGGCAAACGCGAGGCGCTGCTCACGGCAAATGCTCCTATCGCCAAGACCTTGCGCCCAGCAAGACATGAAAGCGTTGATTTTGAAGCAACTAAGAACATCTTCATTGAAGGTGATAACCTCGATGCGCTGAAACTTTTGCAGGAGACCTATCTTGGCAAAGTAAAGTTAATCTACATCGATCCACCGTACAATACTGGAAATGACTTCGTTTACGAGGATGACTTTGCCGAAGATGCAGATGAATACCTTATTCGCTCTAACCAGAAAGATACAGAGGGCAATCGCCTAAGCACGAACACCACGGCCAACGGAAGATTTCACTCCGACTGGCTTTCAATGATGTACTCGCGCCTGCGCATTGCCAGAGATTTGCTTTCGGAGGATGGCACGATATTCATCAGCATTGATGACGGAGAGGTCGGAAATCTTCGAAAAATTGCCGATCAGATATTTGGTGAAGTTAACTTTATAGCGAATGTCATTTGGCAAAAAAAATACACGAGAGCCAATGACGCAAAATGGTTCTCAGACAACCACGATCACATTCTTTGCTACGGAAAGAACAAGCAGGGAATGACCCTAAACATGCTCCCAAGGAATGACGAGCAACTTGCAGCGTACTCGAACCCTGACAAGCATGCAAAGGGCGTCTGGAAGGCAACTCCGCTCCACGCAAAAAGCGGTACAAATACGAGCGAGTACACGTTTAAGAACGGAATTACCTGGAAGCCTCCCGTTGGCACTTATCGTCGTTTCAACGACGAATCAATGAGGCAGATGGATGAAGGTGATGAGATCTGGTTTGGCGCCGATGGAAAGCAAACGCCTTCTCGAAAGAGTTTCTTGTGTGATGTGAAAAGCGGAGTAACTCCAGTTACTTTGTGGCCATATGATGAGGTTGGTCATAACCATGAGGCCAACAACGAGCTCAAAGCACTGGATCTTGGTGGGCTTTTTACGAACCCAAAGCCAACCAGGCTCATTAAAAGAGTCCTATTGTTGGCCACGAATCCTGATGATTTGATTCTTGATTTCTTTGCAGGGTCAGGGACTACTGCTGACGCCGTATTTCAGCTGAACTCCGAGGACGGTGGAAATCGGAGGTTCATCATGGTTCAACTTCCAGAGCCCTGTGAGCCGAAATCCGAAGCACACAAGGCCGGATTAAAAACGATCGCTGAGATCAGTAAAGAGCGCATTCGCCGTGCAGGGAAGAGGGCTTTAACCTGCGCCACCGATAACGGCTGGAATAGGGATGTCGGCTTTAGGGTTATGAAGATAGACACGTCTAACTTGGCTGACGTTTACTACTCCCCCGATGACCTGGATAAGGCCAGCCTTGATCTCTTTGTTGACAACATCAAGCCTGATCGCAGCCCGGAGGACCTATTGTTCCAGGTGATGCTGGACTGGGGCGTCGATCTGGCTTTACCCATCACCAAACAGGCCATTCAAGGCAAGGACGCGTTTTTCGTCGATGACAACGCGCTGGTGGCGTGCTTTGAAGCGCACGGCGATGTCGACGAGGCATTTGTGAAGGAACTTGCCAAACCCCAACCCTTGCGAGTGGTATTCCGCGATGCTGGCTTTAGGGACAGTGCCACCAAGATCAATGTGGAGCAGATCTTCAGGCTCTTGTCGCCTGCCACCGAAGTGAAGTGCATCTGAGGGACTCGCGATGAAGCTGAAATTCAAGACGCAGGCCTACCAGACGGCGGCCGTGCAGGCTGTGGTGGACTGCTTCAAGGGGCAGGTTCCGCATCATGGTGGCATTCGCTATCGGCTCGATCCCGGCTGCCAGAAAGCAGCCCCGGCGAGCCCGCAAGCGGCACTCGCGCTGGAGGCCGCTTCGCCTGAAGCTGCAGCGGAAAGGGAAGCGGCGTTCCGCAACGCCGACTTCACGTTGCCGGAAACAGCGCTGCTCGACAATATCCGCGCCGTGCAGCAAGGCCAGAACCTGCCTGTGTCGGACGCACTGGTTAAGACCCAGGTGGCCAAGGTCAATCTCGATATCGATATGGAAACGGGTACCGGCAAGACCTATTGCTATATCAAGACCATCTTTGAGCTGAACAAGCAGTACGGCTGGAGCAAGTTCATCATCGTGGTGCCCAGCATTGCCATCCGTGAAGGCGTGGCCAAGTCGCTGGAAATCACGGCCGAGCACTTCCTGGAGACGTACCACAAGAGAGCGCGTTTCTTCATCTACAACTCGAAACAGCTACACCACCTGGAGGGTTTCTCGTCGGACGCGGGCATCAACGTGATGGTCATCAACGTCCAGGCCTTCGCCGCACGAGGGGCCGACAATCGCCGTATTTATGACGTGCTGGACGATTTCCAGTCCCGCAGGCCCATCGACGTGATCAGCGCCAACCGCCCCATCCTGATTCTGGATGAACCGCAGAAGATGGAAGGCGCGGCGACGCTGAAGTCACTGGAGGAGTTCAAGGCGCTGATGGTGTTGCGCTACTCGGCCACCCACAAGACCACGCACAACAAGATTCACCGCCTCGATGCGCTGGACGCCTACAACCAGAAGCTGGTAAAAAAAATTGCCGTGCGCGGCATCGCGGTGAAAGGCCTTGCGGGCACGGCAGGCTATCTGTACTTGCAGTCCATCGAGATTTCAAGCAAGAAACCGCCAGAGGCGTGTGTGGAGTTTGAGCAGAAACTGGCTGGCGGAAACATCAAGCGGGTAGTCAGGAAACTCTCAAAAGGTGATAACCTGTTCGATCTGTCGAACGGGCTCGATCAGTACCGAGATGGATTTGTCGTAGCCGATATCAACGCCAATTCCGACACCATGAGCTTCACAAATGGCATTGAGCTCACCGTCGGGGATGCTACCGGTGATGTGACAGAGGCCGCGCTGCGCCGCATTCAGATCCGCGAAGCCATCAAGGCTCACTTCGACAAAGAACAGGCGCTGTATCAGAAAGGCGTGAAGGTACTCACACTCTACTTCATCGATGAAGTGGTCAAGTACCGTGACTATGGAGCGCCAGATGAGAAAGGCGAGTACGCCCGAATTTTCGAGGAGGAGTATCAGCTCTACCTGAACGAGGTGCTGGATCTGGATGAGACGCCGTACATCAAGTATCTAAAAGGCATTGCTGCCGACAAGACTCATAGTGGCTACTTCTCCATAGACAAGAAGAGCAAACGCCTGGCCGACCCCAGGGTCGCGGCGCGTGGAGACAACGCGGGACTGTCCGACGACGTGGACGCCTACGACCTGATCTTGAAGGATAAGGAGCGGCTACTGTCGTTCGCCGAGCCGGTTCGCTTCATCTTCTCACACTCGGCCCTGCGTGAAGGCTGGGACAACCCGAACGTGTTCGTGATTTGCACTCTCAAGCACAGTGACAATACGATATCCCGCCGCCAGGAGGTGGGACGTGGCTTGCGACTATCCGTCAATCAAAACGGTGACCGGATGGATCATCCGGCCACAGTACACGATGTGAACGTGCTGACCGTGGTGGCTAGTGAGAGCTATAAGGACTTTGTCTCGGCGTTGCAGAAGGACATCAGCGACTCTCTATCGGCCCGTCCGCGTGCGGCAGACGAGGCCTACTTCACCGGTAAGGTACTGAAAACAGAGACTGGCGAAGTCGAGATCACTCCTCAGCTCGCCAAGAAGATCTACAAGTACTTGCTCAAGCACGACTACATCGATGACGCTGATCGCATCACCAGCGTTTACCACGAGGCCAAGAAAGACGGTGCATTAGCTGCGTTGCCGCCCGAGTTGGCACCGCACGCCGAGCAGGTCTTCAAGCTGATCGACAGCGTTTTCAGTGAGAGCCAGTTGCCCGAGATTGGCGACGACCGCAAGCCCAAGAAGAACCCGCTCAACGCCAACTTCGAAAAGCAGGAGTTCAAGGAACTTTGGAATCGGATCAACCGAAAAGCGGCATACAGCGTCGACTTCAACTCCGACGAACTGGTGCAGAAAGCGGTCAAGACTCTCAACGACAATGATGCCGGGCTTCGTGTGCCCCCGTTGCAGTACACCATTCAGCACGGTGAACAAGTAGCCGCTGTGACCTACGATGAGATCAAGGGCGGCAAAGCTTTCGAATTGATGAACTCTGAGACGGAAACCAACCGCGCCTCGATCCATTCGACGGTCAAGTATGACCTCATCGGCAAGCTTGCTGAAGGCACCCAACTGACGCGACGCACGGTGACAGAGATCCTCAAGGGGCTCAACGCCGCGGTGTTCGCGCAGTTCAAGACCAATCCTGAGAGTTTCATTGCCGACGCGATACGCCTGATCAACGAGCAGAAGGCCACCGTCATCATTGAGCACCTGGCCTACGATCCGGTCGAAGACAAGTTCGATCTCGACATCTTCACCGCCGGCCAAACCAAGCAGGACTTCAGCAACGCGGTCAAGACGCCCAAGCACCACATCTACGACTTCGTGCTGCCTGATTCAGGCTCGATGCCAGAGCGGGAGTTTGCCGAGGCTTTAGAGACTTGCGAGGATGTGGTCGTGTACGCCAAGTTGCCACGCGGATTTCTCATCCCAACTCCGGTGGGTGACTATAACCCGGACTGGGCTATTGCCTTCAAGGAAGGGACCGTGAAGCATGTCTACTTTGTTGCTGAAACAAAGGGGTCGATGTCGTCGATGGATCTTCGTGAGATAGAGAAGACTAAGATCAAATGTGCTCGAAAGTTCTTCGAAGAGATGAATCGTCGCTTTGCTCCAGAGAATGTCAAGTACGATGTGGTGGATGGTTTTGGGAGGTTGATGGAGGTTGTTAAGTGAAGCAGCTGAGGCGGTTTGAGTATAGAGTGGGGCTCCTCGCTCAACCCAACATCGCCTTGAGGTCCTTCAGCATCAGGAACAGGTGGTAGGGGTCTGTCGGGCTGGGCTCGAAGTCCCACGATTCATACCAGCGCCGTGCTGCATCATCCTTCGCGTGAACCAGAAGGCAGCGTATGCCGGCGATGTCAGCGGCCTGTGCGGTGCGTAATAGGGCATCCTTCAATAGCGCCTGTCCGAGGCCCTTGCGCTGATGCGTCATGTCCACGGCCAGCCGGGCGAGGATCATGACGGGTACCGGGTGGCGAGCCAGTCCTTTGGTCACTCTATGGGGCGCGTCCTCAAGGGCAACACTACCCACGGCAAGGCTGTAATAGCCAGCGACTATGCCTGCCTGACAGCAAACGTAGGTCTGGGCGCTGTTGGCCCTCTGGTTGACGAGCGCGTAGCGTTGCAGAAACAGGTTGAGCGGCGGGGAGCCGCAGTCGAAGGTGTCAACCTGGTCGGTGGGAAGCAGTTTCCGGACTGGGGCGTATGGATGGCTCACCCCAGCACCCCTGGTTCCTGCAGCAGTTGCTTCAGTCGGGGCTTGCTTTGGGTGGGGCGATCCAGTGCTGCCTGGAATGCCTGCCACTGGGGCTCGTCCAGTGTGAAATGGCGACGGTCTGCCAGGGTCTGGGCGGCTGCCGTGATACCGGCGTCGAGCAGGAACTCACTGACGTTCTTGTGACTGGCACGGGCAGCTTCCTGCAGCAGCTGCTTGACGGGTGTGCTGGCACGAACATCGATGCGTTCGGTCTTGGGAACGTTGAGGGTACTCATCGCAGCTCCAGGAAAGGGGCCTTCGGCATTCTGATTATAGTTGTCCGGTCAATGTCCCGACAACGTCCTTCGGTCTGGTCGCAGGGAGGGGCTACCCAAGAAAAAGCCCGATCGGGATGAGCGATCGGGCTTGGGATGCTGGTGGAGCCGGCGGGAATCGAACCCGCGTCCGAGAGTCTTCTGCGACCAGTTCTACGTGTGTAGTGACGTCATTGAGATCTCGTTGCCGTTACGCCGACGCACAGGCTCAACCAGCAACCAGCCACCTGAGTTTTAGGCCCTGACCAGGTGGCCCGGCCAGGGACGATTCGGTAAGAATGACACTGCTGCCCCTTGCGGGGCCCGGGCTACCGACAACCCGGTGCAGCGGCTAGGCCTTAAGCGGCCAGTGCGAAACGCTCGTCGTTGGCGTTTATTGGTTTTCCGGTGGATTAACGAGGTAACGGACCCTCGACACGCCCTGAGCCGCTTCACTACCCCCGTCGAAACCAGGTCGGCCCCAGACCTTTCAGTATACCTCGGTTGTCAAGGGAAGGGGGTAATCCGAGTTCATGAACGCTGATGTACGGGTCTGACGGCAGGGGTTCTTCTGGTGTTTGCAAGGTGCCTGGCAGGGGTGTTGCTTTTTTGCATATCGGCTGGAGAACGGCTTGCAGCAAGGATCTTGGCGAGTGTCCGAGTGTTTTTGACAGGTTCCTCGCCAAAAAAGAATGGCTATCATTTGACATGAATCAAACTTTTTTCGGGTTGTGTCGAAAAGTTGATAGGCATCAAATGATGGGGGAGTTCGATCCTATAGATTGATCCTCGTTGTATTCCAGATGTAGACGGTTGTTGTGCACGTCTGACTTCGTTCAATCAGCACCATTTTTCGATCGAGAGGTATCTCCCATGATCGCTTCTGTCATGCGCAAGGCGCTTATCTGCACGGCAGTGAGTTCCTGCCTCGTGGGGACTGCGGCCTTCGCTGCCGATCCCGCTGTCTCCACCACCGGCGGGCTGCCGGGTTACGATGTCATCAAGGCGCCTGCCAGCATTGCGAAGCTGCAGCGCGTGAAGCAAAAGCTGGTCAAGCCTCCGTTCGTTCCTGAGCACAGCCTGACGCCGCCGAAGGCGCCGCGCGTGGTGCAGGTCGAGATGTTCATCGAAGAGAAGGAAATCGAGGTTGAGCCGGGCGTCTTCATGTGGGCGTTCACCTTCAACGGCTCGGTTCCTGGCCCGATGATCATCGTTCACGAGGGTGACTACGTCGAGCTGACGCTGAAGAACCTGGCCAAGAACGAGCTGGTGCACAACATCGACTTCCACGCTTCCACGGGCGCGCTGGGCGCTGGCGAGCTGACCCACGTTCAGCCGGGTCAGGAAGTGGTGGTTCGCTGGAAGGCCACCAAGCCGGGTACCTTCGTGTATCACTGCGCTCCTGGCGGCGCGATGATTCCGTGGCACGTGGTGCATGGCATGAACGGTGCCATCACGGTGCTGCCGAAGGAAGGTCTGCATGACAAGAACGGCAAGAAGCTGCACTACGATCGCGCCTACTACATCGGCGAGCAGGATTTCTACCTGCCCAAGGACGAGAACGGCAACTTCAAGCGCTATCAGAGTGCTGCCGAGTCCATGGCGGATGACCGCGAGGTCATGGACAAGCTGATCCCGACGCACATCGTGTTCGGCGAGCGCAAGGGCGCCTACACGGGCGAGAACGCGCTGACGGCCAAGGTGGGCGAGACGGTGATGATCTACCACTCGCAGGCCAACCGCTTCAGCTACCCGCACCTGATCGGTGGTCATGGCGATTACGTCTGGGAGCGTGGCAACCTGGCCGACACCCCGGCACAGAACTTGGAGACCTGGGCCATCGCCGCGGGTTCCACGGGGGCGGCGATGTACACGTTCAAGCAACCTGGCGTGTATGTGTACCTGAACCACAACCTGATCGAGGCCGTGGACTTGGGGGCCTTGGCGCAGTTCAAGGTCGACGGCAAGTGGGACAACGGTCTGATGGAGCAGCTCAAGGCTCCGACCGAGTTCAAGGAAGAGAAGAAGTGATCGGCTGAGCGTCGACGGAAACGGCCTGTTCTTCGGGGGCCGTTTCCTGTTGCCCGGAGGAGACGGTTTTTCGGTCAGGTATCCGGAAATCATTTAATGGTGGTTTTCAGTAAATGCCTGACAGGGATGGAAAGAGACCATCACCGGGAATCGATCATTCCGAAGGCGCACGCACAAGCGTCGTATCATTGACGGCCGATGGCAGTATTTTCTGTCTTCGGCCGTTTTGTCGGAAAAAACAGATTTCAGGAGAAGATGGTCATGTTGAAGCGGTGGGCAGTGGCAGCCAGCATCGGGCTGCTGGTCGCGGCCGGAAACGGCGTGGCGCAGGAAGGGGACAAAGGGGCAGTCCAGGCTGGCCAGCCAGGGGCTGGGCCGGTTGTGGAGCCTGCAGGGCAGCCCGAAGTGGGGCGCGCCATTCACTTCGACCTGGAGAGCGTGAAGGGCAAGGTGACGCAGGATGCGTTTCCGGGCAAATACCTGTTGCTGGCCATCGGCTACTCCTCGTGCCCTGACATCTGCCCGACCACGCTGTTCGAGTTTGGCGAGGTGATGCAGGCGCTGAAGAACCCGGACGCCATCGTGCCGGTGTTCGTGACCATCGATCCGGTCAATGACAGTGCAGAGCGGCTGGATCAGTATGTGCGCTTCTTCGATGACCGCATCGTGGGTCTGACGGGCAGCATGAAGAACATCCGGGCGCTCGCCGACATACTGGGAGCGACATTCGGCTACCGGCTGGATGGCAAGAAGCTGGAAAAACCGGAACCTGGCGTGCCGTATTCGGTCTACCACAGTGCGCTGATCTATCTGATCGGCCCTGACCGGAAGCTGGCGGATGTCTATGACTACCAGATGGGCCCTGAGGGGCTGACCCAGGAGCTGGACCGCGTGCTGGGCGAACCGGCCAAGGCCTCCGGGAAGAAGCATGATGCAGCCAAGCCGGGCGCTGACAAGACCAGGAATCATGCCCCGGCAGAGGGCGCGGCTCCTGCGAAGAGCGATGCCCCGGCCAAGGCTGACGAGGCGAGTGGGGTGCCGGCTGGTGAGACGTCGGCTTCCGCATCCGGTCTTGGCTCGGCCCGTGTTCGTGTCCAGCCATCTGTCTGAGGTGACGGTTCGCCGGATGGATTTCCGACCGTGATTGACGGGCGGCCCTTTGCAGCCATGTGCTAGTCAGGTGGCTGCGTGGGCGTCCCAGATCTTTCTGTCCTTGTTTTTCCTGGGGGCGACATGCGCCCCATTCATTCCCCGAAGGAGTTTCACCATGAAGAAGTCGACAGTTCTTTCGATGGCAGCCCTGCTTGCAGCTCCGGCTCTGCTGATTTCCGGCCAGGCCGGTGCAGCCGAGACGGCATCGCACACCAAGCTGACGAATTGCGTGATTCAGGAAGTGGTGTCCGGAAAGGACATGACGGGTGCCTTCGTGCATTTCCATCACACGGGCGCTCCGGTGAAGCTGGTGCGTGCCGAGGTGCCTGATGTCAGCGCCCGGGTGGAGCTGCACGAGATGGTGATGCAGAATGGCGTGATGGAGATGGGCCCCCTGAAGGACCTGACGCTGAAGGAAGGCGAGCGGGTGTTCAAGAAGGGCGCTGACCATGTGATGCTGTTCGATGTCACCAACAAGCCGAAGGTGGGCAGCAAGCACACGCTGACGGTGTTCTTCGACGACGGCACCCAGGCCAGCTGCGAGGCCGTGGTGAAGTCGGTGAAGGAAGTGATGAAGGATGCCGGCGTCAAGCATGATGGGCATGGTGCTCATCATGGCAAGCACGGTGGTCATCACGGCAAGCACGGTGATCATTCCCACAAGGCTCACTGATCAGGCCTTTCTGGGTCTCTGACTTGAAGGCCACTGACGGCCATCTTTCCGGACGGTAGTGACATGAAGCGGCGACAGTTCATTCAGGCGGGGGCAGGGGCATCACTGGGGCTGGCAGCACAGCTGGCTGCCTGGGCTCAGGAAGCCGGTGTGGGCCATGAATCGGCCACACCGGGAGGCCATCCTCCGCAAGCTGGCGCCGCCCAGGAGGGCGCGCAGCGAGCTGCCGCCCCTTCCGGGGTCATGCCGTCCGGTCCGATGTCGAAAGGGCATGATGATCAGCATGAGGCCATGAAGCGCGTGGTGAAGTCCATCTACGCGCCAACGCGCTACGTGTTCGTGGCCGATCGCTTCAGCAACTTCATCAGCGTGACGGACATTGTCAGCGGAGAGCACGTCGAGACGCTGGACTTCTCGATGCGGCCCCATGTGATGGAGCTGGCGCGTGACGATGCCATGCTGGCGGTGGGCTCGCCCGAGGTGTCGGCCATCGAGTTCATGAACCTGAGGACGCGCGAGCGGCGCCGGGTCGAGCTGCCGTCGCCGGTCTTCCAGCTCTTCTTCGTGCCGCAGACCAATCTGGTGGCGGTGGGGCTGCGCGATCAGGTGGGGATGATCAGCTACAAGGATTTCTCGGTACGCATCTTCCCTCGCCGTTTCGATTCGGATCAGCGCCAGACGCTGATCAATACCTATTATTCGCTGCTGTTCAGCTCGTTCAGCCAGTCGTTCTGGGTGCTGGACGAGGACAGGCCTTTCATCTACCACCGCTATGGGGGCGCAGAGCCGCTGGATGCGCCCTGGAAGACGATCGACCTGTCCAGGCATATTGGTTCCGGGTCGGGCCTGGGTATTGGTGTGGCCAGCCCTGAGGATGATCTGCTGGCCATGACGACCGATGACGGCTCGGAAGGGCTGGTGTACTTCCCGGCTCAGGACAAGGTGCTGAGCACGGGCCCGATGCGCACGGTGGGCTCCACCAACGAGCCGATGATCATGCCGTACATCGATGCGTACTCCAAGCATGTGATCTTCGCCGACATGGAGGGTAATGTGGCGCTGTTCGACCTGGTCAACGGCAACGGCAAGCCCGAACGTTTCACGGTGAAGTTCTCTCCACGCTTCATCCGCACGGGTTGGCTGGAGAGCACCTGGATCCTGGCAGGCGACAAGGGCATCATGTTCCAGTCGTTCAAGGACCCGTCCGATCGCAAGGTGGTGCGCTTCGTGCCCGAGGTGATGAACATGTGGGTGACGGGCGACAGCAAGACGGCGCTCTACACGCTGGACGAGGGGGCGCCGACCATCTACCGCTTCGATATCCGCACGCGAGAGCCGCTGCCGCCGATCCGTGTGCGTGGCGTGACGATGGCCAGCATGCTGCGCATGGGCAGCAACAACAGCATCTGCTATTGAGCGTGCTGCTTGCGTGCGCCACTTCCGCCAGGTGCGTTCTGGCGGGCAGCGGCTTCGGGCAGGTGGGCTGCCTTCAGGTGGGCTGCTTTCAGGCGGGCAGCCGTTTCAGCATGGCGAGGAATTCCTGCGGGGAGGTCACGATGTGGTCGGCCCTCCATTGCGGGATCTCGTTGGGATTGCCATAGCCATAGGCAGCTGCCACGGCGGGCATGTCCACGGCATGGGCGGCCTGGATGTCACGCAGATCGTCACCGATGTAGACGCATTGCCGGGCGGTGAGTCCGGTTTCCTGCAGGGCCATCTTGAGCGGATCGGGCCAGGGCTTGGCGCGCGGGGCGGTATCGCCGCCGTAGGCCAGCGCCACGCGATGGCCAAGGCCCAGCTGTTGCACCAGTCTGCGCACGAGGTATTCCAGCTTGTTGGAGATGACGCCCCAGCGGATGCCGTTGGCTTCCAGCCAGGCCAGCAGTTCGGGCATGCCGTCGAAGAGCCGCGAGTGGACGGCGATTTCCTGTTCGTAGCGGTTCAGGAACTCGGTGCGCAGGGCAGGGTAGTCGGGGTCGTCGGTGGTGGCACCCAGGCCGATGTGCAGCAGGCCCCTTGAGCCGGCCGAGGCGAACGGCCGGTACTCTTCCAGGGGCAGGGGCTTGAGGCCACGGGCCTCGCGCATGTGGTTGACCGGGGCGGCGAGGTCGTCGGCGGTGTCGACCAGGGTTCCGTCCAGGTCGAAGAAGACGGCAGCAGGCCGGGTCTTGAGCTGGGGCATGACGGACCTTTACTGGGGTTTCCGGAACGATGCCATGTAGTTGACGCCGACATCGTTGGGGTTGAGGCGGTACTGCTGGGCGACGGGGTTGTAGGTGAGCCCCATGAAGCCCTGCAGCTCCAAGCCGGCCTGGCGGGCCATGCGGGCCAGTTCGGCGGGGCGGATGAACTTGTCGAAGCTGTGGGTTCCGCGCGGCAGCAGCTTCAGGACGTACTCGGCGCCGACGATGGCGAACAGGTACGACTTGGGGTTGCGGTTGAGGGTGGAGAGCAGCACGGTGCCGCCGGGCTTGGCGAGATCCGCGCAGGCGCGGATGGCCGAGGCCGGGTCGGGGACGTGTTCGAGCATCTCCATGCAGACAACCACGTCGAAGTGGCCGGGTTGCCGTGCGGCCAGGTCTTCGACGGCGATCTTTTCATACTTGGCCGGGGCGCCGCTTTCCAGGGCGTGCAGCCGGGCCACCTGAAGCGACTTGTCGGCCAGGTCCACGCCCAGCGTGGTGGCAGCACCTGCCTTGGCCAGGGCTTCGGTGAGGATGCCGCCGCCGCAGCCCACGTCCACCACGTTGAGGCCGGACAGGCTGCCGCCGGCCTGCTGGACGATCCATTCCAGGCGCAGCGGGTTGATGTCGTGCAGGGGCTTGAACTCGCTGTCGGGGTCCCACCACCGCGAGGCGAGCGCCTGGAACTTGTCGAGTTCGGCCTGGTCGACGTTGGCAGCGGTGCTGCTGTCGACGGGGACCGGAGAGGAAGCGGACGGGCTGGTGGACATGGCAGATGGAAGCGTGCGGCAGGGGAGGCCCTGCGGAAAGGGGCCGGGAAGGCGCCCTTGCGGGCACGGAACCGGATGAGGGTTGCCCGGGGAGATTGGGCCGAAAGGCACTCTTCCTGGGCGCATGGGGGATTTTAGAGCCTAAGCCGTGCGTTGGGGGCGGGCGTTCGGTCCACGGGCCCGGATCATGTATGGGCAATAAAAAAGCCACCATGACGGATCATGGTGGCTTTTCTGGCCCTGCCAGTGCCCGCCGGGGCGGGCAGCTGGCATGTGGCGTGCTGCAGGCTTACTGCATGACCTGACGGCTGCCGACCACTTCGATTTCCACGCGACGGTTCTTCGCGCGGCCTTCTTTGGTCTTGTTGTCAGCGACAGGCTGGGCTTCGCCCTTGCCTTCGGTGTAGACCCGGTTGGCTTCGATGCCCTTGCTGACCAGGTAGGCCTTCACGGCTTCTGCACGGCGGACCGACAGACGCTGGTTGTAGGCTTCCGGACCGACGCTGTCGGTGTGGCCGACGGCAACGATGACTTCCAGATCAACACCGTCGAGCTGGTTGACGATGTCATCCAGCTTCTGCTTGCCCTCATCCTTCAGCACGGCACGATCGAAGCCGAAGAAGGTATCGGCAGCGAAGGAGACCTTTTCACTGGTGGGTTGAGGTGCAGCAGGCGGCGGCGGGGGAGGCGGCGGCGGCGGCGGGGGAGGCGGCGGAGGCGCCTTCGGCACCAGATCCGGATCACATTCCACGATGGCGTGCGAAGCCTTGAAGGCCTTGTCGTGGAAGCACTCGCCGAACTTGCCGGTCACCACGCCACCGTCACGGGACGTGACGTAGCCGGTATCGTTCTGATCGGCGGTGACATCAGGGCCCTTTGCCCCGCTGCCTGTCGCGCAGGCGGCGAGCAGCGCTGTCGCAGCCAATGCGCCAAGCTTGACCGATTTCTTCATGTTTCTCCTCTCGGTGAGACGACTCTCAGCTGAAAAACCAGCACCTTGACAAGGACGGACTGTGGCGTACCACTTACCAGCTGTGACCCTGTGCAAAATGCAGTGAGCTTGCGTAAAGAACAACCTTCGGGCCGTGGCCGTAGGGCTGCGTCCATACGAATACGCTTGACTCATTGTGCCATAGCGTCCGGTCGGTCCGTAGGGACTTGGGTCCGTTCTGCGACGCCCGCGGGGTGAATTGTCGTTCATTTGCAACATATTCGTGGTGCGAAGTCGGCTTGGGAACACGGGGTGGCCCAAGAATGCGCCGCCGTGGGTGTGAGGGACCCGGGGCGCGCGAAAGGGCTGCCGTGACCCGGGTGTCGGGTTCTTGCCGATACGTGAGAGCCGGTTTCGGGGTGTCCGTGAGTCGGGGGCGCGGATGGTCTAAAATTCAAGGGCTTAGCCGGAGCGAGGCATGGCCCGGTCATTGATGGGTCTTCAAGACCCGTCGTGGGTGGCCGGCGCAGCTTTTTCGGGTCCTGGGGACGTGCTGACCGCAGGGCCTGTTCCGGGGCGGCTCCGTTGTCGGGGCTTCCTCCTTTCTTCCTGACCCGGGCGTGTGCCCGGGTCTCTTGTTTGCGTGCGGCGGGGCCCTTCGCACGGGGGCCATGCGGTGCGTCCCGGATTCCATGGATCAGGATCAATTCGCCAAAGAAACGGTACCGATCAGTCTCGAGCAGGAGATGAAGCGTTCCTTCCTCGATTACGCCATGAGCGTGATCGTGGGGCGCGCGCTGCCCGATGTGCGTGACGGCCTCAAGCCGGTGCACCGTCGGGTGCTCTACGCCATGCACGAGCTGAACAACGTCTGGAACCGACCCTACCTGAAGTCGGCCCGCGTGGTGGGCGACGTGATGGGTAAGTATCACCCGCACGGCGACTCGGCCATCTACGACACGGTGGTGCGGATGGCGCAGGACTTCTCGCTGCGCTACACACTGGTGGACGGCCAGGGCAACTTCGGCTCGGTGGACGGCGACCCGCCGGCGGCGATGCGTTATACCGAGATCCGGCTGCGCAAGATCGCCAGCGAGATGGTGGTCGACATCGAGAAGGACACGGTGGACTTCGGGCCGAACTATGACGGTTCGACCTCCGAGCCCCAGGTATTGCCGGCCAAGATCCCCAACCTGCTCATCAACGGCAGCACGGGCATCGCGGTGGCCATGGCCACCAACATTCCGCCGCACAACCTGCACGAGGTGGTGGCGGCCTGCCTGCTGCTGCTGGAGAACCCGGATGCGACGATCGACGAGCTGATCGAGAAGATTCCGGCCCCCGACTTCCCCACCGGCGCGCTGATCTATGGGGTGGCGGGCGTGCGCGAGGGCTACCGCACCGGCCGCGGCCGGGTGGTGATGCGCGCCAAGACGCACTTCGAGGACATGGACAAGGCGGGCAACCGCCAGGCGATCATCGTCGACGAGATCCCGTACCAGGTGAACAAGGCGGTGCTGCAGCAGAAGATCGCCGAGCTGGTCAACGAGAAGAAGATCGAGGGCATCTCCGACATCCGCGACGAGTCCGACAAGCAGGGCATGCGGGTGGTGATCGAGCTGAAACGCGGCGAGAACGCCGAGGTGGTGCTCAACAACCTGTTCAAGCTCACGCAGCTGCAGGATAGCTTCGGCATCAACATGGTGGCACTGGTCGACGGCCAGCCCCGGTTGCTGAACCTGAAGCAGGTGCTGGAAGCCTTCCTGGCGCACCGGCGCGAGGTGGTGACACGGCGCACGGTCTACGAGCTGAACAAGGCGCGTGACCGGGGGCACCTGCTGGAAGGTCTGGCGGTGGCGGTGGTCAACGTCGACGAGATGATCGAGCTGATCAAGTCCTCGCCCACGCCGCCGGTGGCCAAGGAACGGCTGCTGGCGCGGACCTGGGCGGCGGGCATTGCGGCCGAGATGGTCGAGCGCGCGGCGGGCGACGTGTCGGCGCTGCGGCCGGAGGGCATCGACCCGAACGCCGGGCTGCAGCCGGACGGCACCTACCAGCTGTCCGAGGTGCAGGCAGGCGAGATCCTGCAGATGCGCCTGCAGCGGCTGACCGGGCTGGAGCAGGAGAAGATCGTCACCGAGTACCGCGAGGTGGTGGATCGCATCCTGGACCTGCTGGACATCCTGGCCAAGCCGGCGCGCATCACGGCCATCATCCGCGACGAGCTGACGGGGGTGGTGGAAGAGTTCGGCGGTCCCGAGAAGGATCCGCGCCGTTCGCAGATCGAGCTCAATGCCAGCGAGATCGACATCGAGGACCTGATCACGCCGCAGGACATGGTGGTGACGCTGTCCCACTCGGGCTACATCAAGGCGCAGCCGCTGTCCGAGTACCGGGCGCAGCGCCGTGGTGGCCGGGGCAAGCAGGCGGCCAGCACGAAGGATGACGACTGGGTGGACCAGCTCTTCATCGCCAACACGCATGACACGATCCTGTGCTTCTCCGACCGTGGCCGGGTGTACTGGCTGAAGGTCTGGGAGGTGCCGCAGGGGTCGCGTGCCTCGCGCGGACGCCCCATCGTCAACATGTTCCCGCTGGCCGAGAACGAGAAGATCACGGTGGTGCTGCCCATCAAGACCTTCGACGACGAGCACTATGTGTTCATGGCCACCAGCCAGGGCACGGTGAAGAAGACGGCGCTGTCGGACTTCTCCAACCCGCGCAAGGCCGGCATCATCGCCGTGGACCTGGACGAGGGCGATTACCTGATCGGTGCCGCCGTGACCGACGGCCAGCACGACGTGATGCTGTTCTCCGACGCCGGCAAGGCCGTGCGCTTCTCCGAGGGCGATGTGCGGGCCATGGGCCGCACGGCGCGTGGCGTGCGCGGCATGGCGCTGGAGGAAGGTCAGAAGGTGATTGCCATGCTGGTGGCCGGGGACGAGCGCGATTCGGTGCAGACGCGCCGTTCGGTGCTGACCGCCACCGAAAATGGCTATGGCAAGCGCACCCCGCTCATCGAGCACACCCGCCACGGCCGTGGCACCAAGGGCATGATCGCCATCCAGTCGTCCGAGCGCAATGGCCGGATGGTGGCCGCCATCCTGGTGGAAGAGGGTGACGAGATCATGCTGATCACCACGGGTGGCGTGCTGGTGCGCACGCGGGTCGACGAGATCCGCGAGATGGGCCGGGCCACGCAGGGCGTGACGCTGATCGGTGTGGAAGAGGGCGACACGCTGTCGCGCGTTCAGCGCGTGGTGGGCAGCGATTCACCGGAAGTGCTGGCTGCCGTGGGCGAGTCGGCCGAAGGGGATGCCACGGAGGCCGGCGATGGCACCGAGGTCGCCGAGGAGTCGCCGTCCGGTGATGATGCGGCGGCCGAGGGCGAGGCTGGCGAGGAGTGATGCTCCCTGCATGCCCCTTGCTGCCTTTGGGCGGACAAGGGGCGAAACCCCTGCGGGTCATCGGAATGGCCCGCAGGTACCGGACGGATGGAGCGGGAGAAAGCAGGAAGCCATCCTGCCAATGACAAGGTGGCCGGCGTGCACAGCACCCGGCCACGGACAGGGGGATATGACCGTCCTTCCCGGAGGCCGGGAGGGGTCAGACGCTGACGGGGTCGTTGTGCCGCTTGATCAGGACGCAGATCATCAGCAGCAGGCCGATCAGGCCGTAGGCCACGGAAGGCATGGTGCCTTCGTCCTCATCGGGATGCCGGGCGGCTGTGGCCACCGGCGTGGTGACATGGGCCAGATGGACGCCCGCAGGGTCGAGGACAGGCCGGGGTTCAGCCTGCTGCTGAACGGCAGCGGGCTGGGCAGTTCGGATGGCTTCGGTCGGGGCAGCATCGTGCGCCTGGACGGTCTGACTGAGGGCCAACAAACCGAAGACGGCAGTGACAAGCAGTGTGTTTTTCATGACAGTCCGCAGGTAGGTGTATTCATTGTGTGCCCGCTTGCTGGAAAAGGGTATGAATAACTGCACGACTGGTTATGCTTGTTACAGTTCAGATAAGGATCGCGGCAGAAAGGGTGCGAAGCGGCGGTCGGATTGTGGTGCGTTTGCATCAATGGCACCCGGGTTCGCATGAGCGGACAAGCACGAAAGGAGCGTGGGAACGAGATGGCGGATGATCAGATCAACCGGGTGCGGCAGGACATCGACGCCCTGGACGAGCAGCTGCTGGCGCTGGTCAACCAGCGGGCGCGGCTGGCGCAGCGCATCGGTGAGCTGAAGAAGGGAGCCGACGATGCCCCGGTCTACCGCCCCGAGCGGGAGGCGGCCATCATCCGCAAGCTGCAGGCAGCCAACCCCGGACCGTTGCCCGATACGGCGATCCGTTCGCTCTGGCGCGAGCTGATGTCGGCCTGTCGGGGGCTGGAGCGGCCGTTGCGGGTGGCTTTCCTGGGGCCCTGGGGCACGTTCAGCGAACACGCCATGCGGGCGCGCTTCGGCGATGCCGTGGAAGGCGTGCCCTGTGCGTCCATCGACGACGTGTTCCGCGTGACGGAAGCCGGGACGGTGGATTTCGGGGTGGTGCCGATCGAAAACTCGACCGAGGGGTCGGTGACGCGCACCCAGGACCTGTTCCTGAACACGCCGCTGCGGATCACGGCCGAGATCACGGTGCCGGTGCGGCACGTGCTGATGTCCCGGACCGGCCAGATGGCCGACATCCGGCAGGTGGTGGCGCATCCGCAGGCGCTGGCGCAGTGCACGCTGTGGCTGCAGCGCAATCTGCCCGATGTGGAGCTGATGCCGGTGTCCAGCAACGGCGAGGGGGCCCGACGGGCAGCCGAGGATCCGGCGCTGGCCGCCATCGGCAGCGAGACGGCGCTGGCCGTGTATGACCTGCTGTCGGTGGCCCATGCCATTCAGGACGATCCGATGAACCGGACGCGCTTCCTGGTGGTGGGCATGCAGAAGGTGCTGCCGTCCGGGAAGGACCAGACCTCGCTGATCCTGGGCGTGCCCGATCGGGTCGGGGCGCTCCATCAGCTGATCGAGCCGCTCTCGCGGCACGGGGTGACGATGAAGCGCTTCGAGTCCCGGCCGGCACGCCAGGGAGGATGGGAATACTATTTCTACATCGACCTGCTGGGGCATCAGGATGACCCGGAGGTGAGCACGGCGCTGGCCGAGCTGCAGCAGCGCGCGGCCTTTTTCCGGCTGATGGGGTCGTACCCGTCGGAAAGCGCCATGGTGGTGTGAGGTGTCGCCCTGGGCTGCCGGTCACATGGTGGCTGGGGGCCCGGGCCTGCAGGGCAATGAGACAGGGAGGAAATCCAGATGACGACGGAGGGACAACAAGGCGTGTCGCCCGCAGCAGGGGCGCCGGCTGGCGTGCGCAGCATTGCGCCGTACCGGCCCGGACGGCCCATCGGGGAGGTGGCGCGCGAGCTGGGGCTGGATCCGGCCGGCATCGTGAAGCTGGCGTCCAACGAGAACCCGCTGGGCATGTCGCCCAAGGCGGTGGCCGCGGCCCAGCAGGTGCTGGCCGGCGGTGCACGCTACCCGGATGCCAACGGCCATGACCTGAAGCAGGCGCTGGCCCGGCATTACGGGGGGGACGCTGGCTGGATCACGCTGGGCAACGGTTCCAACGACATCCTGGAGCTGGCGGCACGGGCACTGGTGGGGCCGGGCCAGGGCATCATCCATTCGCGCTATGCCTTCATTGTCTATCCGCTGGTGGCGCAGGCCATCGGGGCGGTGGGCATCGAGGTGCCCGATGCCGGACTGGGGCATGACCTGGCTGCGATGCTGGCAGCCATCACGCCCGAGACCCGGATGGTGTTCATTGCCAACCCCAACAACCCCACCGGCACCTTCATCCCGGGCGATGCGCTGCTACGCTTCCTGGAGCAGGTGCCGCCTCAGGTGGCGGTGGTGCTGGACGAGGCCTATACCGAATACCTGGCGCCCGAGCAGCGCTACGACGCGCTGGCGTGGGTGAAGCGTTTCCCGAACCTGATCGTGTCGCGCACCTTCTCGAAGGCCTATGGGCTGGCGGGCCTGAGGGTGGGCTTTGCCGTGGCGCAGCCTGAGATGACCGACCTGATGGGACGGGTGCGGCAGCCCTTCAATGTCAACAGCGCCGCGCTGGCTGCTGCCGAGGCGGTGCTGGACGATGCCGACTACCTGACGCGCAGCTACCAGATCAACTGCGAGGGACGGGCCCTGCTGGTGCAGGCCTTCGAGGCGCTGGGGCTGGAGTACGTGCCGTCCTCGGGCAATTTCGTGCTGGTGAAGGTGGGCGATGCGGCCGGCATCAACGACCGGCTGCTGCGGGCCGGCATCATCGTGCGGCCGGTGGCCAACTATGGCCTGCCGGAATGGCTGCGCGTCTCCGTAGGGCTGCCCGAAGAGAACCGGGCCTTCATCGACGCGCTCACGAAGATCCTGGGCAAGTGATGTTCAGGCAGGTTGCCATCCTGGGGACGGGCCTGATGGGTGGCTCGCTGGCGGCGGCGCTGCGGGCGCGGCTGCCCGGGGTGCGCCTGGTGGGTTTCGGGCGTGATCCGGACATCTCGCGGGCCATGGAACTGGGGCTCTTCGATGTCCGGGCCGATTTGGTGGCCGACGCGCTGGCCGGGGCCGACCTGGTGGTGCTGGCGGCGCCCATTTCCGTCAACTGCGCGCTGGTGCCCGAGGTGGCGACCCTTCTGCCCCCTGATGCGGTGCTGACTGACCTGTCCAGCGTGAAGGGGCCGGTGGTGACGGCCTGGCGCAGGACGATAGCCGCGATGAGCGATGGTGTTGCGGGCCAGGCCATGCCCGGGCTGGGTGATTTCGTGCCCTGCCATCCCATTGCCGGCAGTGACCGCGGAGGGCCGGATGCGGCCGACCTGGACCTGTTCGTGAGCCGAGAGGTGGTGCTGAGCCCGCTGCCCGGGAATCGGCCGGATTCGGTCGAGCGCCTGCAGGCGCTGTGGCAGCAGCTGGGGGCACATGTGACCCGGATGAGTGTGGCCGACCACGACCGCGTGTTCGCGCTGGTCTCGCATGCGCCTCATGCCGTGGCCTTTGCCGTGGCGGGGGCCGTGGCGGCCGATGGGGCGAGCCCGGGCAGGCCGGATGCTGCAGGCAAGGATGCCGGTGCGGGCAAGGCGGTGCGGGATGGCGGGGAGGAGGCCTCCATTCGCGCCGGCGATCATGCCGGCCCGGGATTGCTGGACCTGACCCGCATTGCGGGATCGTCCCCCGAACTGTGGGCGGACATCCTGTTGCAGAACCAGATGCCGACGCTGCGGGCCATTGATGCGGTGGATGCGCGGATGCAGGCGATCCGCCATGCGCTGCTGACGGGGGACCGTCAGGCGCTGACCCGGTTGCTGCAGGAAGGGGCGGACTGGCGTCGTACCTGGCAGCGGCACGGGTAGGGCTACGGCCAATAGGCAGAGCGCCTGCACCGAAGGAACGGGAAGGGGCGCAGGCGGAAAAGGCGGGGTGGAGCCGGAGAAGGGAAGAAAAGGTGGGCCGAGGAAGGCAGGGGGCGACCTGCCTTTTGGGGATCTGCGCGACCCTGGCTTTTTCAGGGCTTTTGCTTCTTCAGGTGATCGAAGCGCACGATCAGGCTGGAGGTGTCCCAGCGGTTGCCGCCCAGGGCCTGCACGTCACCATAGAACTGATCCACCAGTGCCGTGACGGGCAGGGTGACGCCGCTGCGGCGCGCCTGGTCCAGGCACAGGCCCAGGTCCTTGCGCATCCAGTCCACCGCAAAGCCGAAGTCGAACTGGCGGTCGGTCATGGTCTTGCCGCGGTTGTCCATCTGCCAGGACTGCGCCGCGCCCTTGCCGATGACATCCAGCACCTGCTTCATGTCCAGGCCGGCCGCCTCGCCGAAGTGGATGGCCTCGGCCAGCCCCTGCACCAGGCCGGCGATGCAGATCTGGTTGACCATCTTGGCCAGCTGTCCGGCGCCCGCGTCGCCCACGCGGGTGATGGCCTGCGCGTAGGCCATCGAGACAGGGCGCATCCGTTCCACATCGGCCTCGGTGCCCCCACACATGACGGTGAGGCAGCCTTTCTCGGCGCCCGCCTGTCCGCCCGAGACCGGGGCATCGACGAAGTGCAGGCCATGTGCACGCGCCGCCGCATCCAGCTCGCGGCTGACCTCGGCCGAGGCCGTGGTGTGGTCCACGTAGAGTGCGCCGGGCTTCATGCCGACAAAGGCGCCGTCCTCGCCCAGAACCACGCTGCGCAGGTCGTCGTCATTGCCCACGCACGAGAACACGATGTCGGCGTCCTGCGCGGCCTCACGCGGGGTGAGGGCCAGACGGTGGCGACCGGTGGGGGCCTTGCCTTCGATCTCGGCCAGCCAGCGTTCTGCTTTGGCCGTGGTGCGGTTGTACACGCAGACCGCATGTCCGGCCTGTGCCAGATGGCGTGCCATCGGATAGCCCATCACGCCCAGGCCCAGGAAGGCGACCTTGAGCGATGGCGTGGCGGGCGTGGGGGCGGGCTGGGTGTTGGCGTTCATGGGGTGGGGTCTCCGGTGTGATTGGGGCGATGAAGGCTGAGCCATTGCCGTGAAGGCATGCGCCATGCTCTGCGGCATCCGGGACGGCAGCGGGACTCCTGTGCGTTTTCAGGAGCGTGGCCGTGCGGCCGGGCGTGTGGCTCTGCGGCGGATGGTGTTCTTCGGCCTTCGGGCAATGATGCCATAGCGCCCGCCCTGGCTCTGCATGGCGGCTGCTCCAGGCTATGTTCGGGCGGTTGCACCGGACACTGTTCGGGCGGTCGGCGGGGGAGGCTCGTATCGGGGCCGGGACCTTCCGGGGCTGATGCGTTGTACCGCCGAATGATGAGCGCATCCAGGCGCTTCCAGGTGTTGCCCACAGGGAAGTCCCGATTGGCAGAGTAGGGGGACCCTTCGTTAGAATGAAGGGTTCCTCCACCGGATACCCATGATGAAGTCCGCCGAAATACGCCAGCAGTACCTGAAGTTCTTCGAGTCCAAGGGCCATACCATCGTCGCGTCCAGCCCGGTGGTGCCGCATGACGATCCCACGCTCCTGTTCGCCAACGCGGGCATGAACCAGTTCAAGGATGTCTTCCTGGGCTTCGACAAGCGTCCCTACAGCCGCGCCACCACAGCCCAGAAGTGCATCCGCGCCGGCGGCAAGCACAACGACCTGGAAAACGTCGGCTACACCGCGCGCCATCACACCTTCTTCGAGATGATGGGCAACTTCTCGTTTGGCGACTACTTCAAGCAGGACGCCATCAAGTTTGCCTGGGAGCTGCTGACCACGGTCTTCAAGCTGCCGCCCGAGAAGCTGCTGGTGACGGTCTATGCCGAGGACGACGAGGCCTACGACATCTGGGCCAAGCAGGTGGGCGTGCCGGCCGATCGCATCGTGCGCATCGGCGACAACAAGGGTGCGCGCTATGCGTCGGACAACTTCTGGATGATGGGCGACACCGGCCCCTGCGGCCCGTGCACCGAGATCTTCTATGACCACGGTCCCGAGGTCGCTGGCGGCCCTCCGGGCAGCCCCGAGGAAGACGGTGACCGCTTCATCGAGATCTGGAACATCGTCTTCATGCAGTACAACCGGGACGAATCCGGTGAACTGCATCCGCTGCCGCGCCCCAGCGTGGATACCGGCATGGGCCTGGAGCGGGTGGCGGCCGTGCTGCAGCACGTGCATTCCAACTACGAGATCGACCTGTTCGTGAACCTGCTGGCCGCTGCGGCCAAGGTGGTGCAGGATGCGGGTGGCACGCCCGAGACGGGCAGCCCGTCGCTGAAGGTCATCGCCGATCACATCCGTGCCTGCTGCTTCACCATCGTCGACGGCGTGGTGCCGGGCAACGAGGGCCGCGGCTACGTGCTGCGCCGGATCATCCGCCGCGCCGTGCGTCACGGCTACAAGATGGGTGCCCGTCAGCCGTTCCTCTACAACCTGGTGCCGGCGCTGGTGAAGGAAATGGGCGAGGCCTATCCCGAGCTGAAACGCGATCAGGCCCGCATCGAGGAAGTGCTCAAGGGTGAGGAGTCCCGCTTCTTCGAGACCATTGCCAACGGCATGAGCCTGCTGGAAGGGGCGCTGGCCGGACTGAAGGGACTGAAGGGCAAGAAGGTGCTGGACGGCGAAACGGCCTTCCGCCTGCACGACACCTATGGTTTCCCGCTGGACCTGACGGCCGATGTCTGCCGCGAGCGCGGCGTGACGGTGGACGAGGCAGGCTTCGAGGCGGCCATGGCGCACCAGCGCGAGCAGGCGCGTGCCGCCGGCCGCTTCAAGGGCGCTTCGCTGCTGGAATACGACGGTGAAACCACCCGCTTCGTGGGCTATGACGAGCTGTCGGCCCAGGCCCGCGTGCTGGCGCTGTACCGTGATGGCAAGCCGGCGCAGGAACTCAAGGCCGGTGACGAGGGCGTGGTGGTGCTGGACGTGAGCCCGTTCTACGCCGAATCCGGCGGTCAGGTGGGCGACCAGGGCCATCTGCACGGGCAGGGCCTGCGCTTTGCCGTGTCCGACACGCAGAAGATCCAGGCCGCTGTCTGGGGCCACCATGGTCGTGTGGAAGAGGGCACCCTGAAGGTGGGTGACACCGTGCAAGCACAGGTCAACACCGCCCTGCGCCAGAAGACCACCCGCAACCACTCGGCCACTCACCTGCTGCACAAGGCGCTGCGCCAGGTGCTGGGTGATCATGTGGCGCAGAAGGGGTCGCTGGTCGATCCGGATCACACCCGCTTCGACTTCAGCCACAACAAGCCGATGACGCCGGAAGAGATCCAGGCGGTCGAGGCCATCGTCAACGCCGAGATCCGCAGCAACACGGCCACCGTCATCCGCCAGATGTCGTATGACGAGGCCATCGCCGCTGGCGCCATGGCGCTGTTCGGCGAGAAGTACGGTGACGTGGTGCGTGTGGTGGATGTGGCTGATACCCGTGAGCTGTGCGGCGGTACCCACGTGGCCCGCAGCGGCGAGATCGGCGTGTTCAAGATTGCCTCCGAAGGGGGCGTGGCTGCCGGCATCCGCCGTGTGGACGGCCTGACCGGCGAAGGTGCGCTGGCCTGGATCCAGCAGCAGCTGACCACGCTGGCCGAGGTGGCCGCGGCCGTGCGTGCCCCGGTGGCTGAAGTGCCGGCCCGTGTGGCCCAGCTGCAGGCTCAGGTGAAGGATCTGGGCCGCGAGCTGGACCGTGTGAAGGCCAGTGCTGCCAGCAGCCAGGGTCAGAACCTGGCCGCCCAGGCCACGGCGCTGCCGTGCGGTGCCCACCTGCTGGTGACCCGTGTCGATGGCATGGACGCCAAGGCGCTGCGTGCCACGGTCGACCAGCTGAAGGATCAGCTGAAGTCGCTGGTGGTGGTGCTGGCTTCGGTGGAAGGCAACGACAAGATCCAGCTGGTGGCCGGCGTGACCCCCGATCTGGTGAATACGGTGAAGGCCGGCGAGATGCTGGGCCGCGTGGCTGCCCAGGTGGGCGGCAAGGGCGGCGGCAAGCCCGACTTCGCCATGGCTGGTGGCAACGACGTGGCAGCGCTGGAAGGCGTGCTGGGCATGACCCACGAACGCCTGGTGCAGCAGCTGGCCAACCGGAAGTGAGCGCCATCCCGGACCACGTGGATGCCCACGTGGACGCCCGAGGGCTTTCCTGCCCGCTGCCCATCCTGCGGGCCAAGAAGGCCCTGGCCACCCTCCAGAGTGGCCAGGTGCTGCGAGTGGAGGCCACCGACCTTGGCTCGAAACAGGACTTCAGTGCCTTTGCCCGCCAGACGGGCAATGCGCTGCTGGCCCAGGTGGATGACGGGGACGTGACGGTGTTCTATCTGCGGCGGCGGTGAGGGAGCTCTGACGGAGGCTTGCCTTTCGTCGTTTCGGTTATTTCGTTTTTCGTTTGTTTCGAATAGAATGGC
>ERZ772924.190-NODE-190-length-30018-cov-20.475486_pt1 | contig 30018 bp, 29 predicted proteins | sample MGYA00512116_ERZ772924 | MGnify/ENA primary metagenome ERZ772924 (study PRJEB29015, sample SAMEA2737920) | human oral metagenome | biome: human oral; feature: human-associated habitat; material: dental | place: China | collected 2134 ...
AGCGGCTTTATTGGTAAAGTTAATCGCGGCGACGGTATGCGGCAGATACCCGACGTTGACAATCAAATGCTTGATTTTTTGCGTAATCACGCCGGTTTTGCCGCTGCCAGCGCCGGCAAGCACGAGCAGAGGCCCGCCGAGGTATTTGACGGCGGCTTGCTGTTGGGGGTTGAGTTTCATGGGGAATGCAGACGAACCAAAAAGAGGCGCAGATTATAACAGGTCGTCTGAAAGCCCCAAACGGCAATCCGGCATATATAACAAAATCATCTTTGCAACAAACAAACCATTCTTTCCGTTTTTCAGACGACCCCGTTAAAGTGGCAGCATCTTCTTTTTCCCTTCCGAGCGACCATGTTATTACTCAAAACGCCCAGCGTACTGCCCGGCTTCAAAATCAGCCTCGGCCTGACCGTATTGTGCCTGTCGCTTCTGGTGGTTTTACCGTTTGCGATGATGGCGGCGAAAGCGGCGGAAATCGGCTGGGGTGGCTTTTGGAACACGATTGCCGAGCCGAACGTGTTGGCGGCGGTGTGGCTGAGTTTGCGGATGTCGTTTTATGCGATGCTGACCAATGTCGTGTTCGGCACGCTGGTGGCGTGGGTGTTGGTGCGCTATGAATTTCCGCTCAAGGGGCTGGTGAACGCACTGGTCGATTTGCCGTTTGCGCTGCCGACGGCGGTTACGGGCATCGCGTTGGCGACCCTGTATGCGCCCAACGGTTGGATAGGCCGTTTTTTCGAGCCTTTGGGCATCAAAATCGCGTTTACGCCCGTCGGCATTTGGATTGCGCTGGTCGTCGTCAGCCTGCCCTTTATCGTCCGCGCCGTGCAGCCGGTATTGGAGGAATTGTCGGGCGAATATGAGGAAGCGGCGGCGACTTTGGGGGCAAACCGCTTCACGACGTTCCGCCGCGTGCTGCTGCCGGAAATCACGCCGGCGCTCTTAACCGGCGCGGGCATGATGTTCGCGCGGGCAACGGGGGAATACGGCTCGGTGATTTTCATCGCGGGCAACATTCCGATGGTTTCCGAAATCCTGCCGCTGATTATTACGGGCAAGCTGGAACAGTTCGACGTACAGGGCGCATCGGCGGTGGCGTTGTTTATGCTGCTGGTTTCGTTTGTGATTCTGTTTGCGCTGAACGTGATGCAGTGGGCGTTGAGCAGGCGTTCGGGAGCAAAGGGTTGAGGGGTCGTCTGAAAACCTGAACTACGCTGTTGCCGTCATTCCCGCGCAGGCGGGAATCCATTGGTGAATTTCGGCTGCCTTATTGATTTTCTGTTTTCCTATTGCCGTGCGATGGATTCCCGCCTGCGCGGGAATGACGGCAGCTAGACGCTTTTTGCTCTCTTAATCAATAAAAGGTCGTCTGAAAACAAATCCTCCCCACGAAAACGGTTTTTCAGACGACCTCCAAACACCTTAAACAACAAACCAGAGAACACCACCGCCATGAAACCCTATTCCGCCAATCCCAACCTGACCGAACCGCGCTGGCTGCGCGTGCTGCTGACCGCCGTCGCGCTGGGGTTCCTGCTGCTGATGCTGGTCGTCCCGCTCGTCGCCGTATTTTACGAGGCGCTGAAAGGCGGTTGGGATTTGTACCTGCAATCCCTTACCGACCCCGAAGCGTGGGCAGCGATCAAGCTCACCCTGATTACCGCTGCGGTGGTCGTTCCCGTCAATGCCGTCTTGGGCGTGGCGATGGCGTGGCTGCTGACCCGTTTCGACTTCCGCGGCAAGCAGTTGCTGACCACCCTGCTCGATTTGCCGTTTTCCGTATCGCCTGTGGTTGCCGGTTTGATGTTCGTCTTATTGTTCGGCGCGCACACGGCATTGGGCGGCTGGCTGGAAGCGCAAGGCATACAGATTATCTTCGCCATCCCCGGCATTATTTTGGCGACACTGTTCGTTACCTTCCCCTTTGTCGCGCGCGAAATCATCCCGCTGATGCAGGCGCAGGGAGACAGCGAAGAACAGGCCGCGCTGATTTTGGGTGCGAACGGCTGGCAGATGTTTTGGCGCGTTACCCTGCCCAACATCAAATGGGCGCTGCTCTACGGCATCATCCTCACCAACGCCCGCGCGATGGGCGAGTTCGGCGCAGTCAGCGTAGTATCGGGACACATACGCGGCGAAACCAACACCATCCCGCTTTTGGTCGAAATCTTCTACAACGAATACAACTTCACCGGCGCATTCGCCCTCTCCGGCGTATTGGCACTTTTAGCACTGGCGACGCTGGCGGTGCAGAACATCATCACAAAATTACAAGATAAAAAACTCGCCGCCGCCGAAAGGAACGCAGCATGAGCATCACCATCCAAAACCTAAACAAACACTTCGGCAATTTCCACGCGCTGAAAAACATCAACCTCAACGTCCCCACCGGCAAACTCGTTTCCCTGCTCGGCCCCTCCGGCTGCGGCAAAACAACGCTCCTGCGCATCATCGCCGGGTTGGAAAACGCCGACGGCGGCAACATCCTCTTTGACGGGCAAGACGTAACCGCCAAACATGTGCGCGAGCGCAAAGTCGGCTTCGTGTTCCAACACTACGCCCTCTTCCGCCACATGAACGTGTTTGACAACGTCGCCTTCGGTTTGACCGTATTGCCCAAGTCCGAACGCCCGTCCAAAGAACAAATCCGCACCAAAGTCGAAGAATTGTTGAAGCTCGTTCAGCTCTCGCATTTGGCAAAATCCTATCCGCACCAGCTCTCCGGCGGCCAACGCCAACGCATCGCCCTCGCCCGCGCCCTCGCCGTCGAACCCAAACTCCTGCTTTTAGATGAACCCTTCGGCGCGCTGGATGCCAAAGTGCGCAAAGAATTACGCACCTGGCTGCGCGACATCCATCACAACCTAGGCGTAACCAGCATCCTAGTTACCCACGACCAAGAAGAAGCCCTCGAAGTTTCCGACGAAATCGTCGTCATGAACCACGGCAAAATCGAGCAAACCGGCAGCGCCGAAGCCATTTACCGCAAACCCGAAAACGCCTTCGTTACCGAATTCCTCGGCGAGACTGACGCCTTCGAAGGCAGAATCGAAAAAGGCATCTGGCACTACAACAGCTTCGCGTGGAAATTGGACGCGCACTACAAATGGCAGGAACAAACCGCCACCGGCTACATCCGCCCGCACGAATGGCAGCTTGCCGCCGAACACGAAACCCCGATGATCCGCGCCGAAATCGAAAAAATCCACGCCGTCGGCGCACTGACGCACGTTTTGGTGAAACACGGCAAACAGGACGTACACATCACGCTCGCAGGCAGCGACGCTTCGCGGCTGGACTTGGCCGCAGGGCGGGAATTGGCATTGGTACCGAAACAGGTTTATGTGTTTTCGCAAAACGAGTTGATTGAATATTCGATTTGATGGAGGAGAAAAGCAAAGGTCGTCTGAAAACAGGTTTTCAGACGACCTTTTGCTTTATCCAAACGGCTTAGAATTTGTATTCCACCTGACCGCGCAAGACGTTGACGTCTTGTTTGCTAGTACCGGCAGTCGGGGTAACTTGTTTACCCGCCAAGTAAAAGCCTGACACTTTCCAGTTTTTCCAAGGAACGTAGGTCGCGCCAACTTGTACGCCTTGTACGTTTTTGCTGTAGTCTTGTACGGAAGATACGCCCGACAGTGCGCCGACGCGGCGGTAGTTCAGGAAGACGTCGTAGGAATTGCGGACTTTCCAGTCGGCGAGTTTGTAGCGGACTTCGGTGAACACGCCGTCGTTTTTGATTTTTTGTCCTGCATCGTTATAGGCTTTGATGTTGGACTTGCTGACTGCCGCCATCCAACGCCAATCGTCGTTGAATTTGACATCCGCGCCGATTTCGCCGAAGACGGCGTTTTTCTTCGCACCGCGCACATCTATGTCTTTCATGTAGCTGACGGTTGCGCCGACGTTGATGTTTTCGTTAATCGGCAGGCTGCTTTGAATGGCGGCGAAGTGTTTGCGGCGACCGCCTATGCCCCATACGTTGTCGTTGAGGCTGCCGGTACGGCGGCCTGCGTAAATTTTGGTGGGTAGGGTTTTGTTGTCAAAGAAGATTTCTCCGCCGGTTACTTCCGTATCCCAGACACGGCCGTAGGAAGAGAATGCGCCGAATTTACCGACGCGGGCTTTGACGCCTTCGGTAATCGAGCCTTCGGCATAGAGTTTGTTCACGGGAACATCATGGTCGCCGTTGAATTTGCCGGTTTTCAAGTCGATGTTGGGTTCGATTTGGGTCACCAGTTTCCAGTCTTTATAAAGTTTGGCGCGCAACCAGAATTCGGCGTTGAAATTGGTATTGGAAGCGTCGGGCGTGGGATTGGTGCTGCTGTTGTTGGCATTGATGTCTTTGGTGTCGGCACGGACGCGGAATGTTCCGTTTACGGTCAGCAAATCGTTGAAAATGCTGATTTTATCTTCGTCTTTGCGGATGACGCTGCCCGAATTGACGTAATCGCTCGTCGTTGCCAATGCGGCGGCATCGCGCTCTACGCTAGCGGTTTCTGCAAATGCGGTGGGTAATGCCGCCAAGGCAGCGCATACAACGGCAAAGTTTTTTTGGATGTTCATGCCAATCTCCGATTGAAGGGTAAAAGGTATTTTTAACAAAAATTCCTAATCAATATTTGTTAGAAATTTACTAATTTTTGTAATCGAACGGCTGTAATCCTATGAAAGACGGCACAAACCGTCAAGAAGATTTAGAGTATTATGCTTATTTCCAAACTGATTTTGACGCACATCAATAGAGAAAGGTCGTCTGAAAACTCCCGGCAGCATCCGTTTCGTTTTCAGACGACCTTTAGGGTTTGATTCAAGCTTTCGGCACGAACATCGCGTCCAAGATTTCGCCCAATGCCGTGCGGCGGGTTTTGCGGGTCTCCACCGCCAACCGCCATTGTTCTTCATTTCCCCAAAAGACGAAGCGTTCCCGCGCGCGGGTGATGGCGGTGTAGAGCAGCGCATTGTTTAAGCCAGACAGCGCGTCATCTCCGCCCTGCTCTATTTTCCCCGACGGCGGCAGCAGCCAGACTTCCCGATATTCCGAACCCTGACTTTTATGCACGGTCATGGCGAACGCGGAATCAAACTGCGGCAGGCGGCTGATGGCGATTTTTTTGAAACCGTCCGCATTCGGAAAATACGCCGCCAAGCCGTTCGCCGATTCCGCGTCGGGCATAATCAGCCCGATGTCGCCGTTGAACACTTCCAGCGTATAGTCGTTGCGCGCAATCATGATGATTTGTCCCGCAAACCACGGCGTATCCGCGCCCGCCCGATGTTTGCGTTGCAGATAGCGGCAATACTCTTCGTTAAACGCCTCCGCGTCCTGCCTCCATGCCGCCAAAACGACCACATCCGCCGCGTGTCCGAACGCCAGTGTCACATCGTTTTTATCGACTGCCTGCCAGTATTTTTCGTGTTTGCGGTAAAGCAGTTCCGCCTGCTGTTTCAGACGACCCTCGCGGATTTCCAGCTCGTCGGGGAACAAGGCAAACTGCGCCCAACCTTCCCCGCTCTTGCCCGATACGACCGCCCTCGCCAGACAGCCGATGCCGCTGTCTGCGCCGAAACGGTGGCTGACCGTCAATTGCGCGACGTTTTGCGACAAAGCCGGCGGATTTTCCTCCACGGGGAAACCGTGTTCCGGCAGATAAATACTCAGTTGCTCCGCCGTATCCTTATCCAAAACCGTCCGTCTCGACAACGCCGCCAACACCGCGCCGACACCGACCGAAGGCAGTTGGAACTCGTCGCCCAAAAAAATCACGCGGCAGCCCGACGGAATCGCACGCAGCAAGTGAAGCAGCAGGGAAACATCCAACATCGAAGCCTCATCCACCACCAATACATCCAAAGGCAGCGGATGGTTGCCGTCAAACGCAGGCAGCATTTGCGGCGGGCGCAGTTTCAACAGGCGGTGGACGGTTTGGCCTTCGAGTGCCGAGAGGTGCCGCTTGAGGCCGTCTGAAAGGGAAAAGCCGGCCAGGGCTTTGTGCAGGGCGCGCGCCATGTGTGCAGCCGCTTTACCCGTCGGTGCGGCCAGCGCGATGCGCGGCAGGCGTTCGCGGCCTTGGCAGAGCAGGGCGAGCAGTTTGGCGACGGTGGTGGTTTTGCCCGTGCCGGGGCCGCCGGAAATTAAGATGAAGTTTTGCAGCAGGGCCAGCGCGGCGGCGGCCTGCTGGCCTTCGCTGCCGGGTTGGGCAAACCATTCCGTCAGTAATTCGGCGGCGCGGGCGGTTTCGGGGATTTCGGCCGGTGGGACGGCCAGGCGGCGGATTTCGCCGGCCAAATCGCGTTCGAGCCGGTAGAAGCGGCCGAGGAACAGCCGCCGCCCGCGCAAAACCAGCGGGGCAAGGCCTTTGGAATCGGTCAGCGGGGCGGCCTGCGCCAGTGTTCCAGCTTCTTCGTCGGTCAGCCAAATAAAGCTGTGGCCGTCTTCCAGCGCGGCGAAAAGGCGGCGTAAAAACGGGGCGCACACTTCGGCGGCGGCAGGATAAAGGCGGCTGAGCAGTTCGACTGCGGCATCGGCGGCTGCGGTTTGGAATTCGTCGTCATTCATGGCGGCGGCAATTTAAAGAAAGGGACGGGCGGATTATAGCGGAAGCGGCTGCCGTTTTCAGACGGCCTGATGCGGCAGGAGGCCGTCCGAACAGCAGGTTGCGCGATTTAAAGGTGTTTTCAGACGGCCTTTCGGCTAAAATACGCCGCCCTAGAGCCATGAATCATCTTTCCCAATCCGATTTCCCCGTTATGAAAAACATCGTCATCCTGATTTCCGGACGCGGCAGCAATATGCAGGCCGTCGTCGAGGCCGCCGTTCCGAATGCGGACATCCGCGCCGTATTGAGCAACAACGAAAACGCCGCCGGACTGGCGTGGGCGGCATCGCGCGGCATCGCCACCGCCGCGCTGAACCACAAAAACTTCCCCGACCGCGAATCCTTCGACCACGCCATGATGGAATTGATCGACCGCCATCAGCCCGATTTGGTCGTGCTGGCCGGATTTATGCGCATCCTCACGCCCGCCTTTTGCGCCCATTACGAAGGCCGCCTGATCAACATCCATCCCTCGCTGCTGCCCGCCTTTACCGGCCTGCACACCCACGAACGCGCATTGGCCGCCGGCTGCCGCGTGGCCGGCTGCACGGTGCATTTTGTTACGCCCGAACTCGATTGCGGGCCCGTGATTGCGCAGGGCGTGGTGCCGATTCTCGACGGCGATACGGCCGACGACATCGTCGCACGCGTCTTGAAAGTGGAGCACCAACTGCTGCCGCAGGCTGTGGCCGATTTTGCCGCAGGCCGTCTGAAAATCGACGGAAACCGTGTGCTCAACAGCCGTGCCGCCGATTCCGAAGCGCAATTCCTGGCTTGACAAGACAATGAAAAACAATACATTGCCACCTCGCCGCCTATCCGTAGCCCCCATGTTGGACTGGACTGATCGGCACTATCGCCATATGGCGCGCCAAATCACCCGCCATACCTGGCTTTACACCGAAATGATTAACGCGGGCGCGGTGATTTACGGCGACCCCGACCGTTTCCTGCTGAAAAACGACGGTGAAAACCCCGTCGCGCTGCAACTGGGCGGCAGCGAGCCGCAGGATTTGGCCAAAGCGGCCGCCAAAGCCGCTGCTTACGGCTACGACGAAATCAACCTCAACTGCGGCTGCCCCAGCCCGCGCGTACAGAAAGGCGCGTTCGGCGCGTGCTTGATGAAGGAGGCGGATTTGGTGGCCGACTGCCTGAACGCGATGCAGGAAGCCGCACCCGGCTGTGCCGTTACCGTCAAGCACCGCATCGGCCTTGACCGCGAAACCGATTATCAGCCGCTGGCCGATTTTGTCGGCACATTGGCGGAAAAAACCGATTGCACAACCTTCATCGTCCACGCCCGCAATGCCTGGCTGGAAGGCCTCTCGCCCAAGGAAAACCGCGACGTACCGCCGTTGCGCTACGATTATGTCTACCGCCTGAAACGCGAGTTTCCCGCGTTGGAAATCATCATCAACGGCGGCATCAAAACCAATGACGAAATCGCCGCGCACCTGCAACATGTGGACGGCGTGATGGTCGGGCGCGAGTGCTATCATAATCCGATGCTAATGCGCGACTGGGACAGGCTTTTTTATGGCGACGACCGTGCGCCCGTCTCCTACGCCGAACTGGCAGGCCGTCTGAAAGATTATGCCGCTGCGCAACTGGCCGCCGGACGCGGCACGATTCTGCGGCACATGGCGCGCCATTACCTCGGCCTGATGCACGGCCTGAACGGCGCGCGCCATTGGCGGCGTATGCTGTCGGATGCCGAACTGCTGAAACCGAACGACCCCGATTTGATTTTGCGCGCTTGGGAACAGGTGGAACGGGCGAATGATTTTTCAGACGGCCTCCCTATGGATAAAGAGTAAACGAAAGGAAACAAAATGGACGCATTAGATTTGCTGACCACCCGCCGCTCGGTGCGCGAACTGGTCGAACCCGCCCCCGACGAACTCGAGCTGGAAACCGTTTTTCAGGCGGCCACCCAAGTGCCCGACCACGGCAACCTGACACCGTGGCGTTTCGTCGTTATCACAGGCAGCGAGGCAAAACAAAAATTCCGCCGTGCATTGGAAGAAACGGTGGAAGTGATGAAATTGGGTGAGGACGCGATGAGAAAGGCGGAAAAAGTTGCCAACTTCGCCCCCATGATTATCGCCGTGATTGCCGCGCCGAATACCGCCGCCGAAAAACCGAAGCCCGAATGGGAGCAGCTGATGAGCGCGGGCGCGGCGGCTTATGCCGTCCAGCTTGCCACCAACGCGCTGGGTTACGACAACGTGTGGATTACCGGCCTGTGGTGCGGCAGCCCCGTATTGCGCGCAGCGATGAACTGCGGCGAAAAAGACCGCATCATCGGTTTGATCATGGTCGGCACGGCGCAGCACGGTTTCCCGAAAGAAGAAAAAAATACCGATTTGGAACGCTTCGTCAGCTATTGGTAAGATGAAAAGGCCGTCTGAAAACGGCATCCGTATTTTTCAGACAGCTTGGAAAGGAATCGATATGCCGCCGTTGGCTCGGAATTTGGCCTTAATCGCGCTGCCGCCGCAGGTGGCCGGATTTTTGCTGTTAGTTATTTTGTTGGGCGGCGACTTCCCCGATTTTATTTTAGGCATCGGCACTTTGGCCGTTTTGGGACTGCTGGTGGCTTCTATGCTCTACTGCCTGCCGGTTACTGTACCTTACGCCGCGCTGCTTTCCATCCTGAAGGTGCGGCGCGGTTGGGCGGGGGCAGGTATTTCCGCCGTACTGCTCGGCGGGCTGGCGGTGTCGGTTGCCGCCTTGGTCGGATTTCTGTTTGCCGGCTATATCCCGTGGGATATGCTGTTGCCCGTTGCCGCCGCCTTCGCTTTTACCGGCCTGCCGATGTCGCTGTTCCTGCCTGAAGGGAAGGCCGTCTGAAGCGGAATCCGTATTTTCAGACGGCCTGCCGATAGCTTTATTTAAAAAGGAAACCGAATGTCCGAACATAAAACATCCCATTTGGGCCTTATATTCATCAGGGCCGCCGCCATGGCCGGCGTATGGGCGGCGCACTTCGCCGGTTGGCTGACATTGGGCGCGGCCTATATGGGCGGCAGCTTCGAATGCTACGACTACCGCTACGAAAACATCGCGGGCACGGCGTTTTACCCCTTGATGCTGGTTAGTTTGATTCTATTCAGCGTCCTGTGCTGGCTGCCCGCCCGCCTGCTCGTCCGCGCCAAAACGCTGCTGCCCGCCGCCGCCATATTGCCGGCCTGGCTGGTGTTTTATATTCTGCTGCCGCATAACCACAATATCTGCATCGGCGGCTGAACCGCCGTACGACATCATTCAGGCCGTCTGAAAACCAATCTTGCGCGAAGCGGGATTTTTCAGACGGCCTCAAACGAAGGGACATACACATGAAACAATATCTCGGCCTGATGCGCCACGTCATGCAAAACGGCCACGACAAATCCGACCGCACCGGCACCGGCACGCGCTCCGTGTTCGGCTACCAGATGCGCTTCGATTTGGCGCAGGGTTTCCCGCTTTTGACCACCAAAAAACTCCACCTGCGCTCGATTATCCACGAGCTGCTGTGGTTCCTCAAAGGCGATACCAACATCAAATACCTGAAAGACAACAACGTTTCCATCTGGGACGAATGGGCGGACGAAAACGGCGACTTGGGCCCAGTTTACGGCTACCAGTGGCGCAGCTGGCCCGCGCCCGACGGCCGCCACATCGACCAAATCGCCAACGTGGTGGAGCAAATCAAGAAAAACCCCGATTCCCGCCGCCTGATTGTGTCGGCTTGGAATCCCGCGCTGGTGGACGAAATGGCCTTGCCGCCCTGCCACGCGCTGTTTCAGTTTTACGTTGCCGACGGCAAACTGTCCTGCCAGCTCTACCAGCGCAGCGCGGACATCTTCCTCGGCGTGCCGTTTAACATCGCCAGCTACGCGCTTCTGACCATGATGATTGCCCAAGTGTGCGGTTTGCAGCCGGGAGAATTCGTCCACACGCTGGGCGACGCGCATATTTACAGCAACCACTTCGAGCAAACCGAATTGCAGCTGGCCCGCGAACCGCGCGCGCTGCCGAAAATGAAGCTCAACCCCGCCGTAACCGACCTGTTCGACTTCAAATTCGAAGATTTCGAACTGGCGGATTACGACCCGCACCCGCACATCAAAGCCGCCGTGGCCGTCTGAGAAACACTCTGAATTATATCGGGTTAAGTTTAAATCAGGACGCGGCAGCGAAGCCGTAGGCAATACAAACAGTACGGCAAGGCGGGGCAGTGCCGTACCGGTTTAAAGTGAATCCGCCACACATGCCGCCGGTTCCGAAGGCGGTATAGTGGATTAAATTTAAATCAGGACAAGGCGACGAAGCCGCAGACAGTACAGATAGTACGGCAAGGCGAGGCAACGCCGTACTGGTTTAAATTTAATCCACTATATTTTAGCGGCAGGTGTTTCGCGGCAAAGCCATGATGTAAGAGGCCGTCTGAAAACGGAAAACCGGTTTTCAGACGGCCTCTTGCCGTTCCAAACGCGCCGCCTTAAAGCGTGGCCGCTTCGACATAGGGCACGCGGCCGTCGGGTTCGGGCGGCGTATCAAAGGCGACGACGAACAGCCTGCCGCCCGCCGCCAGATGCGGATATTCGTTCATGACGGGCAGCAGCGGGTCGTTCTCGTGCATGCTGCTGACCATGTAGTGCCAGCCGAGTTTGCGGCAGCGGATGTATTGCGCGCGCAGGAGGGCGCGGTAAACGTCGGCATCGTCTTTTTCGACGGCGGTCAAAGCCAGATAGCCGTAGCGTATCGTCCCGCCTTCGTCGGGCAGCAGCGGCAGGCGCAACAGGCGGGCGGCGGCGTTATACAACGGTTTGCCCAAACGCCACAGGCCGTTGTACCGTTCGACATGGATTTGGCGGAAACCGTGCTGGTCCCAGCCGGCCAGTGCGCCGACAATCCGGCCGTCCCGCCGCGCGATGCAGACGTCGCCGACGGACAGCCCGCGCAGCCGCCCGTTGTGCCAGTCGGCCGGTTCATAATGCGGCGCAAATTGGCGGCGGGCGGCTTCGCGGTTGAGAAAATCGGTCAGTTCGCCTTCTTCACCCGCACGGCCGAAGCGGAGTTCCACCCCCTCAGGTGCAATCAGGCGGCGCGGGCGGGCAAGGCGGATGAACGGCGTGTGCACCAGGCCTTGCGGGATGTAGTGCGGCATACCGCGGCGGTTGGCGGCGATGGTGGAGAGGGCGGCGGCGTTGTCGTGCAGAATCATGCTGGTGTGCAGCGGCAGCGGGTCGGCGGCAATGACGTTGCCCAGTTCGCGGTAGGCCCGGAAAAGGCAGTGGCCGGAACGGTAGCGGCGGTTGAGGCGCAGGTCGGCCAGATAGCCCAGCGTTTCCCGTTTGCCGTTGAAATAGGCGGCACGGCGGAAGCGGCTGCCCAAGACCGCGATTTCGCCCGTTTCGGCATCGCAGCCTTTATAAATTTCCGCCTGATCGCCCTGAACCGACGAGGTGAGGAAGTAAGACGGTTCGCGGCGGAAGCTGACGCTGATGCCGCCTTCCATAACGTTTTCCCGCAACAGGCGGCGCAGGGCGGCGTCGTCGTCGGGCGTGGCGAGGGAGAAGATGAGGCGTGGCATAGGGGCCGTCTGAAAAAACATTGGACGGCGTGATTATATAGTGAAACGGCCGTCCCGATGGCGTGCGGCGTGGCGGGAAGAGGCCGTCTGAAAAAGCCGAAGCCGTCAAATTCCGCTATAATCCGCCGTTTTGATGACCCGTTTTACGCTATGTCCCCACGCCCGCTGATATTGACTGTACTGCTTGCCGCCCTGCCTTTGTCCGCCGCTCCCGAAACGCCGGACGGAGGCGATTTGAACAGCATCCGCCACGCCATCGACGAGGCGCAGTCGGAATTGCAGCAAAAACAGCAGGCGCAGCGGCAGGCGCAGCAGACGCTGGCCAAAACCCGTGCCGCACTGGAAAAGGCGCAGCGCGAGCTGGCCGGCATCACCCGCCGCCAGCAAGACTCGCGGCAGAAGCTGCAAACGCTGCAAAACGAACTCGAAGGGCTGAAAACCGAAATCGCCGGACGCAAAGCGCAAGTTGCCCGCCTGTTGAACGGCCACTACAAAAACCGCCAAAACAACGCCGTCATCCTGTTTCTGAAAAACGCCGAGCCGGGGAGGAAATCGCGTTATCTCGAATACGCCCGCCGCATCGGCAGTGCAAACCGCAACGTGGTCTCCGAACTGGTCGTCCAGCAGCAGGAACTGCAGCGGCGCGAACAGGAAATCGATGCCGAACTGGCGAAGCTGGCCAAACTGAAAGCGGAAAAAGAAGCCGCGTTGAGCAGGCTGGGCAAACACAATTCTGCCGCACAGCGCGAAAACAGCCGTCTGAATGCCGAAATCGACAAGCAAAACCAAAACCTGAACAAACTGCGTGCCGACGAATCGAAATTAAACCAAATCCTTGCCGACATCGCCCGCCGCAATGCGGCCAAACGCAAACAGGAAGCCGCCGCCCGCACCAAAGCCGCCCGCGAGCGGCTGGCGGCGGAAAAGGCGAAAAAACGTCCGGCAAAACCTGACAACGCCGAAGACAAAGCCGCCTCCGCGCCGGCCAAACCGCCCGTTTCCACCCTGACGGAAGAAGACCGCGCCTTACAGGGCGAATATGCCGCGCAGGCCAATAACACCTTCAGCCGCCTCCAAGGCCGCCTGCCGCATCCGGTCGGCGGCAGCATCACCGGCCGTTTCGGCAAACCGAGGCCTGACGGCGGCGTTTGGCGCGGCCTGTTTTTCGCCACGGCTCCGTCCCCCGTCCGCAGCGTGGCCGACGGCACCGTGGCTTACGCAGGCGCGCTGAACGGCTACGGCAATACCGTCGTCATCGACTACGGCGACGGCTACACCGGCGTTTATACCGGCCTGTCGTCCATCGCCGTCGGCAGCGGCGGCAGCGTGAAAACGGGCGCGACAATCGGCACCAGCGGCAGCCTGCCGTCGGGCGAGCAAGGCCTGTATTTCGAAATCCGCTACCGGCTTGCGGCAATGAACCCCGCCGCCTGGCTGCGCTAGGGCGGGGAGGCGGAAGCATAGAGGCCGTCTGAAAGTCCGGCCGTCCGTTTTCAGACGGCCTTTGCGTTTTCCGCCTATTGTATTTTTTGATAAAAGCAGTTGATGGACAACATCAAATCCAATACAGTTCGCATCTTTGCCGCAGGTCGGCATTCAGAAACAAACGAGAATATACAAACATGGCAAATTCCACTTTGAAAAAAGTCGCACTTTACACATTGGGCGCGTTCAGCGGCGCATTGTTGACCGTCGGCGTACAGGGTTTCGCCGCCTCCGAGGGCAAAAAACAGGACGCGCTGCCGGTACAGTCCATCCGTACGCTGGCAGAGGTTTACAGTCAGATTAAAGCCAACTACTACGAAGACAAAACCGACGATGTCCTGCTCGAAAGCGCTGCGAAAGGCATGGTGGCCGATCTCGACCCGCATTCCGAATACATGAACAAAAAAGACTATGCCGACCTGAAGGAAAGCACCAGCGGTGAATTCGGCGGCTTGGGGATGGAAATCGGCTCCGAAGACGGCTTTGTCAAAATCATCGCTCCGATTGAAGACACTCCGGCCGAACGTGCCGGCATCAAAAGCGGCGACTACATCGCAAAAATCGACGGCGTTTCGACACGCGGCATGAGCGTGAGCGAAGCAGTGAAAAAGATGCGCGGCAAACCCGGCACCAACATCGAACTGACCATTTCGCGCAAAGATTCTTCCAAACCGCTGACCTTCAAACTCACCCGCGCCATCATCAAAGTGCAGAGCGTGCGCTCCAAACTGATCGAGCCGGGCTACGGCTACATTCGCATCAGCCAGTTCCAGGAACGCACCGTCGCCTCGTTGCGCGAAGCAGTGCAAAAGCTGACCAAAGAAAACAAAGCCCCGCTCCAAGGCTTGATTTTAGACTTGCGCGACGACCCCGGCGGCCTGCTTAACGGCGCAGTCGGCGTGTCTGCCGCCTTCCTCCCCGAAGGTGCCAAAGTGGTCAGCACCAAAGGCCGCGACGGCAAAGACGGTATGAGCCTGTCCGCCCTGCCGAAAGATTACATCTTCTCCGGCCATGCCGACCCGCTCAAAGGCCTGCCGTCCGAAATCAAAAACATCCCGGTAACCGTATTGATCAATTCCGGTTCTGCCTCCGCTTCGGAAATTGTCGCCGGTGCCCTGCAGGATCACAAACGCGCCGTCATCGTCGGCACGCAGAGTTTCGGCAAAGGCTCGGTGCAGACTGTGCTGCCGTTATCCAACGGCAGCGCCATCAAGCTGACCACTTCGCTCTACTACACGCCGAACGACCGCTCGATTCAGGCGCAAGGAATCGTGCCGGACGTGGAAGTCAAAGATAAAAACCGAACCTACGAAAGCCGCGAGGCCGATTTGGCCGGACACATCGGCAATCCGTTGGGCGGGGAAGAAGTAAACGGCGTGGTGCACGATGATGCCGTTGAAGAAAAAGCCGCATCCCAAGCCGACAAAGAGGCCGCCAAAGGCAAAAACAAGGACAAAGAGAAAGAGGCGGAAGAAGAACTCTCTTCGCGCCACAATCCCGATCCTGCGAAAGATGCCCAACTGAAAGCCGCGCTGGATTTGGTGAAAGACTCGGCCAAATGGCGTGAATCGCTCGGTTTGGCTGCCAAAAAACCGGCAAAAAAAGACAAAAAAGAAGCAACTAAAGAAGACAAATAAACCCGTCGGATATAGTTTGTAGCGAAAAGGCCGTCTGAAAGATGTTTTTCAGACGGCCTTTTTACGTCCCGACCTGCGTTCAAAGCAAGCAGGCGGAAATATCCGTGCAAAGACTGCCGACGGAGGGAGAAATGCACCCGAATGATATGGCGGTTTCCCCTGTCGGGAAGGCGGCGCGTGCAACAGTCAATATAGTGGATTAACTTTAAACCAGTACGGTGTTGCCTCGCCTTGCCGTACTATCTGTACTGTCTGCGGCTTCGTCGCCTTGTCCTGATTTAAATTTAATCCACTATAAAACGGTTTGGGGCGGGGCGGGCAAATCCGCCATCTGTTCGGCTTCCATTCCAAAGAGTCAGCCATTCGGGAAAAAGACGGCTGCGATATTTGCCGCCGCTATTGGCGCGGAAGTTGGGATGTATGGCGGGGGTTACCACACAAAATAAAACATGGTTTTCGCCAGTATCACAATCAGCGTCATGTGCAACAGCACGGCGGTATGGATATAGCGCGACCAGGCTTTGGTCAGCGTGTGCCGCCGCATTTTCGTAACGGCCACGACAAAATGCAGCAGGATGCTTGCCGCAATAATCACTTTCAGCGTCAGTTGCAGGTTGAAGGAAGAAGCGAAGGGCGCGGCCAAGTTCGGCAGATAGCGCAGGTAAGCCATGGTCAGGCCGGACAAAAATACGGCCGCCACCACCCAAGGCATCACCTTTACGGCGCGTCGGGACAAAGCACGTTCGACTTCACGGCGCGATTCGCGCGAAACGGCCGAGGTGTGCATCACGCTCAAAACCAAGGCCTCGAAAAAAACACCGCCGACAAAAATCACGGCGAAAAACAAATGGGCAAGATGCGCCCAGGCATAATCCGGCATAGCTAACGAACCTTTGGAGAATTTAACTTAAATAGACGGCAATACGCACGACAGACGTGTATCCTTACAACGCCATTTTAGCAAATGGTGTTTCTCATTCCCATAAAAACAAGGAGTTTCACAATGAAATCTTTATTCTTGAAAACCGCCGTATTAGCCGCTTTAGCCGTTTCCCTGACTGCTTGTAACGGCATGACCCGCACCCAGCGCAATACTGCCGCCGGTGCAGCCATCGGCGGTGTTGCCGGGAATCTGATCGGCGGTACAACCGGCGCGACTCTGGGCGGTGCTGCCCTGGGTGGCGTAATCGGTAGCCAAATCGACCGCTAAACACTATCTGTAGACAAACAGGCCGTCTGAAAAGTTCAGACGGCCTGTTTCATTATCTATCTTGCGTATCGGAATAGTCGGTCAAAGTATCCCATGTTCTGCCGCAAGGGCAAACGCACCGTCCAGCGCGGTTTGCATATCCTGCGGCAGCGTGGCGCGGATGCGGGCGGTATAGGCATCGCGGCAGAGTACCAAATCCATGCTCGGGCGTTTGTGTTCGATGCCGTATTGCAGGTTTAGCAGAACGGCGGCCGTATAGGCATGCGGGTGGCCGTGCGGTTCGAACATGGCGTAATCCAGCAGCTCGGTCAGGCCGAAATCCATTTGTGCGGGAAGCAGACGGGCGTTTTGCTGTTCGAATACCGTTTTTAATGCCGCAAAATTCTGCACCCGCACTTTTTCGTCCAACGATAATGCGGCCAATGCGGGCAAAGCCGAACGGCCATACTCGGACAGCCAGGCAAACAACGGCGGCGGATCATTCGGATGCGGATGCTTCATAACAGGCGGTCTGCTTTGCGGTGCGGCAGGCGTTTGCCTAACGGGTGTGGGTATGGCCGACGCTGATGCCGCCTTTGATTTCGCCGTATAACTCATTGCCGCCGTTAGAATGATGGGCGGCGCAGGCGGCCAATATGGCGGCAGCGGCAATCGCGAGAACAATCTTTTCCATATGAATCCCTTTGGATGGCTTGGTTTTCAGACGGCCTTTGGGTATTTCGGCCCGTCAGCCGCCGCATTATATCGAAAACCGCCGTTACGGCGGATTTTCAGACGGCCTGATGCGGTTTGGGCTACAATACGCGGTTTTCCCCACCTGTCAGCATCATGAAAGAACACAAAGCCAGAAAACGCTTCGGGCAGAATTTTTTGCAGGATACGCGCATCATTGCCGATATTGTCAACGCCGTGCGCCCGCAGGCCGAAGATGTCGTGATTGAAATCGGCCCGGGTTTGGCGGCGATAACCGAACCTTTGGCGAAAAAGCTGAACCGCCTGCACGTTATCGAAATCGACCGCGACATCGTAGGCCGTCTGAAAACGCTGCCGTTTGCCGACAAGCTGGTGATTCACGAAGGCGATGTGTTGCAGTTTGATTTCAAAAGCATAGCGGGCAAAAAGAAAATCGTCGGCAACCTGCCGTACAATATTTCCACGCCGCTTTTGTTCAAGCTGGCGGAAGTGGCGGACGATGTCGTCGATATGCACTTTATGCTGCAAAAAGAAGTGGTCGAGCGCATGGTTGCTGCACCGAAAAGCAACGACTACGGCCGCTTGGGCGTGATGCTGCAATATTTTTTCGATATGGAGCTGCTGATTGACGTGCCGCCCGAATCATTCGAACCTGCGCCGAAAGTGGATTCGGCGGTGGTGCGCATGATTCCGGTGAAACACCGCATCGGCAAGGCGGACGATTTCGGGCATTTCGCCAAAGTGGTGAAACTCGCCTTCCACCAACGCCGCAAAACCATACGCAACAATCTGAAAGAGCTTGCCGGCGACGACGATTTGCAGGCAGTCGGCATCAATCCGCAAGACCGCGCCGAACACATCGCGCCGGAAAAATATGTGGAACTGAGCAATTATTTGGTCCGTAAGGCCGTCCGAAAGAAATAAACATGATTAAATTCAAAAACGTCAATAAATTCTTTAAAGACCTGCACGTGGTCAATAATGTCAATTTGGAAATCGGGCAGGGTGAAGTGGTGGTGATTTGCGGGCCTTCGGGCAGCGGCAAATCGACTTTGATCCGCACGGTAAACCAACTCGAAAGCATTCAAAGCGGCGAAATTTGGGTGGACGGCATCAATGTGGCCGACCCGCAGACCGATTTGAACAAGGTACGCACCGAAGTCGGTTTCGTGTTTCAGCATTTCAACCTTTATCCCCATTTGAGCGTGTTGGAAAACATTATCCTGTCGCCCGTGGTGGTGAAAAAGCAGCGGCGGGAGGATGTGATTCCCAAGGCGTTGCACCTGTTGGAACGCGTCGGTTTGTCCCACAAGAAAGATGCCCTGCCGGGAGAGTTGTCCGGCGGGCAGCAGCAGCGTGTGGCGATTGCGCGCGGGCTGGCGATGGAGCCGCGCGTGATGCTGTTTGACGAGCCGACTTCCGCACTCGACCCGGAAATGGTCGGCGAAGTGTTGAAGGTAATGAAGGATTTGGCGCAAAGCGGGATGACCATGATGTGCGTAACCCACGAAATGGGCTTTGCCCGCGAGGTGGCCGACCGGGTGATTTTTGTCGATCACGGCCAAATTGTCGAAGACGCGCCGCCGGAAGAGTTTTTTACCCGGCCGAAAAGCGAGCGGGCGAAGCAGTTCCTCGCGCAAGTGATGCACTAATCGGGTGGCGGCCAGGCCGTCTGAAGACGTTTCGGTTTTGCCGGAATGTTTTCAGACGGCCTTTTTGCGGATGACGGGTTATTGCTGTTCCAGCCAGTCGTCCCGCGTTTGTTTCGCTTCGGCGAAATAGCGGTAGAGGCCGTCTGAATCGCCGTTGCGGAGCAGGCTTGCGATTTTTTCCAGCTGGCGTTGTTGGCCTTCGATCAGTTTCAGCAGGCTGTCGCGGTTGGCAAAGCAGATGTCCGTCCAGATGGCGGGGTGGCTGGAGGCGATGCGGGTGAAGTCGCGGAAGCCGGTGGCGGCGAAATCGAGATAGGTTGCGCCGTCGGCATGGTCGAGGATTTGGTGGACGTAGGCAAAGGCCAGTATGTGCGGCAGGTGGGAAACGGCGGCGAAGACGGCATCGTGTTCTTGCGCGCTCATGCGGAAGATTTGTGCGCCGACCGCTTGCCATAATCTGCCGACGAGTGCTTCCGCTTCGGGATTTTGCGTTTCGTGTGGGCAGAGAATCAGTTTTTTGTCTTGATAGAGGCCGAATTGCGCCGCCAGCGCGCCGCTGCGGTCGGAACCGGCAATCGGGTGGGCGGCCACGCATTGCGGCAGGTGTTGCGGCAGGTGTTCGGCGAAGGCGGCCAGTGCGGATTGTTTGGTGCTGCCGACGTCGCTGACGACGGTGTCGGGCCGTAAAAACGGCGCGATGGTGCGGCAGATGTCGCCGAGCGTGGAGACTGGCGTGGCAATCAGCACCAAATCGGCCGCCGCGATGTGTTCGGCTTGGATGCCGACGGCTGCGCTGTCGATGACTTTCCGTTCCAGTGCGCGCTCAAGGTTGCTTTCGTTTACATCGATGCCTGTTACGTGGCGCACCAAGCCCAGCCGTTTCAGGTCGAGGACGAACGAGCCGCCGATCAGGCCGACGCCGATCAGGGTGATTTGGTTGAGGATGGGCGGGTTCATAAGGGTGGATGTAAAGGTGTGGAAGGAGGCCGTCTGAAAATACGGCGGGCGTGTTTTTCAGACGGCTTGAATCTTAACCGAGCGCAGTCTGCCGCTGCAAGCGCGGAGCCGTTTAATCGAAGCGTTTGCAGCGGATGTCGCGGTCTTCGCAGAACATGGCCGAGGTTTCGGCGTTGCAGGCGCGGCGGACTTTGCCGCGTGCCAGGCCTTCGTTGTTGTCGGCGGCTTCGAAGGTTTTTCGGAAGGGGGTAACGCTGCATACGTAAACCGAACGGTTCGGGCGGTATGCCGTGTTGCCGTTGCGCTTCAATACGGCGATGCGGTATTCCAAATCGGCGATTCGCGCTTCCAATGCGGCAATGCGCCCTTCGTCGGATGCGGCCGCGGATGTGGCGGCAGCGGCGGTTAGGCAGAGGGTGAGGATGAGTTTTTTCATGGTTTTGTCCTGAGGCGGTTGGCCGGTTTGGCTTTGTTGTGCCGCTGTTGCCTTTTGGTTTAAAGGCATCGGGGCGGCAGGAAAATCGCTTTTGTATGCGTGCCTGCGGTTTGCTGTTTTGTATCGAGAATGAGGTTGGGCGGCCGGGCAGAGCGTTTTCAGACGGCATTGTACCGCGAAATGAAAAACGGCAATCTGTGTGTGTAAATCAAATTATTAGGCCATCTGAAAACCTGTTTTCCGGTTTTCAGACGGCCTTATGCTTTTAATGCAAGCGTTTAGTTTTTATCCAGATCGACCAGTTTGTTTTTGGCAATCCAAGGCATCATGGAACGCAGTTGCGCGCCGACTTTTTCGATTTGGTGGTCGGCGTTCAGACGGCGGCGTGCGGTCATGCTGGCGTAGTTGGTTGCGCCTTCTTGGATGAACATTTTGGCGTATTCGCCGCTTTGGATACGGTACAGGGCTTTTTTCATCGCTTCTTTGGTAGCAGGCGTGATGACTTCGGGGCCGGTAACGTATTCGCCGTATTCCGCGTTGTTGGAAATGGAGTAGTTCATGTTGGCAATGCCACCTTCGTACATCAAGTCCACAATCAGTTTCAGTTCGTGCAGACATTCGAAATAAGCCATTTCAGGTGCATAGCCGGCTTCAACCAGGGTTTCAAAGCCGCATTTCACCAGCTCGACCGCGCCGCCGCACAATACGGCTTGTTCGCCGAACAGGTCGGTTTCGGTTTCTTCGCGGAAGTTGGTTTCAATCACGCCGCCTTTGGTACCGCCATTGGCTGCTGCGTAAGACAGGGCGATGTCGCGGGCTTTGCCGCTTTTATCTTGGTAAACGGCGATCAGCGAGGGTACGCCGCCGCCTTTCAAAAATTCGCTGCGTACGGTGTGGCCCGGGCCTTTGGGGGCGACCATAATCACGTCCAAGTCGGCACGCGGTACGATTTGGTTGTAGTGGACGTTGAAACCGTGGGCGAAAGCGAGTGCCGCGCCTTGTTTCAGGTTGGGCTCGATTTCGTTTTTGTACACGACGGGTTGGTTTTCGTCGGGCAGCAGAATCATTACTACGTCTGCTTTTTTGGTGGCATCGGCTACGGACAATACTTCAAAACCGGCCGCTTCGGCTTTTTTCCAAGAACCACCTTGGCGCAGGCCGACGACTACGTTTACGCCTGAATCTTTCAGGTTGGCCGCGTGGGCGTGGCCTTGTGAGCCGTAGCCGATGATGGCGACGGTTTTGCCTTTGATCAGGGACAGGTCGGCGTCTTTGTCGTAATAAACTCGCATTGTTTTTTCCTTAATTTGATTAAAAGTAAATCGGTTGGAGGGGAAATCAGTTGCCGTTGTCGGATACGTCTTTCATCAGGACGATGTCCACGGCTTCGGTTTTGCCGTCTAGGGCTTTCAGGAAGTTTTGGAAATGGACGCTGGCGTTGTGGCTGTCCACTGCGGCCTGGTCTTTCCAGTTTTCAAAGAAAACGAAGCGGTTCGGGTTTTGCAGGTCTTGGTGCAAATCGTAGCGCAGGTTGCCGCCTTCCTTGCGGCTTTCGCCTACCAGTGCGGTGAACACGTCCAGCAGTTCGGTTCGGTGTTCGGCTTTAACGGCAACGATTGCGGTAATTTTGATGTTACTCATGCTGTTTTCCTTTCGGTTTGGCTTTTCAGACGGCCTTTGAAGTATTGAAAGCCGTCTGAAAGCTTAAAAACTCAGATTTTCAAAATCCGTTCGCCACGCCCGATGCCTGCCGCGCCGGTGCGCACCGTTTCCAAAATCAGCGGCTTGCCAACGGTTTCCAAGAAGGAATCGAGTTTGTCGGTCGTGCCGGTTACTTCGACGGTATAGCTCTTGTCGGTAACGTCGACCACATGGCCGCGGTAAATATCGGCCAGGCGCAGGATTTCGTCGCGGTCCTTGCCTACGGCGCGGACTTTTACCAGCATCAGTTCGCGTTCGACAAAGCGGCTTTCGTTCAAATCGACCACCTTGACCACTTCAATCAACTTATTGAGTTGCTTGGTAATTTGTTCGATGACCACATCGTCGCCGTGGGTAACGATGGTCATGCGCGAGAGCGTTTTATCTTCGGTGGCCGATACCGACAGCGAGTCGATATTGTAGCCGCGCGCCGAAAACAGGCCGACCACGCGGCTCATCGCGCCTGATTCGTTTTCCATCAAAACGGATAGGATATGTCTCATGGCACGCTCCTTGTATCGTAATCGCGGTCGTTCACATCATTGACATCGCTGTCGGCCTTGGTTTCGCGCATGTGCAGCGGCAGCACCATCTCGTCCAAACCCTTGCCGTTGCCGACCATCGGGAAAACATTTTGTTTTTTGTCCGTGATGAAGTCCAAGAACACACAGCGGTCTTTCATGGCCAAGGCTTCGCGCAGCGCGCCTTCCACGTCGGACGGCTTCTCGATACGCATGCCGACATGGCCGTAGGCTTCGGCCAGTTTGACAAAATCAGGCAGCGAGTCGAAATAGGTTTCCGATTCGCGTTCGCCATAATAAAGCTCCTGCCACTGGCGCACCATGCCCAGATAACCGTTGTTCAGACAGATGATTTTTACCGGCAGGCGGTATTGGAAGCAGGTGCTCAATTCTTGGATATTCATCTGAATCGAGCCCTCGCCGGTAATGCAGCATACATCTTTGGACGGGTCGGCCAAATACGCGCCCATCGCATAGGGCAGGCCCACCCCCATCGTGCCCTGACCGCCCGAATTGAGCCACTGGCGCGGCCGTCTGAACGGATAAAACTGTGCGGCAAACATCTGATGCTGGCCGACGTCGGACGTGATAATCGCATCATTGTCCGTCAATTCGGCCAAAGTTTTGACCACCATCTGCGGCAGGATGACATTACCGTCCGTTTCCGGCAGGCGCAGGCAGTCGCGCGCGCGCCAGCTTTCCAGGCTATGCCACCATTTTTCCAAATGCTGGCCGTTTACCTGAAGATTTTGGTTTTTCCAAATCGCCGCCATCTCGCGTAAAACATTCTTCACGTCGCCAACGATTGGTACATCGGCGCGGACGCGTTTCGAAATACTGGACGGGTCGATATCGATATGGATGATTTTTTTCTGCTTTTCCAAAAACTTGGTGGGGACGGACACTACGCGGTCATCAAAACGCGCCCCGACTGCCAAAACCACGTCGGCATTGTGCATGGCCAGATTGGCTTCGTAAGTGCCGTGCATGCCCAACATGCCCAAATACTGTCTGTCATCGGACGGATACGCGCCCAAGCCCATCAGTGTCGCGGTACAGGGCAGGCCGGCAAGTTTGACAAACTCCGTCAGCTCGTCGGCAGCATTACCCAAAACCACGCCGCCGCCGAAATACACCAAAGGCCGTTTCGCTGCCGCCAGCATTTGTACGGCCTTCTTAATCTGACCGATGTGTCCGTTGAGAACCGGCTGGTAGGAGCGGATAAAAATGTCTTCCTGAGGATAGCTGAACTTGGCCATAGACTGGGTAACGTCTTTGGCGATGTCGATAACCACCGGGCCGGGACGGCCGCTGCGGGCAATTTGGAAGGCTTTTTTTACCGTAGTGGTCAAATCATCGATATTCTTGACCAGGAAATTATGCTTCACACACGGCCGCGATACGCCGACCATATCGATTTCCTGAAACGCATCCGTACCGATGGCGGGCGAGCCGACCTGGCCGGAAATCACCACCAGCGGAATCGAATCGGAATAGGCCGTGGCGATACCGGTGAGCGCGTTGGTCGCGCCGGGACCCGAAGTCACCAAAGCCACGCCGACCTTGCCGCTGACACGGGCATAGGCATCGGCCGCATGTACCGCAGCCTGTTCGTGTCTTACCAGGATGTGTTTGAATTTGTTGAGTTGGAAAAGCGCGTCGTAGATTTCGAGTACCGCGCCGCCGGGATAGCCGAAAACGTATTCGACGTTCTCCGCCTTCAGACTTTGCACAAGAATTTGTGCACCGGATAGTTGCATGATTGCCTCTTTAATTCTGCCTGTAAGGCGATAATAAACCCGTGCTTCGCGATGCAACGGTAATGCCGGTTTTCCGGACGGCGGTTTATGGTACGCGAACGGATGAGCCGGCGACAGCTTGCGGGTTTCAGAATCGCGCTTAGAGCGCAAAGTGTTTAAAAAAGTAAAGAGCGCATAAGATAACGCAAACTTGGGTAACAGGCAAGCACTGATTGCGCGGCGGAGGCTGTCTTGAAATAATAGGAAAACAACAGGCCGTCTGAAAAAATTCAGACGGCCTGTTAGGAATTGGCGCACCCGACTGGGATCGAACCAGCGACCTTCAGCTTCGGAGGCTGACACTCTTCCAACTGAGCTACGGGTACAAAGTCTCGGCATTATCCCACATTTCGGCTGTTTCACAAAATCAATCTTTATGGTTTCGGCAACTTGTTGTCGAAGCATCGAAATTTAATCCGGTTTATTCTGTATGGCCTGCGCGGATATTTCCTATTTTTTTGAGATAGGCCAAAATTTAGAGATTGGAAAGACGGAACGGATTCAGTATAATCCGCAAATTATTGTTAATTGATATTAACACCACATAAAATTCAATTTCCTCATCACTAAACAAAAAACGGCGAGGCTTATAAATATGAACCATCCTACCAACCAAAATGCCCGCGGTTCCGCCCTAACCACACTGATCGGCGGTATCGTCATTCTGTTGGCTACCCTTTATTTTTTGGTCAAATTGGCTAGCAGCGGCTATCACGGAACGGTTGAAGAAACTACCGAGGCGGCCACTCAGACACGGATTCAGCCGCAAGGTTCCGTTGTTGAGGGAGACGGTGTTCCCGTCGGTGAGCGCAAAGGCGACAAAATCTACGCTAAAGTTTGTTACCAGTGCCATGCTGCCGACAGTTCGACGGCAGGTTCCCCGAAAATCACGCACAATGCCGATTGGGCTCCCCGTCTGGCTCAAGGTTTCGATACCTTGTTCAATCATGCCTTGAACGGCTTTAACGCCATGCCGGCAAAAGGCGGTCAATCCGACCTGACCGAACTGGAGTTGAAGCGCGCGATTGTTTATATGGCTAATCAATCTGGCGGTAATCTGCCTGATCCTGACAAAGCACCTGCCCCAACCGAATCGGCTGCTTCAGGTGCCGCGTCCGAGGCTGCCGCATCCGGTACTGCGCCGGCTGCCGGAAAATCCGAAGCTGCCGCTCCTGCCGAAGGTGGAAACGGCGATGTGATGGCAACCGGTAAAAAAGTGTTTGACGGCTTGTGCTTCGGCTGCCATGGTGCCAATTCCGCCATACCGGATACGCCGCGTGTCACTCATAAAGACGAATGGGCTCCGCGTATCAAAAAAGGCAAAGATACCTTGTTTAAACATGCTCTCGAAGGTTTCCAAGATAAAGGCATGATGCCGGCCAAAGGCGGAAACACCGAATTGAGCGACGACGAAGTGAAAGCGGCCGTTGTTTATATGGTGAACGAATCCGGCGGCAAATTCTAAAAATGCGATAATAAAAAGGGTGTGCAAAACTGCATGCCCTTTTTTATCGGCCGAAGCATATTGCATCGGGATTTGATGGCTGCAATTCATATTGGGGCCGGAGAAATTTTCAAAATTCCGGTTTTATATGATTATGGAAGGCCGGCTGAAAACCTGATTTCGGTTTTCAGACGGCCTTTCCTTTGTTTGCCGATTCTGCCGCAGGCGGCAAAGCGCGTTACAATACGGGCTGTCCTTAATCGGCAGCCCATCGTTATTTTTCAGACGGCCTCAATCATGACACACACTTCTACAAGCCAAACCGATTCGGCATCAAGCAGCCAACTCTATATCGGCATTATGTCCGGCACCAGCATGGACGGCGCGGATGCCGTGTTAATCCGTATGGACGGCGGCCGCTGGCTGGGTGCGGAAGCGCACAGTTTTTTACCGTATTCGGGCCGTCTGAAAAGCGAACTGCTGGTCTTGCAGGACAGCGGCGGGGACGAATTGCACCGCAGCAGGATATTGGCGCAACAGTTAAGCCGCCTGTATGCCGATACCGTGGAGCAACTGCTGGAACGGCAAGGCTTGCGGCCGTCTGATATTGCCGCAGTCGGCTGCCACGGGCAAACCGTACGCCATGCGCCGGAGCACGGTTACAGCATCCAGCTTGCCGACTTGTCGTTGCTGGCCGAGCTGACGGGGATTTTTACCGTCGGCGACTTCCGCAGCCGCGATTTGGCGGCGGGAGGGCAGGGTGCGCCGCTGGTGCCGGCGTTTCATCAGGCATTATTTGCCGCGCCCGACGAAACCCGCGTACTGCTCAATATCGGCGGTATCGCCAACATCAGCGTATTGCCGCCGGACGCGCCGGCTTTCGGTTTCGATACCGGGCCGGGCAATATGCTGATGGACGCATGGACGCAGAAAATTTGGCAGAAGCCGTACGACGAAGACGGCCGACTGGCCGCGCAAGGCAAGGTGCTGCCGTCATTACTGGAAAACCTGCTTTGCCATGACTATTTTTCCCGACCGCAGCCCAAAAGTACCGGCCGCGAATTGTTTGCCCTGCCGTATTTGGCCGACCGGCTTTCCGGCGGGGAAAATCCGCACGATGTTTTGCGCACGCTGACCGCCTTTACCGCCGAAACCGCCGCCGCCGAAATCCGCCGCGCCGCGCCGGAGTGCCGAAGGGTTTACGTTTGCGGCGGCGGCATCCGCAACCCCCTGCTGACGGCGGATTTGGCGGAACGCCTGCCGCAATGCGAAATACTCGGTACGGCGGCACTCAATCTTGATCCGCAGTGGGTGGAGGCCGCCGCCTTCGGCTGGCTGGCCGCCTGCTGGGTCAACCGCATCCCGTCCAACCCGTGCCGTGCCACAGGTGCGCGGCGCGACTGCATCCTCGGTTGCGGCCATTTTGCCTGACCCGTCATTCAGGCCGTCTGAAAATACTATATAATTCCGCGTTTTTACCGCCGTCCTTGTTTTCAGACGGCCTATTCGAATAATCTTGAAGTTTTTATGAGCAGCAAACCCGAACCCCAAAAAAGCACACGCAAAACCACAGGCACGCGCCGCCGGACGCCGGCAGAAAAGAAAAAGCAGGACGACGGAAAAAGCGGGCGCGGCACGGGTGTCGTCAGCAACGAAACCCTGCGCCGCCGTTCCGAGCACATTGCCAATTTAATCGGCGATACCTTTTGGCTGTTCGGCCTGATGGTAACCATCTATTTCGCCATCACGCTGGCCAGTTTCGATATGAACGACCCCGCATGGTCGCGCAGCGTGATTGCCGACGAGTCCATCCACAATCTCGGCGGCCTGTTTGGCGCGTATTTTGCCGACGTCGGTTATTACCTGTTCGGATTGTCGGTGTGGTGGCTGGTGTTGGCCGCGCTGGTGTGGCTGTGGAAAAGTTTCCGCCCGCTGCGTTCGTCCGACAGTCGTCCGTACAGTGTGAAACTGGCCGTGGCGGGGCTGACGGTGCTGCTTTTGGGCAGCCCGGTTTTGGAATATGCTTTGTGGCAGCAGCAGCTCGGCGATTCCCTGCCCACCGGGGCGGGCGGGCTGGCAGGTTTGCTGATCGGCAGTATTTTCAGCCATCTGCTCGGCAACGGCGGCAGTTTCCTGGTGATGCTGGTCATCGTATTGCTGGCTTTTTCCTTTGTCGCGCAGATTTCCTGGCTGGATATGCTGGAAAACATCGGCAGCAGGCTGGAATGGCTGTGGGAAAAAATCACCCGCCGCCATTCACCCTACATCAAAGACCTGCCTGATGCAAAAACCACGCGGCGCATGGTGAAAGAAGCGGAAACCATCATGGCCGAACCATTGGACAAGCACGTTGCCGCCAGCAGTAACCGAAAAATCATGGCGTTGGAAGTCACCCCGCCCGTTCCCGTTCAGACGGCCTTGTTCGACAGCAAGGGCGAAGCGGTCGAAGTGCCGCCGACGGGCGAATATGTCAAACCCGCGCTCGGCCTGTTGAGCAATCCGAAAGGCGAGGCATTGCCGATTGATCCCGACAAACTGCAACAAACGGCCGAACGCATCGAAAGCAAATTGGCCGAGTTCGGTATTGAAGTGCAGGTGGTTTCCGCCACCTCCGGCCCGGTCATCACGCGCTATGAAATCGAGCCGGCGCAGGGCGTGAAGGGCAGTCAGATTGTGAATCTGGCCAAAGATTTGGCACGTTCGATGTCGTTGCAGTCGGTGCGCATCGTCGAGACCATCGCGGGCAAAAACACCATGGGCATCGAGTTGCCGAACGACCGCCGTCAGGAAGTTACCCTGCGCGAAATCCTGGCCGCCCCCGTGTTTGCCGAAGCCAAATCCAAGCTCACCGTCGCCCTGGGTAAAGACATCGCGGGCGTGCCGATGGTGGGTGATTTGGCCAAAATGCCGCACCTGCTGGTGGCGGGTATGACCGGGTCGGGCAAGTCGGTGGGCGTGAACGGCATGATTATGTCCATGCTTTACAAAGCCACGCCCGACGAAGTGCGCTTTATCATGATCGACCCGAAAATGCTGGAGTTGTCGGTATACGACGGCATTCCGCACCTGCTTTGCCCGGTGGTAACCGATATGCGCGAAGCGGGGCAGGCCTTGAACTGGTGTGTGGCCGAAATGGAAAAACGCTACCGCCTGCTGTCGCATCTGGGCGTGCGCAATCTGGACGGTTACAACGAAAAAATCGCCAAAGCGGCTGAAGAAGGGCAGAAAATCCCCAATCCGTTCAGCCTGAATCCCGACGAGCCGGAACCGCTGGAAAAACTGCCGCTGATTGTGGTGGTGATTGACGAATTGGCCGATCTGATGATGACCGAGCGCAAGGCGGTCGAACAACAGATTGCCCGTCTGGCGCAAAAAGCCCGCGCCGCCGGCATCCACCTGATTATCGCCACCCAGCGGCCGAGCGTGGACGTGATTACCGGCCTGATTAAGGCCAACATCCCGACGCGCATGGCCTTTACCGTGCAGAGCAAAATCGACAGCCGAACCATCCTCGACCAAATGGGCGCGGAAGACCTGTTGAAATACGGCGACCTGCTGTTCCTCCAGCCCGGCAATGCCGAGCCGACCCGTTTGCAGGGTGCGTTTGTATCCGACCACGAAGTGCATGAAGTCGTCTCCCACATCAAACGGCAGGCTCCGGCAGATTATGTCGAAGGCCTGCTGTCGGGCGAAGCGGCGATGGAAACCGTCAATGCGGTCAATCCGAACGCGGGTGCGGACGAACTGTTCGACCAGGCCGTCGCTTTTGTCATCGAAACGCGCAAAACCTCGATTTCCTCGCTGCAACGCCACCTGAAAATCGGCTACAACCGCGCCGCCAATATGATGGATGCCTTGGAAGAAGCGGGCGTGGTGTCGCCCGCCGATGTCGGCGGCAGCCGCAAGGTGCTGGCGCGGAAAGATGATTTATAGTTTTCAGACGGCCTCCGATTCTTGAGGCCGTCTGAAAAGCGGATACGGAGAGGCGATGGAAAGAAACAGCTTGAAGTCTGTTGTGATGACGGTCATTTCCTGTTCCGTTACTTTGGCGGGTATTGCTTTCTTCCTCAGCATAACCGCGACGCCGGGTTCGGCCTACATGCTGGTTTTCGCCTTGCCCCTGCTATTCACCGTCCGCCTGTCCGCATCAAGGTCGGCCCGGCAACGGCCGGAGGCGGCACGGAGAGAACGGCTCAGAAACATTGTTTGGATACTCGCGGCTGCTTTGTCGGTGGGGATAAATATAGTGAATTAAATTTAAACCAGTACAGCGTTGGCTCGCCTTGCCGTACTATTT
>ERZ772924.191-NODE-191-length-30011-cov-3.377353_pt1 | contig 30011 bp, 21 predicted proteins | sample MGYA00512116_ERZ772924 | MGnify/ENA primary metagenome ERZ772924 (study PRJEB29015, sample SAMEA2737920) | human oral metagenome | biome: human oral; feature: human-associated habitat; material: dental | place: China | collected 2134 ...
ACACTGGCTCGCCTCATCGATGACCACCATGTCGAAGCTTGGCACGGGCTGCCCTAACTTATGCGCAGAGATGCAGGTGGTTGCAACGATGGGAAAGATACGCAGAAACTTCTTGAGGTTATCCGTATCCGAGAGATAATGATTGAAGGCTGTCACGCGCTCGTCATCGGCCTGCGTTGAGAACACGATCTCCCGCAGCTCATCGACACGCGGCTCGCCCAAGCGCTTGATGCGACGCACAGATAGGCAGAAGAGCTGTCTAAGGAGGCTCTCCTGGTCCCTGTCCATGAGCTTGAGCGCCCGCTCAAGCGTCTTCTCGGCAGGCTCGACTCTCTTCAGCCGCTTGCGCACAAGCTCAAGCTGCACACTTTGCAGTTCGAGCTTAAAGAAGAAGTCATCGGCATCCTTCGCGAGCTTCTCTATGCACTCCTTGCGTTCCTGCAGGTCAAGGTTCTCCTCGTACTCCTTCAGGAGGTCGCTGAGGTCCTTGGCACGAAGCTTGCCATCGATTCGGGACAGCTCCATCATCCTATCGGGCGTGACGGACTCATCCTTGACAAGCTCGTAGAGCGTACGCATGCGCTCGAGTGCTTGGATCATGACGGCGTTGTTTCCAAGGCGTATCACAGGTAGCGGAAGCGCCTTCCCGTTCCAGCTATAGTTCCCCAGACTCTTGAACACTCCGTCCACGGGATGGTTGTTAAAGGACGCAAAGAGCACCGTGCGCTCATTGTACAGGGCATTGATCAGGATATTGACGATGGTGGTCGTCTTGCCTGTGCCAGGAGGACCCTGCACATAGGTCACCGGATACTTGAGCGCCTGATGCGTCGCGGTGAGCTGGTCCATGTTGATGTGCTGGTCAAGAAGGATGAGCGGAAACTCCCGGCGACGCACCGGACGCTTGGTCAGGTCCCCAAAGAACGCCTTTATGGGCACGGTCGGCTCGCCGCGCTCATACATCGCATAGATGCCATCGTACTCCCTCTGCAGGTCAACGGTGGCATCACGCGTGATGATGAGGAGGTACGGAACGTCATCGACGAGCTGGGGCGCGCTGATCCGCTTAGCCATGAGGTCCTTGATACGCTCGCGATTCTCGTCAAAGGACGAGAGCAGATGAAGGTCCTCCTCTCCCAGGTAGCGCCTGATGGACTGGCGCTCAAACGCCTTCCCGTTTCGCACGACGAACTCGCGACACAGTATCGTGTTATGGCCTATGACCAATGTGCGACGCTCGGGGTCAAGACGCAGCTGTCGATAGGCGATGACATAGAGGCCACCCGCCCCGCGTACCGAGAGGACGTTGAGCGCAAGCTGCTCAAACTTCGCACGAAGCCCTTTGTGCGGATAGCGAGCCCTGTCCTGAGCTCTCTTGACGACGGCGGCAAACTGTTCCCCGTCAAGGCAGAGCGCCCCTCGGGCAAAGGAGTCCTCATCGACACGTTTGATGAGCGAGAATTCCTTGGTGGCGGGCGCTACGTTGAGCCTGCTGCAATCGGCCAGGTAGTTAAGGACGTTAAGGTTAGGTACTGTGCCAAAGATGGATGAGAACCGATCCTCGTCGCGATCGATGCGCTCGATGAGCTCAGGTGGGGTGGGAAAGTATGACTCGTCGATCAGTGAGGACGACTCAATACCATCCACACGAATGGTAAGGTCCTTGACGGTATAGCTCCCCAGATGCATGCCGCGCACCCTGAGCGTACGTTGCCTGGGGTCGATGTCCTTGACGCCAACCCAATAGCGTGTGGTTCGGCCCTGCCCATTGAGGTACTCCACGCTCAGCCACTTGCGCTCATGAACTGCCCGGTATATGTCCCTGTTTACGCTCATGATCAGAGATATGGTAACACAAATTCAGGCATTTTACAGAATTTACGGGTAAGTGGCTCCTCCTGCTCGCCCATTGGGCAAATAGCAGGGTATATCCCGAACTCTCCTCACATTTCGCCTCAAGGCGAGAGCCAAGCGCAGCTGGATGCGAGCATCATGCAACGGTGCCCCGCTAACCTCTTGGTAGTTCAGATGGCACCAAGACAGAAAGGGTGAGGCACAATGGTCGTATCCGCTCGCTCGCTCATACAAGATCCTATAGCACCCATATGGGCATCACGCAATGTGGGACAAGTACTCCCTCACACAACGCTCAGGGGAGGTGATCCCGTCATGAGAACACGACCCCCCGCCATCGGTCATGCTGGACGACGGCGGGTGGTCACATTCGGTTGGCCCACATAGTCACACAGCCCACGCAGAAACCCAGCGAGCACAGCGTCACAAAAGCCATGGCTACGAGCGACGAATAAGCTCCGACACGAGTTCTGTCACAGAGACGACCTGCTCGGCATCTACGTTTTCGGGGACATCGTCTACCGTGTGCGAAAGCTCCGGAACACCATCATGCGAGAGACCCATGAGAGTGGCTGCTCGCATGGAGGCATGCATGGCAGGCGTCGCGTCGGTCTCGGTCCAGATGTAACGCCTCCTGTTCACGTTGACATGTAGGTCCTTTGCAACCGATCCGAGTAACCTCACCAGTCGGCGGTCTGAGCGACGAGTCTCGTTTGCGCCCTCGCTCGTCAGGATGGTCAGGTCCCCGGCACCAATGGAGTCAAGGTTAACGACAAAGGCACCCCTTACCGACTTCCTGAAGTCAGCAAGGAACTCTCGCATACCAGCGTGCCTGATCGAGGATGCGCCAAGGGCAACGAACCACACGTCATGCGAGATGAGCTCGTCATCCCCCATGCCCAGTATCGCCTCGCGTAGGTCCTCCTTAGTAGGGCGCTGCTGCTGTGCGTCATCCCCCTCTCCCTCACGGACCCGCTCGTCGACGACTCGAAGGTCATAGCGCTCGGTTGCACCGCCCTTCCACCTACGTGTGTCTGGACGTGATCCCGCGGGTGCGGGGCGGTCGCCATCCACCCTGCCGCCGCTCCGACGATCTCGACTTCCGATGGTGCGTCCATCTTGCCCGGCATCATGGCCTACGTCAGCCCTGCTCCACTCACTCGCCGAACTATCGTCAGCAGCCTGGCTCCTGCGGCTGCCGCCCGAATGTCCAGACTCGCCCCCGCGATCTCTGGTCGTGCGAGCATACCTCTCACGTACCTGACTGCCCTCTCCAGCCTCTGCCCCAAAGTCACGACTTGGCCTCACGATACCAATGGGCTCGCGCGTCCCGCGAACCGGTCGCGCACTGGTACTCGTCTGACCTGAGTCGTACGAGGTCGCTGACCCCAGGTCGTCAGGGGCAAGGGGATCCTTGGGCATAAGCGATGGGTCAGGGAGGTCAAACAGGACGGCTCGATGCGCCACGCTCCCACTCGGATCCCCGTCATCCACAGGGGCAGGGCGAAAGTCAGACATTCCCCACCTCGGGTCATCCACTGGCCTTGGCCTTTTTCTCTCGTCCGGTCTCACATCCTCATCTTTGGTGTCGAGGCCGCTCATATCCCCCTCGACCAACCCTCCCGTCGTGTCGGCATCATCAAAACGGGGCAGGGCACCGTCGGGTTGGGTATCGCCAAGTTCGCCTTCAGCGTCATCCTCATCCTCCAACACGGTGGCATCCACCCTCATCTCATCACGAGCGAATGCCTTAGTGTCATCCTCAGATCCATCAGAGTCGTACTGCACGTCATCCTCAACGACATACTCCCCTTCGATGGCAACGTCATCATCCTCGGCGCCTTCCTGCTGTGGCTCCTGGCTGTCATCATCGTAGTAGAAGTCATCGGAGTCCTGGTCATCCTCGTCCTGCTCGTCTGCGATCATCCCGTACTGCGCCGTGCTTCCGCTGATGGTTTTCTTTCGATTGGTGATGCGCTCGACCAAGCTCCTGAACGCCTCACGAATCTTGGCAAGAATATCAGCGATTCTCTGAGACAAGTCCGCCAGGCCCCCACGGCCCCCAGTGCCCATGGACTCGTACTCGGCGTCAGCTGTGTTCTCGAGCGTGTCCCGAGCGTTCCGTGCATAGGCAGCGTCCTCGCCGCCCTCACCATAGTCCGCGTAGATGTCATCTGAACCAGGCTCATAAGACGCATCGTCTGTACCCGCTGCAGATGAGCGCGACTCCGCAGCCTCGGTGCGCGCGGCCGTGTCCCTTCTCGCCTTGACCTTACGTTCCCTGTCACTAAAGAAGGTGGGAACGGAACCGGTATGCTCCTCCTGTGGCTCCTCCCCATCAACGGACTCAACCGGCTCATAGAAGTCTTCGACCTTGAAGTCGGGTATCTCGGGGACCTCAGGGAGTTTCGACAGATCGACCTTGGGGCGTGGGGGCATCTCATAGACGATCTCGCAGTCCGAGGGAAGGATCTGGAGACTCTCGATGAAACTTGCCCCGCGACGGACGACATCGTGCTCGTTGGCTTGCGCAACGGCCTGTGGCTCACTTGTTGAGGAAGCCCGCGTTTTTGGGACCCGCCTTTCTCTGCGCGTAGCGTTCGAAGTCACCGGCCTGGGTTCGGGCTTGCTCACGATAGGTACCTCCAGAGTCTCTGCAGTTTCAGTATCGCCTGCGGACGGCGCAGTGTTCGCGACGATCGTGTCTGGGTCGAACTTTGACCCATCCCCATTCTGTCTATATATGTTCGCCTCGATCCCCTCCCCTGGGACACGAGTGGAAATCGAGGCACCTATGGTATCGTCATCAGCTCCCACACCCTTCTCCATCGCCGGCACCCGAGGCGTCGCCACCACAGAGGGAGGCTCGGGGGAAAAGCCATAGCGGTCATCCTCTATAGGCTCTGGCTCCTTGACGGCAGCCGAGCGAATCCTACCAAAGAGGCCTCCCGTACCCTTGCGCACCCTATCGAAGACTCCCGAGAGGGGACCTATCCTCGGATCCTGGTCTGGTTCTTGGCTGTCTTCGTCACGATCTGATGACTCATGGGACAAGGCTTCAGCGTCTGGCGCTTCTCCCTCAGTCTCGCGCATGGCAGGCGAGCCTTCTGTGACCGAACCATCCTCTTCACCGCCCTTGGCGCCTTCGCCATCGGCTTGGCCCACGTCCTTAGGGGCGACTTGAGCCTCCTCAACCTGGGGCCCCTCGCTTGGCTCTCCAAGACCATCAGCCTCTTCCTCTGGAGCCTGATCTGCCGCAACGCCTCGCTCGACCTCACTGCGAAGATTCGCAGCAGCCTGTCGCTTGGCATCGTCATCGGCGGGACGTACCATGTCCATAACGCCGAGCAGGGCAGCGACAGACGACTTGTTATCGCTGGCTCCCACCGTACAGGGCGCGAACCTCTCATATATATTTGCCACCCCGATGACGATCAGCGGAATGCCCGCCACGATACCTATGCCCCAGAAGACATGGCGGCCGACCTCGGGGATGGCGCCAATCAGCTGAAGCAGGGTGCAGAGGGATACAAGAATGACCAGCCAGAGGCTCATCCTCTTGATGACAGGAAGCAGGCTAACGAAGTTGCGACGATAGAGCGGGTTCTCGTTAGGGCTATCGTAGTGCGCAACTATAACGATCGGCCGATTGCCCTTGACCACAAGAGGCCCCGTGGCGCGGTGTACGCCAATGACATTTTGACTCCTCGCCTTGGGACCAATCCCTCCCAGGAGGTCATAGCCACCAAAGCGAAGGGCAAGGAGGGCCACGCACACGAGCACGATAACCCTACCGACAACACCGACAGCACTATCCAACACACCGCTCATGACCATTCCAAAGAAGAGCAGCACGCACGTGAGGTCGTGCGTAAATTCACCTCCCGCAGGGGCGTCGAATTCTTGCATTGTGGTGTCAAGGCCATGCTCGTCCATCAATGACTGGAGCAGCTGAGCTGCGTCAAGCTCCTCTTGGCTGTTAGCCGGGGAGATGTCGATCTGGTTGTTGAGGTAGTCCAGATAGTAGCGCGTTGAAGCCATGCTCTGATCCTTTGCCAAATAGGCGCTGTGCGTTCAGCGTTCCATCCGTAAAGTATACTGCTAAATGTGCTGATTTGTCTGCATAGCAGCATGCTAAATGGCGAATGCTTCACAGCTAGTCAGAGAACCGTAAGAAAAGCGTATGGTTGATGGCGAGCTGCGAGGCTCTGGGAGCGACGCAAGACGACTTTGCAGTCCATGGCAAGCAGGCTAATTGCCAAAGGTCGTACCTCTTAGCGAATACTCCGTGTACCTTGAGCCATCAGTGCCAACGGACGCAACCCGCTCGCCCGCGCTTCCCACATCCTGCCTATTTTCCATAATTAGCAGATGCCCGCCTTGGTTGTGGACAGAAGCATGGTAGAAATCGATCCCTGCTCTTAAGGTCACAGGCACCCCGCCATCAATTGAGAGGCTTTGAAGGTTCCAGGTGTCGGCCTCCACAGTCACCTCATCGCGTGGAACTTCACTGGTTTCCAAGTAGAGTGTTCTTTCTCCCGTCGCAACGATCCGACTGTTCAGGTTTGACGGAACATTGTATAGAACTTTCGCGTCCGTCCCATCAGTTGCCACTGACATCACTTGACGGTCATCCATGAAACACACGCGATTCCCAACCAACACGAGCCAGTTGATTCCAGTCGATCGTACCCCATAGATGAGCCTTTGTTCCGAACTACCTATGTCGATGGAGACGATCCTGGTACTGCCCGAGCTATCACCCGCACGGTCTACTCTAGTTCGTGTCCACAGGATAGATGAGGTCAACCGTTCCATCGGTCGTTGCCCGACAGATACCTCCCTGCCTCCTGCCAAAGAAGTTATCCTGCAAGCCAGCGTGCGATGTCGACGATCCTCACGCCCTCGTGAGTATATTCGCCATGCTTCGTCCTCGCGATTACCATCTTCGGGTAGGCGTCTTTGATCTGAAACAGAGGGGAGACCTCCCTCTCGAAGGTCCTATCCGAGCTGATGTCATCGCTCACCTGGATGTAGGTCTTCTCGCTCTGCCTGATGGCGACGAAGTCAATCTCCTTCTTGTAGAGCGCACCGACATACACCTCATAGCCACGCCTGAGCAACTCAATGGCCACGATGTTCTCGTAGGTCCTTCCCCAATCCATGTCCCTCGTGCCCAGCAGCGCGTATTTGAAGGAATGATCAGCCAGGTAGTACTTCTCGCCGGATGCGAGGTACTTCTTCCCACGGATGTCGTAGCGCCTGATCCGGTAGAAGGCAAACGCGTCGCACAGGTAGCCAATATAGGCGCCGACGGTCTTGTGGTTGGGAGCGGAGCCGCCGCTCCCAAGAGCATTCGCGACGCTCCTTGCCGACGTGATGTTGGAAACGTTATCCAACATGAAGTCGCCTATCTTGTCCAACATCACCTTGTTGCGAACGTTATGCCTCTGCACGATGTCGCGCATGACGAGGGTACGAAACACGTCCGCGATGTACTTGAAGCGTTGCACAGGGTTCTTGTAAAGGTATGAGCCGGACATGCCGCCTTGGAGTGCATAGTCATCAAACGCGTCGTCGACGTCCGTCCGCCCGTAGTACTCACAGAATTCGGAGAACGAGAATGGGAACACCTCAAGCTCGAACGTACGGCCCGTGAACAACGTCGCAAGATCGCTCGACAGCAGAAACGCGTTGGAGCCGGTGATGAAGATGTCGTAGCGCTCCGAGGCGTGGAGGCTGTTGATGGCACGCTCGAACCCTTCGCACATCTGAACCTCGTCGATCAGGAGGAAGTTTACGACCTCGGGCTGGTACCTGTCCTTCACGTAGTTGAGGAGAGCACGGTATTCGGCGATCCCCTCGAAGTCGTCGAGGTTGTAGTTGACGTGGATGACGTTCGCGTCTGCGACGTTTGCCAATATGTAATCACGCAGCGCTTCGAGAAGCTTGGACTTGCCGCTTCGCCTTATCCCGGTGATCACCTTGATATCGGGCGTGCCCATCACGTCGACGAGCGTTTCCAGATAGCGTGTTCTCTCGATGAGCCTCATCCTACACCCCCTGCAGCATCGACGATACTATCCCACTTATTTCCCAACATTGAAAAAAATCGATATTGGGTGATAGGGGTCCAAATCGCCATTGACTATGTCTCCCTAAATTGACGGATCCCCGATAGGGGGAGATGCCAGAGAACTTGAAATCGATTTAGTGCTACGAAATCGGCGCAAGCAGGCGCTTCTTGCCTGAGCGGGAGGCGATAGCGGTGTAGGGACTATCCCACGGGTTTTGGGACTGAACCGTTTTGTTTCGGACTACCCATGTCGATAGAGACGATCCGAGTACTGACCGAGTCATTGCCAGCATATCTATATTCGTCCTCTAGACGAGTCCCGCAGTTGGCACAGAACATGTCGCGCTCCTCCCTATTGCCACGGCTGCGTGCTACTTCCACACCTGTACTACCGCGTACCTGGACACATCATGCGCTACGCCAGACGCAAGAAGCCTCCGCCTGCCGCCGTTCACCCAAGAGAGAACGGCTCTCTCCACATCTGCTCCCGACTGAACACGTGCGCCGACAAGCGCCCCATATATGCCCACACACAGGCGCAAGAGAGCAGCTCCAAGGGACCTGAGAATGCTCCTACAGAGGCACATTCCCCGATGAGGTCATGGGCCCCGCGAGGCGGGGGTGACCGGGCACCACGCGCGGGAGGGCCACCGCCTCCGCGTACGCGAGGTCATCGGGAGTCAGCGCGACATCTTCGGTACGTTCGATGTCGAGTGGCAGTGTGAGGGCGTGCAGCCCGTGCGTTCGACGTCGAGTGGCAGTGTGGGCGGCACTGCCACTCGGGCCTGAGCGTGCAGTTCCATGTGGATGGCACTGCCACTCGGCCATGAGCGTGCAGCTCCTCGTGGTCGGCACTGCCACTCGGGCCTGGACGTACCGTTTCGGTACGCTCGACGTCGAGTGGCAGTGAACGCTGTGCCGAGAATCCCCTGAACGTTTCGGTCACGTTCAAGGCCGGCTGTTGGCGCCCGCGCTCCCACAGTAGCGCAGTGCTAGGGCGTGACCGGTCGTCTGGGTGCCCAGATAGCCGACGCCGCCCTTGATAGCCCAGCCAACGATCGGGATGGCGCTGACGAGCGATCGGGCAAGAGAGCGATAGGCAAAGCCGGCACCGAGAATACCCGCGAGGTCTGTGATGCGTGTGATCCTGAGCCGCACGCCACAGGCAGCAGCGATCTCGAACGCCATCCTGAACTGGTTTACGGTCATGATGGGCAGATCTGCCCCGGGGATGAGCGAGATGGCACCGATGAGCGCGTTCTCCTTAGAGTAGCGTCTTATGATCTCCGATATCTTGGCGGGACGCAAGAACGAAAAGTTGGCGGCAAGCGCAAGACCTGTGTCGGGACAGGCCCGTATCACCCAGTCCGCAAACTCCGTAAGTGCTGCCTGGGGGTCAGAGGCGACGATGTAGCCCGCGAGGCCGTTCGCCCCGTCAGGCCCAAGGTCGTGGACCTCGAGGCTTGTCTCCACAATCACGCGGCAGGGAACACCGACGTCAGCAGAGGAGCGGGCACAACGCAGCGCAAGCTCCCCCCCGTCATCGGGCACCACGACGCAAAGGTCAGAGTCCGCAGGCGGCATCGACCCCGGCTCGAGCGGGCGTACGACGACCGTCGAGCTCGTGAGCTCTGGCACGAAGGCGTTCTTAATGGCCATAACGAGAGCGGTGTCGGCCTGCGCAGACACGAAGATCGTCACGCACAGGTCCTGGGTGCGTCTCATCTCGGCCTGTCTGCCGGCATTGAGGGTCTCTGCGAGGTCGAAGCTGAAAAACGCAGGTCTTCGAGTCATTTGATCTCCTTGCGAGTGCTTAGTTTGCCAAAACCCATGGTTAGGCGGTCTTCGGGATGTGGTTCCACACGGACTGCACCATCCCGACCGCCATGAGCTGGGTCAGCATAGAGGAGGAGCCATAGCTTATGAAGGGAAGCGGAATGCCGGTAATGGGCATGATACCGATGCACATTCCCACGTTCTGCAAGAGTTGAAAAGACCACATCGTGGCGATACCAACGAGCACGAGCTTGCCGAAGGGTGCTTCCACCCGCTGTGCGAGCGTGATGGTCGAGAAGATGAGGATGGAAAAGAGGCCCAGGAGCAGCGCCGAGCCAATGAAACCAAACTCCTCGGCAAGAAACGCGAACACGAAGTCCGTGTGTGCCTCTGGCAGAAAGCCGCTACCCGCCTGGCTGGCGTGACCGATGCCCTTGCCAAGGAGCCCACCCGACCCCACGGCAATCTTTGCCTGTTGGAGGTTGTAGCCATTGCCCGACGGGTCCACCGAGGAGTCCACGAACACGATGAGGCGGTTGAGCTGATAGGGTTTGAGCAGATGAGGTAGGCCAGGCGTCATGGACGTCACAACGACGACAGTTGCGAAGAGGACTATGCACGCGATGGTTACGACGACCCATCTCCTCTTGGCACCGGAACAGATGATGATGGAGGCTCCCGTCACGAGCACGATGAGCCCCGTTCCAAGATCCGGTTGAAGCAAGATGAGCAGAAACGGGATAACAAGGATGCCACAGAGCTTTATGTAGTCCTTGAGGGCCTCGATGCGTCCGTTGTACTCCGCTCCTAGGGCCGCCATGAGGTAGATGGTGACAAGCTTGGCAAACTCGGAGGGCTGAAAGGTGAATGTCGAGAACGGCACCTTGACCCAGCCCGTCGCACCCTTGGCAGTATGGCTCAGGCCTGGTACGAGCGGCAGGAGCATGAGGACGACGTCAGCGATGAGTAGCGCCTTTGTCGTGTTGGCGAGCACGCGGTAGTCGTAGCGCCACATGACGAGGGCTGCGGCGAGGCCGAGCGCGATGCCCAAGCACTGACGGAAGAACGAGGCCTCTGAGATCGAGAGCGACGCCGTCCAGATGACAAGGGCCCCAAAGCCCACCAAGGCGAGGGCGGACAAGAGCTGCGGGCGATAGAAGTTCGACCGGTTTCGTGCGCTCGCACCTGCGCGGGGGCTACGCAGGTTCTTGCTCATGACCTGTCCGATGGCGCCACCCATCCCCCTCATGATCGAGCCGAGGGCTGCACCCATGTTGTTCTGTGACTGTGCCATGGCCCTACCTCACCGCGCTCGTGTCCTGTGCGGTCGAGGTATCGGGACTACCATAGATCTCTCCAAGGATGTCGCGTACGACATACATGGCCCCCTCCGCACCGTAGCCTCCATACTCAATGGCCACCGCGATCACATACTTAGGGTCATCGTAGGGCGCATAGGCGATGAACCAGCCGTCGGGCTGGCTCTTGGGCGTCTGGGCTGAGCCGGTCTTGCCTGCCACCATCACGGGAAGCGTGACGAAGTGGGACGTCTGTGCCTCTGACTCCTCGTAGATGACGCCCTTGAGACCTGCATGGACCAAGTCGAGATACGCTGGCCTCTCCTCAATCTGGTACGTGAGCGCGTCCCTGTGATCGATGACTGACCCTGATCCCACGGCAGCATCGACGGATTTTAACAGATGCGGCTTCCAGATGGTGCCCTTGGTGGAGATACCCGCATAGACGCAGCACATTTGAAGCGGCGTCACCAACAGGTCACCCTGCCCGATGGCGAGGTTGGTATAGTCTCCGCCCTTCCAGGCCCTGTCGTCCTCGCTTGAGTTCGCATAGTAGCTTGCCTTCCACTGCGCGTCAGGTACCCGTCCTGTGGCCTCACCGGGCAAGTCGATACCCTCCTTGGCTCCCAGCCCCCATTTTCTGAATGTCTCCTGCATACCATCGGGATGATCAGAGTAGAAGAAGCCCTTGCCGATCTCATAGAAGACGACGTCACAGGAATAGGTGATGCCTCCCTGCAGGCCTATGCCACCATGACCCGTCTTCTTCCAGCAGTACTGGCCTGATGCCCTGCCAAAGCCCGTCCAGTAGCCCGAGCAATAGTAGCTTGAGTCCGTGGTCGCGATGCCGAAGTTGAGGGCCGCGAAGGTCGTGAGCGGCTTTATCGTCGAAGCCGAGGGATACTGCCCTGCAATGGCCCTGTTGAGCAGAGGATTGTGGGAACTCTCGGACGAGAGCGCGTTCCAATCGTCATTCGAGATGCCCCCGACGAAGACGTTAGGCGAGTAGGTGGGGTGGCTTGCCATAGCGAGCACGTCGCCGTTGGTCACGTCGATCACGATCGCGGCACCGCCGTGGCAGTCGGTGCGACCGAGCTTATACAACCTCTGGATGTTGCTTGCAAGGGACTCCTCCGCTGCCCTCTGGATGGATTTGTCGAGGGTGAGCGTGATGTCGGAGCCGCCTTGAGACTCGACCGAGCTCGATGTGGAGAGCACGTCGCCATTGGCATTGACGTAGACAACTTGTTCGCCCTTGATACCCTGTAGGATACTCTCATATTGACGCTCGATGCCCGACTGCCCGACGATGTCGCCAAGCTCATAGCGTATGGAGCCCCCCGATGCCTCGTCCATGTTCTTTACCTGGTCGGTGGTGATCGGACCAGTGTAGCCCAAGACGTGCGCGGCGAGGTTTCCGTTGGGGTAGAGTCGCTGGGTCCGTTGGGCGATCTGGACCCCGTCGAAGAGATAGGTGTGCTCGCCGATGTAGGCGACGACACGCCTTGACACGTCCTCGGCCACCGTCCTCAGGCTCTGGGCTCCCTCACTGGCATTCTCTATCTTGTGCTTGACGGCCATGGATGGCATGCCGAGCAAGTTGGCCAAAAGCTTGACCTCGATGGGATTGGCAGCGACGTCAGACTTCGCGACGACGCAGAGGCTCGGGCGGTTGGTGACCAGCTCGTTTCCATTGCGGTCGAGAATACGGCCTCTGGGTGCGAAGACAAGGATAGTTCGGGTTCTGTTACTCTCGGCCTTGGCGCTGTAGTCGTTGACGGAGACGAGCTGCATGCTCCAAAGCCTGACAAAAAGCGCCCCGATAACGGTTCCCGCGAAGACCTTAAGGCCAAGAAGCCTGTTCTTGAACCCCGTCTCGGTAGAGCTGTCCCCTCCGCCCGCCGCCGTGGGGACGCTGCCGCCTATGTCAAAGGTGAAGCGGCTGTCGCCCCTGCCCAGGAGGATGAAGGCAACGATGAGGCAGACCAGGATGACTGCCAAGACTGCGATGATGATGATCACGGGATTCATGAGTGTTCACCTAAGGGGTTCCTGCGCCATACTTTCCAGCGCGCTTTTTGGTGGGCACGCCCATGCTCAGCGTATGCGACGAGCCCTTGGAGTAGCGCCAGGCAAAGGGCAGGAAGGCCACAGAGGTCAGAATGAAGCTGGGAAGGCTCCTCAAGAAGAGCACATCGACCACAGAGTGAGCCTCACCTACCAGAAACATTGCCAGGTTGTAGGAGACGCTCACGGCAAGGCAGGTCATGAAGAAGAGGATCATGGCGGCGGAAGAGTCGTCCTGAAGACGATTTCTGGACTCCATGCCCATGACGAAGGCTGCGCTGGTGAGCAGGAAGGCCATGAGGCCGACCGGTCCGGTCGTGCTGAGGTCGAAGACAAGGCCCGAGAGAAAGCCGCACAGCACGCCCCAGCTGCCTCCCACCGTTAGGGTGACGATGGCGCAGAAGATAAGGGCGAAGTTGATGTGACCATTGCCTACGGCAAGATAGGGCGCGACGGCGATCTGAAGGACAAGACACACGCCAGCGAGGGCCGCGCTGTCACGTCTATGTTTGTGTGTGTTGTTTACCTGCATGGACACCTCCTACCGAAACGCTAGCGAGTGCTCTGTCGATCGGAGGCTGACGAGCCCTCCGCTCGGTCCGACGCACCAGACGATCCAGAGTCGCTCGGTGTGGACGTCGAGTCACCCGAACCGCCTGTCAGCGAGCTGTCCTGATCGTCCGCCTTCGCGATGTCCTCTGAGCTCGCCTTCTGGTTCTCCGTGAGCGAGGTGATGACGAGCACCTCCTCGAAGCTCTCGGCCGAAGAGGGCGGCTCGACGACGATGGTGTAGTAGAGATCGCCGTCGTTCTTGTTGACGGAGAGCACCCTTCCCAAGGGCAATCCCTTAGGATAGACGCCGCCAAGCCCACTTGTCACGACGCTGTCTCCCACCGATACCGATTGATCGGTGGCGATGAGCGTCAGGTGGAGCGTGCCGCCCGCAGAGCCCTTGAGCACACCCTGGGCACGACTCGACTGCACCAGTGCCGAGACGGACGAGTTCTCGTCTGCAATGAGCCTCACGGTGGCGGAGGTGGGGCCACACTCGATGATCTGACCGATGGCGCCGCTCGAGTTGGTCACCGGCATGCCGATCGCGAGACCCGAGGAGCTGCCCCTGTCGATAACGACCGTCCTGCTCCACGAGTCGGTCGAGGTGGAGATAATGCGAGCTGCCGTTGACTGCAGGCTATAGCTGCTCTGAAGCCCCAAGAGGTCCTGAAGCCTCTTTGCGGCCTGAGCCTCTTCTTGGAGCTCTGCGTTCTTGGCCAAAAGCCGCTCGTTCTCCTCCCGAAGGTCCGAGAGCGTCTCTTGGGTTGCTGTGAGGTTAGAGAATACGTTTCCAAGGGCCTGAAAGGGCGTCGTGAGGGCTGAGCCAACGACGCGAAGAGGTGTCGTGACAGTCATGAAGCCGCCGCGCAGTGTCGTGAAGAAGCCGGAGCCACTCTCGCGGGCGCTCATCGTAAACATGACGAGAGAGAGCACCACGAGGAAGACGAAGAGCCTGGCACCAGAATCCGAATCGCTCTTACGTAGTCCAGGCGTGGGCTGGTCCACGCCAGCTAAGCGCGCCATGCCACCCTACTGACTAGCGCTCTGCACGAAGCCGCCCGTGAGCGCGTTGGCCTCGAGCACCTTGGCGCAGCCGTTGACGACGTTTTCCAGTGCGGTGGGACTCACATTGACAGGCACGCCTGTCTCGTCACGCAGCCGCTGATCAAGGCCCCTGAGCAGACCACCCCCACCTGTGAGCAGAACGCCGTAGTACATGAGGTCGCTTGCGAGGTCAGGCGGCGTGACGTCGAGGGCGTCCTTGACGGCCTTCGTCACCTCATCGAGCGGCTTGTCGAGCGCGCGACGGATCTCCTCGGACTCGATGCGTACCGACTTGGGCATGCCGGACAGGACATCTCGGCCGTTGACCTCGACGTCGAGCTCCTCCACCAAAGGTGCGGCCGACCCGACCTTTATCTTGATGTCCTCTGCGGTCCTCTCACCGATGGAGAGGTTGTAGGCGTCACGAACATGCTCGAGTATCGTCTGGTCGAACTCGTCTCCCGCCGTCCTGATGGACTGTGAGACGACGATGCCACCCATGGCGATGACGGCGACCTCAGTCGTACCGCCACCAATGTCCACGACCATGGAGCCAGTCGGGTCCTCAATCGGCAGGTCGGCCCCGATTGCAGCCGCCATGGGCTCCTCGATGAGATAGGCCTGGCGGGCACCCGCAGATATTGTCGCCTCGAAGACGGCGCGCTTCTCGACTGAGGTCACGCCGGAGGGAACGCACACGACGACACGCGGCCTCGGTGACCAAGGGTAGCGGCGCGTGCCGCGCGCCTTCTCGATGAAGTAGCGCAACATGACTTCGGTGACGTCGAAGTCCGCGATGACGCCGTCCTTAAGGGGACGCTCGGCGATGATGGAGCCAGGGGTCCTTCCTATCATGCGCTTTGCATCCGCGCCCACAGCCAAGACACGGTCCGCGCTTTGGTCGATCGCGACGACGGAGGGCTCGTTAAGAACGATGCCCTGACCCCGCGCAGCGACAAGGGTATTTGCTGTACCCAGGTCAATGGCCAGGTCTCCGTCGTATTCACCAAAGAACGAGTCGATAATCGACATTGGCTGTTTCCAATCGCATGAACCTAACGCTCGTCAAGGTTCTATTCGCCCGAGGTCTCATTGTTCGTTGTTGAGATGGTACCCGTAGTTGCACCGGATTCTGTGGAGCTCGAGGAGCCACTTGATCCCGCAGGTTCTGGCGAGGTGTTCGTGTCAATGGTCGTTGAACCCTCCTCTTGGGAGTCAAAGACGTAGTCGACCGAACTTACCTGCCAGCCTATGCCGTCACGCGTGAGCGTAAGCTGGTACCTCTGCTCGCCACCGGACGAGAGCTTGACCGTCGCGATGACCGTCGTCGAACTCATTGATCGCTCGACGTTGTCAATCGTCACGTTGTTCAGTGAGACGGGAAGGGTCGACTTCATTTGGGCCCTCTCGGCACTTGAGACGCTCGAGGCAAAGAGGGGCGCCACATCCTCGCCAGCTGCGTTGTCCTTGAAGAGCTTCTCGACGACAGATGCCTGGGTGGGCCAGCCATAGCCCTTGTAGTACAAGAACCCGGCAGCCCCTGCGGCGAGGACGAGCAGCAAGACAAGAATCAGGAGGACCTTGAGGCCGCGGTGCCTGTGTTTGCGGCGAATCTTGCGGTTTTTCTTGGCGTTGGCGACGATCTCCTCCTCGGTGACCGAGAAAAAGCCCGTGTCCTCGGGAGACGGTATGACCTCACCGGTTGCACCGGTGGGATCGAGCGGGTCGATGCCACCGCCATATCCCGCAGCCGCAAGAAACGCGTCCGTCTCGGAGGGACCGCCGCCCTGCAGGGCAGCCACGGCCTTCTTGGCGGCATCGTAGGCAACCTGCACCTCGGGGCGCAACAGGTGGCCGCTCTCGGTAGCATGATCGAAGGCGTCCACAGCCTCGGACATCTTGTTGGCCGCAACATAGGCAAGGCCGAGGTCTCCGTAGATGGCACCCTGACTCTCACGAGGGGTCGCGAAGTCGAGTGCCGTGCGATAGGCCTCGACGGCGTCCACCGCACGACCCATTTGCATGAAACAGTGGCCCAACTCGCATAGGGAGTTTGACGGATCTGGGTTGCCCTCGTCGATGGCCGCGTTCCTAAATGCCACGCCCGCCTCACGGATGTTGCCCATACGCTTATATGCGTTGCCGAGGGCGGTGTAGGCCTTGTATGGAGTCGGGTACTCGTGATCGCTGACGGCCATGGCAAGTGCTGCGACGGCCTCCTTGGGACGACCAGCGGCCAAAAGGGCGCGACCCCTGTTGCAGGCGAGCGCACCAAAGTGGCCGTAGGAGGCGTCGTGGAGCGCGTCGGCGTAGCAGCGCGCCGCGTCAGAAAAGCGGCTGAGCCTCATGTAACAGTTGCCAAGGAGGTGATCGACGGAACCGGACACCTCGCCAGGCTCCTTTGCGGCGCTGAGCTGTCTGACGGCTCTGAGTATGTCACCGCGACCATAGGCGGCCTTGCCCGCCTCAAATGATTGCTGGTTCACTGTCTAACCTCCTGAAACTTTCACCTACCAAAGCGGCCGGCTGCCTAACGGTCCTCTATCTTCACGGAGTTGATGGCATCACCAGCGCGAAGGGCGGCTATGACGTCCAAGCCCTCGATCGTCGTTCCAAAGACCGTGTAGTTGCTATCGAGGGTGTGCTGGGCGCCGAGGCAAAGGTAGAACTGCGATCCCGCTGAGTTGGGATCTTGCGATCGTGCCATGGCGAGCGCCCCGTCAACGTGGCTGTTGCGCGGGTTGGTCGTATACTCCTCATGGATGGCGTAGCCGGGCCCACCCGTACCTGGCATGCCGCTCGGGCCGATCCTGCCCGCTGCGACATCCTCTGGGCTCATGTCGCGCGTATTGGGACAGCCGCCCTGAATGACGAAGCCGGGGACGTAACGATGGAACTTGAGCCCATCGTAGAAGCCAGAAGTGGCAAGTTCGCAGAAGTTTGCGACGTGGATGGGTGCGCCCTCTCCGTCGAGCCTCACGCGGATGGTGCCCTTGGAGGTTTCGAGGACGGCGACCTCGCCACCGCTCACCTTGTAGGTGGGCGTATAAAGCCTTTTCCCAAAAAGAGCCATCGCATTCCCTCCCGTTTATGGCTATGGTCCATACAAGGCACAGAATATTCTATCAGCCGCGCCTCTGTTTCACATATTCGGCAGAGGGCAGCCGCACAGGTGCACAACTCCTACTTCTTTTGGGGCGACATGGTCGGGTAGCTCTGCTCGAACTGGTTCTTCCAGGAACCCTGGCCCGAATCCGTGAGGTAGCCGAGGATCTCGCCGGAGTGGCTCTCGGGAGAGCTGACCCTAAGCGCTCGCTTCCAGGTCCTGGTAAGCGCATCCATGCGGTTTCTCAGGTAGTTTCCGAGCGTGGACATGTTCTGGGCGTCGCTCGCATAGGTGCCGGAGGTGACGTCGATGTCGGCGATGGACTGGATGAGGTTGCTTATGTCAAGCGAGAGCTGGATGGCTTCCTCCTTGCCCCGCTCGCGGGCGGACTCGTCACCCGACGCCGCGACGCTTCTGTAGAGCTCCTCGTTCTTGTCGACCTCCTTCTTGAGGTCGCCAAGCTTGATATAGACGTCTTGGAGCTTGGCGAGCGTGGTGTCGTCGCCACTCCGGATGTCAGTGGAGATGTTTATCCTGTTGTCCTGCCCTTTGAGCTCGCTCACGATACCTGGAAAGCCCGCCCTGGAGGTGTCCGCCTCGGCCCTCGCCCTCGGGTCGTTCGCGCTCGGGTCCCAGGGATGGGTGATGAGAAGGACGCCCCCGCCCACGAACACGAGGGCGGCGACAAGGGCGAACGCGAGCGTGCGCAGGCGCAGCGCATGCTCGCGATCGACCCTGGGGTTGCCTGGAACGGGTGCTGATGGGATGGCGCTCTCGATGCGCACGATGGCGTGCGTCTCCTCAGTGGAGTGCGACTCCTCGTCCTCGGGTGACTCAGGATCAAGCTCTCCCTGGAGCGTGGCGTCATCAGGATCATCCCCTTCTATCGCTAGGGCCTGCGGGTGCCGCACGATCTCGTGCCTGGCGGGCTTGGGCGCAGGGAACCCACAGCTCGGACAGGTGTCGGCGTCGTCGGGTATGAGGGATCCGCAGCTCTTGCACCACCTGCCCTCCAGCTTGGGTATGACGACGGTCCGACCGAGGTCGGCGCGACAGGCAGGGCAGCGCAGCGAGTCGTCTGGCACGTTCGCACTGCAGTTGGGACAGATCACGGGCGTACTCCTAAGAATGCTGAGTGGATGAGGCGCACGACGAGGCCATCTGACCGAGTACATAAGGAAGGATACCCCCCGAGGCTACGAACCTACCTTCCATAGGCGTGTCGATACGAACGCGACATTCGAACGCACATGCGCTGCCATCCGGCCTCGTGGCCCTTACCTGGCAGACCTGACGTTTGGGAAGGCCCTCCGTGAGATCGATGGCTTCTAGGCCGAACGTCTCGTTGCCTCTGATGCCGAGCGAAGCCGCAGACTCACCCCTCAAGAACTCGAGGGGGACGATACCCATCTGGACGAGGTTGGATCGGTGGATGCGCTCGAAGCTCTCGGCTATGACGGCACGGACCCCTAAAAGCAGGGGTCCCTTTGCCGCCCAGTCGCGACTCGATCCCGATCCGTACATCTTTCCTGCGATGATGACACAGGCGATACCCTCCTCGGCGTAGTGACACGAGACGTCAAAGATGGGCCTGACCACACCCTCGAGCATGTCAAAGGTCCACCAGCCGCTCCTTCCCTTGGCAAGGGCGTTTTCAAGACGCACATTTGCGAAGGTGCCGCGTACCATGACCTCGTGGTTGCCCCGTCGGCTGCCGTAGCTGTTGAAGTCCTTCTGAGCCACGCCGCAGGCGCGCAGGTAGCTTGCCGCAGGTGCGTCGGCGACGATGGTCCCCGCCGGCGATATATGATCGGTCGTGACGAAGTCCCCGAGCAGTGCGAGGGCGCGCGCGCCCTCGACCTCGATGACGTCACGCTGTCTTGCGATCTCGAAGTAGGGAGCGCGACGGATGTAGGTCGAGGACTCATTCCAGGGAAAGGTGGCTGAGTTTTCAACCTTGAACTTCTCCCAAGCCGCCGAACCGTCGAGAAGGCCTCGCGCGCCCTCGATAAAGAGATCGGGCGTGAGTACCCGGGAGAGAGCCGCGTTGATCTCGGCTGACGTAGGCAGAAGCTCATCGAGCATGACAGGCCTTCCATTTGGGTCCTCACCCACCGGCTCGCTCGAGAGATCCACGTCAAGCGAGCCAACGAGTGCATAGGCGACCACGAGGGCGGGCTGCGTAAGGTAGTTCTGAGCGACATCCGGCGAGATCCTGCCGTCGAAGTTTCGGTTGCCCGAGAGGATGCTCGTGAGCTCCATCTCGCCGGCCCGATCCCTCAGCGCGGGGGATATCTCGCCGGAGTTTCCGATGCAGCTCATACAGCCGAAACCACAGGTGTAGAAGCCCAACTTGAACAAGTCGTCGATGAGGCCCGATCTCCTGAGCAAGAGGTCGGTGGCATGGCTGCCGGGGGCGAGGATGCGCTTGACCCACGGCTTGGTCGCCAAGCCCCTCTCCAGCGCCTTCTTGGCGAGGAGGCCTGCGGCGACCATCATCGCGGGGTCTGTCGCCGTCGTGCAGCTCGTGATGGCGGCGATGGCCAGCGTCCCATGGCCCAGCCTGAAGCGCTTACCCGCGACCTCGACGTCGAAGGTTTCAGAGAACTTATCTTTGCCATGGGCGAGCGCGGCCTTGCGGAAGGCTTTCTGGAGCGTAGCTGGCGTGACGAGGTTGTGGGGGCGCGACGGACCGGCAAGGGAGGTCACGACGCGCGCAAGGTCGAGCTCGATGGTACGGGCGTACCTGCGGCCCTCCCCCACGCCAAAGACGCCTTGGGCCTTGAGGTAACCCTCGACGAGGGCGACTCTCGCGGGCTCTCTGCCCGTGAGCCTAAGGTATTCGATGGCGGCTTCATCGACCGGGAAGAGCGTCGTCGTGGAGCCGTACTCGGGCGTCATGTTGGCGACGCAGGCTCGTTGTGTGGGCGTGAGCGCCGCCACGCCCGGACCCGTCACCTCGACGAGGCAACCGACGACATCAGCCTCCCGCAGCAGCTTCGCCACCGTGAGGGCGAGGTCCATACCCGAGATCGCATCACCAAGCTTGCCCGTGAGCCTGAGCTCGACCACGGGGGGAACGAGCATCGATATGGGCTGACCGAGGGCGGCGGCCTCAGCTTCGATGCCGCCGACGCCCCAGCCGAGAACGCCCAGGCCGTTCGCGGTCGTCGTGTGGGAGTCGGTTCCCACAAGCGTGTCAAAGCAGACGACGTCAGCTGCGGCCATCGCGTCGGTTGTGACGACCTCGCAGAAGCGCTCTATGTTGAGCTGGTGGCAGATGCCACCTCCCGGGGGAACGATCTGGACGTTTTGAAATGACCTGCTCGCCCATTTGAGAAAGGAGAAGCGCTCGGCATTACGAGCGGCCTCGAGCTCCTCGTTGGCGACGTCGCAATCCTCCTCGCCCGCACAGTCCGCAGTGACCGAGTGATCAACAACGAGCGTACAGGGGATGTGCGGGTTCACCTTGGAGGGGTCTCCCCCTCGCGTGACCATGGCGTCCCGCATCGCGGCGAAGTCCACAAAGACGGGGACGCCCGTGAAGTCTTGGAAGAGCGCGCGGGCAGGCATGAACTCGATCTCTCCTCCCTGCCTACCGCAAAGGCCCGCGTCCACTATCTGCCTCGCAAAGCGGACGGCGTCCTCGTCGGTAGCGGAGCGCCTCACGCAGTTCTCGAGCAACACCACGAGGGCGTGTGGGAGTCGCTCGACGCCAGAAATGTTGCTCACGTCAACGTAGTGCCAAGTCCCGCCCTCGGTCTTGAGGACCTTGGGGTTGCGGGCCGCAGTGACGGCGGACCAAAACGCTTCTCCTGAAGATGGCATATGCTTTCCCAACTTGTGAATTGTTCGCTTCTCATCCCTTGATTATCTCGCAAACGGCGACACGTGGACAGCATTCGCTATAATCTCTTTTCGTGTGGCCCCGTAGCTCAGTGGATTAGAGCGTTCGCCTCCGGAGCGAAAGGTCGTGGGTTCGAGCCCCACCGGGGTCACCATGGTGGCTCGCGGCCGACGGCACCGAGGGCGCGGTTGGTCTTGTCTGCGAGTTCGATGTGATCCGATCTGGTGCCGAGTCGGGAGCAGGGGGTCTTGCATGATCGCGATAGTCAAGGATACGGCGACCGAGGCGCAGCTTGACCACTTCGTCAGCTGGATCGAGGGGCGCGGTTTCAAGACGAATATCTCCAGGGGCGAGCACGAGACGATCGTCGGCATCATCGGGGACACGACCCTGATCGATCCCTTCCTCCTTGAGTCCATGGAGATCGTGGAGCAGGTGAAGCGCGTCACCGAGCCTTTCAAGAAGGCCAATCGCAAGTTCCATCCTGCCGACTCCATCATCGACTGCGGCCACGGCGTTCGTATCGGCGGCGGGAACTTCCAGGTCATCGCAGGTCCGTGTTCTGTCGAGGGAGAGGGGCTCCTCACGATAGCGCGCGCTGTCAAAAAGGCGGGCGCCACGATGCTCAGGGGAGGTGCCTATAAGCCCCGCACGAGCCCCTACTCCCATCAAGGCATGGGGCCTACGGGGCTCGACCTTCTCATGGAGGCCAGCGCCGAGCTCGACATGCCCGTCGTGACCGAGGTCATGGATCCACGTGACGTCGGGCTCTTCCTTGACAAGGGGATCGACGTCATGCAGATAGGAGCTAGGAACGCCCAGAACTTTCCGCTCTTGCGCGAGGTGGGCAAGACCGGTGTGCCGGTACTCCTCAAGCGTGGCCTTGCAGGCACGATAGACGAGCTTCTGATGGCGGCCGAGTACATCATGAGCGAGGGCAACCCCAACGTCATCCTCTGCGAGCGGGGTATCCGCAGCTTCGAGACGCGCACGCGCAACAGCTTCGACGTGAACGCGATTCCCGTTCTGCATCACCTCTCCCACCTGCCCGTCGTAGGCGATCCCAGCCATGCGACGGGCTATACCCGCTACGTGCGTCCCATTGCCTACGCCGCCTGTGCTGCCGGTGCCGACGGCCTTGAGATAGAGGTCCACGACAGGCCAAGTGAAGCGTGGTCGGACGGTGCGCAGGCCCTCACGCCTCCGCAGTTTGCCGATGCCATGAGGCGCATCGCCCTCATCCGCGAGGCCATCTCCGCCGACGTGGGGGTCTAGCATGGCTGGCGAGACGGCCACCTTCGTGCCGGGGCGCGTGGGCATCGTGGGTCTGGGCCTCATGGGTGGCTCGTTTGCGCGTGCCCTCCACCAAGGGGGTCACGAGGTCCTCGCGTGGAACCGAACTCGCTCGATACTCGAGCTCGCGATGGTCGACACTGTTGACGCCGAGCTTACTGACGAGGCGATAGGCAGCTGCGAGCTCTGCATCCTTGCGGGATATCCCCAGATGAGCATCGACTGGCTGAGTGAGAGGGAGGAGCTCATCTCACCGGGCGCCATCGTCATAGACGTCGCGGGCGTCAAGCGAAGGGTCTGCGAGGCGTGCTTTCCCATCGCGAGACGTCATGACTGGCGCTTCGTGGGCTGCCACCCCATGGCAGGCACCCAGTATGCAGGCTATGCCCACTCCCGCGCCACCATGTTCAAGGGAGCCCCCATGGTCATGGTGGCTCCCGATGACATGGATGACATCGGGAGGCTCGATGTGCTCGATCGCATAGAGCGACTGCTTGAGCCCTGCGGCTTCGGACAGTTTACGGTGACGACGGCAGAGCGCCACGATGAGGTCATCGCCTTCACCTCGCAGCTCGCCCATGTGGTCTCGAACGCCTATGTCAAGAGTCCCGTGGCGATGACCCACCAGGGCTTTTCGGCAGGCTCCTACCGGGACCTGACGCGCGTCGCCCGCCTGAACGCGCCCATGTGGCGAGAGCTCATGCTCGACGACGCAGATAACCTCTCGCGTGAGATAGGTACCCTCATCAAAAACCTGCAGCAGTACCAGGATGCCCTCGATGCCCTCGACGGCGAGCGCCTAGAGGCGCTCCTCGCCGAGGGAGACCGGCGCAAGAGGGAGGTCGAAAGACGATGAGCCAGGTAAGGGTCATTGACGTTCGCACCCCCTCAAGGCGCTATCAGGTCCATGTCGGTGAGCGCCTCGTCGGCGAGCTGGGGAGGCTCACCCGCGCCGTCTGTCCCAAGGCGACTAAGGCCCAGGTCATCTCTGACTCCAACGTGGCGCCCCTCTATGCGGACGGGGTCGTCTCGGCGCTTGCGGATGCGGGTCTGAGCTGCACCGTCCAGATCTTCGAGGCGGGCGAGGCGAGCAAGAACATCCACACGCTCTCGAGCCTCCTTGAGGGGCTTGCCTCAGACGGGCTTACGCGCGACGACATCGTCGTGGCCTTGGGGGGAGGCGTTGTCGGCGACATCGCCGGCCTCGCGGCCGCGATGTACCTTAGGGGCTGCGCCGTCGTTCAGCTGCCGACCTCGCTTCTGGCTATGGTAGACTCCTCGGTGGGGGGTAAGTGCGCCATTGACCTCAAGGCTGGCAAGAACCTTGCAGGCGCCTTCTGGCAACCCTCGCTCGTCGTCGCTGACCTGAGCCTTCTTGATAGCCTGAGCCACGAGCTTTTTGCGGATTCCTGCGGCGAGATCATCAAGTACGGCGTCATCGCTGACGCCGCGCTGTTCCTTGAGCTAGAGGCCAACCCCATCGCTGCAAAGGACGTGGGCAAAGAGAGGCTCGTGCGCATCGTGGCGCGCAGCATAGAGATAAAGCGCTCTGTTGTCGAGGCTGACGAGCGGGAGGGTGGCCTTCGCCAGATACTGAACTTCGGCCATACCCTCGGCCATGCCATCGAGGCCGCGAGTGACTTTAGACTTGGCCATGGCTCGTCCATCTCTGCTGGTATGTGCATCATCGCGCGCGCATCGGCCCGCATGGGCTGGTGCTCTGAGGTTACGGCCCGGCGCATTGAGGACGTTGTCTGCGCGCATAGCCTCCCCACCGATACCGATATAGACGCAGAGACGCTCCTCTCCTTTGCCACCCATGACAAAAAGCGTCGTGCAGACCATCTGAACGTCGTGGTTCCACGCGAGATCGGGAGAGTCGAACTGAGGGACATCACGATCGAGGGCCTTCGCGAGATCATCGACCTCGGGTGCGAGAGCCGCTAGCCGTGGACCTGACCATTCACCCCCACCCCCTTGCCGGCGCGACCTGTGCCATCGCCTCCAAGTCGCTGGCACATCGCGCGCTCATCCTCGCCGCGCTCTGCCCACAGATGACCGACATCCTCTGTCCGACAAGCTCAGATGACATCGACGCCACGGTGGGGTGCCTCGAGGCGCTCGGCGCTCGTATTGCCCGCACGAACGCTGGCTTCAGGGTACGACCCATTCCTCGTGAGGGCGGACGGGTTCGTCCCAAGGAGGTTGTCCTTCTCGACTGCAAGGAGTCCGCCTCGACCCTGCGCTTCATGCTCCCTCTCGCCTGCGCCCTGGGTGTCGATGCCACCCTCGATGGGCAGGGGAGGCTCGCCGAAAGGCCCCTCTTTCCCCTGAGCGACGAGCTTGTTCGTCACGGAGCTGTTCTTGACTGGCAGGGAAGGCTCCCGCTCAGGCTGTCGGGGACGCTTCGTCCCGGTGAGTTCAGGCTGCCGGGTAACGTATCCTCTCAGTATGTGAGCGGTCTTCTCCTCGCGAGCGCCGCCCTGGGAGGCCCGATGTGCGTCCTTGTGGAGGAGCCCGTGGAGTCGCGCTCTTACATAGGTATGACCATCGACATGCTCGCCTCCTTTGGCGCCGAGGTCGAGATGGGGCGCCGCACGCGTGATGGAAGACCGTATTGGAGCCTCACGCCCCACTGTGAGGAAGGTCTGGTCTGCCCAGGTACGCTCACCATTGAGGGCGACTGGTCCTGCGGGGCCTTCTGGCTTTGTGCCGGAGCCATTGGGGGAGACGGCATCACGCTGCGAGGGCTTGATACCGCAAGCAGCCAGGGAGACCGAGCCATGGCCTTGGCCCTTGAGTCCATGGGCGCGCAGGTCTTTTCAAGAGCGGACGGCGTCAGCTGCCGTGCGAGCCAGCTCGGCCCATGCAGCTTCGACGCGAGTGACACCCCCGACCTCGTGCCGCCACTTGCCGTTGCGTGTGCCTTCGCACAGGGCGTCTCCCGTATCACGGGAGTCGGTCGCCTGCGCCTCAAGGAGTCAGATCGCATCAAGACGGTGTGCCTCACGCTCCGTCGCATGGGGGCGTGCGTGAACGCCACAGAAGACGTCATCGAGGTCCTTGGCTCGGGCAGGCTCGCGGGCGGTGAGGTGGACGCGGCGGGCGATCACCGCATCGCCATGATGGCTGCGGTCGCTGCCGCCTACTGCACAGGACCAACCACCATCCATGCAGCCGAGTGCGTCTCTAAGTCCTATCCTGCCTTCTTCGATGACTTTCGCCTACTCGGCGGTATCGTGGAAGGGAAGGATGCCTGATGCCGTCCACGTTCGGAACCACGCTCAGGGTCACGATCTTTGGCCAATCGCACTCTGCGGCCATAGGCTGCGTCATGGAAGGGCTCCCCTCCGGCCTCAGGGTCGATCCTGCGGCGCTCGCCCGGTTCATGGCACGTCGCGCACCTGGACAGGGAGACTGGTCGACGCCGCGCAAGGAGGCCGATGAGCTGCGCTTCCTCTCGGGCCTGAACCCCGACGGGGTCACCTGCGGAGCGCCCCTCGCCCTCGAGATCGCGAACGCTGACACCCGTCCGGGCGACTACGCTGACTTCCTCACGATTCCCCGCCCGGGACACGCCGACCTCACGGCATGGGCTAAGTGGCATGGCAACCATGACCCCAGGGGCGGCGGGCACTTCTCGGGTAGGCTGACCGCACCACTTTGCGCCGCAGGGGCCATTGCCCTGCAAGTCCTCGAGAAACGGGGTGTGACGATAGCTGCGCACCTCCTTTCGGTGGCAGACGTCGATGATGTGCCATTCTCCGCACCGGCTGGCAGTGCGGATCCAGTGGGGTCGCTTGACGCCCAGATCGAAGGGCTTAAGGATCGCTGGGGCCAGGGCCTACCCACGATAGACGAGGTCGCAGGCAGGCACATGCTGACTGCCATCGCTGCGGCCAAGCGTGAGGGAGACTCCGTGGGTGGCGTCATCGAGTGCGTCGCCTGCGGCCTTCCCGCAGGCATCGGCTCCCCCATGTTCGACGGTATGGAGAGCCTTATCGCCCACATTGTCTTTGGCATCCCCGCCGTGAAGGGCATCGAGTTTGGTCTCGGCTTCGGTGCGGCAAGGCTCAGGGGCAGTCAGGACAACGATCCCTATCGCATGGTAGGTGGGCGTGTCTGTCCCACCACGAACAACGCTGGTGGCATACTCGGTGGCATCACGACGGGTCTACCGCTCCTCTTCAGGATGGCGGTTAAGCCCACGCCAAGCATCGCGAAGGCGCAGGAGTCCGTGGACCTCGCAAGTATGCGTGATGTCATGCTTACCGTACGGGGCCGCCATGACCCCTGTATTGCGCCGCGGGCCGTGCCCGTAGCAGAGGCGGCAGCCGCCCTTGCCACGCTGGACGCGTGGCTTTCCTTCCCACCTGACGACATGACATCGCGAGGCGATGCCAGTCACTCAGATGATCCTGTCCGATAGGAGGTCGCCGTGGATGACTTCGATGCCGTCCGCACGCAGATTGATGACATAGACCACACGATGCTCGATCTTCTCAAGAGGCGCACCGCACTTGCGGCTGACGTGGCAAGCTACAAGGTTGCCCACAGGATGCCCGTTCTTGACAGAGGACGCGAGCGGCGCATCGTGGCCGATGCGCGCTCTCGAGTGCCCGATGAGCTCAAGAGCTATGCCTCCGCCCTGATGGAGCTCCTCATGGGGGCGTCGCGTGATGCGCAAAACGATATTCTCGGCACCCCCTCGACTACAGCCGAGGCCATTGGTGCTGCGCTCTGTCGTACCCCTGAGCTCTTTCCCACCGATGCCTTCGTGGCGACGCAGGGCGTAGAGGGGGCATACCAGCAGATAGCTGCCGACCGCATCTTCAATCACGCCCAGATCAGCTATCTCGACAGCTTCGAGGGGGTCTTCAAGGCTGTCGAGGAGGGATTTTGCGACTTCGGAATCCTTCCTCTGGAGAACAGCACGGCGGGATCGGTGAACCAGATCTACGACCTCATGATGCGCCATGATTTCTACGTCGTGAGGACCTGTCGCGTTAAGATTGACCACAACCTCCTCGCCAAGCCCGGCGTCGGACTCGAGGACATCACGGACATCTACAGCCACGAGCAGGCTATAAGTCAGTGCAGCGAGTTCATCTCAAGCCTCAAGGACGTGCGCGTTCACACTGTCGAGAACACCGCCATGGCCTCCAAGCTCGTTGCCGAGAGTCCTGATGTCAGACGTGGCGCCTTGGCCTCCCGTGAGTGCGCGGAGCTCTACGGCCTTGAGGCGTTGGCTAGAAACGTGCAGGACAAGGGTAACAACTATACGCGCTTTGCCTGTATCTCCACAGACCTTGTGATCTATCCGGGTGCAGACCGCAGCTCGCTGATGCTTGTCGTCAACCACAGACCTGGTGCCCTCTACAAGGTCCTTGGCTCGTTCTTTGCGCTTGGCATCAATATCACCAAGCTCGAGAGTCGCCCCATTCCCGATCGGGACTTTGAGTTCATGTTCTACTTTGACATCGAGTGCCCCGCAGGCTCGCCACGCTTTCCTCGCCTGATCAAGGAGCTCAGCAATGTGTGTGAGGAGTTTCGCTACCTAGGAAGCTATTCGGAGGTCGTCTAGCATGGGTGCGCTACGAGCTGCTGCTCGTTTCGGCCTTTTGGGGCGCAGCCTAGGACACAGCTGGTCGCCGTCCATACACGCACGCCTCGGGTCAATCCCCTACACCCTCTTCGAGGTAGAGCCACAGGAGGTCAGCGGCTTCATACGGGAGGGAGACTGGTCTGGCATTAACGTCACCATTCCCTACAAGCGCGATGCCTTCGAGCTCGCTGACGAGAGGAGCGAGGGGGCAATACGGCTAGGAGTCGCAAACACCCTGGTCAGGCGCGGCGATGGCAGCATCTATGCAGACAATACCGATCTTGTGGGCTTTGGATGGATGCTCGACTCCTTTTGCAGGAGGGTCTTTGACAGTCCCGCCGAGCGTGCCCTCGTGGATGTCCCCGTCGTCGTGCTTGGTTCGGGTGGAGCGAGCCGTGCCGTTCAGGCCGCCTTGGACGATGTGGGCGCACGGGTGAGCGTCATATCGAGACGGGGCCAAGATGGCTACGGTGACCTTGTCAGGCGCCATGGTGACGCCCGGCTCCTCGTGAACACGACACCTGTGGGCATGTACCCTAACTGCCCCGCCTCCCCCCTCTCTGACGAGCGGTTCTTTGGACTCACCAGCCTCGCCGGCGTGCTCGACGTCGTCTACAATCCCCAAAGAACCGGTATCTGCCTGCAGGCCGAGCGCGCGGGCCTACCCTTCGAGTCGGGGCTCTCGATGCTCGTTGCTCAGGCCTGTCGCTCTGCAGAGTGCTTCTTGGACATGAGCGTCGAGGACGAGCGGATAGAGGAACTCGTCTTTTGGCTCAAGGACAGCTGCACCAACGTCTTCTTCATCGGTATGCCCGGGGTCGGCAAGACGAGTGCCGCCAGGGGCCTCGCGCATCTTCTGGGTAGGCCCTTTGTCGATCTTGACGATGCGTTTCGGTTGAGCTGCGGCCTTAGCGTACAGAGCTACCTACGTGCATATGGCGAGGACAGCTTCCGTGCGATCGAGACGAAGATCGCAGCTGAGTACGGTGCCCAATCCGGTTTGGTCGTCGCCTGCGGTGGTGGCATCGTCACGCGTAAGGAGAACTGGCCTCTCTTACACCAGAACGGCACCATCGTGCTCCTGCGCCGCCCGCTCGATCAGCTCCCGCTGGATGGAAGGCCCATCTCGCAGGAACGGGGCCTCGAGAGGCTCGCAAGTGAGCGGGGTCCCCTCTACGAGTCATGGGCCGACCTGGCTATCGACTGCACGGGAAACGCAATGTCCGACGCCCATCTGGTCCGCTCGCTTCTCGGTCTCTGACATCCAGAAAGTGACCGCTTTCTGTCACGCCCGCGCACACCTGCCAGCGCACCCACTCCCGCAGGTCCCGAAGTTCCCGGCCATCGGGGTCTTGGGCGCCTGAGGGCAGAGCTTACACTGCCACTCGACGGTGAACGTACGGTGGTGGTACGCTCAGGCCCGAGTGGCAGTGCCACCCACACGGGACCGCACGCTCAGGCCCGAGTGGCAGTGCCATCCACACGGGACC
>ERZ772924.196-NODE-196-length-29632-cov-5.763161_pt1 | contig 29632 bp, 25 predicted proteins | sample MGYA00512116_ERZ772924 | MGnify/ENA primary metagenome ERZ772924 (study PRJEB29015, sample SAMEA2737920) | human oral metagenome | biome: human oral; feature: human-associated habitat; material: dental | place: China | collected 2134 ...
TGCTGAAGAAAGTAACTGTACAGCAAATAGTAAAATTTAAATTACTCATTTCGGGCCTCATTCAACTACATATACCATATCACCTTTAAAGTATATGTTCATTATACAATGTACGGGATTCCCTTCGGTCCATAACCAACCCTGGAATACAGCGTGTCCCCAATTATAGGTCTCCGTAATGACCTCAAATTCACTTTCACTATAATCCTGTTGATACTGAGGTAACTCAATTCTTTTACCTGTGAAAGTATCTAGAATTGTATTATTAAAGACGAGAATTTCAAAAAAATCAATATCGCACGTCTCAAATACAACTTGAGCCTTATGAGTCTGTTCAATACCGTTTTCGTAAGAAAAAATGTAATCAAATGTAAGGATCAAATTATCATCTGCATATTCTATTTTCTGTACCCTTGCATCATGGAGAGAATATTTTGGATACTCGCCAAAAGATTTTGTTATATTCATATATTCTAAAAACTGTAAGCAAAATAATAAATATATCTAATGTTATTCTATTTATCCACTATTAAAAATAGTGAGATAATATAAAATATCATCCCACTATAAAAATTCTTAATGTCAAAATCTTTACTATGACAAAAGATTTTTGTTAAATAAAATCAAAATATTATATCAACATTCTAGGCTACTTTAATCCATATCTGAAAAAAGACTAGACTGTTCAACTTTAGAATTATCTAATTGATATACAACTTTTTTAAAACTATCCTTATCTTTCAAAGCTTCATCAAGCAAATTTTGTCTTCTAAGAGAAACATATATTGCCGCTGCTTCCGCTTGACAATTCAATGATTTTTTAGGATTAAATTCAATATCTGTAAAAGCATCAAATTCCATTAATTTATCACCTAAGTCTTTGTACAAATTCAATGTATTTATATATAGCCAATTATAAAAGAAGGTTTTAGGTTCTGTTTCAAAATCTCTACCATCAAATTTAAATCCTACTATACTCCCACTATTTCTTATACGTTGATCTTTCTTTGATATTCTAGAGTCCACATATAACAAATCAGTATATGGGCCACCATTCTCAAATACTTTACTAGCCTGAAATGCTGATTCTACAGAAATCGCTTTTCCTTTATTAGTTATTATTTTTAAATTAAAAGCACTAAGTTTTATCCCTAGTTCATTATCAGATTTGCTTGAAATCTCTAAAATTTTATGCGCATTAAATCTTTTTAAGTACGCCTCATGAAGACTATCTATGCTTTTTTGTTTTTGTTTAACAGAAAACCCATTAAAATACTTAAACTGTATGTCTTCTTTTTTAAAAAAGAGTTTATCAAAAGACACCATGTAAACAGGTCTGATTGCCATTTAAACACGCCTCACACTGCCAACTACTATAATCTTTACGCCATTTGAAGATACTGCTATCAGTACTAAATGAAAAAGTATCCGGCAATAGTTTTCTATATTTTTCAGTTAGTATCTCCTTATCAAAAATTACAGCATTAATATATCCACAAGGAATAGTATCAAACACTAAAACTTCTGCTTGAGGATTTGTAGGATAAGATTCGGGTATATTTAAACTTTCACGTCTTGGATACCCATTTCTATCTTGAAATAATTCAAGAAAAGCTTCTTCGCCAGTTCTTTCTTCAATAGGAATACTGCAGCTAGCTGCATCAGCAGCGTTAGTCCAAGAATATGCACAGCAAAATTCAACCAAAACATCTGGATCTATTTTCAATACTGCCCAATTATAATCTGGGTGCTTACACCTTAAACTATAAAACATCCTATAATTAGGGAACTCTATAGACATTGATACTGAATTGGGGAATCCATCACGTCTATACTCATCATTATAATTAAAAGAAATCCCCCTGTTAGTTAACTCTGAACGTGGAACAAGCCCATTCGTATATATACTATTTAGATTATCAACATTAGTAAAATGATAAAGATTTCTAATACCCTTTTCCTCTATAAGACTTCGCATAAGTTCTCTCCCCAAAATTTACATATTTTATATCAATACCATAAGTAGAAATAAATTCTATTCTTTTATCTACTTGATTAGCTCGGTTTACTTGTATTGAAATATAAATAATCCTGTAAGAATAGTATACTGATTTTTGCTATTCATCATCCAACTCGTTTTCAATAAAACTCCTTACATTTATCAGTACTTTGTTTGCTAATTCTTTTTTTTTAAGATGAATTGTAAAATGTATTGCGACAAATAAAAAGACTCATATTGGAGATCTCGTGTAAAATGTAAATAACCACAAATACATGACACGGAGGTCTCTAATATGAACTATATACATCTTACCATAGAAAAACGAAGTCAAATAGAAGTTTTAAGAAAAGAAGGATACTCTGTTCGTAGAATTGCTAGTTTAATCGGTGTCCATCATTCTACTGTAGCAAGAGAATTAAATCGTGTTGAAGGCGAATACTCTGCGATTAAAGCACAGCAGTTAGCAATTAGTAAGTCTGCTAATAAAGGCAGACCAACAAAGTTAACACCTCAATTAGCGGCTTTAATTGAATCCAGGTTACAACAAACTTGGTCTCCAGAAGAAGTAATTGGTTCTAAATTAGTTGGTGTTCTAAGCTTTAAGACCATATATTCTTAGATCCATCGTGGTTTTCTTGCTGTAACAGAAAAAGTACTTCGCCAGAAAGGAAAAAAGCCCGGCACACAGGAAACCCGTGGACGCTTCAATGTTAAAAGGACCATTAAAGAGCGACCTCAAGAAGTTGAAAACCGTGAGGTTTTTGGTCATTGGGAACTAGATACAATGGTTTCTTTCAGAGGTCAAAGTAAAGGTTGTTTAGCTACATTTGTTGAACGTAAAACTCGATTCTATGTAGCAATAAAAATGGATGATCGAACTAAGGACTCTATGTTTTTAGCTATTAGTTCCCTATACAACACATTAACAAGTAAATTACTTAAAACCTTTACAGTTGACCGCGGTAAAGAATTTGCGTGCTTTGAACAGGTTGAAACCGAGTTTGGGATACCGATGTATTTTGCTGATACCTATGCAGCATGGCAACGTGGCTCTAATGAAAATAGTAATGGTTTACTTCGAGAGTTTTTTCCTAAGAAAACCGATTTAGCTAAAGTAACACTAGATAAACTAACAGAAGCACTAATGTTGATTAATAATCGACCTAGGAAATGCCTTGGATTTAAAACACCATTTGACATGTTTAAACATGAGATTAGAAAATTAATTTAATTTTGTCGCATTACTTATTGCAATTCAAGTATTACAATTTAAAATTAGTACAAGTATTTATACAATTGATTCAATTCCTTTATCACATTCATCAATAATATACTGAGGAACCGTATCATAGTCGCGAGGATCCAATTGGAATAAATAATCATTTTCCACATGGAAAGTTTCATTAATAAATTTTTTTATAATATTATTTTCATGATTCTCATTAAATGCAATTCTATATATTTGAAGTTTTTCATAATTACTGGAACTATTGTTATATAACTTTTTTAGCAGATGTAAATCTTTTGTTTTCTCTAACTCTTTCACATAGTCAAACTCTGGAATTTCTTTTCTAATTGCTGCTTCTCCTTCGCATATTTCTTCTTCAGTCATAACCCTTGATTTACCACTATATGGATCCTTATATAAGGGTATATCTCTCTTGTGAAAAATATTTGAGACCAATTGATACGAAAATATATTATTATTACGAATCTCTTCTAATCGTCTAAAGAAAACAAGTTTATTTAAACTATCAATTTTAGAGGATATACTATTTTTCGCTATATCAACAAAAGATTTTATATCACTCTTATTAATATTTTTTTCAACTAATTTTCCATCTCTTACCGATAAAAATGCTGCTTTAGGTCCAGGATTAAAAAGATGTGACATATTCTTTATTGCATCTATAACAGCATTAAATTCATGTGTAAGTAACAGTACCGTTCGATCTTTCAAGCATTTTTTTCCCATAAACAACATATTAATAATAGCAAACTTTTTATTACCATCAAACGAAGATATAGGATCATCTAAAATAACTAAATCTGGATTATTTCTTAAAACTTCATACATAAACAATACTAAAGCAAATGCGTTTTTTTCACCATAACTTAAATGCTCTGAAACAGAATTTATCTGTTGTTCATTATCCACATGTTTTAAAACTAAGTGATAATTATTTGTCTCATCATACTCTATAGAAACCTTATACTTATAACCAGCATAATATAAAAAATTATTTATCTCCGTCATATTGGTCTCTATAGTCTCTTTAATATACTTCTTTTGTTTATTTACTTCTCCTTGTAACTTCCCAGCTTTTGATAAAACTCCATCTAAAGTAGAATTAATTATTTTCACTTTCTCTAAAGATAATGGTGAATTTAAATGAGAATAATAAGACAAATCAATTCTATATTTTTCTAACTCATCTGCAATTCGATCCGAATTTTTTAATGAATGGAATCCAATTCTTTTCAAATTATTCAATTGACTCCATAAACTTTCAATTTGTTGTTTCACTTCAATTAAATAGTTTTTTTGAGGTTCTGAAATATCTGTAACATTATGTGTAATTTTTTTAATCTTCTTAGAGGTTTCTTCATCAAAATATAAGTATAATGACTCAAAAACAGCCAACATTTTATTTAGTTGTTCAATAGATTTTACATCGTATTCATTATGAATCTGTAAAATTGTTTCCTTTCTCTTTGTTTCCATCTCAGTAGCACAATAAGGACATTGATTCGCCATATCCAAATAACTTCTACCATCAATCTGCCATTTTAGCCACTTAACGTTACTATCATCTTTTAAATATGTTTCATAAATTTCTAACCCTTTTGGTATATTATTGATTTTATTTCCTCTTCCAATTCCCTTTGCAATTGCACCTGCGGCAGAATATCCACTCTTAGCCTTTCCAAATCCATCAATAAACTTTCCAAATATGTCTATTAAATCATCTAATTCTGGGTGGTTTTGAAATGTGATATTAATACTTTTTAATAACTCCCTAATCTCTCTAATATGGGAATCATAATCACTTGTTTTTATGAAAACTTCAAAGCTATTTTTTATCAATTCATTAGGTTGAAAAATATAATCTTCAATATATTTTTCATTAAAAATAGCAATACTCTGAAACCTGTCAATATTCAAAAGTTCTGAATCAGGTACATCTTTTTTACCATAATATTTAAATGGTAATAAACTTTTTACTTTATTACTATCATTGTTAATGAATGCCTCAAACGCTTTTGCAATAGTTGATTTTCCTGTTCCATTAATCGCATATTTAATATTAAGTCTACCCTCAACAACTTCAAATTTTCCGTAATCGATATTATTACAATTTTTAATATCAATATTCATTGTTTCTAATTCCTTTTAATATAACTACAACACTAACACTAATTAAAACTAACAGATTACACACATAAAAGCTTATAAGTTACAATACCTATAAAAAAACCTTAGTATTCACGCTCTCCTATCCTTTACTGCCCTGCACTCGCAATAAATAGACTACAATAAATCAGAATTATAAATAGAAGTGTATTACTTTAAATAAAAAACGATTATATTTACTTATCTGTATACAGGAATTCATTCAATTTTAAATGCAGAAAGTCCTCTAAAAATTTTTCATCTTTAACCATTTTCTTAATTTCACATTCCCATATAACAACAACTTTTATCCCCATAGCTTTAAGATCCTTATAATTCTTCTTATCTCTTTCGACATTTCTCTCTAGCTTTTCTTTCCAAAAATCATGATTATTTATAGGGATAGATGAAGATTTACAATTCTCATGCATGTGCCAAAAACAACCGTTAACAAATATGGCAGTCTTATATTTTGATAAATAAATATCAGGACTTCCAGGTAACTTTTTATAATTCAATCGATAGCGAAAGCCTTTATGCCACAAAAGTTTTCTTAAAAATATTTCAGGTTTTGTATTCTTACTTTTAACCCTGGCCATATTTTCACTTCTGTTCATCGGCTTACGTCTTTTCATTATTTAAACCTCACCTGCAAATTCAATTGTATAAAATCTTCCCCACTATCTGTGTAAACATCTCCAAACGCATGTCTTGAGGTAGATGCAGTCTCATATTTTGTATTTTTCAATAAATATTCTTCAAAATAATTTCTATTATAAATATGATATGCTAAAACATCTCCGCTTCTTGTTACAATAATATATCCGCCTGTAGCTTCATCCAAACCGTTCCAGACTGTCGCTGGTTTCATACCGAGTGCAACAGCAGTCAGAAACTTTTTAAATTTATATCTATATGCATTAACATTACCATAGCTCATAGGGTTATCTTGTTCTAAACGATTAACCATCGCCTCACAATCACTTATACCATCTTTATAAAAATACAGCAGCGTCGCCGCCACAATTTTATCCATACTGGTATCTATAAGCACTAAATTATCCTTAAAGATTTGATTATTCATATCATAATATTCCAAGGTTCCATTTTCTTCTATAATTTTAGCAATGCGTCCCCTGACATCTGTATGATTTCTACCTCCTGATACTCTATAAATCGTATTTGCCTCTCTAAGCATATTAGGATAATTATGTTTAACTTTATAAATAAAATTTGTAGTTTTCCCGGCATTCAAAAGTGTCGGCAAAGATCCCAATTCAGATTTGATAGAAAACCCCACTTTCGGACGATACCCTGTATGTATATCCATCAACTCCATTGTTATATCACTTTTATCCATTGCAGGAGCGCTAAGTCTATAACAAAGAATCTTATTCATAAAAGTTTCTGTCCTTTCAGCAGAAAACGCTCCAGTTGTGCTGCGATCCTTTATTACAGATAATAATGCCTGTGCTTCACTATCAAAGCATTCAAAAGGAAGTTCTTTTATTTTTTCCCCATTAAAATATATCGATATACTTCTTCCTGGAAAATATTCTTTCACTTCTCCCGTAACTTCTTCTCTTATTATCTTGATAATGGGGAAAAATATATCCTCCAATTTATTTAACTCACTATCAGCCGCATATATCTTCCCATCCGCTAAAAGCCTCAATAACACATAGATTTCAGACCATTCCCCTTTATTCCCTTTTAGCATATTTACCTCCGAAATAAACCTTACTATAACTATACTCGGCTTTATACTTTCTTCAATTTTTCAAGATGTCCCTTTATCTTTTCCGCTATTGCTTTGATTACAGGAACCGTTACGGAGTTCCCAAACTGTTTATATAAATGAGTATCAGCGACAACAAACTTAAATTTATCAGGAAATCCCTGTAGTCTTGCCCATTCACGAGGTGTCATTTTACGAATAAATTCTTTATTTACCTCTCCTTTTATATGTGTTACAGGCTTAAAGTCCGTCAAACGATTATCAACTATAAGATTTCTTTCCCGTCCCATACCTCCGCAAACAATCGCGCCTGCGACAGAGTCATTATCTCTGATTTCATAGCCGAATCCGTTTCCTTTTGACATATGTCTTTCTTTATGTCGTCTCAATGATTCCAAATATGTTGTTGATAAATAATACTTAGAAGAAACCTCATGCTCTTCAATTATATCCTTTATAAAGGTTGACGTTCCACTTGAATCCGGAAAGCTAAAAGATAAAGGTGCTATATCAGTTCTAAATGCAACTATATAAATTCTTTCTCGATTCTGCGGAACACCGAAATCTTTACTGTTCAAGACCTTATAAAAAACTCGATACCCCAATTCTTCCAATATATTTTTAATAATTTTGAATGTGCGACCTCGATCATGATTGACAAGATTTTTTACATTTTCACAAAAAACAACTTTAGGTTTATGATATTTTACAATTCTCGCAACATCAAAAAATAAAGTGCCTCTAGCATCTTCAAATCCTTTTTTCCGCCCGGCAAGAGAAAACGCCTGGCAAGGGAATCCGGCCAATAATATATCATGTTCAGGAATATTTTTTTCATCAACTGTCGTAATGTCTCCGACTATATTTACATTACTGTTAAAGTTTGCTCTATATGTTTCCACCGCCTTGTCATCCCATTCACTGACAAAAACAGTTTTTATCTCATTCTGAAATGCCTGATCAAAACCTAATCGTATTCCACCGATCCCGGCAAATAGATCAATAGCTTTATACATTTCTTATCCTCTTTCTTATATAACGATATAATTAATATTCTATTATGATTTCAGGAATTTCCTTTTAAAATAAAGTTTCTATCCGAACCTCATAAAATATCATTTATTAACTTATTTATACTAATATATTATAAACTTAAAAGCCTTCCATTACAAAAGTAACAGAAGGCTCAAAACTATCACTCCCACTCAATGGTAGCAGGTGGTTTAGATGTAATATCGTACACGATACGGTTAATATGTTGTACTTCGTTTACGATACGACGGGAGATTGTGTCCAATACATCGTAAGGGATGCGCGCCCAGTCAGCAGTCATGAAGTCTGTTGTTGTTACGCCACGCAATGCCAATGTGTAGTCGTATGTACGGAAATCCCCCATAACGCCTACAGTACGTGTAGATGTTAATACTGCAAAGTATTGGTTGATGCTGCGATCAAGACCGGCTTTTGCAATTTCATCACGGAAGATATAGTCCGCATCACGTAAGATATCAAGTTTGTCTTTCGTGATTTCACCCATTACGCGGATTGCAAGACCAGGACCTGGGAATGGTTGACGCCATACGAGATAATCGGCCAAACCTAATTCAGAACCAAGTTCACGCACTTCGTCTTTGAAGAGGTTACGCAATGGTTCGATAAGGCCTTTGAAGTCTACAACTGCAGGCAAGCCGCCTACATTGTGGTGAGATTTGATAACTTCCGCTTCACCAGTACCTGACTCGATAACGTCAGGGTAGATTGTACCTTGCGCTAAGAAGTCAACGGAACCGATTTTACGGCCTTCGTCTTCAAATACGCGGATAAATTCTTCACCAATAGCTTTACGCTTTGCTTCAGGATCTTCAAGACCGGCCAATTTATCTAAGAAACGTTTTTCTGCATCGACACGGATAAAATGCATACCGGAATCTTTGAAAGCTGCTTCCACTTCGTCGCCTTCGTTTTTACGCATTAAACCATGGTCAACGAAGATACAAGTCAATTGGTCGCCAACAGCTTTAGAGATAAGAGCTGCCGCAACGGAGCTATCCACACCGCCAGACAATGCCAATAATACTTTGCCATTACCAACGGTTTTGCGGATGTCTTCAATAGCAGATTTTGCATAGTTTGCCATTGTCCATGTGCCTGTAAAACCACATACTTCGTACAAGAAGTTGTGAAGCATTTCTTTACCATGTTCCGTGTGCAACACTTCTGCATGGTATTGCATAGCATATAATTTACGTTCTGTATTTTGCATAGATGCAACAGGGCAATCCTTCGTATGTGCTACGATTTCAAAGCCTTCAGGAACCTTTGCTACATAGTCAACATGAGACATCCAAACAACTTGGTCTTCTTCCAAGCCTTTGAACAATGGAGATGTAGTGTCCACTTTAGTAGGTGTTTTACCGAATTCACGGTTGTCCGCAGATTTAACTTCGCCACCCAATGTATGCGCCATAAATTGCATACCATAGCACATGCCAAGAATAGGAATACCAAGTTCAAAAATCTCTTTCTCAATTTTTGGAGAGTTTTCTTCATACACGCTGTTAGGACCGCCTGTGAAGATGATACCTTGCGGTTTCAATTCCTTAATTTTTTCCAGCGCTTTGTTGTATGGATATACTTCGCAGTATACGTGATTTTCACGAACACGGCGCGCGATCAATTGATTATATTGACCACCAAAGTCAACAACAATTACAAATTCCTTGTTTTCCATGCCTTCCTCCATATGCATCTATTTGTGAAAGTATATTCACTATTTTTTATGCCCATACATGTCTGTACTGGGGGCGCGTTTTTCCGAGCCAAACGCTAATTTTTCATTACAGTTTATTATACCATAGGAAGTATAACGACTCCATATATTCCGTATGTAGATTATAAATAAATCTTTAATGTTCGGATTTCTAGTTATTACTCTTTTAGAGCCTTCCGTATGTAAGTCAATTTACTAACAATATCGAAAGATTTCTAACTATCACTTTTTAGGAGCCTCTCGTTTATACATTTTTACGGCCCCCACGGGACAGATGGAATAGCAATCGCCACAACTGATACAGCCTTTTCCGATGTTAAATCGAGTCTTACCTTCGGTGATGCATTGAACAGGACAATCCTCAGCACAAGCACCGCACTTAACGCAAGTATCATCGATATTAAACTTTAGATTTCCCATTATACATCACCTCCTATGTACTGTTTATCTGTGCCAAACTTAATATTATCTATTTTTAAGTAGTAGGATTCATATTTTAAATATATAAGATCACAAACATCACGCTAGCTCAAAAATATATTCATAATATTTCAATACAACAACAGCTATTATAATTATTTTTTCTTATTTACTTCACTATTATACGCAATAGCCGAATAGATGGCCTTTGCCACGCCTTGGTGGTTATTGTCTGTCGTTTCGTATCGTGCCGCTTCTTTAATGTTCGGCTTGCTATTACCCATGGCCACACCAGCGCCCGCAAAGCGTAACATAGATAGGTCGTTTTCGCTATCCCCTAGTGTCATTACCTCGTCAGGACTTAAGCCCCAATGTTTTGCCAACGCTTCTACGGCTGTGCCTTTTGTAGTATGGGGCAAGACGAATTCTAAATTGCCTTCACTAGAGAGCAGCACATCATAGAAGCGTTCACGACCCGTACCGTCGTGGGATAAACCTTGGTATTCATCGCGCAAGTCTTGCAAGATACGTTGACGCATCGGTTCATCACCGTAGAAGATTTGAATCTTCTCAGGCCCTTCGTCTAAGGATTCCATATGGGCTAGTAGATCACATACCATTGTCCGCGTAGCCAAGATAAATGGACGAATATTGGATCTAAAGAAGAAATTAGATTGCTCTATTTCACATTCAGACATCTTTACCTTTGCTGCTTCGTTGCCTTCCGCCAATGCATAGTGATCGTACGTTGCTCCTGGCAGACGAGTGTCCGCTGTACCAGAAATCTGATTTTTTGTAATAGGCAGATGATTATCTAGTATGCCATGTACAGTCTTTTTATCTTCCTCATTGCATTCGCTAGCACATACTCCTAAGCGTTCAGGTGTAATACATCTAGACGGAGGATACATGCCAAAGATTTGATCTTTCACATAGGCCTCTACATAGACGCCATAGGTTAATAGTTTGCGCAGCAAATGTAGTGCTTGTTCTTTATCAAAACTTACGTGGAATAGACTGCGATTTTCGTCCTTATCCATTACATAAGCACCATTGGTGCACATGAAATAGCGCAAGCACGGCAGTTTTTCGATGACATCATTCATCTCATTCCAAGCACGGCCAGAAGCAATGGCTACGCGGATGCCACTTTCACGAGCGATACGAATCGCCTCAATAGCATCCTCAGGAATCGCCTTTGCATCGTTTACCAAGGTACCATCTACATCGGATGCGATGAATTGAATGGGCTTATCCCCAGTGAGGCCTATATAATTTTTTATTTCTAATGTTTCAGTCGAGGCCATACATCCTCCTTCTATTTCTTCTATTTAGAATTATTAAATTCGGCTACGATTTCTTCTAAGATTGCTGGATTTTCTACCAATCGCAATACTGTGCCACCAATGATGTTTGCACCGTCGATAATGGTTTGTTCAATGGTAGGCTCTAACATGGCAGCAGCAAATTCTTTAGAATGACACACCTTCGGCTCGCCAGCAAGGCGCAATTTAGGATGGAATGCCGCACATTGATAGCTTACATTGCCAATATCTGAGCTACCTCCAAGCGCTGCTGGGCCGGGCTCAAAATCGAGGCCCATGTCGGCCATTACCTCTTCGATAAGCGCTGTGCCACGATTGTTTTGGTTCATATCATCATACGGATTGCCATAAAATTCTACATCCACAGTTGTACCTGTGCAAAGGGCCGCCCCTTCAAAGATTTTTTTGATTTGCTCAGATAAACCATTCAAATACTCACGCTCCGTATGACGCACAGTGACCTCTAATTCACCGAAGGCAGGAATCACATTGGATGCGTTACCTCCCGCAATGATCCACGTGCCGATACGCGTTTCAGGACGCACCTGTTGGCGCATCATATCCATGGCATGGATAGCGAGTTGCACACCATTCACCGCATTGATACCGTTCCAAGGCTCACCGGCCGCATGGGCTGGCTTACCGTGATACTTAGCACGGAAGCAGTCGAGTGCCAAGAATTGTGAGTTAGGACGCGTTTCTTCGCCGTCGAGATGCACCATAATGGCAAAATCGTATTCTTTGAATACCCCTGCATTGCACATATCCACCTTACAGCCCATCGCTTCTTCGTCTGGTGTACCGATAATATCGATGTCCATGTTGAAAGCTACGCCTTCTTGTTGCATTTTATGTAGTGTCAATGCAGCTAGCACGCTCATAGAGCCGCTGGCGGAGTGACCGCATGCATGGCCTACCTCTGGCAGTGCATCGTATTCACAAAGTATGGCTAAACGACCTTTTGGGTTGTCTACTTTCACAACAGACGACTTAAAGGCAGTGGGCAAATCACAGAATTCATAGATTACGTCCATGCCGTGTTTTTCGAGAACAGCGCCTATGGTTTTAACGGACTCAAACTCCTGACTGGAAATCTCAGGATTCTTGGCTAATGTGTAATTAATGGTAAACGCATCAGGTGCGAAGCTTTTACAAAGATCAGCAAAAGTAGTTGTAAGGGACATATTGCCTCCATGTATATAACCACATTATTGTAAAGGATTATAATACTCTACAATAAAGAATAAAAAACTCGTTTACTCTTAATTATACAATGTTATTGCCTATTGGTGTAAAATTCCGTACAATATAAACAGAAATGTATAAACCATGTATATGGATGTTTGAGGAGGATACTATGTTTAAGTTCAAAAAATTGACAGCCATCGCCCTCGTAGCGGTAGCAGCAATGGGTTTATTGGCTGGTTGTGGCAACGACAAACCTAAAATGACACAACAAGAAGGTGTATTGCGTGTAGGTTCTGAAACTACATTCCCACCATTCGAATTCACTGAAGGCGACAAATACGTTGGTTTCGACGTTGATTTGTCCGAAGCAATTGCTAAAAAACTTGGTTTAAAAATGGAATTCAAATCCATGGGCTTCGATGCTTTGATTCCAGCAGTTCAATCTGGTGATATCGACATGATCGCAGCAGGCATCAATGCTACACCTGAACGTGAAAAAGCATTGGACTTCTCCGATGTATACTTCGACCAAGGCGGTTTCATCACAGTTGTTCGTAAAGACAACACAACAATCCACAACATGGATGAATTAGCAGGTAAAACTGTAGGCGCTCAAATCGGTACAATCCCGGTTGAAATGGCTCAAAAAATTCCTGGTACAACAGTAAAACAAATCGATTCTAATGCTAATATCTTCATGGAATTGAAAGCTGGTACAATCGACGGTGCTATCATCGATAATGCAGTTGCTATGTACTACCTCAAACAAGGTGCTGATCAAGACCTTAAACTCGTAGGCGAACCTACACAATCCCCTGGCACAGTGCTTGGCGTGAAAAAAGGCAACAAAGCTTTACAAGAAGCTGTTAACAAAGCTCTTAAAGAACTTAAAGAAGACGGCACTTACCAAAAAATCTACAACAAATGGTTCGGCGATTACAACAAAAAATAATATGTATTCCTAAGAACTAGGATACATAATAACCCCTCTGAAAGATTGCAGACATCACATAAAATTTGTGACAGCAGATTTTCTTCAGAGGGGATTTTTTTATCATTTGAATCCAATACATGCTGAAGACTCTGTATTATGCATAGATATAAATTAGAAATAGGCTAGTATATTGTGAGAACAGGTAATCGATAGCAGTATGATATCAATAGAGAACATGCAGATATACTAGTATTTTCTCTTTTACGGTACCTCGCGTTCGTTATATAATAAATATGTATTTACTGTATACATGTATAAAAGGAGGCCTAATGGCACAGTACTTTACGGAACGCCTGCAAAAGGTCTTCCACATGATTTTTACATCCTATAATCAAAAAATGGCTCAAGAAGGCTTACGTCAATTGGAGCTCATCGTCAATAATCAGCAAAATCCAAGTCAACTAAAAGATAGAGCCTTACGAAACGACAAGACAAGCCGTCTTGAAAGTGATATAGACACTAAAGAGGACGCTCTCAAGATAGCCAATGCCCCAGAGGCTCGAGAGCTAGGTGACGCCTATGCACTCTTGGCACGCGTCTATGCAGGGCCTCGCTTTACCTGGGAAGAGTCTAACTTTCCAGAGGATAATATGCGCACCTATCAGTGCTTGCATGATAGCATTCGCCGCTGTAGCCCTATCGGCACATTACAAGCTTTGCGCATTAAAGGCTCCATTACGCCTACCGTAGAGAAGGATATGCAAATTTCCTTCGACGAAGCATTTCGCATTGTCTATGATTACGCAAACCAAGGCGATGCCTATTGCCAATATGTTATAGGCAATGTCTTTTTCTGGCGTGATGATAATCGCATCAGCTCCGCTGAGACTATGCTAACACCTCCGCCTATGAGTTGGACTAAACGCATTCAAAGAAGCCTTACAGCAAACTCTGTGCAGGATCGCATCGCCGCTTTGCAAGGCACTGTGCCAGATGAAACATTACAAGAAAATGCATCTAACCTTGCGAAAGAGTGGTTTAACAAGGTCCTCGACAACGGTCTTGCTATGTTCCAAGGGAACTTGCGCAATATCTATATCGATGAAGCCGATTTCAGCAATGCGCGCCGTGTCGCTAGGACTGCGGCCGAACTTGGCAACCCTGCCATGATGTTATATACAGGCCTCGACTGCCACGAAAACGGTAAATTTGAGGATGCTTTCACATGGTTCACTAAAGGTGCCTCCTTAGGTCAATCTGAAAGCATCGCAGAATTAGCGGATTATTACTATCATTTCTATGATGCTAAAGCGTTACGTTCTACGATTCCCTACGATCCGGTAAAGGCTATCGGTCTCTACCGCCGTGCAGCAACAAAAGAGTTTAGTGATGCGGGGTACACCGCCTTACAGGCAGCCTTTGGCTACATCTTTCACATAGGCCACCTCCCTCTTGACTGGGGTCTCATTGCAGACTTAACGCATATGGCGGCCACAAAAGATCGCTTCATATTCGCCTTGCCCTATATCGGATACATGCGAATCCACGGTTTAGGGGTAACGAAAAATATACGCTTTGGTGTGCAATCATTACTACGTGTCTTAGACGAGGAACAACGAGCCTTTGAAGAGGAGAATCGCGTTCTTTTCTACGATATTACGCGCGCTTTAACACGCGTTGCCTTAGGTTATGCCTATGAAAAAGGCTATGTAACAGGCAAACCAGATTTAGATCAAGCCGTATCCTATTACGAGCAATCCCATCAATATATCTTGTCTCATAAAGCCAATTTAGATCCGGAGCTAAAAGATATTCCTATCGATGATGAAGCAGAAGAACGCTTAGCCGCCTTTGAGGAGGTCGATGGTCATTGGCAGTACAAAGAAGGCGTTGCCGAATCCACTACTACGGTACGCCCTGCGCCTACCACCTGGCCTCAAAATGCGGCCCGCTTATCTGTAATCATGGATGACTTTCTGTGGGATACGACACTGTACGACTGGCAAACCATTGAAACAGCCTTAGAGTCACAGGAAGAAATGAAGTTCAGCTTTTACAATCATTTCCTATCCGTTCCAGATACATTGCGCAATATCTTTAAGGTCGATGTAAAACGGATGCTACGAGATCACTATCAAATAAGGCTACATGGTTATGATCCATCAGAAGGACACGAAATTATCTACAAATCCATTTACGACAAAGAAAACACCATAAACCTATTGAAAGAGCTTTACGATAATCATCAATTGCCTAGCCTCGAAGGTAATTGGACTATTGAAAAGAACGAAGAAAAGCCAACCTGGCATTACGTGCTCGATGTGGATCAACAGCCGTTCTTGCTAGAGGAATACGATGATGCAAACGCTATGATTCAAGCTGCATTGCAAGGATTAAAAGAGAAAAAGTACGAACAAATTAATATTCGTACCCATGACTTTGTGGGTCCATCCTATTTTATTTTTAAAGGCAAGCAATCGACCCCATTTAGAGTGCAGCTCTATCTAAAAGAATCTGCCCGACACACCATCGATGACGATGGAAACCAACAAGACACACCTGGTAAGACCTACTTATTTGAACAATATGTGGGGAACGAGGTGTCCTTAAACTATTGGATTCAAAAAACAATAAATACCTTGGAAATCCCTGAACTAGATAATTGGAAACAGTTAACAGTACCAAAGGATTTACAAACATAAAAAAGACCATCCCCAGTGAACTGTACTCCAAAATTGGCCACAATTTTTGGAGGTGCAATTCAGCAAGATGGTCTTTTTTTGATAATCCCTATAATCTTAATAATAGGATTATTTTGATTCTAGATTTTTACTACAGCGTTTCTATTATAGTAGTCTTATTACAACACTTTTATTATAGTGTTTTTACAACGCTAGCACAGCGTGCGCAAAGTGTAGGATGTGCGCTATCTTGACCTACTGTATCGCGGTGAATCCAGCAACGTTCACATTTTTCGAGACCAGAGGCAACAACAACTGTGGCAATGCCGGTTTCTTCGTCTTTAACTGCCTCTGCTGGTGCAGCGCCGTTCACGATGTGAGCTTCGGATACGATAACAAGTTTAGCCAAGCCTTCTTCACCAAGGGCGTTCAATGCATCAAATGCAGCGCCTTCAGCATATACTGTAACGGATGCATCTAATGGATGACCGATTGTTTTATCTTGACGAGCAAGTTCCAATGCTTTTTGTACGGATGTACGCAAGTCTAACAATTGGTTCCATTTGTCAGCCAATTCTTGATTGAAGTGTTCTGGATGACCTTGTGGCCAATCTTGAAGCATAACGGATTCGCGCATGCCCTCTTCTTTAGGCATGTATTTCCAAACTTCTTCCGCTGTGAAAGAAAGTACTGGAGATACCATGGCTACTAATGTTTTCAAGATTTCGTACATCGCTGTTTGAGCAGACCGACGAGCTACATTATCTTTGCTTTCAGCATACATTGTATCTTTCATAACATCTAGATAAATAGAACTCAAGTCTACTGTACAGAAGTTATGAATTGCATGATACAACATATGGAATTCATAGTTTTCGTACGCATCAGTAACCTTTTGACGTACTTCTTCTAAGCGCAACAATGCCCATTTATCAAATTCGGACATATCTGCGTAAGCCACTTTGTCAGTGTTTGGATTGAAGTCATCCAAGTTACCGAGCAAGAAACGGAATGTATTACGGATCTTACGGTATACTTCAGATAATTGTTTTACGATGTCTTTAGACAATCGTACGTCTGCTTGGTAATCCGCGGAAGATACCCACAAACGCATAACATCGGCGCCATATACGTCGATAATGTCGCTAGGAGCTACTGTATTACCTACAGATTTGGACATTTTACGACCTTCGCCGTCCACTACGAAACCGTGAGTCAGTACGGAGTTATATGGTGCTTTACCTGTTGTGGCTACTGCAGTCAACAAGGAAGAGTTAAACCAACCGCGATGTTGGTCAGAACCTTCAAGGTACATAGCACATGGTACGTCAAGATCATTTACTTCGAGCACACCAGCCCAAGAGGAACCAGAGTCGAACCATACGTCCATGATGTCTGTTTCTTTTTTGAACTCATCATGACCGCAATGAGGGCATTTGAAACCTTCTGGCAACAATTCTTTTGCACTATGAGCCCACCATGCATCGGAGTCTTCTACGGCTACTTTTTCTTGTAATGCTTTGATAGTATCATCGTTGATGATGTGCTCGCCGCAGCTTTCACAATAGTAAATAGGAATTGGCACGCCCCAAATACGTTGACGGGAAATTACCCAGTCACCACGATCGCGAACCATGTTGAAGATACGGTCATGACCCCATTTAGGAATCCATTGCACTTGATTGTCGATTGCATCAAGAGCTTGTTGACGGTACCCATCTACAGAGGAGAACCATTGTTCTGTAGCACGGTAGATGACAGGATTTTTACAACGCCAGCAGTGAGCGTATTGGTGACGCAAGCTAGATTTATGAAGCAATGCATTATTGTGCGCCAAGATTTTGATTACAGGCACCTCTGCATCGTGGATTTCTACACCAGCCAATGGGAATTCGGTATCGCCATAACGGTTGTCGTCTACTTGTTTTGTGTAGTTACCAGTTTCATTAACAAGAGATACGATAGGAAGTTCAGTTTTGCCTTCCTTGTTATAACGCATAACGATGTTAAAGTCATCTTCACCGTGTGCAGGCGCTGTATGTACACAACCAGTACCGGCTTCAAGTGTTACATGGTCACCAAGCAATACTGTGGAATTACGTTCTACAAATGGATGTTTGAAATCAGCCAATTCTAAATCTGCACCAGAGAAGCGATTTACGATTTCATAGTCTTCGATACCGATATCTTTCATTGCCGCATCAACAAGCTCAGTAGCCATCAAGTAATATTCTTCGCCTACTTTTACCCAGCCATATTCAAGCTCAGGGTTAACGGAAATAGCTACGTTGGCAGGCATTGTCCAAGGAGTAGTTGTCCAAATAACAGAGTATGCTTGTTTTGGATCTACGCCAGCTGGCAATGTTACCTTTTTCTCGGATACGTAAGGGAATTTTACGTAAATGGAGAAGGATTTTTTCTCAGCGTATTCGATTTCTGCCTCTGCCAATGCAGTTTCACAGTGCGTACACCAATATACAGTTTTAAGACCTTTATAGATGTGACCGCGTTTTGCCATTTCGCCGAAGATGCCAAGTTGTTTTACTTCGAACTCAGGACGCAATGTCAAGTACGGACGGTCCCATTCGCCTAACACACCAAAACGAATGAAATCTTGTTTTTGTGTTTCTACGCACTCCAATGCATATTCCTTACATTTATTGCGCAAGTCCAATGGCGCCATTTCATGACGGTTAAGACCAGTGTTCTTAATAACCGCATGCTCGATTGGCAAACCGTGCGTATCCCAACCAGGAATGTAGCGAGTATAATGACCAGTCATAGTCTTGTATTTCATGATGATATCCTTCAACGTTTTGTTGAGGGCATGACCGATATGCAATTTACCGTTCGCATATGGAGGACCATCATGCAAAATGAATGGCTTTGCGTCTTTACGCAATTCCAAACGTTTTTGATAAATCTTGTTATCTTCCCAGAATTTTAAGATTTCTGGTTCGCGCTTAGGCAAATTGCCGCGCATTGGGAATTCTGTTTCAGGCAAATGTAACGTCTTACCGTAATCCATGCTGTGCTCCTTTTACATAAAAAATCGCCCGCCCCCGAAGGGACGGACGTCATATCCGTGGTACCACCCTACTGACTCTCGTTACTTGTGAAAGCTAACGCCACCGCATTTCTGCGATTGTCACACCATGCTAGCACATGATTGTAACACATAAGACGCAACTCATCTCTCATATTGTGAAAGCCACTTAAACATATAACGGTGTTCACCGGCAGGGTTCCTGCTTGCTCCAAAGTGATCCGCAAATCTCTAGATTTCCAAACCTTTCAGCCCATGAGTTTGGTCTCTACTAAATCCGTCTGAGACATGCCGTCTTTTTCAACGCAATATTCATATAATAGATAATTATAGGACTCAAACGGGGAAATTGTCAAATACTTCATTTCTAAATTTAACAGAACATACATCCCCTATTAAGCAAAAGAAAAAGCCTACTTACGTAGGCTTTATTGTATATACAATTATTAAATTGCACTCATGAGAATTAATTCAAGAATAATAATTGCAATGCACACGTACATGAATTTACGATCCATGTCGTCAGTTGGAGTTTCTTTAAGACCAGTGCGAGCAGCTTCTTCAGCAGTAATTACTTCATAGCTCATTGGAGATCCGTATTGGTTATCACCTTCATCACCCTTTTGAGCAAGTAGATAAATAACATAGATAATACCAAATGGAATCAAGCTAATCAAAAGCATCCAACCACTTTTACCAATGTCATGTAAACGACGAGCAGCAAGACCAATGGAAGGCAATAGAATTGCAAGATTATATACTATGGAAATAAGCCCTACAACACTTGCTAGCGCAGTATCCATTACAAGAGCACTCAATACATTGAAGATACCAGCAATAACAATTGTGATACCATAGAAACGCCAATATTCACTGCGGCTTGCACGACCTTTGAAATTAGCATAATTACCCATAATCGTATGTTTAAAATTATCTACATACGAAAGATTTTTGATAGACAAATCAGTCATAATCTTCTCTCCTCTAGAAATAACAAATAAATTCTTCTTGAAAATATTATATCATTACTGTTGACGATTTTGAAAATGAATGTCTATATGTTTTGGGAATAACTTATGCTTTATATTTCATTATAGGATACATCATAAACTACATCGCACTGGTCATAAGTAGTTTATCTACCAAGAACCAGAGTACAAAGATAGCGCAGAATAGTCCTGCAGTTAGTCCCATAGATGGCGTAGTATCAATAAGACCTAATTCACGGGCCATTTGTTTTGTTACGACCACTTGACCTGTAGGGGGACCAAAGCGATTTGGATGGCTTTCACCAGGCAGAGCCATAAGGATCAACAGGATAATAGTCCCTATCACAGGGATGAATCCAATAAATACGAGGCCCCCTGAGCGGCCTTGATCGTGTAGACGTCGTACTGAAACGGCCACGCCAGGGATTACCATAATCACGGATAAAAGGACAAGAATAACCAAGCCAAAACCTACACCAACTGCACTAGACAGAGGGCTAATATAGCTCAAAAAAGCACAAGTAAACAAAATGGCCACAAATAACAATTGGTAGACTAACAAGAAATGCCAATATTCACTACGACTTGCACGACCATCAAAATCAGCATATTTATAAACCAAACATTGTTTAAAGTTTTCAATCAAGCCTAGATTGTATTTATCTAACGAGATTTGTGGCCTACTAACATGCCCACATTCTGGGCAGTAACAATCTGTTTTCAACACTTCATGTCCACAATAGGGACAAGATTTCATAATAAACTCCTTCTAGCTACAAACAGAAATCAGCAAAGATTACGATGTCCTGCTGTACTTAACACATACAACAACTAAGATATTCTTTATTTATTAATATCTAAGTTTTTAAATTCATCTGAAATTCATTTTACTATAAAGTGTTATATTGTCTATAAAGGAGATGTTAAACTTTTATAAAATAAAATAATGAGATTGTTAATAAATGCAGATATCTGTTACATGTATCCATTCCCATTAATACCATACCATAATATCTCTCTAATGATATCGGCAATAATAATAGATTGGATAATAAAGATGGCAATCCCCATCGCCCAATCTTGACGACGGGATGGAGTCTCTTCTAGTCCTGTAGCCTTGCTAACCTCAGGAGTAATAGGTGTATAGCCGGTTCTTTCACCATATGAATTCTCTCTTTCATCGCCACGACGCAATTCGTAAACGAGGAATATAAAGAAGCCTATAACAGGAATAAATGAGATTAGCTGTGTCCAACCGCTCCGACCAATATCATGCATACGCCGCGCTGTGATAGCTATATTGGGAACTATAAAGAAAAGAGATACCCCTACAGCAACATTATCAATAAGTGTTTCATAATTAGGAAAGCCCAAGGTACTACAAAGTAAAGCTAAAATCCCAAGTAATCCTTGTATCAAGGTAACGCCTGCCACGAATCGCCAATATTCACTACGGCTAACACGGCCGTTAAAATTAGCATAATTTCTAATGCCTAATTTGAAGGCATCAGTATAATTCAAATCATATATATTTATGGTTGACATAACCTAATCCTCCTCCGCGGCTTCAATAGCAACAATGCCCCAGCCTTTGCCTTCATTATGCAAACGAACTAATAGAGGCTCTAGATTATCTTCAAAGGTAACGGTAAAGCCCATATAATTTACAACAATATCATCATCTTGGTCTTGGGAAACATAGTCAAGCTGTATCGCTTTCACCTTAGGAGCCTCTTCCTTAGCCATGGCTTGTTCCCATAGTTCAAAGGTACCATATCGTTCCATAGCACGAGCGCTCAAATAACGATATGCACCATGATAATCCTTTTTGTTGAGGGCTTCATAATAATTACTTACCACAGTACGCCCCTCTGTTGTAGCCGTTTCACTTTGTAAAAGACGATTTGCTTGTTTCGTTAACGAACTAGGTTCCAAATTGCCATAAGCAGTCTCTTCTACCATAAAATTATGATTAATCATTGTACTACCTGCACTAGTGGCTAGGCATCCTAATACTAATATGGCCACAATAAAGAGGCCCGATACGGAACGTTTTTCCTCTGATTCATTAGATATAGGCGATGTGCGCTTACAGAACAGATACAATAATGCAAGCCAGCCTAAAAAAGGAACCAATAGTAAAATCATCAACATTGGATCATTATTAGAGTCTCGTAACCGTCTTGCCATTAACATAATCTTCGGCAAGCATAACAGGATGGACAGTACAAATAATACGCCGCCACCGATAGAGACAACATAAAGAAATCCGTACGGTATGTAGGTTGCAAGACCTGTAATACATATAATTAAGCCATATACAAAGGATATAGCACTTATAGTGAGCCAAAAATCGGCTGTATTGGTACGTCCCTTACTGTTCGCATAGTTTTCCACTAGCTCACGATAGAGGATTTCGTATACTCTCTGTTTCATAAAACTCCTACCATAATCTTAGATAATAAACATATATAGATATTCCTATTATACTATGATTTATCAACTTAGTTGATTCATTTTTTGTTCACGAAATATGCCTATACTACAGATATATTTCTTACAACTAAAATTCGTACAATCAATTATACAGGAGATAATTATGAAAGCTAAATTAATGAAAGCAGTAGCCTTGGCTAGCTTAGGCGCCTTCTTAACAGTTGGTATTGGTGCCAATGTAGCCCAAGCCAAAGATTATCACTTCAAAATCGGTGAAAACCATCGCATGGTAAAAAATGATGATGGCACAGTAGATAGCAGCGATCATCCATGGTACAAAGTAAATGATAAAAAGAAAAAGCACAGAAAGCATAGAATATCTGAACGTGAAAAGCATGATAAAAATGCAACAGCAAAACGCAGCGAACGACACCAACGTTCTGAATCCTCTAATGACTAAGCCTCGCTCCTATGCCAAAACCACCAAAAGAGAACACATATAAAAAAGTGCATGCTCATCATAACCAACATGCACATGAACAACATTAAATACCAAATGAACTGCACCCAAAAAATTGAATTCAATTTTTTGGGGTGCAGTTTTTCTATGTCAAAATATTCTATAAAATCTAAATGACTTACTAAAACCGGTATTTAAATGAAATCATTTATTATACACTAGCCTTTAGAACAGCTTGTTTCATGGATTGTACGTAATCAAACAACGCTTGATCCGCATGTTCACCGTGTTCTGCCACGATTTTAACGATGGCAGAGCCTACGATAGCACCATCGGATACGCGCGCCATAGCTTCCGCTTGTTCTGGCTTAGAGATACCAAAACCAACAGCTACCGGGATATCCGTATATTTGCGAATCATTTCAACAATGGATTTAATATCCGTCTTAATTTCACTGCGCATGCCTGTAACGCCAAGTGAGGATACACAGTATACAAAGCCTTCTGCGTCTTTGGCGATCATTTCGATGCGGTTTTCAGATGTTGGCGCAATTAAGGATACAACTTCAACACCATGCTTATGAGCCACACTAGCGAGCTCGCTTTTTTCTTCAAATGGCATGTCTGGTACGATAACACCAGAGATTCCCACCTCTTCACAGAGGGTAAAGAATTTTTCACGACCAAATACATAAATAGGATTCAAATAGGTCATGAATACGAGCGGTATAGTCACCGCATCATCACCTGTACGCAGACGACGCACCATATCGAAGATATCATTGATTTTTACACCTGTAGATAATGCGCGTGTACTTGCTTCTTGGATAACTGGGCCTTCCGCTGTGGGATCGGAGAAAGGAATACCGATTTCCACCATGTCTGCACCGGCTTTCACCATAATGCGAATATAACGTTCTGTATTTTCAATACCGTGGTCACCAGCACTAATGAACGGGATGAATGCCTTGCCCTTCGTGAAAGCGTCTTTAATTTTACTCATGAAGATCCACCCCTCTATATTTCGCCATAGCCGCTACGTCTTTGTCACCGCGACCAGATAAACAAATAATAATGATGTCGTCCTTGCTCATAGTAGGAGCAATTTTACGTGCATGTGCCACCGCATGAGCACTTTCAATCGCAGGAATAATACCTTCCAAGCGAGATAAATATTCAAAGGCATCTACTGCTTCGTCATCTGTAACAGGCACATATTCAGCACGCCCGCTATCGTGCAAGTACGCATGTTCAGGACCGATGCCAGGGTAATCGAGGCCTGCAGAGATAGAATATACTGGAGCAATTTGACCGTCTTCATCTTGGCAGAAGTAAGATTTCATACCGTGGAAAATACCAACAGACCCCTTCGCGATTGTTGCTGCATGTTCCTCTGTATCGATGCCGCGACCTGCTGCTTCACAACCGATGAGACGAACCCCTTCATCTGGAATGAAGTGATAGAACATGCCCATCGCATTGGAGCCACCGCCTACGCAAGCCATAACAGCTGTTGGCAATTTGCCTTCTGCTTCGAGGATTTGCTCACGCGCTTCACGACTGATAATAGATTGGAAATCACGAACGATCATAGGGAATGGATGGGCACCCATAACGGAGCCCAATACATAGTGCGTATCGGACATGCGGTTTGTCCATTCGCGCAACGCTTCGGAAACCGCATCTTTCAATGTACTAGTCCCTGTTGTTACTGGATGCACCTTAGCACCTAGCAATTCCATACGATATACGTTAAGCGCCTGACGTTCACAGTCCTCTGCACCCATGTATACTTCGCATTCCATGCCCATCAATGCAGCGATAGTAGCCGTTGCCACGCCGTGTTGACCTGCCCCAGTTTCAGCAATAACGCGTGTTTTACCCATCCGTTTTGCCAATAACATTTGGCCGATTACGTTATTCAACTTGTGAGAACCAGTATGGTTTAAGTCCTCACGTTTTAAATAAATTTTGGCTCCCCCAAGGTCCTTTGTCATACGGTCCGCATAGTATAACAGGGATGGACGACCTGTATATTTTTTATGTAAATCCTCAAGTTCATGTACGAAATCAGGATCATCTTTGTACTTATTGTACGCCTCTTCCAATTCGATAACTGCATTCATCAATGTTTCTGGCATAAATTGACCCCCAAAGGAGCCAAAATAGCCATGTCTTTGTTCACTCATATAACTTACCTTTCTATATACCATTCCTGCTAGCACGCCATACTATGGCATTGCTATTGTTCTCACAATGTTGGTGAAAGCTTTTATCTTCTCATCATCCTTCACGCCTTCTGTTTCAATGCCGCTACTGATATCGATGCCGTACGGTCGAACCGTACGAATGGCACGCGCCACATTGGTGCTATCGATACCGCCTGCGAGCATAAATGGTCGTTCAAACTCATCTAAGCAAGACCAGTCGAATACTTCACCCGTACCGCCCCGCTCGTCTTTGTGATATGCATCAAACAAAAGCATATCAGCACTGCTATCAATCCACGCCTCTGCATCTGCAGCACTGCGGATTTGAACAGCCTTCCAAACCTCTACATTAGTACGTTCTTTTAAGGATTGGATGAAAGCTTCATCTTCATCACCGTGCAATTGCACCGCATCAAGATTTACTTCTGTGGCAATCGTAACGAGATTATCTAGCGTTTCATTGACAAAAATGCCTACCGTTTTAATAAATTCTTGATGTATAAGTGTCTGATTACTGTATTGTTCTGCGTCTCTGTTATATCGATTTCCATATTGCTTATGTAGTTCTTTGACCAATGATTTAGCTTGGTCTACAGTAACTTGTCGTTTGCTTGGTGCAAATACAAGACCCATGTAGTCAGGATTTGCTTCTATTACAGCAGGAATTGTTTCTATCTTGGATATACCGCACATTTTAACCTTTGGTGTGTAGTAGGTTGAACCATAGAGATATGCTAGTTTCTCAATCTTGTTAGAAGAACGCATGAAGGTTTCTCCCATCAACGCTACACCGATATTGTTATCCCGCAATACTTGGATATCCTCTGGCGTTTCAAGACCGCTTTCAGATACGAAGATTACATCGTCTTGCACAAGATTACGCAAGCGCACGCTATTTTGTACATCTACAGTAAAGTCCTTGAGGTTCCGATTGTTAACGCCAATAATGCGGGCACCGCAATCGATAGCCATTTGTACCTCATGTTCGTCATGGGCCTCTACCAAAGAGGACAAACCAAGAGAATCAGCTAACTCACGGAACTTTGTTAACGTAGGCACATCTAAACATGCACAGATCAAGAGAATCGCACTAGCGCCCCACACCTTCGCTTGATAGATTTGGTATTCATCGATGATGAAGTCCTTACGAAGCACAGGGATTTTTACAGTGTTAGCGATTTCTTGGAGATATTTTTTATCACCTTTAAAGAAGTCTGGTTCTGTTAATACAGAGATGGCTGCTGCACCTGCTAGCTCATATTCTTTGGCGATGTCTAAATATGGGAAGTGCTCAGCAATAATTCCCTTAGATGGAGATGCCTTTTTTACTTCGCAAATGAAATTGAAGTCTTGCTGACGAAGGGCTGCTTCAAACGGAAATCCTGTATCAGATGGTAACGCCAAAGCCGCTGCTTTCACAGACTCTGTAGTTTCCACCTGTTTTTCTTGGGCTACCCGAATTTTGGTAGCCTCTATAATCTTATCTAAAATCAATGGTTACACCTCTTGGGTTGCTTTCACAAACTGTTCCATTGTCGCAAGCGCCTTGCCAGAGTCGATCATGTGTTTCGCCTCTTCAATGCCCTCTGCTAATGTAATGCTGTCTTTCGCAAGATAAATCGCCATGCCTGCGTTAAGAACAACCGCAGTGCGTTTACCGCCTTTCTCACCACCGAGAACGCGGCGAGTAATCTCAGCATTCACTGTAGCATCGCCACCTTCAAGCTCGGTTTTATCAGCATATTCGAAACCATATTCTTTAGGATCTAATTCGTAGCTTATGAAAGTACCATTATTAATTTCGCATACATAGGTTTTATTGGTAGCCGTAATCTCATCAAGGCCGTCAAAGCCGTGTACCACAGCACCGCGTTTAACGCCAAGGTTAGCCAATACGCGAGCCAATGGCTCTACTAAGGATTTATCGTAAACGCCCATCAACTCAACCGTAGCACCCGCTGGATTTGCCAAGGGTCCAAGGATGTTAAATACTGTACGAACGCCCAACGCTTTACGTACAGGACCTGCATACTTCATAGCTTGGTGGTATACAGGAGCGAACATGAAGCACATATTCGCTTTGTTAAGCACTGCCTCGTTTTGTTCACCATTAAGCTCTAATTTAGCCCCCAACGCTTCGATTAAGTCAGCAGCACCACATTTACTAGATACACTGCGGTTACCATGCTTTGCTACAGGAATACCTGCGGCGGAAATAATGAACCCAGACGTAGTAGAAATGTTGAACGTATTCGCTTCATCACCGCCAGTACCTACGATTTCCACAACAGTGCCCTCGTGAGGAACAGAACCAGCCTTCTCGCGCATAACCTCAGCAAACGCCGTAACCTCATCTACAGTTGGGCCTTTCGCTGCAAGGGCGCATAAGAAACCAGCCATAGGAACCTCGGGTACATCACCGCTCATAATCTTGTTCATTGTATCTTTAGCAAGGTCGTAGGATAAATTCTGACCGTGCGTTACTGCATATAATGCGTCTTTAATCATTTTATAGCTCCTTACTTGTTGTTCATTTTCTTTGGTTCAACGTTAATAGGGCATATACCTACTTTAATGCTACATGTGATTCACGTGGACCTATGCCCTCCACTGGCCGGGTCTGACTACGGCCTGCGGCCTTCGCAGGGCCAAAGTCGGGCCTAGAACCCCGTGAACTCACATAAACACTAGGACACTTAATCTTTTTTATGCCCTACTCACTGTCACACACACAATAAAATGAACAACAATTCAATATCTCTTAAATGATCCTGCGCATTATATGGAGTAACGCACAGGTCATCCCTTTATAGGGAGAGTGGGAATGGTGGTGCTACGCACCACTTTCTCTTATATTAGGGGTTCTGATTCGCATATTTCTTTAGAAAATATAGTTACTGTTCGATATATATATTGTAGAGGGGCTATTAAGTAGGTAATGCCAAGGTTGAGTTGGCAGGAAATAAGGTCTTAAGGAACGACTTGGCGGCCCCACGTAGTGGGGCGGTGGCCACTTGGAGTTCCGAGAGACCTTATTTCTGCCCTATCGTTCTAGGATCTATAAATAGCCCATCGAATACCTAAATTAAACAGTGGTTATTTTTCTAAGAAATTGCGAATCATTTGTTCCCCGTTTGGTGTCATGATGGATTCCGGATGGAATTGCACTCCATAAATCGGGTAGTCTTTGTGTTCTACGCTCATTACTTCGCCGTCGTCTGTAATGGATGTGACGATGAGTTCGCTTGGCATGGTTTCGTCGATAATTGCCAAGGAGTGGTATCTAGCGACTTCGAATTGTTCAGGCAAACCTTTAAGGATTTTGGATGGATGTACTTGTTTCGCCACGCTTTGTTTGCCGTGCATCACTTGTTTTGCGTAGGATACGGTGCCGCCGAATACTTCGCCGATGGCTTGGTGTCCCAGGCATACGCCGAGGATTGGGAATTCCCCTTTGCATTCACGCAATAGGTCTTCGTATACGCCCGCATCAGCTGGTCTGCCAGGACCTGGTGAAAGTATCACATAGTCTGGTTTCAACGCACGGATTTCTTCAACTGTTAATTCATCGCTGCGGATGACTTTAATATCTGGATCGATAGAGCCTACTAATTGATATAAATTAAAGGAAAAGCTATCGTAATTATCTATAAGGAGTACCATTATTCTACCTCCTGTGCATTTGTAATTGCGGAAATCATGGATTGGCCCTTGATCAAGGTTTCATTAAACTCGCTTTCAGGAACGCTATCTCGAACGATGCCTGCACCAGCGCGAACATAGACCTTACCGCCTTTATTCATAGCCATGCGGATGCCGATACATACATCCATGTTACCGGAGAAATCTATGTAACCTACGGCGCCTCCGTATACACCACGCGGGCTTTTTTCAAGTTCGTGTAAAATTTCTATAGCACGAATCTTAGGCGCCCCAGACAAGGTGCCTGCTGGCAGTGTAGCACCGATTGCATCGAGTGCATCTTTGCCGTCTTGAATGTCACCGCTTACAGTAGATGTAATGTGAATAACATGGGAGA
>ERZ772924.198-NODE-198-length-29526-cov-3.188626_pt1 | contig 29526 bp, 27 predicted proteins | sample MGYA00512116_ERZ772924 | MGnify/ENA primary metagenome ERZ772924 (study PRJEB29015, sample SAMEA2737920) | human oral metagenome | biome: human oral; feature: human-associated habitat; material: dental | place: China | collected 2134 ...
TATTTGCAAAAGGGGTGTCATGCACGGGGATCATCGCCATGCAGTTCATGATATCGGCTTGCCATTCTTTGGCTTTTTTCGCGATTTCGGGGACGTGATCCATATTTACGCCAGGTATTACGACCGTATTGATCTTTACGATCATACGGGCTTCTTTTAGCCTGCGAATCCCTTCCTCTTGGCGCTCCCCAAGAATTCTAGCGCCATCTTCGCCGTGGTAAATTTTGTTTTTGTGGCGCACCCACGCATAAATTTTGCCGCCTACGCCCGGCGTTACGGCATTAACGGTCACTGTCACGTGGCTCACGCCGATTCGCACGATATCATCCACGTGCTCGGACAGGGACAGGCCGTTTGTGGATAGGCAAAGTAGGGCGTGAGGGAAACGGGCTTTGCATTTTTCAAAAGTCGCTAGGGTTTTATCGGCATCGCACATAGGATCTCCTGGTCCTGCGATACCGATGACAGAGATATCTTGTCTAAATTTAAATAGATTTTCCACGTATAGCGCGGCTTCGTCCGGGCTTTGCACCCTCCCCGTTACGCCGGGACGATTTTCGTTGGCGCAGTCGTAGATGCGGTTGCAAAAATTGCATTGGATATTGCAATGCGGCGCTACGGGAAGGTGCACGCGCCCGTAGGCGGCGGACGCTTTTTTGCTAAAGCAGGGGTGGTTGTCGAAGGAGGGTTTGGCAAAAAAATTCATCAATCTTTTTTCCTTCCGAATTTGATGGCGTCCGCGTGGCAAACATCCATACAGTCGCCGCAGTTCGTGCAGTTCATCTCGTCCGGTCTAGTGCCCATTTCGCATTTGCGCAAACAGGCGTTGCAGTTATCGCAAGCATCCGTTTTATAAACGCGAAATATTGAAATTTTACGCAGCAGCTCCATTATGCCGCCGCTCGGACAGGCGAAGCGACACCATAAATTTGCGACGATCAAGGATGCGGCGATAAGAGCTACGACGACGGCAGTGCGAACTGCCCAGTACCAGTCGGAAAATTTAAAAGACATGATAACGGCGTTGAGATACTCGTCGCTGGTGCGGATAGGGATCATGACGCGAGGATTGCCGTAGATAAAATAGACGCCCGCGCTAAGCAAAACGGCTAGAACCATGCCTATTTGCGCATATCGTAGCTTCCTGTTATTTTTTAGCTTGAGCTTAAAGGCGGCAAATTTGCCGAGCATTTGATTTACGAATCCGCCCGGGCAAAGCCAGCCGCAAAACGCGCGCCCTAGGAAAATAACCAGCACGGGTATAAACAGCCAAAAGCCGAAAAACACGGTCGCGATCCGCCCCCAGCACGTGACTATCGGACAGGATTGGCAGTTTACGAAAGGCACGATAAATGGGCATCTAAAAATCCCGTAATACGCCCATTGCCCGATCGCGCCTATAAAAATTAGCTGCACCAAGCGACGAATTTTAGTTAGCCTAGAGACTTTTTTCATCTTTGCCATATTTACGATACTAAACATCTTTTACACCAAACCTTTCTATGAGTTCAAGCCCGCGTGCCGAATGGATGGAGGTAAAGCCGTGCCGCTCGAAAATTTCCTGCCCGTCCGAGCAGACGAAGTCTGCAAAGTCATCGGCAAGCTTCTCGTTTTTTACGTATTTCATGATATTTAGCGTAAAGGTAAGCGGTCCCGGCGGGATGAGTTTCTCGTCGATAGGCATGTATTCGATTTTGTCTTTAAATCTATCGTGCGTCGTTAGGCGCTTTTCGATGATGGACGCATCACCCTTGCCATCTACCAGATCGCACATCATAGTAATTACGCACGCTCCGTTGGCGACCATATTTTTCATAACAGGCTCGGTAAGGCCGGAATTTTTTAAAATTCCCTTTACCGGTCCGCTGCCCGGAGGCGAAGCCCTTAGCGGCAACATCACCCGCACGCCGGGTTCCGCTAGATCCTTTAGATCGCGAATGCCCGCGGGATTTCCCTTCGGCACTACTAAAACGTAGTCGGTAAAACATAGCGGTCTAAAGCGAAGGCTAAGGCCTGCTTTGCGCAGTTTTTGGCTTAGCTCCAAAACGCGAGCGCCAAAAACCTCCGTCTTGCCCTGCAAGGCTAGCAGCGACTTTCCAAGCGCTCCCGCAAAAGCGCCGGTGTACTGGATGTTATGCCCCGTTTTGGACTCGTACGCTGCGTTTATCTGCGCAAAAGCCTCAGATAGTCCTCCGCACGACCAAACCTGCAGCGAATCAGGCTTAAACGGCGTATAGCCAGCGAGCATCGCTTCAGGTCCGGCGATAGCGGCTGCCGCTAAAGCTCCTTTTAAAAAGCCGCGACGAGATACGTCTACTTCTTTAAATTTCATCTAACCTCTCCTTTCTTTGGTTTGTTTTTAAATTTAGAAAATTCTTCATTTTAAAATTTCGAGCTACCCGCTTAAAGCAGTTCTATAAACGCCTCTAGGCGCGTTCGAATTTGCCCGATGTCCTGCTTGGAGTAGTCGGTCTCCAAACTCATATAGTTCGCTCCCGCTTCGCGGCTTGCTTCTTTGATCCTGTTCGTCTCGATCGCGTAGGTGTGACAGCCGCTTAGCACGACATCGATGACGCCGTCCGCTTGATACTCGCGGATAAATTCCTTGATAATATCGCCTCTGGCGTCGTTTTGATACATCACCGAACAGGGGATTTTAAGGTAGCGCTCGGCGATATTTGCGACTAGATCGCCCTCTAGCTCTACGTTATTTTGATAGTTTTTCGTGCCCGTGCAGTTTTCAAAGGCCACCACGTCCGCGCCCAGCTCCTCGATCTGCTTGACGACCTTTTCATAGATGCCTCCGCTTGGACAGCCGGTGATGATGATGCGCTTTTTGTGTTTGGCGCCGCTCATATCTTTTTCGCGCAGAGCTTTTACGTAGGAGCGCAGCATGCGGATCTTTTCGCTTTTGTCGTAGATGTAGTCGCTCGCAAACAGCACCTGATGCATTTCGCTACCGCTAATCGGGCTTGGATTTAGCTTGCCAAGCTCCATTAGCTCGTTTAGCGCGTCTCGTTCCTCGTTAAAGAGCTCTATCGTCTCTTTTAGCTTTTCGTCCGTTATTTTCGTGTTAAAACGCTGCTCTAGGTAGCCTTTAAACTCCCGCAGCTCCTGCGTCCAAAGCTCCAGACTGCGTTTATTTGTCATATTTGGCAGCTCCAAAACGCGGACTTCTTTGTGTTTTGCTAGCAGCTCGTACATCTTTTTCTTGCCGTCGCAGGTCGTCTCGCCGACTACTACGTCGCTGGCGTTCATATAGGGGCATTTTTTAGTAACTGCGTAGCCGTAGCTTGCTTTAATTAGCGGGCAAAGATTACGCGGAAGCTCCGCGTGAGCGGCGTCTATCGGGCTCTCGTCATAGGCACAAAGCCCAACCGGCACGGCGCCCGCGGCGTAAATGAGCTCCTTTGGCGAATATGTGCAAAACGTCCCCACGACGCTCATTCCTTCTGCTTTTAGATCCTGGAGCGCCATAGAATTTCGCTTTTTAAGCTCCGCAAAATCATACTTCATCTTTTCTCCTTTTTCCCATTATCGCAGCACCCATCGCGCCGCAGTAGATTGCGTTTTCGTGAGTAAAAATTTCAGCCCCCAGATGCTCGCCTAGAAGCTGCTTAAAGAGCGGCACGTTGCTAAGCCCGCCGCTTAAAAAATAAATTTGATTTTCCAGCCGTTTGATGAGAGAGGCGACCTTGTGCGCGGAGGAATCCACGATGGCGTAGGCGATCTCGCTAGTTTCGGCTCCATTTGCGCTTAGCGAGGACGGTCTCGGCAAAGACCGTGCATAGGGGCTTAGTTTGATCGCTGGATTTTTGCGGGCGGTTTTGTAAATTTCGCTTAGCTCAAGCCCCAAGCGGCCCGCGCTGATCTCTAAAAATTTGCCTGTGCCCGCTGAACACTTGTCGTTCATGATAAAATCCGCGGGCTTGCCGTTTAGGGTCTTGATCGCCTTCGTATCCTGTCCGCCCACGCCCTCTACGGTGCAGTCTTTCTCGAACAAAAAGTGCGCCCCAAGGCTGTGGCATAAAATTTCGCTCATGCTAAGCCGCGCGTAGTCCACGCTGACGCGCCCGTAGCCTGTAGCCGTCACGAAGTCCCCCGCGTAGCCTTTTTGCTCCAAATTTTGCTTGATCTGCCAAGCGACTCTAACTGCGCTAAAGCCGCTTGACAGCAAAAACAGCTCGCAAAATTTGCCGTGCTCGTCCATAACGGCGATCTTTGACGACGCCCCGCCGATGTCGATACCGATAAAATGCATAAAATTTTAAATCCGTCGAAAAATATTTCTACGCCGTAGAACTTTATCGCAATCTTAGCTTTTTAAGACTTTTATATCGCTGAAATTTAGCGTTTGCAGGCGGCGCGGATTAAATTTAGCCTCGCGCCGCGTTTGAATCGGTTTTAAATTTAAATTTAGCGTTCGCGAGCGATTAAAATTCCGCTTAAAATCACCACCGCGATGCCCGCTAGCACTATCGGGCCAGGTAGCCGATCGCCTAGCATCATACCGAGCGCCATGCTAAAGAGGATGTCGCTATAGCTGATCGCAGCGACTATACCAGCTTTACGCGAAGCGGCGTAAGCGCGTGTCATATAAATTTGAAAGTAGATCCCGCTGACGCCCAGAAGCGCCACGAGCACCCAGCCGAGCAGGCTCGGCAGATTAAAGTAAGCAAGCCTCGCCAAATCCGCTCCGCTGACAAGCCCTAAAATTTTGACCTCGCTATCACCGAGCGCCCAGCCCGCAGCCATCATCATTGCGCTTAGAAAGGTAGCGGACGAGACGAAAACGAGCACGATGAGGTTGGTAGCGTAGTATTTGCGAAGCTCGCGCACGCTCGTGTATGCAAGCCCCGCGCACATGCCGCCGAAAATTCCCACCGCATCGGTTACGCTGATGCCGATGTGTGGGCGCACGACGAGTAAAATTCCGCCAAATCCGAGCAGTATCGCAAACCAACCGCGCGAGCTTAGCTTTTCGCCTAAGAAAAACGCCGAAAATAGCGCGGTGAAAATGGGCGCCGTCTTTTGGAAGGTAAAAGCGGTGCCAAGATCGATGTGAGCGATATTGTAAAAGGTCGCTAAGATACCGCAGCTACCGATAAAGCCGCGAAACGCGAGCAGCCACGGCTTGCCGCCCGGGCCTAGGTTTTTTACCCGCCGTAGAGAAAACAGCACGATCGCGATGCCTACGACGTTGCGGAAAAACACGATCTCGGCGCTGCTCATCCGCTCTGCCATGACCTTGGCTAGCGCGCCGTTTAGCGCGAAATAAAAGCTCGCTACGAGCATATAGTAAACGCCCAGATGTTTCAGCCAAAACGCGGAGTAAAATTTCTGCTTCACGCCGTCCTACTTTCGGTTAGCCACGAGCGCGCCCGCGGCGATGATGAGTGCCATGCCCCCAAGTGCCATGAAACCGGGCAAGGCGTCGCCTAGTAGCAGCCCAAATAGCGTCGAAAAGATGATGTCGGCGTAGCTGATCGTAGCTACTATGCCCGCTTTGCGCGTCGCGGCGTAGGCTTTGGTGACGTAGGTTTGATAAAACAGCCCCAGCAGCCCCAAAAGCACGGCAAAGAGCCAGCCCTGTGCGTTTGGAATTTTAAATTTGCAAAGCATAAAGCTTAGCGCGGGCGCGTCTATAAATTCCGCCGCGATCATAAGCGCTACGGGCATCAGCGTGCCGGCAAGAAGCGCAGAGAGGATGATCGTATCGGAGCTATAGTATTTACGTAGCCCGCGCACGGAGGTAAACGCCATCGCGGCGAATAATCCGCTTAAAATTCCAAAAATATCGCTCGGTTGCAAGCCAAACTGCGGCTGAATTACCAAAACGATGCCCACAAAGCCTAAGCAGACCGAGAACCAACCCATCGCGCCGAATTTTTCGCCGAGGGTAAAGTACGCGATGATCGCCGTCCAAATGGACGCCGTTTTTTGAAAGGTAAATGCCTCGCCGAGGCTGATGTTAGCGACGTTATAAAAAAATACCATCAGCCCCAAAATCCCGATAATGCCGCGAAACGCGAGCGTAAAAGGATGACCGCCCTTGTTTGCGAAGCGCGCCGTACGGGGACGAGCCTTGATTTTATAAAGCAGGATCAAAAGCCCCGGCAGATTGCGAAAGAGCACGACCTCAAGCGATGAAATTTGCGCACCCAAAAGCTTGGCAAAAACGCCCGTAAGAGAGTAGTAAAAGCACGCCATCAGCATATAATACACGCTTAGATGGTGCAGCAAGAAGTTGTTGTATTTCATCGCGCCCCTTTAAATTTGCGGAATTATACACGCATAATGATTAAATTTTAATATTCCGCCGTTTTAATATTTCGTCGCGCCGCCTGCTTTTGCGCGCCCCGTGCGACGGCTCGTTTTTGTACTTCGGCGCTTGTATGCGCAAAGCAGCCAAATTTGCGCAGCTGTGGGTTTATATGCTTTCGCGTAGTTGCGCCGGTTTTTAAAATTTATAAACTTTACGCACAGCTCCGCATTCTGCGATATTTTCGGCGATGGCTCGCGCCTTGGTGACTTTTACGAGCGGCGTTTTGCTAGTGCCGCGATAAAATTTCGCTAAATTTAGCGCCTAAATTTTATAAAATTTTGCCGCTCCCTTTCGCGAGCGAGCGCGTAGAATTTGGCTTTAATCTATTTTTGGTTATAATCGCGCCAAAAACTACAAGGACGAACGTGAAAAGTTTGATCATCATCGGGCGCCCCAACGTCGGTAAGTCGAGCCTTTTTAACCGCCTAGCGGGCGCTCGCATCGCCATCACGAGCGACGTTGCGGGTACGACGCGCGATACCAATAGGGCCGAAGCCGAAATTTTCGATCGCCGCGTGCGCGTGATCGATTCGGGCGGTCTGGACGACACTTCCGAGCTGTTTGCGCGTGTGCAAGCTAAGACGCTAAGCGAGGCCAAGAATGCGGATTTGATAATTTTTATGACGGACGGCAAGCTGCTTCCAAGCGATGATGAGCGGCGGATATTTTTCTCGCTACAGAGACTTGGTAAGCCCATCGCCCTGGCGGTCAATAAGATCGACGGCAAGCGCGACGAGGAGCGCAGCTGGGAGTTTAACGAATTCGGCGTTAAATTTTTCCCGATCTCCGTTTCTCACAACAGCGGCATCGACGAGCTGAAAGAGTGGATCTATGGCTTTTTGGACCCTGCGCCCGCGAGGCAGGATGAGGATGAAATTTTTGATGATTTTATAGAGGGCTTTAACGACGAGGGCGAGCCGAAAGAGGGGCGCGACGAGGAATTTTACGCTAGTAAAACTATCGGCGTGGGTATCATCGGGCAGGTGAACGTCGGTAAATCGAGCCTCCTAAACGCGCTTGTCGGCTCGCAGCGCTCGGTCGTGAGCGATTACGCGGGCACGACGATCGATCCGGTGAACGAAAGCACAGAATTTGAAGGGCGCACGCTCGAGTTTATCGACACGGCGGGCATTCGCCGCCGCGGCAAGATCGAAGGCATCGAGCGTTTCGCGCTAAATCGCACTGAAAAAATTTTACAAAACTCTGACATCGCGCTTTTGGTACTTGACGCAAGCGAGCCGCTAAACGAGCTGGACGAGCGCATAGCGGGGCTTGCGGCTAAATTTGAACTTGGACTCATCATAATTTTAAACAAATGGGATCTTTGCGAACGCGATTACGACGAGTTTTGCCGCGATTTGAGAGATAGGTTTAAATTTCTTTCCTACGCGCCGATCATCAGCGTCAGCGCGACGGACAGGAAGCGGATCCATAAAATTTACCCGCTCATTTTGGAGGTTTATTCAAATTTCACGCGCAAGCTCGGCACCGCAAGGATCAATGAAGCGGTAGAAGCCGCGATAAAGGCGCATCCGATACCTCGCGAGCGGGGCAAATCGGTTAAAATTTACTACGCCGCACAGATCGGCTTTGCGCCGCCGAAGATCGCTCTTGTGATGAACCGCCCCGGTGCGCTGCATTTTAGCTACAAGCGCTATTTGATGAACAGGCTGCGCGCGAGCTTTGCTCTTTCGGGTAGTCCGCTAGTGCTGCTGCCGCGCAAAAAAGGTGAGGGCGATGAAGAGCGGTAACATCGTACTCATCGGCTTTATGGGGGTCGGTAAGGGCACGGTAGCGCGAGCGCTGGCTGCGCAAAGCGGGATGTTTGCGCTTGATTGCGACGATATGATCGAAAGCTACGCCAATAAAAAGATCGGGCAAATTTTTAAAGAGCAGGGCGAGCAGAGCTTCAGAAAGATGGAAGAGAGCCTTGCAAAATTTTTAGAAAAGTCCGTCCGCTGCGCCGTGATCTCCACTGGCGGCGGCTTTTACGCCGTGAAAAATTTAAACAAAATCGGCACCGTCGTGTATCTGAAATCAAGCTTTGAGGGGATCATTAATCGCTTAAAAAACAGCGAGAACGCGGAGAAGAAATTTGCCAAGCGCCCGCTGCTAGCGGATCTGCAAAAGGCCGCGGCGCTTCACGCCGAAAGAGACGGAGCGTATGAAAAAAAGGCCGACATCGTAATCGACGTCGAAAATAAAAGCGTAAAAAAGATCATAAAAGAAATTTGCTCCGCCTGTGACGGGCTAAATTTAAAGGGGAAAAAGATGTCTAAACAAAAGTGCCCGGGCGGCGGCAAAAATTCCGAGCCGCACGGCAAAGAGGGTAAAAGTGATAAGCTTAAAAAGAAAGAGGCGCTAAAGCAAAAGCTGCGTGAGCTGCTGGAGGGCTTAGAGCGCGAGCAAATTCCAAAGCGGGTGATCGCGTGGCACTTCGATCTTTACGAGCCTTACGCGCTTGAATTGGCAGGATCGAGCAGCTTTGATGCGGATGACGACGACTGGGCGTGCGAGGACGAGGATGAGTTTTATCCGCAAAGCTCGCGCTTGCAGCTTGAATTTTTAAATGAGCTTTCGTGGCGACAGGTTTTAAAAATGCTCGTGCAGGCTCTGCGCGAGCTGCGAGAGCAGATGCCTGGCGCTAAAATTTTTGAGTGCGAGCACATTGCCGTGGGTTTTGTGGACGGCGATCTGATTTTGATTTAAAGGAGCAATGATGAGAATTTTAACGGGTCTTCAGCCCAGCGGCAAGCTGCATTTGGGCAACTACTTCGCGAGTATCAAGCAGATGGTGGATGCGCAAAACGCGGGCGAGCAGATGTTTATGTTTATCGCAAACTACCATGCGCTCACGTCCGTAAGCGACGGCGCAAAGCTAAAAAACTCCACCTATGAAGCCGCCGCAGCATTTTTATCGCTGGGGATCGATCCGAAAAAGACGGTGTTTTGGGTGCAAAGCGACGTGAAAGAGGTATTAGAGCTTTACTGGATTTTAAGCGGATATGCGCCGATGGGGCTGCTCGAGCGGGCGCACGCATACAAAGATAAGATCGCCAAGGGCTTTGAGAGCAAGCACGATCTGTTTAGCTACCCCGTGCTGATGGCGGCGGACATCCTGCTATACAGTGCGGAAATCGTGCCTGTGGGCAAGGATCAGATCCAGCACGTCGAGATCGCCCGCGACATCGCGCTTAAATTTAACAACGCCCACGGCGAAATTTTAACTATTCCGCAAGCGCGCGTAAACGATGAAGTGGCGATCGTGCCGGGCACGGACGGCGCTAAGATGAGTAAGAGCTACGGCAATACGATCGATATTTTTGCAGATGCCGCGACGCTAAAGAAGCAAATTTCAAGTATTGTAACGACTTCCGAGCCGCTAGAGGCGCCTAAACAGTGGCGCGGGTGCAATGTCTATAATATCGCGAAGCTGTTTTTAAGCGAGGCGGCTGAGCAAGCGGCGCTGCGGGCTCGTTACGAGCGCGGAGGCGAGGGGCACGGGCACTTCAAGGCGTATCTAAACGAGCTCGTGCTCGGCTACTTCAAAGACGCGCGGGATAAATTCGAATACTATCAAAGCCACCGCGAAATTTTAGACGAGATGCTAAGACAGGGCGCGCAAAGAGCGGCTGCGACGGCTGCTTCATTGATGCAAAAGGTTCGCGCTGCCGTAGGGATTTATCGCTAAGGAGAGTGAGATGACGGATTATGCTAGAGAAATTTTATCTGACGGCAAGTTGCTTCGACAGAAGCTGGAAATTTTCTTGCAAACCCCTAGCAAGGTTGAAATTTACGCACGCGCCTGCGAGAAATTTTTCGCCGCGGGCAAGCAGCGCGAGTTAAATTACGTAAGCACGTGGAGCTGGTGGGGATTTTTCGGCACGCTGTTCTTTTTTCTGTACCGCAAGGAGTATAAAATTGCCGCAGCCCTATTTACCGTTGTGGTAATTTCTTGCTTTATTCCGTTTTTGGATGAATATGATAGAAGTATAGGAATGGCAATTAGCGTCAGTAGCGGGACTATGGCGAAATATTACGTTTGCGATAGTTTTGTTTCATTGCTGGATAAACAGGACGACGAAGCCCTAAGAAAGGGCGGCGGCGTGAATAGATGGGCGATATGGCTCGCGGTAATATTTTACGCTTTTGTCGCAATTGTGTTTGCGCTGATAATTTCAAACGGCAGCAAAATTCAGTAGTTTTAAGGGCTTCCGCGCTCAAAGTAGCTAAATAAATTTTAAAAAGGAGTAGGAATGAAAGCGATCGTAACGGTGATCGGTAAGGACAAGGTTGGCATTGTGGCGGGCGTTTCGGCCAAGCTCGCGCAGCTTGGGCTAAACATAGACGACATCAGCCAGACGGTTTTGGACGAGTTTTTTACGATGATGGCAGTGGTTTCCAGCGAGGAAAAGCAGGACTTCACGGCTCTACGCGAGGAGCTAAACGAGCTAGGCGAAAAGCTAAAAGTAAAGATCAACATCCAAAGCTCGGCGATATTTGACGCCATGCACAACATCTAAGGCGCGCAGATGGACATCAAAAACGTAACCGAAACGATCGTGATGATCGAGGAGCAAAATTTCGACATCCGCACGATCACGATGGGCATCAGCCTGCTTGACTGCATCGATCCCGATATGGGCAAAGCGGCTGAGAAAATTTACGCCAAGATTACTGACAAGGCGCGCGATCTGGTAAAGGTCGGCAATGAAATTTCAGCAGAGCTTGGCATCCCGATCGTAAACAAACGCGTCTGCGTAACGCCTATCGCCATCATCGGCGCGGCGACAAACGCTACTGATTACGTCCCGCTTGCTAGAGCGATGGACGAGGCGGCGCAAAAGGTCGGTATCGACTTTATCGGCGGCTTTTCGGCGCTAGTGCAAAAGGGCTACGCAAAGGGAGATAAAATTTTAATCGACTCCATCCCCGCCGCGCTTGCCGCGACGCAAAAGGTCTGCTCGTCGGTAAATATCGGCTCGACCAAAACGGGCATAAATATGAGCGCGGTCGCCGACATGGGGCGCGTGATCAAAGAAACGGCGCGGCTTTCGGATCTCGGCGCCGCAAAGCTAGTCGTATTTGCCAACGCCGTCGAGGATAATCCCTTTATGGCGGGCGCATTTCACGGCGTGGGCGAGGCCGAGGTCGTCATAAACGTGGGCGTCAGCGGTCCCGGCGTCGTTAAGCGCGCGCTTGAGAAGGTGCGCGGAGCGAGCTTTGACGTGGTTGCCGAGACCGTAAAAAAGACGGCGTTTAAGATCACGCGCATCGGACAGCTCGTAGGCCAAATGGCATCCGAGCGGCTGGGTGTGAAATTTGGCATCGTCGATCTCTCGCTGGCTCCGACTCCGGCGGTGGGCGATTCGGTAGCACGCGTGCTTGAGGAGATGGGACTAGAGCGCGTCGGTACGCACGGCACGACGGCTGCGCTTGCACTACTAAACGACGCGGTCAAAAAGGGCGGAGTGATGGCGTGCAACCAAGTAGGTGGGCTTAGCGGCGCGTTTATCCCAGTCTCCGAAGATGAGGGCATGATCGCCGCAGTGCGCGCAGGATCGTTAAGCTTAGAAAAGCTCGAAGCGATGACCGCAATCTGCTCGGTGGGGCTTGATATGATCGCGATCCCGCAGGATACGCCCGAGCAGACGATCGCCGCGATCATAGCCGACGAGGCCGCGATCGGCGTGATAAATCAAAAAACGACCGCCGTGCGCATCATCCCAAAAGGCAAAGAGGGCGACACGCTGGAGTTTGGCGGGTTACTCGGCAGCGCGCCGGTGATGAGCGTAAATAAAAACTCCTCGGCGGACTTCATCGCTCGCGGCGGCCAGATACCGGCACCCATTCATAGTTTTAAAAACTAAATTTAACCAGCTTAAGGAGGAAAGATGAGAGCGTTTGCGTTATTTGCGGCAGCTTTGCTTCTAAGCGGCTGCTCCATAATCTCGGCATTTTATAGCAAGGAGAAAAAATTCGAGCTGGCGGGCTTGGGGCAAGACGGGGTTTATAGGACTTCGGACGGCAGCGGAGATACGCTAATAAAAATAACGTCCGCCCGCACAAAAGAGGGCGAGCCGTATCGTATAATCCACACGCTGGAAATTCCTAAAAATTCTACCCTGACGGATTTTGACAGCAACGATAAAGAGGTATTTAAAATAGACTGCTCAAAGAATTATTGCGAGCCTAAATACGACGAGGAGCCGAAAAGAATCGCCATTTCTTGGCCTGCGCCGAATGGAGGCGGCGTTTTTGACGGCGTCATATATCTAAAAAATTTACGGCTCGTAAAAGCGTATTAAATTTGCAGGTTTAAAAGCGCGCAAAATTCGTAAAATTTAGCGAGTAAAATTCTAAGTCGCCACGATGGAATTTTTCGGGCTTTAAATTTTGCACTATGGGCGTGGAATTTTGAATTAAAATTTCGGCGCGGAATTTCGCTTTTAAATTTTACGGCGTGAAATTTTACGGTGCGCTGTCTCTACGGCGCGCAATCCCCGCGGCGAGCTAAAATTTTAAAATTTCGTCGTAAGGCGAGGCGTTAAAATTTCATCGCCGCTTGCGGCGGACAGCGGCGGGTCTTTTGAAATTTTAAAGCGGCTTTCATTTAAATTTTAAAATTTCAAAGCAACCCGCTTTGTTATCATTGCCTGCCCGCTTAAGAAGCGAGCCAAATTCTTTCGGCGCGGATTAAACACAGCGCGCAAAAACGGGCGCAGCGTCAAAATTTTAAAAGACGACGCGAAAATATGAGGCGGAAATAAAATGCAAAAAATGGCTTGGAAATTTGGCGAGCTTGAAAAGGTCGCAACGGACGAGGGCTTTATTTGGTACGCGGAGCTGGAGTTAAAAAGCGAAAGCTTCGGTGAGGTGCCGTTTTGCCTCGTGTCTGCAGATACGGCGGATGTGGACGATGAGGGGTCTTGCTCGCGCAGCGACGCCTGGGATATCGATCGGTACGTAAAAGACGCCCTCGCCTTCCTGCGAGACGAGCTTAGGCGCGAGTATCGTTTGGGCGAGGATGAGCTTAGGCTGCTTGACGTGCCCGTTTGCGATCTACCGTTTGAGCTTCCGCAATGCACGTTTTACGCGCGCGATACGCAGTGGCTGCTGAGGTTTGCCGAGGGCGCGCTTGATATTTGCGAGCCTTTCGGCATCGGGGTGATTTTTGAGGGCGAAAAACCGCTGCGCGTGGAAAATTTAGAGCTCAGCAGAGAGTATTAACCGCGGATAAAATTTTAAATTTAGAGGCGATTTTAAAATTTATACAGCGCGAAAATCTGCGCGTTATGGCGCACTCCCGCGGATAAATTTAATCGCGGCTCGTTGCCGTTTTAAAATTTCGTAGCGCACCGCAGCGGCGAAGACACGCTTCGATAAACGCCGTCTAAATTCCATTTTCTGTGCCGTGTCGCGCAAATACTTCGTTCGTGCCCTCAAAGCGAGCATTTATGACGGCGGCGCGAAAATTCGGCGTCTGGGCGCATGTCCGCTCATAGCGGCTACGGATTGAGCGAGCGAAGCGACAGAATTTAACGCAGGGCGCGCACGGGAAAAAGTCGAAGATAGGTGCGGAGAGATGCAAAAAAAGCGAGAAAAAAGCGTAAAGGCGCGCGGCGGTATAGAGTCGGGTAGCACGGACTGCCGTAAATCGGGCTCGCAAATTGCGGATCGAAGGCGAGTTGAAACAAAAAGCTCGGCGCGCAAATTTCTTGTATAAATTTGCGGATAAGAAAGCTATGAGATACATCTCGGAAAGGCGGATGCGTAGATTTACGGATTGGGCATCCGGCTCGGTAGGGGGGCGGAGTGTAAATTTGGCGAGAAAATCAATGTGTAAATTTCGTGCGTAAATCATCTTAAATTTAACGAGCAAATTTTAAAACTGCTCTCGCAGCATTTAACGCGTAGATCGCGCAAATTTAATGCTCTGTCTGACAGCATTCGGTGCGCAAATTTCGCTCTGTGTTACGCGTGCAAATTTTACGCTCTGCCAAGTGGAATTTAACGCGCAAATTTCACGATAAAATTTCACGACGTTTCGGGCCTTGTAACTTACAGCTTCCTAAGTTTTGCGATCTCATCGCGCAGTGCGGCGGCCTTTTCAAACTCCAGAGCCGCTGCGGCTTCGAGCATCTGCTTGCGGAGCTCCTTTACGATCTTGGCGCGCTCGGCGGCAGGCATTTTTTCGAGATTGGCGCCCTTTCTTAAAATTTCGGTGCCGTCCTCGATCTTTAGGCTCTCTTCGATATTGCGGCTCGCAGAATGCGGCGTTATGCCGTGAGCGCGGTTGTATTCATCTTGAAATTTACGGCGTTTTTGGGTGATGTCGATCGCCTCTTGCATCGAGGCGGTGATCTTTTTGCAAAACATCACGACCTGTCCGTTCACGTTTCGCGCGGCTCGCCCCATCGTCTGAATAAGGCTCGTGCGCGAGCGCAAAAAGCCCTCCTTGTCGGCATCCATGATCGCTATTAGGCTTACTTCGGGCAGATCGAGCCCCTCGCGGAGCAGATTTATACCGATTAGCATATCGTATTCGCCGCTGCGAAGGCCGCGGATCAGCTCGTTGCGCTCGATCGCATCGATGTCCGAGTGCATATATTTGACCTTAAGCCCAAGCTCCAAATAGTATTTGCTCAACTCCTCCGCCATCTTTTTGGTTAGCACGGTCACTAAGATTCGCTCGCCGCGTGCGATGACCTCCTTTGCCATATCGTGTAAAATTTCGACCTGGTTGTCGCTGTCTTTTAAGATAATCTGCGGATCGAGTAGTCCCGTCGGGCGTAGTATCTGCTCATATACGGCTCCGCGGCTAAGATCCAGCTCGTAATCATTGGGCGTTGCGGAGACGAATAGAAATTTAGCTTTTTTATTGATAAACTCATCAAACATCAGCGGGCGGTTATCAAGTGCGCTAGGTAGGCGGAAACCGTATTCTACGAGCGTTTCTTTACGGCTGCGATCTCCTGCGAACATACCGCGAAACTGCGGCAAGCTCACGTGGCTTTCATCGACGATGACTAGATAGTCCTTGCCCTTGCTCTCGTAGTAATCAAAGAGCGAATAGGGCGTCTCGCCCGGCTTTTGACCGGTCAGGTAGCGCGCGTAGTTTTCGATCCCCTTGCACATCCCCGTAGCGCCCAGCATTTCAAGGTCAAATTCCACTCGCCCTTTCAGCCGCTGCGCCTCGACGAGCTTGCCCGCGTCCTCGAAAAATTTCAGCCTCTGCTCAAGCTCCTCCTCGATCCCTTTGATCGTCGACTTCAGACGCTGCTCGCCCACGATGAACTGACTCGTCGGGTAGAGAATAAATTTTTTGACGCTCTGTGTCTTTTTGTTTTCGAGCACGTCCAGATGATACATCGCCTCTATTTCGTCGCCGAAAAACTCGATCCTAAACGCCTCGTCGTTAAAATACGCGGGATAGATGTCGATTACGTCGCCGTTTACGCGAAAATTCCCGCGATCAAAAAAATCGTCGTTGCGTTTGTAGCCCATATCGACGAGCTTGCGAAGTAAAAATTTAGTGCTAAATTTTGATCCAATCTCAAAAAACAGCACCATGCCTTTGTATTCGGCGGGATCGCCCAGACCGTAGTTTGCCGAAACCGACGCTACTGTGATGACGTCGTCGAAGCTCAGCAGGCTTGCAGTGGCGCTTAGCCGCAAGCGCTCGAGCTCTTGGTTTACGTCGCTGTCCTTTTCGATGAAAAGATCCTGCCTGGGGATGTAGGCCTCGGGCTGATAATAATCGTAGTAGCTGATGAAATACTCGACGTGATTTTGCGGGAAAAATCCCTTAAATTCGCTATAAAGCTGCGCTGCGAGAGATTTGTTATGCGTCATTACGAGTGCTGGAATTCCAAGGCGCTTGATAATATTTGCCATGGTAAATGTTTTACCCGAGCCGGTAACTCCGAGAAGGGTTTGGTATTTATTGCCGTTTTGAAAGCCTGTGACGATGCCTTCGATCGCTTTTTCTTGATCCTCACTCGGAGAGAATTTGCTCTCGATTTTAAAATTTTGCAAAATTTTTCCTTTTTTAAAGCCAAAATTGGGTAATATTTTCATTTAAATTATATCAGAAAAGGCGAAATAATGGAATCAATCTTTGACGAAGAGAAAAAGGTCGAGGGCTTAAGCAATAAAGTAGCTGAGCTGATTAGACGATACACCGAGGCTAGAGACGAGAACGAAAAGCTACGTACCGAGCTAGCGACGATCAAGGCGCAAAACGAGGCTTTGGGAATGCAGCTTGGCACGCTAGAAAATGATCTGGCGTATCGCAAGATGAGTGATGAGGATCTAAGCAAGCAGATCGACGATATTTTGGCAGGCGATAATTTAGGCGAGAAATGAAAGAAATTTCCGTTCAGCTAACGAGTAAGTCTTTGACGAAAAAATACGCGATAAGCCTGGATGATGACTTTGCAAAGGTCTTCGGTAGGGATTGGCGGATTTTAACTCGCGGCAGCGATCATCTGGATGCGGGCGAACTGCTTGAAGCCTATATCCAAAAAAGCTATGAAAATTTTATGCTTAATAAAAAAATAGATGCCTTGGTAAAAGACATCGACGAAGGAGTAAAATGATGAAAATGAAAAAAGGTGCGGCAGTAGGCGGCGGCGTAAGTGGGATAATATTTTTAGCTATTATAATCTTCGTGATAGTAAAAATAATATATCCTAAATTAAGCGGTGCTAAGGATGAGGTTTTAGTAAAAGCTTACGCAGTCGAGCTTGAAGGCGTATTTAAAGATATACAACGCGACTACTTAAATCAAGGAAATTTTCGCGAGCTAAAGAGCATGACGGGCTCCAGACAGTTTAGTGATAGCGATCTGGCACGTAGCTTAGCAGTCAATCAAAGCTTTACCTATGGCGTAGGACCGAAACTCAAAAACGATATGATCTTTTGCGCGACGATCACCTTGCGTCAAGATAGTGATGGCTATTTCTTCACAACCGAAAACATCAACCGCAACAGGGAGCGCTGCGAAGCATTTCATAAAGATACGACTTATATGAAGCTAAACGGCTTTAGGATAGGCAAATAATTTTTAAAATTTAATCGCGCGACTGCTATGGATTCATAAAGCGTACGTGTAGCAAAAGTGCGATAGTGCTAGTGAAGTGCGTAGCCGTGTGTCGGCTCGCACCTCGTGCCAAAAACATGTTAAGTCTCAAGAATTCATCTTTATAGGTATTTTTTAAAATTTAGCTTTAAAATTGGCATTTTGCATTTATATTGACAGCCTATCGGTTAAATTCTAATCATATTTTAGTTTCTAATTCATATCGATCATGATTTATGCTATTGCGGTTAAATTTATGAAATGGGTGCTTTGAAGCTCAATAGGCACCCTGATTATGTTATACGCTGGACTTTGTTAAATTTATGAAATGGGTGCTTTGAAGCTATGCCCCTCGCGTGACGCGATGCGAGCTGAGATTTACGAAAAGCGCCTCATAAAACAAGCGTATTAAGGCAAAATATCAAGATCATCTTAAATTTATTGAAATTCGCACTCCAAAAGCGCGCAGAATTTTATCGGCGCGGGTTTGGACATGAGTTTTAAAAATCTCTCATAGAATTTTATCGTCGATTCTCAACCGCCGATTTGATCCATCTGCATAAATAATCTAATTGCTGCGGCGTATGAAACCAATGCTCGCCGTTTTTCATAACGCTTAAGTCGCAGTCGAACTTCTGCGCGAAATTTCTAACGATACAAAGAGGCGTCATATCGTCGTTTTCTGCGTATAGAATTCTACTGGGCGTTTTCCATTTTGTGATCGGATTGTTCAAAACAAAACTCCAATATTCCCAAAAAAGCGATTGCCCGACAGGGGTCAAAATCATCCGCTCTTACTTCAATCGCTCTTCGCTGACGCTAGCCTTACGCATAATATTTGAAATAACGTATTTCATATCAAGTATCGGCGATAAAAGAGGCAGTCGCTAAGCTTTTCGTCGCGGAAGCTTTGCAGGCCGAGCCATGCCCCTAGGCTAACGGCAAACAGCGCGACCTCGTCCCAGCGCTTCTTTGCATATGATAAAATTTCGCGAAATTCCAAAATAGCGCGCTGTGGATCGCAAGAAGCGGGCTCGTACCCCCTCTGTCCGTGCCCGGGCAGGTCAAAGCTAATAACCTGCCGGCCTTGCTCGCAAACGACGGAAGCCAAAAGCTCCGCATCATCTTTGCTTCCGCATTGCCCGTGAGCATAGATATAAACCTTTTCCGAGCGGCTCCCCCAAACGGCGACGGGAACGCCGCGTATCTCAATCGTGCTCTTTTGCATTTTTCGTTCCTTTAAATTTTTGCGCCGCTTACCCGCATTTTGCGGCAACGTCGCAAACTTGAGTAATAAATATTGCTAAAAATTTAATAGCACGCCCTGCTAGACTGTCTGCGATTAGCGATAAATTTTAAAATTTTACGCGCCTAGCCCATGCGCCGCTAAATTTTTGGAATTTAACTATGCAAAATTTTAAGTGGCGGAATTTTTGCGCTGCCGCTAAGCACGCCGTATCCGATAAATGCGCTATATTCCTGGCAACCAGGCAAGCATCCGCAATCGCGCTGTACTTGCCGTGGGCACGTATAAAAAGGCTTAAAAAATCAATCCCGCGGCGCCGAGCTTGATCCCTAAAGAGATAATTATCAAAACCCCGAGCCCCGCGAAAAAGCCCGCCAGCACATCATCTAGCATCACGCCTAGTCCGCCCTTTACGTCGCGATCCACGCGCCCGATGATCGAGGGCTTGCGGATGTCAAATGCCCTGAAAAACAGCAGCGCCAAAATCATCGCAAGGGCCGAGATTCTGCTGCTCTCAAAGCCCGCGATCAGCTCCCGCAGCGGTAGCGAAAAGATCTCGCCCACGGGCGCGGCGACGCACATCGCGATCCACACCCCCACGACCTCGTCGATGACGATCTCGCTGTTATCGTGCGCGCCTACCCGCCTTTCGTAATCGCTTACGATCTTAAGCGAGACGAAAAAGACGAGAGCGGCGCACAAAAACAGCGTCACCTCGCCCGCGAGCATCAAGATTGCTAGCCCCGTTATCCAGCCTGCGATGCTGCCCCAGGTGCCCGGTGCGGGCCTTAGCAACCCCGCGCCGAAAAATGTAACGAAAATTTTATCCATAATTGTCCTTTTAAATTTTGCTTTTTAAAATTTTACCGCTTATTTTAATTAGAGCATTCGCTCACGCACAGAAATTTTAAATTTCGTTCGCGCGTGCGAGGAAATTTTAAATTTTGTTCGTGCATGTAGAATTTAAATTTCGCCTGCCCGCACGAAATCAGTTCTACTCGCTCACCACGAATTTTGCTCACTAACGTAGGAATTTTAAAATTCTACTCATCTGCGTAAAAATTTTAAAATTTTGCTCGCTCCACGCGGAGTTTTCAAACCCGTCCGCAAACGCACGGCATTTTGCGCGAGTGGCAGTCGTTGTGTCTCGCCCAAATTTATGCACTGCGACTTACTGCGAGCATCTGGCTAAATTTAAACTCGCTTACCGAAAGCTTAAAATTTAGATCCGCTACACTGCTAATTTACGCATATGCCGCGCCTTAAAATTTTAAATTCGCTTCGCCGCGTGATTTTATTGCGTCGTTATAAATTTGCTACGAAGCCGAATCTTTAAAATTTAAAGCTCGTTTTATCGTACCGCTGCTAATGCTCTAAAAATTTAGCTTCGTCGCGCCGCAAAATTTTACGCCAAATCTGCGTCCGCTGCTCTTTATGCTATAAAATTCCGCGCAGTCCTTTCTTTCTGCACTATGAAATTTTACTTTACGTCTAGCCGCCGTAAATTCTAACGTCGTGAAATTTTACTCTTTGCCTAGATGCCGCAAATTCCACGTCATTTTTGCGTTGCGCCCTCGAGAGCTACGTCTTTAGCGCGCTGGTTTGATACAGCTGCATAAGCTGCTCGTAAAACTCGCTTTCACCGTGGCTCTGTAAGATCCCGCTGTTTGGAAAAAGCTCGTCGTAGAGCTTTTGCAGATCTGAAAACCGCGCAGGAAAAAGCTCGCTTAAAATCATCGCCGAGATCTCTTTACGCATAAAAATCGCGGGTGGCAAAATCCCCGCGCGCAGCAGTGCCTTGAGATTTTGCGTGCGATAATGCACGTGATGATGAGCGCCGTGAGGGCAGTTTTTGGTGCTTACGAGCACCTTGCACTTCTCGCAATAGACGTATTCCGGCATAAGCAAAATCTCGATCTCGCCGCGCTTTTGATACTCGTCCAGCACCGAATGCACGCCGCCGCCTTCGAAAAATAGCTCCATATTTGCGTGATTTTGCCCAAAAATTATTTTGTTTATACCTAAATTTTTTGCGATCGTGCACTGCAGGGCGGGTTTGTCGTCAAAAATCGCAAGCGAGCCCAGATCGATCATCATGGCGCGTTGCGCGACCAAAAAATTTTGCAGTAAATACCTTAGCGTTTTTTTGCGTAGCTCGTAGGGCAGGGCATCCGTGCTATTCGTGCCGGTTAAAAAAATCACCACGAAATCCGCCTTATCTATCATATGCCTAATCAACCGCTCATGCACGCGGTGGATCGGATCGGCGCAGGTAAAAAACGCTGAAATTTTAGGCGCGGCAAGCGAGCTTGCGATTTTTTTTATGCGCGCGATTTGCTCTGCAAGACCATTTTTTAGCAGCGTGATGCGCCCTTGCACCGCAGTTTGCCCTGCGTATGCATTTTGAAACACCGAGTCTGCGACCTCGCTTGCGCTTGGGGCATAAACATCGCTAACGTCTATGCGCGCGACAAGCTCACAATAGGCGGGATTTGCAGCGGAATTTTTGATGAAATTTTCGGTGGAATTTGAGATAAAATTTCCCGCCGAATTTGCTACGGATTTTGCATCTGCGCTACAAACGCGATTGAGTGCGGAATTTTCGGCAAAGCTCTGCGCGGAATTTACCGCAGAATTTTCACTGGAGCTTTTCTCCGAATCCAAAGCGGCGTTTTTCGCAGATTTTGTATCTGCGCTGCGAGTAAAAGTTTGATCATAGCTCGCAGCAAGACTTTCTATATGGTCTAAGTCCTCGCTTGTGGCGTTTATAGCGCTTTGCGTACTTGCAGTGCGCGCGAAATCCGTGCCGCTTTTCGCAAAGCTCTGCTCGTTTTGCGCCGCGGCAGAAACCTCTTCCTGCAAGTTGCGTGATCCTTTAACTAGCAAATACGCGCCGTTCTCGCTGCTAAGCGAATTTTTGGCGCGTTCGACTGTGCCTTCCTTGCAGAGGTAAAGCTCCAAAATATCGCCTTTTTTTGCGTTCGCGCAGGAAAAAACGAAATTTATGCCGCATACGCTTAGCTTGCTTGGGCGCAGTAGCTCGCAGCTCTTGCCGAAAGCGCCGTTTGCGAGCAGGCTCAAGACGTTTAGGTCGGAGCGCGAGATCACTATCTTGCGGATTTGCGTTGCGCTATTATTTGCGCTTTTGCTCTCGCTTCCGGCTTGCTCTGCTTTTAAATTTCTTGCCGCGCCCTTAGCTCGCGCCTCGTCTTTTCTGGCATTGCTCGTCTTTGACATTTTTAAATTCCGCATCGTTTTTAAATTTTGCTTTGCCTTTAAATTTAGCGCCGCATCGCTCGAAGCTTTTGTAGCGTTTAGGGTTTTTGTGCCGCTTGAAATCCCTTCGCTTTCAAGCGGTTTTATTTCGTTTAAATTGCCGGTATCGCGTGAAATTTCTGTCCCGTCTGCGATCCATACCGAGCGCGCGCGGCTATTTTTTTCTTGCGATGCCATATTTTTTCCTTTTCTCCCAAAGCGATTTTCGAGAAATCCCAAGTGCCGCCGCCAGATCGGAGTCGAAATACTCGTCTTGGTGCGCTACGATCGTGAGCTTTACGTATTCTTCGATGCTTAAAATTTCACTGCGTTCTTTGCTGCTGCCAAGCGCAATTTCGTCGCTAAAGCCCTTTTGCGCGCCGATGGATCCGGCGATTATACGCATGGATTTGGTTTTGCTTAGAAATTTTTCCTTCTGTGTGCCGCTTAGGCTGTCGAAATCTGGCACGTAAAAAATCTCCGCGCCGCGTTCTAGCAGCTCAGGGCTTTGCGCGGATAGAATTTTAAGGTGCGATTTTAGCGCAAGCGTGATCTTAAATACCGCCGCAGCTCGCGCTGCCGCATCGCCGCGCAAAAGAAGCGGAAATTTTATCTGCGCTAAACGCGCGGGCGGTATCTCGCACGAAAGGGAGACCTCTTTAAGCAGTGCTTCGTAGGCTTCGTTTTGCGATTTTAGCGAGCGAAACTGCGCGTAATGCTCGATCTTTTTGATGAGCTCCTCTATCATAAATGGCTTTTGGATATAATCCGTCGCGCCCGCTTTTACGGGGTTTAGCACCGTTTCGCTATCGACGTAAGCGACCATCAAAATTATGATCGAGCGCCTAAATTTCTCGATCAGCGGATAAAAGCTCGCGCCGCTCCAGCTCGTAGAGAGCAGTACTGCCTCAAACTCCTCTGCAAGGCCCGCTGCGGCCGCCAAACTCGCCACGTTAGTGCATTCATGCCCCAGCGCGCCCAGCTTGTTTGCGATACTTTGAGCAAGATAGCTTTCGCTTTCGATTATTAAAATTTTCATGCGCCCCGCACCTTTGCTGCGTACTTTTGCCAGTTGTAAAATTTCAAATTTACCGCAGCCTGCGCGGCGATACCCTCGCTTCTGCCCGTAAATCCCAGCCCTTCGGTCGTGGTCGCTTTGACATTGACGCGCGCGCAGTTTAAAATTTCGCTTAAAACCTCTTGCATCTGTGCTTTGTAAGCGCCGATCTTCGGGCGCTGCGCGATGATCGTAATATCGGCATTTACGAGCTCGTAGCCGTAGCCCCTGACGCGCCGCATTACCTTTCGTAACAGCTCCTTGCTATCCGCGCCTTTAAGCTTAGCGTCGCTGTCTGGGAAGAGCTCGCCGATGTCGCCCAGCATCGCCGCGCCGCAAATAGCGTCGATTAGGGCATGGATCACTACGTCGCCGTCGCTGTGCGCGATCAGCGCGAACTCGCATGGAATTTGCACGCCGCCGAGCACGATGCCCGCGCCTTTTTCAAGCGCATGCACGTCGTAACCCGTGCCGCAAAAAATATCGCGCGAGCAGGGTTTTAAATTTAGCGCCGCTAGATCGCTTGCGCGCGTGATCTTAAGCGCGCTCGCTTCGCCTTTTATAAATTCCAATCGTCCGCCCGCGCTACCGACTGCCGCGCTATCGTCGGTAAAAATTTCGCTTCCTTCAAGCGCCTTTTTAAGTAGCGCCGTGCGCGAAAGCTGCGGCGTTTGGATGAGGCGTAGCTCCTCTCGATCTACAATGCACTCGCCGAGGTAGGTCGTGTCATTTACGCCAAGATATGGGCTGATACAGTCCGCGCCGCCTAAATTTCGTATCAGCGAAGAGATTAGCCCTGGCGAAATTTGCGCGCGAGCTACGTCGCTTACAAGCACGAGCTCGCTATCTACGAGCTGCAGCGCGTTTTTTAGCGAGCTTTGGCGATTTGCGCCGCCGGGGACGAAGTGAAATTTTAAATTTGCAGAGCCGCATTCATCTGCGTTGCATCCGACTTGAGCTTTAAAATTTTCCGCGCCCCGCGGCTTGCTTGCGTCGTTTAGATCGTCTGTGCCGCGTTCGATCCCGCCCTGCTTTCTTTGAAATTTATACTCGCTCGTGCCGCACTCTGAGTTTTCGCCGCGCGCCGAGGCCAAACTGCACGCATAGAGGCGCTCGCAATAGCTCACGTCCTCTTCGTTTACGGCGATTACGATCTTTTTAAATGGGTGCGCCCGCGCAATGCTCTGCGCGACGTATTGCCAAAGCGGCAGCTCACCCACGCGCAGCCACTGCTTTTTGACGCTCAGCTCAAACCTGCTCGAATCACCCGCGGCGAGCAAAATCAGCGATATATCTTTCAAATTTTATCCTTGAAATTTTGTTACGAAATTATACGTATTAAAAATGAAAGCAAAATTAATCGCGGCTTGCGAGCTAGAATATCTTAAGCTTGGGTGCAAATTTACACGGTGCGGCGGCGAAATTTCAGCTTACGTTACGAAAATAAACGACAAAAGAAAAGTAAGGATTAATGAAATTTGTTATATTATACGCGCATTTTTAAGAAGCGAGGCGAAAATGACCGAAAGCTGCGTAACGCAGATCTATTTTGCAAAAAAGGGCGAAGTGACGCCGCAGATGAGAGAGGTCGCGCAAAGCGAGCGCATGGACGTGCGGGCCTTGTGCGATCTCATCGCGCAAGGAAGAGCGATCATCCCCGCAAACGTTAATCACAAAAGCCTAAAACCCATCGGCATCGGACGCGCTCTTCGGTGCAAGATCAACGCCAACATCGGCTCCTCGGGCACGACGAGCGATATTGAGGGCGAGCTGGAAAAGCTTGAGGCTTGCTTAAAATACGGCGCCGATACGGTGATGGATCTAAGCACGGGCGGCGATCTGGACGAGATCCGCGCCGCGATAATCGAGCGCTCGCCCGTACCCGTAGGCACGGTGCCGATCTATCAGATGATCCATGAGCTGGGCGATATTAAAAATTTAAAAACGAGCGCTATTCTTAGCACGATCGAGAAGCAGGCGCGGCAGGGAGTGGATTATTTCACGATCCACGCGGGCTTTAAGCTCGAGTTTATGCCGCTGCTGTCCCGTCGCAAGATGGGTATCGTAAGCAGAGGCGGCTCGCTGATAGCGTCGTGGATGATGAAATTTCATAAGCAAAACCCATTTTACGAAGCGTTTGATGAAATTTGCGATATCTGCGCCGCTTACGACGTATCGCTATCTCTGGGAGACGGCTTGCGCCCGGGCTGCTTATACGACGCGACTGATAGGGCGCAGCTTAGCGAGCTTGAAATTTTAGGTGAGCTAGCCCTGCGCGCGAATGAAAAAAACGTGCAGGTGATGATCGAGGGTCCGGGACACATCCCGTTTAACGAGATCGAGCTTAATATGCAGCTAGAGCGCAAGATCTGCCGCGACGCGCCGTTTTACGTGCTGGGGCCGCTTCCCACCGACATCGGCGCGGGCTACGATCATATCAGCTCGGCTATCGGCGGGACGATGGCTGCGTATTGCGGCGCTAGCATGCTCTGCTACGTAACGCCGAAGGAGCATCTGGGGCTTCCCAATGCAAAAGACGTCAGAGAGGGTATCATCGCGCATAAAATCGCCGCTCACGCCGCGGACGTCGCGCTAGGCAAAGCAGGCGCGATAGAGCGCGATCACGCGATGAGCGATGCGAGGTATAATTTTGATTGGAACAGGCAGTTTGAGCTTAGTTTCGATCCAGATCATGCGCGCGAGCTGCACGACGAGAGCCTGGGCGATGAAATTTACAAAGGCGCGGAGTTTTGCTCGATGTGCGGGCCGAAATTTTGCGCATATAAAATCAGTAGAAATTTAACCGAAAATAAGGAGAAGGAATGAGTAAAGACGAAGTCTTAAATTTGCTTAAAAGCGTGATCTATCCGGGCTTTTCTAAAAGCATCGTGGATTTTGGATTTGTAAAAGAGGTCGAGATCGGCGATAGAATTTTCGTAGGGATCGAAATCCCAAGCGCCAAGCCTGAGATCGCCGCGGAGCTCAGATCAGCGGCGCAAAAGGCGCTAGGGGCGGACGCCGAAATTCTAATCAAACAGCCCAAGATCGCCGAGGAAAAGAGCAACTCTCGCAGCGGCAAAAATATCGCGCCGCAGATCAAGCATTTCGTGATGATCAGCAGCGGCAAGGGCGGCGTAGGCAAGAGCACGACGACGCTAAATTTAGCCATCAGCACGGCAAAGCTCGGCAAGAGAGTGGGGATTTTGGATGCCGATATTTACGGACCGAATTTGCCGCGAATGCTAGGCGAGGATAAGACGCAAGCAAGCGTCGTTGGGCAGAAGCTAAAGCCGATCTTAAGCCACGGCGTGGAGATGATGAGCATGGGCGTGCTGATGGAGGAGGGCGCGAGCCTCATCTGGCGCGGCTCGATGATAATGAAGGCGATCGAGCAGCTGCTAAAAGACGTGGCGTGGAGCGATCTGGACGTGCTGTTTTTGGATATGCCTCCGGGTACGGGCGATGCGCAGCTTACGCTCGCTCAGAGCGTGCCGGTGACGGCGGGCGTGTGCGTCACGACGCCGCAGACGGTCGCGCTGGACGATAGCGCGCGCGGGCTTGATATGTTCGAAAAGCTCCACATCCCGATCGCAGGCCTTATCGAGAATATGAGCGGCTTCATCTGCCCAGATAACGGCAAGGAGTACGATATCTTCGGTCGCGGCGGCGCGCAAAAGCTGGCACAGCGATACAACACCGAAGTAATCGGCGAGATTCCGATCGAGATCGCTATCCGCGAGGGCGGCGACAGCGGCAAGCCGGTAAGCTTTTATGCGCCAAATTCTTTAAGCGCGAAGCGCTACGAAGATGCCGCGCGCAAGCTGTGGGAAAAGATCGAGAAGATCGATCGCGAGGAGCTGGCGGACAACTCCGCGATCCAGCCGGTGATGGACGGTAAGAGCGCCTGCTCGAATTAGGACTTTGGCGGGTGCGGCGTCAAATTTCGCGTGGAATTTCGCAATAGAATTCCGCGCGAAAATTACGCTATAGAATTTTGCCCGTAAATTTCGCGGGCAAAATTTCACGCGGGTTTCGCGGCTTGGGATTTTGCGCCGAATTTTATAGCTCAAAATTCTGCGTTAAAATTTCGCCTCGAAATTTTGAAGTGATTTTACGGCGTCAGTAAAATTTTTGTATATAGAATTTCGTGCGGAGTTTCGTAGCGCGAGTTTTTATACTAAATTTTAGAGCTTGAAATTCCGCTTTGGTTTTGAGCAAATTTATAGCGCTCGCAAAATTTGGGCAGACGAAATTTCGTAGTTTGAAATTCCGAGCTAGAATTTTACCCAAGCTTCGTTGTGTGAGGGTTCAGATAAAATTCTAAGCGCAGAATTTTACGGCGAAAATTAAATTCTAAACGCACAATTCAGCGAGGTAAAATTTGCCGTAGAATTCTGCCTTGGAGTTTTAAATGTAAAATTTTAAGCATAAAGCTTTGCCGCAGAATTTTAAAATGTGAAATTTTATCGCTAAAGCTCTGTTTTAAAATTTTAAGATGGGGCTTTAAAATATGAATTTTAGGCTTGAAATTTTATCGCGCCTAGCTTTTTAGCGGTAGCCGTAGCATTGCACTGGTTTAAATTTTATTTCGCCGGGCTTTATGGCGGTGGAGCTTATCTGCGAAAGCCTCTGTAAAGCTTATTTGGAGTGGAATTTTATCCGTAGCGGTCGCGGCAAGGAAATTTCTCGCGCAGCTGAAATTTAATTCGTATAGGCAGGGAGCTAAAGCGGCAAAATCCCTAAGCCTAGGGATTTTAGGTTTAGGGATTTTACTTTTATACGAAATAAGAAAGGTCGGTAATGAGGTTTTTGATTATTTTGGTGCTTGCATTTGCGGCGTTCGCGCAAGAGAGTAATATGCAAAAATGGGCGAAAGAGATTACCGCTGACGCGCAGATCCCGCAGGATAAGTTTTTGGCGTTTTATCTGAATAAAGATGAACCTAAGAAGGTGGTTTTCTCTGAAAATGTCGATCGCATCAGCGTCAATTACGAGGGAAATTCTTTCCATGAAATTCCATCTCCAAATCTTATGGCGTATTGGGTCGGCGAGTTTAATTTCGACGCAGATGTCGAAAAGATGGTGCTAGGAGATTACGGCTGGTCCACGCTGGTAATCGCTGTGGACGGCACGGACGTGCTAGGTGGAACATCTAGCAATCAAAAGCGCCCGCTTACGTATAAATTTAGCAAGGGCAAGCACAAGATCGAAGCGTGGTTTTTAAATGACGCGCATTCCAGTGAGCTTTTCGTGGATTTTAAAGACGTAGAGCCCTTTTATCGTCAAAAAGACGCCGTAGCCAAGATCCCTGCGGATAAGGACTACGATCTGTGGCTGGGCGCGATCTACGAAAGCGCGCAGATGAATAATCGCGTCAAGCTAAATTTAGCCAAATCTGCAAAGCCTATCGTGCTGCTGCTTAGCTCATATCGCGCCGTGGAGTGGGAGATCTCAAATCCGCAAAAGAATGAAATTCTAGCCGTGTTAATTTACAACCCCATAAGTAGTGTCCGTGGCGTAAGCGGTGCGCTTTACGTCGAGGATTATAGATACACAGAGGCTGCGGATGGGCTTAAATGCGAGTGCATCTCGGGCAATGTCTTTCACTGCGACGGCAGCGAGATTTATGATATGAACGGGCGCGTAAACGGGATATTTGGCAGAGGCCTGGGGGCGTTTGCCGGCAAGCACGCCGTAAATTCCTTAGATCTGCCGGGGCTTGTTATTACTCCAAAAATTTTAGACGAAAGCAAAGCTCGCCTGCTCTCTGTAGAAGCGGACCGCAAGAAATGCGAGAGCACGCCGATGGATGATGTGTTTAGGTAAGATGGACAGTATTTATAATAATTTCTTCAATAAATTTTACTGTTCATAAATTTTGATAATTTCTGTGAAATCTATGTTCCGATAAAGAGGATTAAAGTACTCTGTAGGTTTACATTATGAGATTAAGATAACGTAAAAGGTATATCAAGTGAAATATAATAGGGACATAAATATAGAAAGGAATTATTCATAATATGAAACATACAAGCATTGTAACTCCTAACGATTTGGCACGATATGCAGATACGCGTGAGAGCGAAGGAGTAATTCCCGAGCTTATTTGTCGACTTATCAGACAATCGGCAGCTAATATAAGCGAGTGCCGCATACCTTACGGCGATGCTATAAATCAATCCGGTATGGACGGTCTTGTATATTGCGAGACCGGATTTTTAGAATTTGTTCCTGCGGGGAAATCCTATTGGGAAATAGGCACCGGAAAAGATCCTCAAGAAAAGGCAAGTAGCGACTTTCAAAAAAGAACCGATGAATTGAGCGATGAAGAACGGGCAGACTCTACTTTCGTCTTCGCTACTCCGCGTTCGGCCGAAGCAAATGGTTGGAATGAGCCAAAACAGAGGGCTTGGATCAAAAGGCAGCAAAATACAGGATGGAAACGAATTATAATAATAGATGGGGTAAAGCTAGCGGATTGGCTTAGAGAATTTCCCGCTATTGGTAGGTGGATAGCTGCTAAAATAGGAATTTTGCCAAATTTAAGCGGCGTTATAACG
>ERZ772924.201-NODE-201-length-29382-cov-8.456780_pt1 | contig 29382 bp, 28 predicted proteins | sample MGYA00512116_ERZ772924 | MGnify/ENA primary metagenome ERZ772924 (study PRJEB29015, sample SAMEA2737920) | human oral metagenome | biome: human oral; feature: human-associated habitat; material: dental | place: China | collected 2134 ...
GTTTTTGGCTTTTTCGACGCGGACGATGAATTTGTCGCGTTCGCTGGTGGAGTAGATGCCGCCGAGGCCGATTTTTTCGAGGATGCTGCGCAGGCCGCCGCCGCCGAGTTTGGCGCGGTTTTCCGCCCAGTCGGTTTCCATTTGGCCGATGGCGGGTTCTTCGCTGGCGATGGTGAAGCCGTTTTCCTGCCAGAAGGCTTTGAGCAGGGGCCAGAGTTCGGCGGGCTGGCGGCCGGAGACGGAGAGCCAGCGTTGGCTGCCGTCGCGTTCCATTTTGACGCCTTTGACGCCGGTGAGGACTTTTTGGCCGGCGGTTTGTCCGGCGGCGGTGCGGCGGGCGACGTCGCTGGCGCGGACTGCGCCGCTGCCTGCGGGGAGTTGGTAGAGGTTTCCCTGGTTGGGGTTGGTGAGGTCGGGGGGGACTTCGAGGTTGACGATTTTGCGGTTTTCCGACTGGTAGTCGAGCTTGGGTTGTTCTTTTTTGCTGCCGGAGCAGGCGGCCAGGCTGAGGGCTGCGGCGGCGATGAGGGTGGGTTTGATGGGGTTCATGCGGACTCCGTGTGGATTAAATCAGGCCGGTTTGGGTAAGTGCGGCGCGCACTTTGGCTTGTCCGGCCGGGGTAAGGGGGAGGATGGGCAGGCGGACGTGTTCGGAACACATGCCCAGTTGGGCGGCGGCCCATTTTGGGGCGGCGGGGCTGGGTTCGCAGAACATGACGTCGTAAAGGGGGGTGAGGCGGCGGTTGAGTTCGCGGGCGAGGGGGATGTCGCCTGCGAGGGCGGCGCGGCACATGTCGGCGAAGAGTTTGGGGGCGGCGTTGGCGGCGACGGAGATGACGCCGTGTCCGCCGCATAACAGGAAGGGTAGGGCGGTGGGGTCGTCGCCGGAGTAGACGGCGAAGCCTTCGGGGGCGCGGTTGATGAGGTCGGTTTCGCGGGCGAGCGCGCCGCTGGCTTCTTTGACGCCGGTGATGTTGGGGATTTGGGCGAGGCGCAGGATGGTGTCGTTGTCCATGTTGACGACGGTGCGGCCGGGCACGTTGTAGACGATCATGGGGATGTCGACGGCTTCGGCGATGGTTTTGAAGTGGCGGTAGATGCCTTCCTGGGAGGGCTTGTTGTAGTAGGGGACGACGGAGAGGGTGGCATCTGCGCCTGCCTGTTGTGCGGCGCGGGAGAGTTCGACGGCTTCGGCGGTGTTGTTCGCGCCGGTGCCGGCGATGAGGGGGATGCGTTTGGCGGTATGTCTGACGGCCGCTTCGATGACGGCGGTGTGTTCGGCAACGGAGAGGGTGGCGGATTCGCCGGTGGTGCCGACGGCGACGATAGCGTCGGTGCCGCTCGTGCAATGCCATTCAATCAGCGCGGCGAGCGCGTTCCAGTCCACGCTGCCGTCGTCGTGCATCGGCGTCACCAAGGCGACGATAGAACCTCTAAACATACGATTTCCGGGTAAAAATGAAGCGGCAATGTTATGCGCTTCAGGATGCTAAAATCAAGCGCCCGCCCGATGACTACGGAGTTGATAAACATGAATTTGCCGCAAGATTTCAGCCTGATGAGCACCGCTGCCACGCCCTTTTCCGCCGACCGTTTGCGCGGGCAATGGACGGTGCTTTATTTTTACCCGAAAGACGCTACCCCCGGCTGCACCACGGAAGGGCAGGATTTCGCCGCGCTGCACGCCAATTTCACCGCGCTCGGTGCGCAGATTGTCGGCGTCTCGCGCGACAGCCTCGCTTCGCACGAGAAATTCCGCGTCAAACAGCAGTTTCCCTTCGAGCTGGTCAGCGACCCGGAGGAAATCCTCTGCCGCGCCTTTGATGTCATCAAGGAAAAACACAACTACGGCAAGACGTATCTGGGCATCGAGCGCAGTACCTTTCTCCTCAATCCGCAGGGCGAAGTGGTGCGGCAGTGGCGCAAGGTGAAGGTCGCCGGACATGCGGCGGCGGTGTTGCAGACGCTGCGCGAGATACGCGGATAACGGCGGCGGCCGGCAGCAGCATGCAAAAAAGCTCCTGCAGGACAGGAGCTTTTTTGTGGACGCGCGGCGGTTATTGACGTTTGCCGCCAAAGACGGCATCAACTTTTTTCGTGGTATCGACGTAGCGTCCCACGATTTCTTCGGCGTTTTCGCCGGCGAATTTGCCGGTGATGCCGTCGCCGTTCTTGCGGTTGCTGGAGAAGGTCGCTTCGTGCTCCCGCGCATCGTAGTTGATGCGGGCGGTATCGCTGCCCTGATAGCCGGGACTTGCCAGGCTGACGCTGACCCGTTTGCGCGCGAAATCGGCATCGGCCGTGACCGTCCCCTGTTCAACCCGATCCAGCCCGCCGCTGGCGGTGAGGAAACCGACGACGCTGTCGCCCACATAGGTCGCCCGGCCTTCTGTTGGCAGTTTGGTCACTGGCTGGCCGCGCCAGAAGGTGGCATAGGTGATACCGGTGTTGAGCAGGCCGAACTGGCTGAAACGGTAGCTGTTGTCGCCCATCTGGAAGGTTTTGTAGGAGAGGTAGTCGCGGCGGTTTTCGCTGCCTTTGCCGTCCAGCGAGCCGTAAACGAGCAGACCGCCGCGGCGGGTGCTGGCGTAGATTTCCGGCAGGCGCAATTTGACCACGCCGCTGCCCTTGGCGCTGATGACGGTGTTGCTGTTGTCGGCGGTTTTGCTGTTTTCGTTTTCAAAAATGGCTTGCAGACCGTCGTCGTAGTGCAGGTTGTATTCGCCGGTATAACGGGCAATTTTGCGCTCGACAGCGAATTCACTTCCGGGGGGATTCGCGCCGGGCGGCGGATTGAGCTCCGGTTTGGGGCCTGGCGGGTCTGCCGGCGCGTTCGGATCATAAACGCCGCCGCAGGCGGTGAGCAGGGCGACGGTCAGCAGGGAGAGGAGGGTTTGGCTTTTCATGTTTCATTCCTTGAGTGACGGGACGGGGGCGGCGATGCCGCTGCCTGCCTAGTTTACCCGGTTTGGCTTTTATGGGCATTCGGTAATTTTTGCCCGCCGCCCGCTTCAGGCGTTTTTAATCCATTCCTCAAGCTGGCGGATGGCGCTGGCAATTGGTGCCTGCTCCGCCCAGGCGTGTTCCTCCGGCGCGTTGTCTGTGTCAAAGGCGGCATGGTCGGCGTTGTCGAGATAGAGCCCGGCGATGGCGGTGACGAGGTCGGCATCGGCGCGCTGTTGCAGCTCGCGCCAGTAGTCGAGCGCGCAGGTGAAGCTCAAGTTGTTTTGCGCGGTGTCGGCGGGGTAATCGTCGCCGAGGGCGCGGGCGACCTGGTCGAGCATATCCAGCTCGGCGCCGATGCGGCGGTCGTTCCAGTCGCGCTCCTGGATGATGCGGCGCAGGTTGCGGTAATGCGGTTGCTCAATGGTGAGTTCCTGCGCGATTTCTTCGTCTTTCATTTGCGCTTCCAGCGCGATGATGATTTTGCGCGCGAGGCGTTCGAGCGCCATGTCGCTGTGGTTTTGCATCTGCGCTTGCAGGCGGGCGAGGGTTTCCTGGTAGGTACTCATGACGGTTTCCTATTGTTTTTCGGCGCCGAAAACGGCGGTGTTTTCCGGGTAATTGCGGATGGCTTTGGCGGCGGGCAGGCTGAACTGGCCGATGATGTGCTCGGCGCGGGGGCCGGCGACGGTCGCGTCGAGAATGCCACCGCTGTAGGCGACGGGATTTTCGTAACTGCGGTCGTGGTAGTGCAGGTTGCCGCTGATGCGGTTGCCGGCGAGATTGGCGCTGATGTCCAGCGGCTGACCGTTCACCGCAGAGAGATTGCTGACGCGGCCACCGACGGCCTTGTTGCCGAAATTGACATCGAGGGCGATGGCGCCGTCTTCGGCGTTGCGGTAAATGACGTTGCCCGCGTAGTGCGCGCTGCCGCTGGTTGGCACGGCGGCGTAGGGCGTCGGCTGGACGACGTGGAAATGGCGGTAGCGGTCGCCGGGAGCGTGATAGCTGCCAAAGCTGGCGTAGGAGAGGTTGCGGTAGAGGATTTGCCCGCCGCCGCGGGTGCTGTCGCGGTGGATGCCGTTGCTGCCGTCGAGATAGTAGGGATTGTTGCGGTCGGCGGCGGGAATAGCGGCGCAGTCGCGGCAGGCACTCCCGTCCGGGAAGTAGCGCTCGGTGCCGTCGCCGTCGGTGCGCGCGGTGGTCGCGGCCATGCCGTTCAGGCGGCGCCAGTTGGCGGCGGGCGGGGTGGTGCGGTTGTTCTGGTTGCTTTGGTTGGGGTTGAAGTAGCCGGGGCGGTTCGGGCTGTTGTTGCCGTAATGCTGCATATTGATGCCGATGCCGGGGCCGCTGATGGCGACGTTGTAGTCGTTGCCGCCGCAGGCGGTAAGCGCGAGGGCGGTCATGAGGGCAATGAGAAGGTTGTGCATGGGAGTGCTCCGCTGGGCAATGACGGTATTTTCGCACTTTGCGCGTGCGTTTTTGTGGATTTCCGTGCATTTCCCCTGCTGACTGCGTCCGGCAGCCACAATCGTTTATCATGACCGCCCCTGTTCAGCCTTCCCGCGCCCATGCTCCGCCTTTGCGGCAAAATCCTCGCCGCCCTCCTCGCCCTGCCGCTCGCCTGGCTCGCCGCCGCGCTGATTTGCGGCCATATCGTCTACGCCCCCGCACGGCACGACGGCGTTCGTGACATCACCATTTACCTGCTCGACAACGGCGTCCACACCGACCTCGCCCTGCCGCTGGCCAACGACACCTTCGACTGGACCACGGTCATCAGTCCCGGCGATGCGCGCGCCCTGACCTTTGCCCCCGCCTACGTCGCCTTCGGTTGGGGCGATCGCGCCTTCTATCTCGAAACGCCGCAATGGCGCGACCTGAAACTTGCAACCGCCGTCAATGCCATCAGCGGTCGCGGCGCCACCATCATTCACGCCACTTACCTGCCACCGCTGCGTGCGACCGCCAACAGCATCGCCATCGCCGTCAGCCGTGACGAATACCGCGTGCTCGTTGCCGGTATCCGCGCCAGCCTGCGCACGGGCGACGACGGTCGCGCCCTCGTCCTCGCCGGGCGCGGTTACGGCGACCACGACGCCTTCTACGAAGCGCACGGCAGCTACAGCCTGTTCAACACCTGCAACAGCTGGAGCAACGCCCGCCTCAGGGACGGCGGCCTGAAACACGTGCTGTGGACGCCCTTCGCCCACGATCTGATGGCGGTGTACCGATGAAAAAACGTCTCGCCCGCCGCCTTGGCGCCCTCGCCTGGCTCGCTCTCGCCGCACTCATCACCGGCCAACTCGGCGCGCTGCACTGGCTCGCCGAACTGTTCAGCCATTTCGTGCCGTATTATGCCGCCGTCTTCATCCTCGCTGCGCTCTGCCTGCGCCACCGCTGGCGCTACCTCTGGGCGACCCTCGCACTGGCGCTCACCTGCTGGATGCTGTGGCCGTTCCGCCTTGACCCGGCGGATGCCGCTGCCACGCGCGTCATCTGGTACAACGTCCACCTCGACAACGCCGATGCCGCTGGCGAAAGCGCCCGCCTCATCGCACAAAACGCCGACATCGTCGCCCTCGCCGAAATACCACTGCGCGAGCCCGGCTGGCAGGCGCTGCGCCAACACTACCCGCACGGCTGCGCCCACGAAGACGACAGCCCCTTCGCCCTCGCCGTATTCGCGCGCGCGCCGCTCGCCGCCTGCGACATCCTCTTCCCCGGAGAATACCCCGCCATCCGCGCCGTGCTGGGCGATGGCCGCGTTCTCTACGCCGCACACCCGCCGCCGCCGATTAACGCTGACCTCGCCCGCGCCCGCATCGACTATCTGCACGAACTCGCCGCCCGCCTCGCCACGGAAGACCGCGTGCTGCTCGTCGGCGACCTCAATAGCAGTCCGTATTCACCGCATTACCGTGCGTTTCTGCGCGACGCCGACCTGCGCGCCACCACCCGCCACTTTCTGCCGACCTGGCTGCCGCTGGGTCTCAACCTTGATCACGCCCTGATACGCCACGGCGGGGCGCATACCACCGCGCTACCGTGGCATACTTCCGACCATCGCCCGCTGCAAACCGACTGGCGCGGGTCGTAGCCGTCCGTGCGTCGCGGATACACGGAAAAGGCAGAAATGTGCGCAGCATTGCCGCTGCCGGATATTCTCGACCGCAAACCATAAAAAACCGCGCCAAGGCGCGGTTTCTTTTCCAGCAAAAGTTCAATTATCATCGTCGTCGTCATCATCATCCCGGTCATCGTCATAATACCCTTCGCCATGACCATGCTTGCCATAATAACCATAATAACCGTGCGGATCATAATGGCTGCCATCCGGGTAATCGGGATAAACCTCAATCTGGTCGCGGTCACGTTTGCGCGTTTTCTGACTGCTCCGGTCAATCAGCTCACCGGTTTGCGCATCCACATAAACTTCATAAGTGCGGCCATCCTTGCGGATTTCCACCTCATAATAGCTGCGGCCATGTTTGCGCTTTTCAAAATCGACATCGACCACCTGCCCCTGAATCATCGAGTTGGCAATCATCGCCGCCTCGTCTTCGCTAATGGTGCGGCGCTGCTTCTTGGCGAGTGCCGCCGGGCTGGTTATTAACATCGCCGCAATCAGTACGGCAGCCAGCAAACCCTGTTTTTTCATCATCTTGCTCCGGTTATTGGGACGGGATTATTGTAGCGCCGGACAGATGAGCGAATGGCGACGGCAAAATGAAGGGTTGCTCATTTTGCCGCTGCCGTATTGCCGCTACATTACCGTCTTTTCCACGATCAGGAGCCATCATGTTTCATAAAAGTGCCCTTGTTGCCGCCTTGCTGCTCGCCCTCTGCCCGCTGGCACAGGCGGAAAACGCGCCCGCCGCCGCTGCCCCGGCAGCGCAAGCTGCCAATACTGCGCCGCAAGATAGCGAGGATCAAATATCGACTTATTTCCGCAATCCCGCTCCAGAGCGCGCCCTAAAGTTATTGCTGCGCATGGCAGATAAACCCATTTTTCAGAACAAGGCCAGCGCCAGATTCAATATGATGGCGTGGGGTGCGCAAGTCTTGCGTGATAATCCGCAGGAAACGATGAAATGGTGCGACGCACTGCAAGCCAAAATAGATGCCGCTGATTTACTGATTCTATACAGATTTGCGGCAACGCCGGATAGCGAAAAATGTATCGAAAAAATCAATCCGCCTCAGGATTTGCGCAAACAAACAGAAAAATTGTCGCTGGAAGAATTTACCAGTCTGACTTTCCCCGATGCCGTCTCGCTCGATGTCTTGTGGGTCTCTTTTTATGCGACGGGCAAAGCGGAATATGTAAAGAAAATCGTGGATTTTGTCATTGCCAGCAAGGACAGCAAAGACCCTTTAACGACCGGTGCGGCCAAATGGTCGCTGGGCAGTAACATGAGGCAATATCCCGAAATAAAAACCATCGTGGAAGATTATCTAAAAACCCTGCCTGCCGAAAAACAAGCGGTATTTACCCAACAAATGGCAGGCTTCCAAAAATAAACATTTGCGATTCTTCATCATCCCGCCACGTTGCAATCCGTAAAGTGGCGCCTCTTTTCACACTCAGGAGTCATCATGCCCCGTAAAACCACTATCGCCGCCGCGCTTGCGCTCGCTGCCAGCCACGCCGCCTTTGCCGACATCACCGAGACCGTGAGCGAAGGCAAAGACCGCGAAGCCGTCGCCGTCACCATTTACAACGAAAACCTCGCGCTGGTGCGCGAAGCGCGCAAACTGCCGCTCAATGCCGGGGCGAACCGCATCGCCCTGCGCGACGTCTCCGCCCGCATCATGCCGGAAACGGCGAGCCTTGCCGCCCGCAGCGGCGCGGCGCTGCAACTCTTGGAGCAGAATTTTGATTACGACCTGTTGAGCGCGCAGTCGCTCCTGAACAAATACGTCGGCAAGCGCGTCACCGTCATCCACACCAACCCGGCGAGCGGCGCGGAAACGCGCGAAGAAGCGACCGTACTCGCCAACAACGACGGCGTGGTGCTGCAATACGCCGACCGCATCGAAACCGGACTGCCTGCCAGCGCCCGCCTCGCCTATGGCGACGTTCCCGCCAACCTGCGCGATCACCCGACGCTCACCGTCGATTTGCAAAGCGGACAGGCGGGCGAGCAGACCGTCGATCTCGCCTACCTCAGCGGCGGCTTCTCGTGGCAGGCCGATTACGTCGCCAGCCTTGCCAACGACGAAAAAAGCCTCAACCTCGCCGGCTGGGTGACGCTGGACAACCAGAGCGGCACCACCTACGACAACGCCACCCTGCAACTGGTCGCGGGCGATGTCAGCCGGGTACGCAAAGAATTTGACAGTTTTGCGCAGATGCGCGCCGCCCCGGTCGCGGCGATGGAAGAGGCCGCGCCGATGGCGGAAGAATCGCTGTTTGAATACCACCTCTACACTTTGAACCGCCCGACCACGCTGAAAAACAACCAGAAAAAACAGGTGGCGCTGCTCTCCGCCGCCAATGTCCCGGTGCGCAAGGAATACCGCCTGCAGGGCGAAAATTACACCTATTACAACAGTCTGCGCGGCGAATCGCCGGAGCTGGGCGACAAGCGCAAAGTCGATGTCTTCGTCGAATTCAAAAACGAAGAAAAAGGCCAACTGGGCATCCCGCTGCCGAAAGGCATCGTCCGCGTTTACAAAAACGACAGCGACAACCGCGCCCAGTTCATTGGCGAAGACCGCATTGACCACACCGCGAAAAACGACACGGTGCGCCTTAAACTGGGCAGCGCCTTTGACGTGACCGGCGTGTGGAAAAGCGTGTCCGTGAAAAATCTGGACAGCGGCAAACTGGGCAAACTGATTGATGGCGAACAGTTCGAGGCGACTTACAGCATCGAACTCAGCAATGCCAAAAAAGAAGACGTCACGGTGAAAGTGGTTGAGCCGTTGCCGGGCGACTGGAATATCACCGCAGAAACCTTCAAGCACGAAAAAGTCGGCGCGGATTTGGCGCAATGGCAAGTGCCGGTTCCGGCGGATGGCAAAGTGGAATTGAAATACACGGTGCGAATTAAATTCTGAATCCCGCACGCATAAAAAACCGCCGGAATGACCGGCGGTTTTTTTCGGCAGACAGCAAGCGCCGATGCCATCCGCGAATTCCCTGTAATGCGGGAACTGCCCTGCCCCGCAACACTTCCCTCCGCAAAATTCTGCTGCTCGCCATCGCCGTTGTCACCGGCAATGTCTTGTGGCAACTGCGCAATCTCGCCGGACTTGAGCGGTGGGCGGACGCACGCGAGCGGCAAATCCTGCCCGACAAACACGTCATTGCCGAAAGCCCCCGCCACACACCGAACTGCTGCCGCCGCTGATGCTGGACGCGGGCGACCACCTGCTTGAAGTGAAATACAACAGCCACTGGCAGAGTGCGGCATTCCCGTTGGCGTTCATCCCGAACGACACAATCGTCTGCCACAGCGAAGACCTGTCCGCCGCCCTTGCTGCTCTCCCCTGCCGCACGTGCGGCTGCGGTTTATAATGCCCGTATCCTTTTTTTGGAATCCGTCCATGCAAATCGTCCTTGCTTCTGCCTCTCCCCGCCGTGCGCTGCTGCTGCAAATGCTCGGCTTTGATTTCACCACCGCCGAACCGGATGTCGATGAGACGCCGCTCGCGGGGGAATCCGCGCCGGAGATGGTCATCCGACTCGCCTGCGCCAAGGCGGCAGCGGTGCAGCCGGATTTTCCCGACGCGCTCCTGATTGCCGCCGACACTACCGTCGCCTGCGACGGCGCGATTCTCGGCAAGCCACAGGACAATGCCGAGGCGCTTGCGATGTTGCGCGCGCTGTCCGGGCGGCAGCATCAGGTGTTCACCGGGCTGGCGCTGCGCTGGCGGCAGGCGCTGTTCACTTATGTGGAAAGCAGTAGCGTCACCATGCCGGAGCATCCCGACGCGCTCCTGCGCGCCTATCTCGCCAGCGGCGAGGCGATGGGCAAGGCGGGCGCTTACGGCATTCAGGGGCGCGGTGGCGTGCTGGTGTCGTCCATTACCGGCGATTTTTATAATGTGATGGGACTGCCGTTGCAGGCGCTGTGGCAGGGGTTTTGCGAGTTGGGTTGCAGCGGCGAATTTTTGCGCGCGCTGGGGAGTTGAACATGGATGACGCGGGTCCGGTGACGGAGATTCTGGTCAATCACACGCCTTACGAGACGCGGGTCGCCCTGCTCGAAGACGGCGTGTTGCAGGATATTTTCGTCGAGCGCGAGCGCAAGCGCGGCATCGTCGGCAATATTTACAAGGGCAAGGTGCAGCGGGTGCTGCCCGGCATGGATGCGGCGTTTATTGACATCGGTCTGGAGCGCGCCGGCTTTCTCCATGTGAAAAACGTGGTGCGCCGGGGCGACAAGCCGCCGGAGCGCATCAGCGATGTGCTGCGCGAAGGGCAGACGCTGTTGGTACAGGTGCTGAAAGACCCGATTGGCAGCAAGGGCGCGCGGCTGACGATGGAAATTTCCATCCCCTCACGCTTTCTCGTCTTCCTGCCGACGGCGGCGGAAATCGGCGTTTCCATCAAAATCGCCTCGGAGGAGCAGCGGCAGACGCTGCGCGAGACCGTCGCCGGATTCCATCAGGGACGGCAGGGCGGCTTCATCGTCCGTACCGCGATTGAATCGGCGGACGTGTGGGCAATGCGCGCCGATATGCAATATTTGCAGCGCGTCTGGGAAGCCATCGTCCAGGAACAGCGCGGCGCCCGCCCCGGCACGCTGATTTACGGCGAACTGCCGCTGTACCAGAAAGTATTGCGCGATTTCGTCACCTCCGGCGTGCGCCGCATCGTCGTCGATCACCCCGGTGCCTTCCGCGAAATGCAGGCATTTGCAGGCAATTTCCTCGTCGGCATGGAAACGGCGCGGCTGGAGCTGTACCACGGCGACCGCAGCCTGTTTGAGCGCTACGGCATCGAAGAAGAAATCAGCCTGGCGTTGAAGCGGCACGTCGCCCTCAAATCCGGTGGCTACCTCATCATCGACCAGACCGAGGCGATGACGACGATAGACGTCAACACCGGCGCGTTTGTCGGCAAACTCTCGCAAGACGACACCATCTACAAGACCAACCTTGAAGCGGCGCGCGCCATCGCCCGCCAACTGCGGCTGCGCAATTTGGGCGGCATCATCATGCTGGACTTCATCGACATGAACAGCCCGGAGCACCAAAAAGGCGTGATGGACGCGCTGCTGGCGGCGCTCGCCGGCGACCGCAGCAAATACACCATCAGCCCCATCTCGCCGCTCGGCATCATCGAGATGACGCGCAAACGCACGCGCGAAAGCCTGCGCCAGCTGATGTGCGAACCCTGTCCGTGCTGCCAAGGGCGGGGGTACGTCAAAACCGTAGAAACCATCACCTACGAACTCTTCCGCGACCTGATGCGCGAGGCGCGCGACTTCTCGCCGAAGACGATGACTATCGTCGCCGGGCTGGAGCTGATTGACTTCATCCGCGAAGAAGAATCGCTGACCTTCTCCGACCTGCAGGCGCTGCTGAAAATCCCGATACGGCTACAGGTGGACTCCGCCTACCGCCACGGCCAGTACGACATCGCGCTGGGGTAGGCCACCATTCACACCGCCTGCGCCGCGGGAGCGGAATTGCCATCAGCGCAGTTTCTCCGCCGCTTCTTGCAGGATTTTTGGCGAGACTTTGAGCGGGCTGCCCAGCTCTTGTGCGTAGGTCTGGATGCGCCAGGCTTCCACCAGCCGCCAGTAGTCCAGCAGCGCGGTGCGGGTGCTGGCAGGGGTGCCGCGTGGCGGGGTGGCGCTGGCGCGGGTCATGCCGTGTTTGGCCAGCGTTTGTTGCAGGGTCGCTTCCCACGGCGCGAGTTCTTGTTGGCGTTGTAGGTCTTTCAGCGGGTCGAAGCGTGCTTTTTCGATGCGTTTTAGGGTCGCTGCCAGCGCGCGGTCGATGAGGTCGAGGTCGCGGCTGTCGCTGTCGCGGATGAATTCGGGGTAGATGAGGCGCTCCAGGTGCGCGGCAATGTCCGCTTTGATGGCAGGCTGTTTGAGGTTTTGTAGTTGTTGTTTGGCGTCGCTGTAGCCCGCGAGGATGCGCGTCAGTTTGGCGGCAAGCTCGCTCGCAGCGGGGATGAGTTCTTGTTCGCCGCGCGTGAGGGCTTTGTCCCAGGCGGCGCGTGTGCGCGGGATGCTGTCTTGTAGGCAGACGTGCTCAAGCAGGCGGGCGATGATGTCGTCGGCGAGGGTGCTGTCGCTGCCGATTTTGCGGTAGTGCAGCGCCATTTGCGTGTAGCCGGGCAGGTTTTTGCGCAGGTATTTGATTTTGCTTTGTAGTTTGTCGGCAAGTAGTGCGTGCACGGCGGCGTGGTGCGCGCTCGCTGCCCGTTCGGGGTCGTCATGCAGGCGCAGGCGGATTTTGCTGTCTTCAATGGTCAGCGCCGGGTAGCCGGTGATGCCGTTCGGCAGGGTTTCTTGCGCGGGCAGTTCGTCCCATTGCCAGTCGGTGATGGGTGCGTCGTCGGCATGGCGGCTTTGGCTGCGGCGGCGGAATTGGGCGGCGGCGCTGTCGCTATACTCGGCCTGCAAGGCGGCGAGGTCGCGGCTTTCCGCTATCGGCTGGTTTTTCGCATCCAGCAGGCGGTAGTTCATACGGTGGTGGTCGTCGATTTTGTTTTCGTCGAAGGCGTCTTCGGGGATGTCGGTGCCTTTGATGGCGCGGATGGCTTCGCGGATGGCAGCGTGCAGCGGGATGTCGTTGCCGGCGATGCGTTCGTTCACGGCTTGCGCGAAAGCGGGGATGGGGACGAGTTGGCGCCGCCACACTTTCGGCAGGGCGCGCAGTAGTGCTTCGATTTTCGCCGGCAGCATGGCGGGGACGAGGCGCTCGAAGGCGCGCACGTCCAGTGCGTTCAGCGCGGGCAGCGGGATGTTGACGGTGATGCCGTCTGCCGCACCGCCGGGGTCGAAGTGGTATTCGAGGCGCAGTTTTTGGCCGTTGATGGTGAGGCTCGCCGGGTAGTCGGCCTCGCTGATGGTTTCGTCGGTAAGAAGCAGGTCGGCCTCACGCATGGCGAGTGCCGCTTCGCCGTGTTTTTTCGCCCATTGTTCGAGGGTTACGACGCTATGCACGCTTTCCGGCAGGCGTGTCATGTAGAACGCCGCTTGTTGGCTCTCGTCGGCAAGGATGCCGCGGCTGCGTGTTTTGTGTTCGCGCTCGGCGAGGGTCTCTATCAGGGCGCGGTTCTGCGCAATGACTTTGAGGCGGGTGTTGAGTTCGCCGGGGACGAGCGCGTCGTGGATGAAGATTTCGTGGGCGAGCGCCGGGTCGTGGCGGGCGTAGGGGACGTTGCGCCCGGCGACGATGGGCAGGCCGTAGAGGGTGGTGGTTTGGCTCGCCAGCACGTTGCCCGCTTTTTTTGACCAGTGCGGGTTGTGGTATTGGTGGCGGGTGAGGTGGGCGGCGAGGTGTTCGAGTTCGGCAAGCTGGATGGGGGCGCAGGTGCGGGCGTAGGTGCGCTGGGTTTCGACGATGCTCGCTGCCATCACTGCCTGCGGCGATTTTTTCGCCAGCACGGACGCGGGAAAGAGGCTGAAGCGGCTGTGGCGCGGGCGCAGGTAGTCGCGCTGTTGTTCGTCCCAGAGGCCGACTTGGTCGAGGAAGCCGGTGAGCAGCGCGCGGTGCAGGGTCTCAATCTGCGGGTTTTCCAGCGCCAGCCGTCCTTTGGCGCCGTCCGGCAGCTCGGTTTTTGGCGCGGCGGGGTGGGCGCTGTCGAGGTGCAATTTTTGTTCGCGGCTGTCGCGCAAAAGCTGATTGACCAGTTCGCGCCATTCGCGCATCCGCTGCGGGTTGAGGTAGTAGCTTTTGCACCATTGGCGCAGGCGGTTGTTGCTTGCCGTGCGCCGTTCGCGCTGGTAGGCGGCAAAGAGGTTGAGCAGGGTCTGGTAGTCGCTCGTCTTGTCGGCAAATTCGCCCTGTTTTTGGTCGGCGCGCGCTTCTTGCCCGAAGGGGCGTTCGCGCGGGTCCTGGATGGATAGGGCGGCGACGAGGATGAGTGCGTCTTGCAGGCAGCCTGTTTTTTCGGCGGCGACAAGAATGCGGGCGAAGCGCGGGTCAACCGGCAACCGCGCCATTTGTCGCCCCAGTGGGGTGAGGCGGCGGGATTCGTCGGTCGCTTGTAGTTCGTAAAGCAGGCGGTAGCCGTCGTTGATTTGTCGTTCGTCCGGCGCATCGACGAAGGGGAAGGCGGCGATATCGCCCAGTTTGAGGACGAGCATTTGCAGGATGATGGCAGCGAGGTTGGTGCGCAGGATTTCCGGCTCGGTGTAGGCGGGGCGCTGCGCGTAGTCATCTTCGCTGTAGAGGCGGATGCAGATGCCGGAAGAGACGCGGCCGCATCTACCGGCGCGCTGGTTGGCGGCGGCTTGCGCGATGGGCTCAATCGGCAGGCGCTGCGTTTTCGTGCGCAGCGAGTAGCGGCTGATGCGCGCGGTGCCGGTGTCGATGACCGCCTTGATGCGCGGCACGGTGAGCGAGGTTTCGGCGACGTTGGTGGCAAGGACGATGCGGCGTGGCGCCTGCGGGCGGAACACCGCCTGTTGGTCGGCGAGCGAGAGACGGCCGAAGAGCGGCAATACGTCGGTGTCGCGCAGTTGTTCGCGGCGCAGGCGGTCGGCGGCTTCGCGGATGTCGCGCTCGCTGGGGAGGAAGACGAGGATGTCGTTGCGCCCGTGCTGGTCGAGTTCGGCGACGGCGCGGACGATGGCGTCCGCCATGTCTTCGTCTTCGCCGGGCGGACGGTAGCGGATTTCCACCGGATACGTCCGCCCGCTGACGTTCAGTACCGGCGCGCCGCCGAAGTGCGCGGCGAATTTCTCCGCGTCGATGGTCGCCGAGGTGATGATGATTTTGAGGTCGGGCCGGCGCGCGGCGAGGCGGTGCAGGTAGCCGAGGAGGAAGTCGATGTTGAGGCTGCGCTCGTGCGCCTCATCGACGATGATGACTTCGTATTGCGAGAGGAACGGGTCGGAGAGGGTTTCGGCGAGGAGCATCCCGTCGGTCATCAGCTTGATGACGGTGCTGTCGCTGGTTTTCTCGTCAAAGCGCACCTGATAGCCGACCGCGCCGCCAAGCGGCGTATCCAGCTCTTCGGCGATGCGTGCGGCAACGCTACGCGCAGCGATGCGGCGCGGCTGGGTGTGGGCGATGGTGCCGCGTGCGCCGAGACCGAGGGCAAGGCAGAGTTGTGGCAGCTGCGTCGTCTTCCCCGAACCCGTTTCGCCGCTGATGATGACGACTTGGTTGTCGCGGATGAGGCGGAGGATGTCGTGCTTCGCCGCCAGCACCGGCAGGTCGGCGCTGAGTTTTGGCTGCGGCATCGCCGCGCGACGCGCTTCCACCGCTGCGGTGGAGGCGGCATATTCAGCGGCAAAGCGGGCGCGCAGGCGGTCGGTCGGCTGGCCGCGCCGCTCGCGTTCGCGGATTTGGCGGTGCAGTTGGCGCAAAGCATGGCGGTCGCGGGAAAGGACGGCGGTGAAATCGGGGGCGGTCATGGATGGTGATTGTTGTGAAAAAGGGCAGGCATTATAGCGGGCAGGCTTGTGGGCGGGTTCGGGGCAAAAAGAAAGCCGACACGGAGTCGGCTTTTTAATGGAAATCCCTTTGCAGCAGGGACAAATTCCAAACAGTACCCGCTTGCTTGAAGTTAACGGCTGACGGTTCGCAATCCCTTTGCAGCAGGGACGGGTTGTTACGGGTACGGGTCTTTATGCCTTTCGGCCTGTTACCGACTGGCACAGGCGCATTTTAGCCGAATTGCCGTTTCATTGGCGATAACGGCGGGGTCTTGTGGTGCACGACCCGGTCTCGCCTTGCATCCTCCACAGGGAGAGGACGCAATTCGGCGGTTTCCTTTCCGTCCACCATGCAAATGGACTGCCTGCAAGAAAAAACAGCGATGAAACCGGATGCGGTCATGGTGGCGGGATTACAACGCGGGCGGAAACGGTTTGATTTTGGGATTACCGCTGCTGCTGGCGCTATGGATGCGGCTTTCGCCCTGGCGCTGCACCTTGTCGATGCGGATGATTTGGTGGTAGGGGACGAAGGCAGTGCTGACGTCGCCAAATTCGGCGGTGAGGCGCTCGACGCGCGGGTCTATCAGCACCTGGGTTTCTTCGTGGAAAAGGAAGCCTTCGAGGCAGATGAATCCCGCCATGTCGGCGGGGAAGACGTGGCGGACGTAGAGGTCGTAGTAGTGCTGTTCGGTTTTGAACTGCACGCGGTAGATGGCGTCTTCCGCACTCATGCGCCGCGTTCCGCCCAGGCCTGCAAAAATTCCTGCCAGTGTTCGCTTTCCTGGTCTTGCAGGAAGTTTTGCGCTTCTTCAAGGCTTTGCTGATATTCCGCAGCGGTGAGGTTGCCGCGCATCAGCTCGAAGCGCAGGTACACGAGGTAGGTGTTCAGCACGTCGGTTTCGCAGTAGTCGCGGATGCCCTTGATGTCGCCGCTCGTGTAGCGCTCCTGCACCGCGCTGCCGTCCATCGCCAGTTTGCCGGGGAAGCCGCAGAGTTTGGCGACATCGTCAAGGCTGGCAACGGTGCGCGCCTGGTAGCCGGAGAGGACGTCCATCAGGTCAATGTGGCGCCAGTGGTAGCGGTTTTGGTAGTTGTTGAAGCGGTAGGTGTTGTCGTGGTCGCCCACTTCAAAGTAGCGCTGCGCGGGGATGCCGTGAAAGAGGGCGCGGTAGTGCAGAACGGGCAGGTCAAAACCGCCGCCGTTCCAGCTCACCAGCGTCGGTGCGTATTTTTCGATGCCCTGAAAGAAACGCTGCACGATTTCGTATTCGCTGCTCGCCTCGTCGCCCAGTGACCAGATTTTCAGCCCCTGCGCGGTTTTCATTGCCACCGAGATGGCAACGATTTTGTGCAGGTGGTGGCGCATGAAGGTGCTGCCGGTCTCGGCAAGGCGCTCGCTGCTCATCATGCGGTAGATGGTGTCGTCGTCCAGCTCTTGCGGCGGGTGGTTGAGCAGGCGGTAAGCGGCAACGTCGGCGACGGTTTCGATGTCGAAGATGAGGACGTTATGAATCATGGTGGTGGTTTTGCTGGTGTTGGCAGGGTTATACATACACTTGAGCGCTCAAGGTGTATGTTAATCGGGTTGGCGGGATGCGGACGGGCGGTGTTTCTATTGTGGTGTGTTCCGCCTGCAATTTTGTTTAATTTGCGGTACTGCGCGATGGTGAAGCGTTTTGGCAAAAGGCATCGTGCGTGCCACCAGTAACCCCACCCCGCCCATCCCCCACAGGGGGAGGGAGCAGAGCGGCGGTATTTGGGTATTTGATTCCAGCCACAAGAGCAGGAGTGGTGCGCCAAGGCGCACCCTATTGTTGATGGTTTACCGGGTGAATGTGTCCATTTTTGCATCAATGTCGGCGCAGGCTTTGGCGACGGCAGCGTCCAGTCCAGTAGTTTTTGTAGTACCTTCGGCGCGCACCGCATCCACGCTGACGAAACCAAGGAGGCGCAGCACGTCTTGCAGATATGGCACGGTGTGCTCCATCGCGGCACGTCCGCCTTCGCTGAAGACACCGCCGCTGGCTTGCAAAATCAACGCCTTGTGTGTGGTCAGCAGGCCTTCGGGGTTGCCGTTCGCGTTGTAGCGAAAGGTTTCGTCGGGGACGACGATGCTGTCAATCCAGTCTTTGAGGCGCGCCGGGATGCCGAAGTTGTACATCGGATAGGCGATGACGAGGCGCGGTGCTGCTTTGAGTTGGGCAACATTCGCGTGGATACCGGCGAAGTATTGTGTTTCTTCGGCAGTCGGTTGTTCTCGGCGGAAGACGGTTTTGATGAAGATGTCCAGCACCGCCTTGTCGAGGCTCGGTTGTTTGCTTTCCGCGAGATTGACGACTTCTGCGCTGCCTGCGGGCAGTTTGGCGAGCAGGTGCGCCACCATGCGGTTGGTCGCGGAGCAGGCGGAGTGCGGGTCGGGATGGGCGTTGATAATCAGGGTTTTCATGTTGTGCTCCTTTTGTCGGGGCGATGCGTTATAGCCGCCATATCTGCTCTTGTTGTCAGGTTACGCGCTAACCCAACCTACGCTATTGCGGTTATTTTTGCTTCCAGCTGCCGCCGCTTTGGTACCACCAGCCGCTTTGTGCCTGGCTTATCCAGCGTTCGGCAAAGGTTTTCTGGATTTGTCCCGCCCAGCCGGGCTGGTTGTTGGCGTCCGCTATCGCCTGGTAGAGCGCCTTGCGGTCTTTGTTTTCGGCATTGACCAGTTGGTTCATTCGCGCGCGTTCGGCCATGCTGGCCGCATTGGCGTCATGCACGGCGACGAGGCCGTCGCCGGTGAGACCGACCGCACCGCTGTCAAGGAAGGGGCGCAGTTCACCGAAGCGGCTCGCCATGCGCGCCTTGATTTGTTCGATTTGCGGTGAGGAGGCGTTGAAGTCCACGTTTTGCGCGTGGGCTTCGCCGCTGATGGCGCTGAGTGCGGCGACGACGATGCGGCGCGGATCCAGCGCGCTGTGTTCGTTTTTCGCGCCGCTGTTTTTGGCAGCGGGCGGGGTTGTCGCCGCTTTTGTCGCCTCCGCTGCGCCGCCCTGCTGGTGCCAGACGTCAAGGATGATTTGGTCGGCGGCTTTTTCGGCGGCGGCCGCCGGGAAGTAGATGTTGACGGTGACGCAGGAGACGACGGCGATGGGGGCGAGCAGGGCGAGGCTGCGTTTGTACATGGGACTCCTCCCGGCGGGTTATTCTTTGGCGCGTCCGAGGTATTCGCCGCTGCGGGTATCAACGCGGATGACGTCGCCGATGTTCATGAACAGCGGTACGCGCACCACGGCGCCGGTTTCCAGTGTTGCCGGTTTGCCGCCACCGCCGGAGGTGTCGCCGCGCAGGCCGGGGTCGGTATCGACGACTTTGAGTTCGACGAAGTTCGGCGCGGTGACGCTGATGATGTTGCCGTTCCAGAGGACGACGGTACACAGCGCCTGTTCCAGCATCCATTTGTCGGCATCGGCAACGGCGGCCTGGTCGGCTTGCAGTTGTTCAAAGGTTTCCGGGTGCATGAAGTGCCAGCTGCTTTCGTCTTTGTAGAGGTACTGCATTTCGGTTTCGTGGACGTCGGCGGCTTCGACGCTGTCGCCGGATTTGAAGGTGCGTTCGATGACGCGGCCGGTTTTGAGGTTGCGCACTTTGACGCGGTTGAAGGCTTGTCCTTTGCCGGGTTTGACAAATTCGTTTTCGACGATGTTGTACGGGTCGCCGTCCAGCATGATTTTCAGGCCGGCCTTGAATTCGTTGGTTGAGTAGTTCGCCATGGGTTGCTCCTGTTGGAAATGGGTGGGGTGGGGATGGTATCAGACGTTGAAGCGGAAATGGATGACGTCGCCTTCTTGTACGCGGTAGTCCTTGCCTTCGAGGCGCCATTTACCCGCTTCTTTTGCGCCCGCTTCGCCGTGGTAGCGGATGAAGTCGTCGTAGGCGATGACTTCGGCGCGGATGAAGCCGCGTTCAAAGTCGGTGTGGATGACGCCGGCGGCCTGCGGCGCGGTGGCGTTTTCCGGCATGGTCCAGGCGCGCACTTCTTTGACGCCGGCGGTGAAGTAGGTGCCGAGGCCGAGCAGTTGGTAGCCGGCGCGGATGACGCGGTTCAGCCCCGGCTCGGTGAGGCCGTAGCTGGCGAGCAGTTCGCCCTGTTCTTCGGGGGCGAGTTGCGACAGTTCGGCTTCTATTGCGGCGCAGACGGTGACGACGACGGCGTCCGCCTGTGCCGCCTTGTCGCGCACCTGTTGGACGTAGGCGTTGTCGCCGTCGATATGGGCTTCATCAACGTTGGCGACGTACATCATCGGCTTCATCGTCAAGAGAAACAGTTCGCGCATCGCCTTGCGCTCTTCGTCGCTCATCGGCAGGGTGCGGGCGAGGTTGCCGTCTTCGAGGTGCGGCGTGAGGCGGGCGATGATGTCCAGTTTCAGTTTGGCATCTTTGTCGCCGCCCTTGGCAACGCGCACCAGGCGCTGTTGCGCTTTTTCCAGTGAGGCCATGTCGGCCAGGATCAGCTCGCTTTCGATGACCTGAATATCAGCGAGCGGGTCAATTTTGCCCGCAACGTGGACGATGTCGTCGTCATCGAAACAGCGCACTACCTGTGCGATGGCATCGGTCTCGCGGATATTGGCCAAAAACTGGTTGCCCAGTCCTTCGCCTTTGGAGGCACCGGCGACCAGCCCGGCAATATCGACAAATTCCATCGTCGTCGGCAGCACCCGCTCCGGTTTGACGATGGCGGCGAGCGCATCCAGCCGTGGATCGGGCATATAAACGATACCGGTGTTCGGCTCGATGGTGCAAAAGGGGAAGTTTTTGGCGTCAATCCCGGCGTTGGTCAGGGCATTGAAGAGTGTCGATTTTCCGACGTTCGGCAGTCCAACGATGCCGCAGTTAAATCCCATTGTATGTTTCTCTCTGGTTTCGCATGAAACGGCTGCGTTTAGCCGCTGCTATGCAGGCGGTGCATCGCTTTTTCCGCGCCGTCGCGCACGAACACCGGCAGGATGGCGAGGCCGCGCGCGATGGCGTCATCTATTTTTTCCTGTTCCATCTTGCCGGGCGGATGCAGGACGTAATCCACGACCTGATTGCGGTCGCCCGGATGGTTGATGCCGAGGCGCAGGCGGTAAAAATCCTTGCTGCCGAGTGCGGCGATGATGTCACGCAGGCCGTTGTGGCCGCCGTGGCCGCCGCCGTATTTCAGTTTGACCGCGCCTTCCGGCAAATCGAGTTCGTCATGGACGACGAGGATTTCTTCCGGCACCAAGTCGTAAAACTTGGCGAGCGCGCTGACGGCGCGACCGCTGGCATTCATGAAGGTGAGCGGTTTGAGCAGGTGCAGCGGCTGCTGCGCCAGCGTGATTTTGCCGTATTCGCCCTGAAATTTTTTGTCTTCGGCGAGCCGCCCGCCTTCGCCGGCAGCGAGCTGATCCAATAGCCAAAAACCCGCGTTGTGGCGGGTTTTTTGGTAGCGGGCCCCGGGGTTGCCGAGGCCGACAATCAGTTTGATCATCCGCGATTACTCGGCAGCGCTTTCGCCCTCGTCTGCGGCAGCGGATTCTTCGCTTTCAGCGGCACTGCGTTGCGGGTGAACGATTTGCGCAACCACGGCTTCAGCGCGGTCATCGTCGTGCAGCAGGCGCACGCCTTGCGGCAGTTTCAGGTCGCGCAGGTGGATGACATCGCCCAAGGCAACGTCGGTCATGTCAACTTCAACGTATTCTGGCAGGTTGCGCGGCAAGCAAACGATTTCCACGCTGTTGAGGTGGTGTTCGACCAGTCCGCCCGCCTTGACGCCGACACTGCCTTCTTCGTTGACAAAGTGCAGGCTGACGGTGGCTTGCAGTTCCTGGCCACGAACAACGCGCTGGAAGTCCATGTGCTGATAGAGCGGTTTGTAGAGGTGGCGTTGTACATCGCGTACGATGACTTCGATGTCGCCTTTGCCTTCGACTTGCAGATTGATGATTTGCGAATAGAAGCTGTCAAAACGGCCAAATTTGACCAGATCGTCCTGTTTGACGGCAACTGCCAAGGCAGCTTCTTCGCCACCGTAAACGATGGCAGGCACCAGTCCTTGACGACGCAGGCGGCGGCTCGCACCTTTCCCGCTATCCTGGCGAACGATGGCGCTCAGGGTGTAGGCATATTCACTCATGGTTTTCTCCGTAGGATAAAAAAGAGCGCTTGCGACCAGCGCTCTTCAAGGTTGTTCGCGGTTCGTGTCTAGTTGACGAACAGCGAGGAAATGGATTCTTCGACGTGGATGCGGCGGATGCTTTCGGCAACCAGTCCGGCGATGGAAAGCACGCGGATTTTTTTGCAGGCTTTCGCTTCTTCGCGCAGGGCAACGGAATCGGTCACAATCAGTTGATCCATGCCGGATTTTTCGATGTTGGCGATGGCGTTGCCGGACAGGATGGCGTGGGTACAGTAGGCCGTTACGGTACGCGCCTTGCGTTCTTTCAGCGCGGTCGCCGCATTGGACAGGGTGCCTGCGGTGTCAACCATGTCATCCACGATGATGCAGTCGCAGCCTTCAATGCTGTCGCCGATGATGTTCATCACTTCCGATTCGTTCGGGCGCGGGCGACGCTTGTCAATAATCGCCAGTTTGGCGTCAATTTGTTTGGCGGTCGCGCGCGCGCGCAAAACCCCGCCAATATCCGGCGATACTACCACCGGGTTTTTGAAATCTTGTGCCAGCAGGTCATTGAGGATGATCGGCGTGGCGTAAATGTTGTCCACCGGGAAATCAAAGAATCCCTGTATTTGGTCGGCGTGCAGATCCAGGGTCAGCACGCGGTCAATACCAACGCCGACAATCATGTTGGCAACCACTTTGGCGGAAATCGGCACGCGCGCGGAACGCGGACGGCGATCCTGGCGGGAATAGCCAAAGTAGGGGATGACGGCGGTAATACGGTTGGCAGAAGCACGGCGCAGGGCATCGCTCAGAATGAGCAGTTCCATGATGCTGTCATTGGTGGGATGACTGGTCGGCTGAATAACAAAAACGTCCTTGCCACGGACGTTTTCTTGCAGTTCTACCCGGATTTCTCCGTCGGAAAATTTGTCAACAATGGCGTTGCCCAATGGCAAGCCGAGATGCTGGACAATCTGACGGGCAAGTTGCGGATTCGCGTTACCCGTGAATACGGTCATGCTGCCTCTGGACACGTTTTCACCTTGGATGTTGGGTAGAAGAGATGGCTGGGGTGGAAGGATTCGAACCTACGAATGCCGGGATCAAAACCCGGTGCCTTAACCACTTGGCGACACCCCAATTTTTGAACAACGGGTTATCCGCCCGTTCCCCGCCTCGGTCGGCGAGAGGCGCGCATTATAGCGATTTGTCCTGCGCGCGCAAGGCGGATACCGCAGTTTTTATGCATCTGTTTATATTGTCGTCATTTTTTGCACGACCAGCTTCATCTGGTAGTCTTTTTGTTTCAGGCGGATGCTGCGGTAGTAGGCGCCCTGCCAGTCGCGGACATCGACCTGCCAGCCGTCGGCGTTGAAACTCTCGTCGCTGCGTTGGGTAATCAGCCAATTGGCGATGGATTCGAGCGGCACCGGCAGCCCGACTTCTTTCGCCAGCTCTTCTTTGCTCATCACTTCTTCGCGCGCCCCTTCGCGCACGTTGATGACGCCGCCACGATAGTCAATGCGCATCCGCTCCTGGCCGAACGGGTCGGTGATGACCAGCAGTTCGTCCTGGTTGTGGTGGGTCCATGCCATGTTGGCGTTGACGCCTTTGTCTTCGCAGCCACGGCTGCGGTGGCATTCGGGGTAGCGCATCGCGATTTTGCCTTCGGCGCGCCAATGTTGCGGGTTGAGCGTGGTGGTGTAGCTCGCGTTTTCGTCTTCTGCGGGCGGCGTCGCGCAGCCGGCGAGGAGCAGGGCGAGGCCGAATGCCGCCAGTTTATTTTTTCTTGTCATGGTCGAGTCCCAGTTTTTTGCCAATGGATTTGAGGGCGAGGTTGTCCGGCTGCCCCTGTTTTTCGTAGCGATAGACTTCGGCGGCAAGCGCCTTGTCGCCGGATGCGTCCAGCACTTCGATGTAATGCGCGGGTATTTCGTCGTTACGATAGGCAGCGTAGGCGCGGCGCAGCCAGTTGAGCGCGTCTTCGGTTTTGCCTTGGCGGTAGAGCAGCCAGCCGTAGCTGTCCTGAATTGCCGGGGAATCCGGGTAGAGTTTGATGGCCGCTTCTATCAGTTGCGCCGCCTTTTTTTCGTCGTCCGTTTGCGTCAGCAGCATATAGCCGTAGGCGTTGAGCGCGTCGATATTGGCCGGGTCGGCGGCGAGGATTTTGTTGAACTGCTCCTCGGCTTCCTTGAGGTTGCCGCGCGCGGCGTTGAAATCGGCAAGGACGTAGAGCAAATCAACTTGATCGGGATAGCGTGCCAGCGCTTCTTTCAGCAATTTTTCCAGCCGCCGCCATTGTTGCGTCCGCCGCAGTTGCGCCGTTTCAACCAGATAGGTGTCCAGCACCTGCGCGTCATCGGGGAATTCCTGACGCAAGGCGGCAAAACGCGCCTGTGCCTTGTCGTAATCGCCCCGGTTGAACGACAGCAGCGCCAGCCGCTCCTGCGCCTGCAAATAACGCGGCGAATCGGCAGCAATCTCGCCGAGCAGGGTAGTGGCAACATCCGCTTGCCCGCTGCGTTCGGCGGCGTTGGCGACAAAAAACAGATAACTGTTCATGTCAATGCGATGGCTGTCCAGCAACTCGCGGAACGCCTGCAACGCTGCCGGATAATCGCCCGCCGACGCATACAACTGCGCCACCAGCTGCCGCACCGTTGCATCCTGCGGGCGCAATTCTTTCCAGCGTAGGGCGAGGGTAATCGCATCCTGCCACTGATAATGCGCGACCAGCATATCCACATAGGCCGAAAGCAGATTGATGTCCTGCGGATAGCGGGTAGTGATGCGGTCCATAATCTTGCGCGCTTCCTGCAACTTGCCGATGCTCGCCAGCACCTGCGCCTGCATCAGCTCCAGCTCGCGCCAGTTGCCGTCGAGGGCAATGGCATCGCTGAACGCCTGCACTGCCGTCGTCACCTTGCCCTGCTCCTTCGCCATCAGGCCAAGATAATAATAAAGATACGGATTCTTCGGAAATTGCGCGCTCAGCCGCTGCAACAACACCAGCCGGGTGGCGCTGTCCGGGAATTCTGCCAGCACGCGGAAAATCTGCGCCACCATCTGCGGCCCGCCGTCGGCATCAAGCAAGGCCGACATCTGCGCCAACGCCTCATCGCCGCGACTGTCGGCAAGCAAGACGCGCAACAGCGCCAACCGCGCGTCCAAATCCCTGGGAAACGCCTCCAGCCAGACACGGGCAATCTTCTCGGCGCGGGCAAAATCGCGCGTATCCCAGGCGAGGCCATAACCATACTCCAGCGCGTCATACTCGCCGCTCTCCACCGCCACATCCGCCATCGTATTGAGCGCGGCGCCGAACTTGCCCGCATGATCCTCAAACCGCGCCGTCATCGCGCCGTACAGCCACTGCGACGACTGCGACCATTGCGGTTGCGACTTGCGCTGCGCGGGTACGGCGAACCCCTGCCCAAGGAACATGGGCAGCGCGCAGAACAACGCCAAAGACAAACGGTTACGACGTGGCAATCTGGACACCATCGGCTGAAAGAGAAAGCGCGATAGCTTAAAATACCTACATGAAACTTTTAATGACCATATGTTGAACCCCCACGACCCGCCCGGCAAAACCATCACCGCCTACGGCCTCAACCACCACACCGCCGACGCCGCGCAGCGCGAAAAATACAGCTTCACCCCCGACGAAACCCTCACCGCCCTCGCCGCCTGCCGCGAAGCCAGCGGCGCGGGCGAAATCGCGCTGCTCTCCACCTGCAACCGCAGCGAAATCTACACCGTCGGCGGCGACCCCGCCCGCCTCGCCCAATGGCTCGCGGCTGCCAAACACACCACGCCGGAAGCCCTCGCCGCCATCACCTTCCACTACCGCGACCGCGACGCCATCCGCCACATCTACCGCGTCGCCAGCGGGCTGGACTCGCTCATCCTCGGCGAACCCCAAATCCTCGGCCAACTCAAACAGGCCTACCACCTCGGCAAAAAAGCGGGCACCATCGGCGGCGTACTGGAGCGCCTCTTCCAGCAAAGCTTCGCCGTCGCCAAACAAATCCGCCACAGCACCCAAATCGGCGCCAACAACGTCTCCGTCGCCGCCGCCGGGGTCAAACTCACCCACCGCTTCTACGACGACCACAACCGCCGCACCGCGCTCATCGTCGGCGCGGGCGACACCGCGCGCCTCGTCGCCAAATACCTGAAAGACAACGACATCAAACGCCTCATCATCGCCAACCGCACCCTTGCGCACGCACAAACACTGGCCGAAGAACACGGCGGCTTCGCCATCAGCCTCGAACAACTGCCGGCGCAACTGCACGAAGCCGACATCATCATCGGCGCGGCGCGCAGCGACCGCACCCTCATCAGCCGCGAACACATCAAAGAATCCCTCAACCGGCGGCGCAACAGCCTGCAAGTCCTCATCGACCTCGCCATCCCGCGCAACTTCGACCCCGCCATCGACACCCTGAACCAGGCCTTCCTCTACAGCGTCGATGACCTCGAACAAATCATCGACGACAACCTCAAAGCGCGACAAAGCGCGGCGCGGCAGGCAGAAGCCATCATCAACCTCTACGGCGACGACCTCATCGGCTGGCTGCGCTCCAAACCGCAACAACAAATCGTGCGCAAAATGCGGGAAAACGCCAACACCATCCGCGAACAACTCCTGCAAGAAAGCTACCGCCGCCTTGCCCACGGCGAAGACCCGGCACAACTGCTCGAACAACTCAGCCGCAAACTCACCAACAAACTGCTGCACAACCCCAGCGAACTCATCCACGCCATCCCGCCCGACCACAAAGACTGGCTTGCCATCATCGCCGACACCTTCAAAACCGAGACCCACTAAATGCACCCCGCCATCCGCGAAAAACTCGCCAGCCTGCGCGAGCGCCACGAAGAACTCAACGGCCTGCTCGCCCTGCCCGAAACCGCCGCCAACCCCGACCAACTGCGGCGCTACGCACAAGAACACGCCCAACTCGCGCCCGTCATCGCCATCCTCGACGCCACCGAAGCGCTCGAACACCAACTGACCGACCTCGCCGACCTCGAAAACGACCCCGAAATGGCCGAACTCGCCGCTGCCGAACGCCCGGCACTCGAAGCCCAAATCGCCGCCAACGAACACCAACTGGCGCGGCACATGATTCCCAAAGACCCGCTGGACGGTGCCGACATCTACCTCGAAATCCGCGCGGGAACAGGCGGCGACGAAGCCGCCCTCTTCGCGGGCGACCTCTTCAGAATGTACGGCAAATACGCCGAACAAAAACACTGGAAAATCGAAATCCTCAGCGAAAACCCCGGCGAACACGGCGGCTACAAAGAAATCATCAGCCAAATCAGCGGACAGAACGTCTATTCCACCCTCAAGTTTGAGTCCGGCGCGCACCGCGTACAGCGCGTCCCCGAAACCGAATCCGGCGGGCGCATCCACACCTCCGCCGCCACCGTCGCCATCCTCCCCGTCGGCGACGACATCCAGCCGGTAGAAATCAACCCCGCCGACCTCAAAGTCGATACCTACCGCGCCTCCGGGGCGGGCGGCCAACACATCAACAAAACCGACAGCGCCATCCGCATCACCCACCTGCCGAGCGGCATCGTCGTCGAATGCCAGGAAGAGCGCTCACAACACAAAAACCGCGCCAAAGCCATGCGCCTGCTCGCCGCGCGCCTCTTGGACATTGAACGCAGCAAAGCGCAGAGCGAACAGGCGGCGGAGCGGAAAAGCCTGGTCGGCAGCGGCGACAGGAGCGAACGCATCCGCACCTACAACTACCCGCAAAGCCGCGTCACCGACCACCGCATCAACCTCACCCTCTACAACCTCGCCGAAGTGCTGGAAGGCGACCTCGACAGCGTCATCACCCCGCTGCAACAGGAGCAGGAAGCCAACGCCCTGCTCGACCTGCAAAACAGCCTGTAACCCGCCGCTTGCCGAACGGTGTAGTTGCCCGCAAAATCCAGATTCAATGACGGAACCCGAAAAAACCACTCTCGCTGTGCACGCAATAACCTGTCACCACCGCGCTGCTCCCGCCCCTCTTGGAGAAAGGCTTTTTCGGATTCAGACATTAACACCGGATGCCGCACAAAATCACCATTAGACTTCCTTCCAAACCATACCTTGCACGACAACCCGACAAAATCCCAAACCTGCCGAGCTGTTGTCTGCTGCCCCCACCTGACCCTTCCCCACGGGGGAGGGGACATATCGACGGCGTGCCCGCTTCGTTCACTATAGCCATCCACCGAAAATTTCAGACAAGGCGCGTCGTCGAAGACAGTACGCGGTTGTACGGCGCGGGTTTCCCTAAAAAATGGCTCCACCATTTTTTAGGGAAACCCGGTCAGGCGACACAACACCGTATGAGGCTTTCGGTGGATGGCTATACATCGAAAAGTGCTTCTCCACGATTTTGAATTGCTACGCCGAAATTCCCCCTCCCCTGCGGGCGCAGCGCCCTGCAAGGGAGGGGAATTTCATCCGCAGACGTTAAACAGGTTCTTGCGGGCGGGATTACGGGTTGATGGCACCGCGGCTGCCGTGCAGGCTTAGCTCGCGGTCGTCGTCAATGTCGGCATAACCGACAATTTCTTCGGCGTTCGGCCCGGCAATGGCGAGTGCATAGCTGCCCGGTGTGTTGTTGCCATCTATCGTGCGCATACCATGAATGCCATACATGGGTATTGTGCCAAACAGGCTGCTATCCGCGCCGTAATGACCGATGGATGACTCGTGCAGTGTCATGCGGCCCAAGCCGCGCGAGGCGGTGATTTCCCCGGAGCCACGGCGGCTGCCAAAGTCGATGGTGTAGCGCAGGGTGGCGTCATGCGCGGGATCGGTGTCAAAAGCACGACCGTTATAGGTTGCCTTGCCTGCCGTTGGCAGAATTTTGGTCGGATCGAAGTATTGTAGGCCGGATTCATTGACGCCGAGGCGGTTCACCAAACCGCCTGCCGGGCCATTAATGGCAAAGTTGCCCGCATGGAAGCCCTGATAGGAACGGACGGTGACGTTTTCCGTAGTGCCGCGGTCGTTTTTGCTGTTAATCGTCATTTGCGCCGGAAATTCGGCAAAACCGGCGGGAATGGAGGCGGTATTGACGGTTACGCCCTTGTCGAACCGGCCATCAACAAAAGTATTGCCGTTGCGGCTCAGGGTGTAGCCGCTGAAACCGCTCCAAGCGTTGTCGCTATCCGGCTCGGAGTCGGTATCCGGCATGAAATAGGTTTTACCGTTTTGCGCATTGCCGTCGGGTCTGTCGGCAGGCGGGTTGTCATCACTACCGCCGCCACCGCAGGCGGCAAGCAGGGAAAGGGTGGCGATGGTGGTCAGGAGTTGCAGCTTCATGCGTGTGTACCTCTCGGTTTTGGTGGATATGGTGCGCGGGTAGTGCGCGACCGGGGCAGTGTAGGCGATTTTGCCGCGCAAGGGCAAACGCCGCGGGAACGGGCAGGGAGCCGGGGCGGTTTACATACACGATAGCGGGAAAGGTGTATGTGGCGAATTTACAATTCAAGTGCAACAGCTACAAAAAAAGCATCCATAAGCGATACTGCAAAAAACATCAAAACCTTGCAGGAGACCGCAAATGGATACCTACAGTCATATTACGCCCTTTGAGCGGGGTTGCATAATGGCTCTGCACGAGCCGGGCTATAGCCCTGCCGCCATTGCCACCATATTGAAGCGCCACAGGAGCACCATCCTGCGCGAACTCAAACGCAACA
>ERZ772924.202-NODE-202-length-29296-cov-3.905680_pt1 | contig 29296 bp, 26 predicted proteins | sample MGYA00512116_ERZ772924 | MGnify/ENA primary metagenome ERZ772924 (study PRJEB29015, sample SAMEA2737920) | human oral metagenome | biome: human oral; feature: human-associated habitat; material: dental | place: China | collected 2134 ...
CGCGGCGTAGTTTTCCATCGGGATAAGAAGCACCTCCTGCTGCGTCTTGCTGAGGCGGTGGATCTCGTCGATGAAAATGAGCGGCTTGATGAGCGAGCCGGCGTGCGAGGATAGAATTTTGCGGATATCCTCGACCTTCAGGCTCGTGGCGTCAAGCTCGTAAAAATCGTAGTTCAGCTCGCTTGCGATCACGCGCGCCATCGTCGTTTTGCCGCTACCTGCGGCGCCGAAAAATATACTGTGCGGGATGCTGCCTGCGGCGACGAATTTTTTAAAAACCGCTACGATCTTGCCCTGCCCCACGATCTGCTCTAGGCTTTTGGGGCGAAATTTCAAGCTCAAACTCATTTTACAACCTTAAAAATTTTGCCCCGATGATAGCGTTTTTATGATTAAATTTTGAAATTTGGCTAAATTTAAAGAGCGGGATTTTGAAATTTTATTTACAGCGGAGTTTAGAATTTATGCACGGCGCGAATTTGGAATTTTAGCCGCACGAGCAAGCTTAAAAATTTCAGTAGGATTTTAAAATTTTATGCCGCGCGCGGACGACGATATAAAATTTTGCGGCGTACGGATCGCGCAGATTTGGCGAGCTTAGCAGTTTTAAAATTTAGATGAATTGCGATGCGGCAAGCGCCGTCATACATAGCGCGCCCGAAATCAGCTAGGCACGCAAGATGAAATTTTAAAATTTAGCCCTATTTTGGGGCTAAATTTTATCTCGCAGCGAGCGACGAGCTGATAAATCAACAAATTAATAAACGCAAAATCAGCAAAGCTAAAAAATCGTTGCGCTCTCATAAAATCATCGCATAACCATCGCAACTATCGCCTCCCCGCAGAGAAACTATCGTATTAATCTCGCGCCTACGTAACGCGAAAAATGTAAAATATAATCACGCAATCGCCGCAATAACCCGCGCGATCGCGTAAAACTCATCGCACCAATTTCGGCGCCTGCGTAAAATTTAATCTCGCGAAGCTGCGCGCCCGCGTAAAATGCGTAAAAATTGCTGCGCTAACCGCCCCTCTAGCAAAAAATCGCCGCCTATTTGAAAAGCTCGGTAGAAAGATACCTCTCGCCGGTATCGCAGAGGATCGTAACGATCACTTTGCCCTTGTTTTCGGGCTTGGCAGCGATCTGTGCGGCGGCGTAAACGTTCGCACCGCTTGAGATACCCACGAGCAAGCCCTCTTTTTGCGCCAGCTGTCTAGCTGCCGCAAACGCATCGTCGTTCTCAACGCTCAAAAAGCCGTCGATGACACTTCTATCAAGATTATCAGGGATAAAATTTGCACCAATGCCCTGGATTTTATGGCCGCCCGCACTGCCGCACGTAAGAAGCGGCGAGCTAGCAGGCTCCACGCCGTAGGCTTTTAGGTTTGGATTTTTAGATTTTAAAAATTTCGCCGTGCCGCTGAGCGTGCCGCCGGTACCAAATCCCGCGACTAAAATATCTACCCTACCGCCGCTTTGCTCCCAAATTTCAGGTCCAGTGCTTTGAAAATGCGCTTTTGGATTGCTCGGGTTATCAAACTGGCTCGGAATGAAGCTATTTGGAGTGCTCGCAGCCAGCTCATTTGCCCTATCTACCGCGCCTTTCATTCCAAATTTCGGATCGGTCAGCTCGATTTTAGCGCCGAATGCGGCTATGAGCTTTTGGCGCTCGATACTCATCGAGCTTGGCATCGTTAGAATGAGCTTCATACCGAGCTTTGCTGCGATCATCGCAAGCCCCACACCCGTGTTTCCGCTGGTAGGCTCTATCAAAACGCTATTTTTGTCGATCTTGCCCGAGCTTAGCGCGTCTTTTACGATCTGCCACGCGATGCGATCTTTGACCGAGTGGCTTGGATTTAAAAATTCCGCCTTGGCTAGGATGAGGGCATTTTTGCCAAACGTATTGATTCTAACTAACGGAGTATTGCCGATGAGCTCCGTAACATCGTTTGCTATTTTCATATTTTTCCTTTAAATGCTGAAATTTAAATACTGGACGCTTCGCGCCATCATCTCCTCGTAGCTGCTTAGAGGCTCACTAAATATCTCTGCCAGCTTAACGTCGAATTTCTCAAAAAACGCCCGCAGTCCGGGATCGCTCATCTGAATGCTAGTCATCCGCAGATCCTTTTCAAGAGCGGTAAAAATTTCACCGAAAGAAATCTCGCTAGCATCTCTGGCTAGGTGATAGCCGCCGTTTTTACCTTTGATGCTACACACTAGCTTCTCGTTTCTAAGGGTATTTAGAATTTGCTCCAAATAATTCTTAGAAACTCCCGTACGCTCGGCGATCTCTTTTATACTTATCGGCGCTACTTCGCTAGCTTTGGCGATCTGCAAAATTGCAGCCAGCCCATAAACGCCCTTTGTGCTTAAAAGTGCCATTATTTCAGTGCCTCGCTAAGATCGGAAATCAAATCATTCGCGTCCTCTATACCCACGCTTAGGCGGATTAAGCTCGCAGGCACGCCAGCGCGGTTTAGCTGCTCCTCGTTTAGCTGCGAATGCGTCGTGCTCGCAGGATGAGTGATGATCGACTTCGTATCGCCGATATTTGCTACGACGGAGAAAATTTTAACCTTGCTAACCGCCTTTAGCGCTGTTTCTTCGCTATCTACGATGAAGCTCATCAGACTGCTTGCATAGCCGTTTTTAAATTTCGCTTTGATCGCGGCATTAAACGGCGAGCTTGCAAGCCCCGGATAATTGACCTGCTTTACCTTCGGATGATTTTGCAAAAATTCTGCGATCTTTAGCGCGTTTTGCGAGTGTTTTTGCATACGAAGCGGCAGTGTTTCAAGCCCCTGGATGAGCTGAAACGCGTTAAACGGCGATAGCGTCGCACCAATATCGCGAAGCAGGGACAAGCGAATCCTAAGCGTATAAATGTCGAAATTATCTACTAAATCTGCATAAACTAAGCCGTGGTAGCTATCATCAGGCTCGTTAAAATGCGCGTAACGCGGATTGCCTTTGAGTTTGGAATTTAATCCTTTGCCCGAAACGATCGCGCCTGCGATGCTAAGCCCCTGTCCGCTTATGTATTTGCTAGCGCTGTGGATTACGACATCGGCGCCGTCATCAAGCGGATTGTAAAGCGCAGGGCTTGGGATCGTGTTATCCGCAATCGTTACTACGCCGTGCTTATTTGCGATTGTAGCGATTTTAGCGGTATTTGCAACTGAAATTTGAGGATTTGAAAGCGTCTCGAAAAAGATCGCCCTAGTCTTATCGTCGATTAAACCTTCCAAATTATCCGCAGTTTCGGAGTCAAAAATTCTAGCCTCGATGCCGAAACGTTTGATCGTATGCGCCAAAAGCGTAGTTGCGCCACCGTAAATTTTCTCCGCGATGATGATATTTTCGCCCGCTGCGGCTAAATTTGCCACCGCAAAAAATATTGCCGCCTGCCCACTAGAGACCGCGATTGCGGCTTTGCCATTTTCCAGCGCCGCAAGTCGCGCCTCAAAAACATCAGTAGTAGGATTTGTCAAACGCCCATAAATCGGCCCTAGATCACGCAGTGCGAAGCGATCAGCAGCCTTTTTGCTAGAACCGAAGTTAAACGCGGTGCTTTGATAAATGGGAACTGCCATCGTGCCGTAGCCGGCGACGGAGTCGTAACCGAAATGAGTTGCAAGGGTTTCTTTTTGCATTTTTATCCTTTGTAAAAAATTTGGCGAATAATAGCTAAATTTTAAAATAAAGTCAAGTATTTTTATATGATTTTAAAATGCCTATAATACAGGATTTATAGAAAAAATGTTATTAAAATATAGTTTTATAATATGCGTAATTTTGCCAAAATTTCGAATTTTGCTATAATGCGCGCTTTAATTAAGGAAAGATCATGCAAATCAAAGAAAAAGATGAGCGCGTTAAATATATCCGCGCGTTAGAACGCTTCGTAAAATCCGCCGTAGCACTGCTAAAGCGCGAGGATTTCGACGCAGAGCTTTTTGCGAAGCGAATAGCTAAAAACTATGAAATTTTATCTAAAGCGGCCGCTACAAATCTCGATAGTCCCTACACCAAGGCACTTGAGAGCTTTGCTAAAAACGTCCTTGATGCTAGCGAGGCAGGACAGATCGGCGATGCCGCGTTTAGATCAGCGCTACAGCATGAAGCAAACGCTCTGCAAAAGCTCAAAAATAATAAGAGTTACAAAAAAGACAAGCACAAAATCGATTTTTTAAAGGATTATTAGATGAAAACCGTGATTTTTGATATGGATGGCACGCTGCTTGACTCTTCGCGCGCGATCGAAATCAGCGTCAATAACACTCGCCGCGAGCTCTACGGCCTAGCGCCGCTACAAAAGAATTTCATCGTCCACACCATCAACGATCCGAGCAAGAACGCCTTTTTGGAATTTTACGGCAAAACCGAAGCGAGCACCGAAGAGCTTGCTTTTTTCGAGAAAGAATTTGTAAGCAATTACCGCGATTTCGCCGTGCTTTACGAAGGTATCGAAGATCTTTTGCACTCGTGCAAAAAAGCAGGATTTTTTCTCGCAGTCGCTTCTAATGCGCCTTCCTACACCCTAAGCGCGATCTTAGAAAAAACGGGCGTGCGCAGGCTATTTGATCTGGTCGTAGGCGCGAACGAGCAGATGCCATCAAAACCCAACCCTGCGATGCTGCTACACGTAATTGCATGCTCGCCGCACAAAAACGCGATTTTTTTAGGCGATAGCAAAAAGGATGAGCTAGCCGCACTCCGTGGCGCAGAATTTTTACAAAATTTAGAATTTCAAGGCGGCAATGACGGCGAGAGCTTAAATGCTAGCCGTGGCACCAATAGAAAGAATTTCAGCGCTAGCAGCGGAAGCTTAAGCTCTTGCGGCGAAAATCTTAACGCAGATGAAAAATTCCGCCCTAACGACTCGGGCGCTGACGGGGCGGCAACGCTAAGCTTTAAAGGTGCCAAAATTTCCGCAAAAGCAGAAGCGACGGAAAGCGCACAAGCTGCAGCAGCGCGATATTTTCAGGCAAACTTGGCAGATCTAAGAGGCGCAAAACTTGAGTATTTGCAGGTATGCTGGGGGTTTGGCGAGCCTAGCGAACTAAGTCGCAATGCCCTAAGCATCACGCAAGCGCGCGAAATCATCGGCGGAATTTAAAGTAGCCTGGTTTTTGAGGCATAGCTAATTAAAAGTAGTATTGTAGCAGGGTAAAATCACGCTTAGGCTCTTAAAACGGAGCGAATTCCATCTTCGCGTGCAACGCAAGCGAAATTAAAATTTAAAAATAATTCTTGCGCGAAAAATTCCACTAGCACGAGAAACTGGGATTTCATCTGCGCGAGTGGAATTTAAAATTTTAAAAGTAGCTTTTGTAGTGCGCGATTTTATCTGCGTGAAAAATGAAATTCTATCTGTAAAAGGTGACGGAATTTTAAAAATTTAAAGACGCTCTCTCGCGACTTAATTTAAAATTTGCCTCGAAAACCAGACTTAAAATTTAATGCAAACGCGATTTTAGCATTCTACCGCGTCCATGGAATTTCAAATTCTCGCAAAGCGGCGGAATTTTAAAATTTTAAAAAGCCTGATCTGTGTTATGCACGCGAGTAGATTTTGCATAAGTAGAATTTATCCGCCGTGCAGAAATCAAGATTTTACCGCACAAGCAAAGCGAAAATCCTCTCCGCCTACGCGAAATCCAAGAATTTTAGCGCTCAAACAAAGCGGAATTCTATCCGCTCAAGCGAAACCTAAAATTTCACTCGCGCCAAAGAAGTTTAAAATTTCCGCAAAAATCAAGCTGCTTATCTGTAAATTTAAAATTCCGCCTTCTGCAAAGCTTCGCGTTTAATCCGCCACGCAACCAAGATTAAATTTTTAAATTCCGCTCGCTCTGCCTATCTCGCAAACAAGTAAAATTTTAAAATTTATAGATTCAAAGCCCAAAATCCCGCGCTTAAGCTTAAAATTTACCGCACGCAAGTGCAAAATCTGCGCAATCGCTTCTGTTTAAAAGCCCCGATAGTTTGCCGCGTCCTAACCTAAATTAAATTTTACATTTGCTATAATCGCGAAATTTTAAGGAAGGTAAATGGATATTTTTGAAGGCAGCCCAAGAGAGAAATTTTTTGAAATTTTATCCGCTGCAAGCCCTACTTTGGTGCAAAACGAAATCGAAGAAGCTCTAATCCGCCTCATCGCCTGTGAGCGGCTCTGCGAAGAGCGCGGTATTAGCGAGCGCGAGATCGAAAGCTTCATCGCACAGCAGGATTTACAAGACGAGCTAAACGACAAATTTTTGCAAATGAGCGGAAATATCCTAAGCAACAACGAATAATGCAAGATCAAATCGATTTAATTATGAAAAGCTTCATCGCAGACTGCGGATATGAGCCCGCTAGCGAGATGTTTGATAGGCTAAGCCCCGGCAAAAAACTGCGCTCCAAGCTGCTGCTAAACATCGCGCAAAAGGATGAAAAATCGCTACGTCTGTGCGCGATCATCGAGCTCATTCAAGCCGCGAGCCTACTGCACGACGACGTCATCGACGAAAGCTCGGTGCGCCGCGGCAAGCCCTCGATAAACGCCACCTACGGCTCCAAAAACGCCGTAATGCTGGGCGACATACTCTATTCCAAGGCATACTTCGAGCTTTCTAAATTTGAAAGCCGCATCGCCGCCGCGCTTTCGGGCGCCGTCACGAAGCTCGCAGTGGGCGAGCTGATGGATGTGAGCTTAAGCAACGATTTCAACGACGATGCGAGCAAATATCTGCAGATGATCTATCTAAAAACCTCCGCTCTCATAGAGGAAGTCGCACGCTGCGGGGCATTTTTGAAATTCGGCAGCGCAGAAAATCTCGGCGAAATTTCAGATATGAGCGGCACAAAAAACGAAGTAGAAATTTCAAACGCCGAGAAAGATCATGATGAAATCTCAAGCGCGAGCGTAAAATTCGGCGAATACGGCAAAAACCTTGGGCTTGCCTTTCAGATCATCGACGATATCTTAGACGTCACGCAAAGCTCAGAAGCGCTCGGTAAGCCGAGCTTGAGCGATTTTGCGGAGGGTAAAACTACCCTGCCCTACATCTATTTATACAAAAATTTAGATGATGCGCAGCGGCAAAAGCTGAGATCGTTTTTTAAAAAACAGCTGTGCGAGAGCGAAATTTCATGGATCAAAGCGAAGCTTAGCGAGCACGGCATCATCGAGCGCTGTATAAACGAAGCTCGTGCCTACGGGCAAAAGGCGCTCGAAGCCGTGGCGGAATTTAAAAACGACAAGCTGGAGCAAATCGTGCGAGATATGATAGATAGGGAGTTTTGATGGCGTATATGAGCGTGAGCTTCACCCACAAAAACACAGATATCACGGTTCGCGAGAAACTTTCGTTTTCAAACGATGTGCGCAAGAAAGAAATTTTGCGCCTTTTGGCTTCAAACTCCGCGATAGAGGAGTGTTTGGTGCTTAGCACCTGCAACCGAGTAGAAATTTTTACCGTCGTAAGCGACTTTGATGAAGCGCAAAAGTTCGTGCTTTTGGCACTTTCGCGCGTAAGCGGCGTAAGCTACGACGAGCTAGCCGAGCGTGCCGATATTTACGAAGATTACGGCGCGATACACCACCTTTTCGCCGTCGCAGCCTCTCTTGATAGCCTCGTAGTGGGCGAAACGCAGATCGTAGGCCAGCTCAAAGACGCCTATAAATTCGCGATGCAAAACGCTCGCGCCGGCGCGCAGATCGCAAGAGCGATAGATGAAGCGCTAAAGTGCGCAGCGCGCATCCGCAACCAAACCGAAATTTCAAAAAATCCAATCTCGGTCTCAAGCGTCGCCGTGGCGATGGCAAAAGACAGACTGGGCTCCTTGCAAGACGCGGACGCCGTGGTAGTGGGCGCGGGAGAGATGAGCGAGCTAGCGTGCAAACACCTGCTCGCAAACGGCGCAAATATCACGATCTTAAATCGAAATTTAGCCGGCGCGCAGAGGCTAGCCGCCTCGCTACTTGGCGAGAATTCCTTGGATGCGAAAAATTGCGCGGATGAAAATCCCGGCACAGGAAATAACTCAGACAACTTAGATTCCAAAAATATCGCGAATTTCGCAGGCGAAAATGTCGCGCAAAAACAAAATTCCAAAGACGGCGTAAATTTTAATAAAAAGATTTTCACAGACGGCAATGAATCTCGCATAGCAGGCGAAAATCCCAAGGACGATAAAAATTCCACCGCCTGCGCAAATTCCTCTGCGCAGGTACAATCCCGTATTAAAATCGATAGCCTTGATAATCTCAAAAAATATCTAAACGCAAATAGCCTATTTTTCAGCGCTACGGGCTCGCAAGAGCCGATCATTACCGATAGCTTGTTAGAACCCAAAAGCATTAAGCGATATTTTTTTGATATAGCCGTGCCGCGCGACGTAGAGCTTAGCCAGAGCGAGGATATTGAAGTTTATAGCGTCGATGATCTGGAGGAGATCGTAAAGAAAAATTTGCTGCTTCGCGAGGAGCAGGCACAGATCGCTTACTCGATCGTGGCAAAATGCACGAACGAGTTTTTCAAATGGCTGAGGGCGGCGGCATCCACGCCGATCATCAAGGCTTTGCGCCAAAGCGCGAAGCAAGTAGCCGAGATAGAGCTAGCCAAAGCGCTTAAAAAGGGCTATCTAAAGCACAGCGATGCGGAGGAGGCGCGCAAGCTGATCCATCAGGTTTTTAAAGCGTTTCTGCACGCTCCGACGGTAAATTTGAAAAACCTTGGCGAAGCGGACGATGCAGACGGCGTAGTAAATGCGCTGGTCGAAATTTTTGAACTGCAAGAAAACTACGAAAAATTTTTAAATCAAGAAAATGAGAAAAAGGACAGACAGAATGAAATTTAGCAAGCTTTTCGCTCCGAGCCTAAAAGAGGCTCCCAGAGACGCTGTACTACCTAGCCACGCGCTTTTGATCCGTGCGGGATTTATCGAGCAGCTGGGCAGCGGGCTTTATAATTTTTTGCCGCTAGGAAAGATAGTGCTGGAGCGGATCTGCGCCGTCATCAGGCAGGAGATGGATGCTGCGGGCGCGCAGGAGGTCTCTTTTAGCGTCGTAACGTCCGCGGATGCATGGAAAAAAAGCGGTCGCTACGCCAAATACGGCAAGGAGCTGCTGCGCTTCAAAGACCGCAAGAATAACGACTTCGTGCTAAGCCCTACCAACGAGGAGGCGGCGGTTTTGATGGTAGCGGATAAGATCACGAGCTACAAGCAGCTGCCGCTAAATATCTATCAGATCAATACGAAATTCCGCGACGAGGCGCGCCCTCGCTTCGGGCTTCTGCGCGGTCGCGAGTTTACGATGAAGGACGCCTATAGCTTCCACGCAGACGCTGCGGATATGAAGCGCGAGTTTGAGGTGATGAGGCAGGCGTACTCGCGGATTTTTACGCGACTTGGGTTAAATTTTCGCGCGGTCGATGCGGACAGCGGCGCGATCGGCGGCAGCGGCAGCAAGGAGTTTATGGTGCTAGCGGATAACGGCGAGGACGATATCGTCGTGTGCAAGCGCTGCGAGTATGCCGCAAATATCGAGGCTGCGCGCCGTGCTCCCAAAACCACGAACGCCGCCGCGCCCGAAACCGACGGCATGATGAAATTTAAAACCCCCGCGATGAAAACGATCGACGCGGTGGCGGAATTTTTCAAAGTGGATAAATTCTACACCATCAAAGCGGTGATCAAAAAAGCGCTATACGAGGATCGCAGCGAGATCGTAGCTTTTTTTATCCGCGGCTGCGACGAGCTGCAAGAGACCAAGGCGCAAAACGCCTGCGGTGCGCTGGAGCTAATCGATGCCAGCGAGGAGGAGATCGCGCGAGCTGGCTTTACGGCGGGCTTTTGCGGACCCTTCGGGATCGGCGAAGGGGCGAAATTTTACATCGATCCCGAGTTAAAAGGAGCGCGCGAGATGATCGCGGGCGCGAACGAGCCGGATTACCACTACGTGGGCGCTAGCGTGATAAATTTTAACGAATCGCGCTTTGCGGATCTCGCCGCCGTGAGCGAAGGCGACGCGTGTCCGTGCTGCGGCGGCGAGCTTGGCATCACGAAAGGCATCGAGGTGGGCCATATCTTTCAGCTCGGCACGCGATATTCCGAGCCGATGGGAGCGCGATTTTTGGACGCAAACGGCAAGGCACAGCCCTTTTTTATGGGCTGCTACGGCATCGGCGCAAGCCGCCTTATCGCCGTGGCGATCGAAAGCAGCCACGATGAGCGAGGCTGCGTGTGGCCGCGCGAGCTGGCGCCTTTTGAGCTTGAAATCATCATCTCAAATCACAAAGACGCGGCAGCGGTAGAATTTGCCGAGAAACTATACGAGCAGTGCCGCGTGCTGGGCGTCCGCGTGCTGCTCGACGATCGCGCGGAGCGTTTCGGCGTGAAGATGAATGACTTCGAGCTGATGGGCTTCCCGTATGCGGTGCTCGTGGGAAAAGCCTTAGCAGAGGGAAGCGTCGAGTTCATCACTCGCGCAGGCCTAAAGCGGCAGAGCGTAAGCGCGAATGAAATTTTAAGCTTTATCGAGAGGAAATTAATCGAGAAAAATTAGGAAGCGCATGAAATTTAGCCCTAAATTTGGGCTAAATTTTGCCACCTATTTGAGAAATTTACAGACCGATTTTTCTTGTGCTGCACAGCGTGAAATTTTATAAATTTACCGCGCTAGCCGCAATGAGAATAAATTTTTGAACTAAAACAGAGCATAAAATTTATAAATTTACTATTTTGCCGCGCAGAGATACCGCCGAGGCGCGATGATAAAATTTACGCTTTAGCCGCACCGTCATTTCACTGCGGCTAAATCTGAAAGCATGAGTTTGCGCGCGGTACCGCACCGCCCTCTCAGCCGCACGTAAATGAAATTTCCGCCTTTGACCGCGCAAGCAAAAAGCGTATTTCCGCCGCTCTCGCAAAATGCCAAAAACAAAATTCCGTGATAAAATCCCGATCTCTGCCCGCCCTTTTACTAAAACGATTTTTAAAAAGCGAAATTTAAGCAGCGCTTTTGCCCCTTTGATTTCGCTCTTTAAATTTAATTAGCGCGCAAAAGCCGATTAAAAATTTTACCAGGTCAAAATTTTGCTTAAATTTATTCGGCGGCGGCGATTTTAAATTTTATTCGTAGGCTTGTCGTAGTAGCCCCATTTGGCGCGGTATTTTCTCCTCGCTATCCGAGTCAAAACGATCTGAACGATCAAAAGTGCAAGCGCACCGCCGCCCCATTTCAAATATGTGATTCTATAGGAATCGGATATGGTATCGTAATAAAACCTGGTTGCAAAGGAATAATCGTATTTTAAAACAATTTGCCCGTCTTTAAGGGCGATCTGCCGTGCAAGGTCGGTATCGCCCCCGATCCTTTGGTACCAAATTTTTACCTCTTTGTCGTATATCGCAGCCCTGTATCCATCTATCTCGGTGCTATAAACATCTAAATAAAAACGCCTCTGTTTAAGCGCGCCATCCGCTAAATTTAACTTATAATAACTAGTCCCTCTGCTCTTATTCGTTTGCATATATGACGCGCCCCTCTATGGTCTGCAAATCCTCGGGGCTAGACGGCAGCACGGCCGTGTAGGACGTATACGGCGCCGCGCCAAGGAAAAAAACAGCAGCACACACCTCAAAAGCGCATTCATCTGATTAAAGCTAGCGATCTTTTTTTCATCGTATTTTGTATCAAAAAACATCAAAGCTCTTTTGTTTAAATTTTTATCTCGGCGCTTCATCCTGGCGCGCCGTAGCGGCAGAAAAGCGGAGCTACGTCACTCCAAACTTTCGCGATCTTTAAATCCGTACTTCTGCAGCTAATACAGCTCGGTTTTTCCGTCGCCGTGCGCAATACAAGGCGCCGCTTCCGCCAAAATTTAGCTTGGATTTTCATTCATTTTCATTCAACGAAGAGTAAATTTAAAAGCTAAATTTAAAAAGCGCGCGAAAGAAATATTTCTCTTTTTAAATTCCGTTAAAATTTTATCCAAAATGCGGCAAGCTCGTAGCCGCGGGGTCCGCCCAAGCCGCTCAAGCTTTCAAATGCAAGCGTAACGCTGCTGCTTAAGTCTAGCTTCAAACCCTCATCCGTTGCGCGCTCGCGATACTCGATCCGCTCACGATTTAAAGCGCTTTTTACGGCCGCAAGATCGATAGGAGCAGGGCAGCCCGATAATATCCAAGGCTCGATTTCGATTTGCCCCGCCCTGCCATCGCCGAAATTTAGAGGCCCGCTTCTGAAATGATCCGAAAAAATCATAAAAATTTCGTCCCGAAAAAAGTGAAACTCAAAGGCGCCATATTTTAAAATTTCAGCTCCAGCGCTCTTAAAGCTCGCGTCCGCAGGGCCAAACATCGAGGCGATCTGCGCGCAGCTCAAGCCGCTTCCTACGCCTGCAAACTCGCCCGAGCGAAGAAAATTTAGCATATCGATTTTTGGCATCTATTCCCCTGTAAACACACATCGCGCCTCTTAAAGCCACTAGCAGCGCTGAACGGCACGCTAATAGGTTACACGAGCCAACCATCGCGCTCATCCATGCTTAGGCACTCGCTGACATGGCACTAAGAGCAACGGCAAGCCAGACGCGTACATCACATAAAAGTGCGCCGCGTAAAATTTTATCTCGCGCCGAGCTAAAATACAGCACATTTTCAAAATTAAAAACGATCGCAAAATGCCACGTTGTTTCGCAAGTTTTATTTCGCACAGACTTAAAAGCTGCGACAGCCGTATGAAATTTTATATAGTGACTGCATAAATCGCGCGCCGCAAGACTTGAAATTTCACGCCGCAACGCCGCAAATTTCACACCTCCCGCACATCACGCAGTGTCAGTCAGCCGAGCAAAGCTCGAATCTCGTTTACGAAAACCTCGCGCATCGCAAGCCACACTCGAACAAGTACTGCTTGGCATTATTTTAAAATTTCACAAGCGCCGTAATATCCGGCTTAAGAAGCGATTTTATAATCCGTTTTAGCCCATCTGGCGCTGTATTGCGAGTAGATAACTCTTGGGTCCGTTAAGGCTAGCCGAAAACCATTTTTAGATGCGCTTCGTAATCCCTCGTAAAACGCTCAATGTCGGGATTTTTAACGACATCGTTACACATAAAAGTAGGCAGTCTTTTCGTGCCTAAAAACTCGTTGGCTTTATGAAAATGCAGATAAACGCCGTCTATGCCCGCGCCCTCGAAAAAATCACCCGGCTTATCAAACGCCTGAAGCGGCGCATTCCAAGTGACGCTTAGCATGTGCGATTTTCCCTTTATCAGTCCGCCCATGCCGTAGCCGTCGTTTGGGCTTGCGCTGTGCCGCCCGTCGTTTGCCACTATCTTGCCTATGCCGCCCATAAACACCTCGTCCACGTATTTTTTGACTAGCCAAGGCTCGCCCATCCACCACGCGGGCATCTGCCAGATCACGGCATCCATCCATAGAAATTTTTCTACCTCGCCCTCTATATCGTAGCCCTCATGTATCGTGGTCTCGCGCGTTTCGTGCCCTAGGGCTTGTAGCGTCTTTTTGGCTAGCTCGTGCAAAGTTTTGTTTAGCTTGCCGCCTTTGCCGTTAAAAGGTGCTCCGCCATTGATAAGTAATATTTTCATTTTGATCCTTTGATTAAATTTATTCGTTAGCGACTCGCTGCACCTAAGTTAAAATTTCACCTCGTAGCCCTATGCGAAAATATAAGCGTAAATTTTACGAAGCGTTTAATTACTAAATTTTACTTTCACGCCGCAGTTTACCGCCCTAAAATTTCAAATTTATCGCCGTGCACCGCGATCGCTTCGGCATTATTTATCGGCGCCAAATTTAACTTGCCGCCGTAAGCTTTTAAAATTTTAGCCGTGCTTTGCACGAAGGGCTCCTCGCCGTAGTGTACTACTGGATAGAATTTAACAAGATCTAGCCCGGTTTGCGTTGCTACTGATTCACTACCACTCGCATCGTCCATCGCGCTCACATACTCCACGCTGGGAGCCGCGATCATCGCGCCCGCCGACTCGCCTACGTAGATGAGCTCGCCGTTTCTGACGCGGCTAGCGATGAGGTCAGCAAGACCTTTCTTTTTAAGCTCGCGCAAAAGATAAAAGGTGTTGCCGCCGCTTACGTAAAGCACCCGCGCTGCGCCGATCTTTGCCTTGGCTTCGGCCTCGCTCGCTTTGGAAACGTCTAAAATTTCAAGCGTAAAGCCCATTTTGGCAAACGCCTCTTTCGCCTCGTCCACGTAGTCTCGGTACTCCTCTACGTTTGCGGCGGTCGGGACAAAAAGCACCTCTTTGGCGCTGATATTTTGCCTCGCATAGTCTTCAAAAAGCGTCGCCGCGCCCGCAAAATAGGAGCATAAAAACATCTCTATCATAGTTTTTCCTTTAATTAAATTTGCGCTGATTTAAAGCGCTCGTAAAGCTCGGGCGCCATGACTGCGAGCAAACGTATTTCAAAACGAGTAGATCAAATTCTACCGCGCCCACAAAGCAAGCGCACGACAAAAAACGGCGCGGGCGAAATTCTGTCGATAAAAGGGCAAAATTTACCGCCGCAGCGGTTTGCTAACTATGCAAAAACCGAACGCAACGCAAACCACTCCACAATCGCCAACTGCCTGGCGATTTCAAACTTCACTGAAACGACGCGAGCCTGCTTAGATTAAGCTAGCTAGAGGAGTTGATCAGAGCGAACGATCAAAACGATCAAATCAAGCCAATCGATCTAATCAACCAAGGCAAAACGGCTAGTGCTTTTTATCTCTAAAAAATCTAACGATCTTAGCCTGCAGCTTGAACCACTCGCTAAGCTCCATTATAGGGTGCCCGGCGTAGTTTTTACCGCCCGCTAAGTCCTTGCTTATGCCGCCGCGCGCCGCGATCTGAGTGAAATCGCCCACGCTTACGTGCCCGCCGCTGCCGCTCTGTCCGCCCATCACGACGTTGCGCCCGAGCGTCGTCGAGCCCGCAAGCCCCACCTGAGAGACGATGAGGCAGTTTTGCCCAAGCTCGCAGTTGTGCCCGATCTGAACGAGATTGTCAATCTTGCTGCCGCGCTTAACGATCGTAGAGCCGAACACCGCGCGGTCGATCGTCGTGCACGCGCCGATCTCGACCTCGTCTTGCAGCACGACGTTGCCGTTGTGATAAATTTTAACGTGCTCGCCCGTTTTGGTATGCGCGTAGCCGAAGCCGTCGCTTCCGATGACGGCGTTTGCGTGGATTATGCAGCGCTCGCCGATGATCGCGTCGTTGTAGATGACGGCGTTTGCGTGGATTATGCAGCCGCTTTCGATATGCACGTCATCGCCGATATACGCGCCGCTTAAAATGACGCAATCCTCGCCGATCGTAGAATTTACGCCGATATGTACGTTCTGTCCGATCTGCGCGCTAGCGGCGATCTTTGCGGGCGCGCCGCTGCGAATGAGCGGCTTGGCAAAATGCGCGCTTAAGATCGCAAAGGCCAGGTGCGGATTTTCGCACTCCAGCGCTCGCACGCCGCTTGGGACTGCGGTCCCGATTTTTACCAATACGGCGGCTGCTTTGGTGGCGGATAAAAATTTCTCGTTTTTGTCGCTATCGCAGTAGCTCAGCTCGCTTTGCCTTGCGTTTTGAAGCGAATTTATCGCGGTAATCTCCGCGTCCGCCCCGCTAAGCTCTATATTTAAAATTTCGGCAATTTTAGATAATTTCATTTGCGCTCCTTTAATTAAATTTTATCGCCGCTTACATATCCAGCGCGACGCTGCCGCCGCGGACGACGTCGATCGGATTGTATTTTTTTATCGTCTTTAAAAACCCGTCGATGCGGTCTGCGTCGTCGCACGCCATGATGACGATCTTGCTGTCGTCGCTGTTTGCGATGCTGCCGTTGTAGGCTTTTAAAACGGCATCAAGCCCCGCTAAATTTTCGCCCAGCGCGATCTTTACCAAAACCATCTCCTTTTCGACGAATTTTGCATCATCGATGACCTTGTAGACGGGGATCAGCTTATGAAGCTGCTTGGTGATCTGCTCTATGACGCGCTCGTCGCCCGAAGTGACGATGCTAAGGCGCGATAGACCGGTATTTGGAATCGGCGCAACGGTGAGGGTGTCGATATTATAGCCGCGCCCCGCAAAAAGCCCCGAGATCCGCGACAAAACGCCGTGCTCATCGGTAACGACGACCGAGATTACTCTTCTTATGCTATTCATCCTAAGACTCCTGCTCAAAAATCATATTATAAAGCGCGCCGCCTGCGGGTACCATCGGCCAGACATTTTCGAAACGGTCGATCTTAGCCTCGATGACGCTTACTTTCTTACTCGCAAGAGCCTGCTTCAGCGCATCTTCAAATTCCACTTTGGTGCTAACGCTAAAGCCCACGCCGCCGAAGCCCCCCGCAATTTTTACGAAATCGGGCTGCGAGCTAAGATCGGTCGATGAGAAACGCTGCCCGTAAAATAGACTCTGCCACTGCCGCACCATGCCTAAGAAATTGTTGTTTAATACAATATTTACAACGTTTAGACCGCTCGCGCTCGCAGTCATCAGCTCTTGGATATTCATCAAAATCGAGCCGTCGCCGCTGAAATTTATAACCGGTCTATCTCCCGCATAAGCCTTCGCGCCCAATGCCGCGGGCAGGCCGTATCCCATCGTGCCCTGCCCTCCGCTACTTAGCAGAGTGCGCGGCTTGCAAAACGGATAAAACTGCGCGACCCACATCTGATGCTGCCCCACGTCCGTAGCGATGATAGCATCCTCGCCAGCGATTTTTGCGGTACTTTGTATAACCCACTGCGGCTTTAAAATTTCATCGCTGTCGTTAAATTTAAGCGGGTGAATTTCATCGTATTTGCGAATGAGCTCGCGCCACTGCTCGAAATTTGCAGGGCTGACCTCGCTTTTAATGCGCGGCAGCATCTCCTCTAGCACCGACTTCACGTCGCCCACGATCGGATAATCCGCGTTTATAATCTTTGAGATCGAGCTAGGATCGATATCGACGTGGATGATCTTTGCGTTTTTGCCGAATTCGCTAAGCTTGCCGGTGACGCGATCATCAAATCTCGCGCCCAGACAGATTATTAGATCCGACTCGCTAAGTGCCATATTTGCGGCGTAGCTGCCGTGCATTCCTACCATACCGAGGCGATTTTTATCATCGCTTCGCATAGCCCCTAGCGCCATAAGGGTTTCAACGACCGGGATCTGTGCAAACCTGCTAAGCTCGCGCACCAGCTCGCTTGCACCCGCGCTAATAACGCCGCCTCCGATGTAGAGGATAGGCTTTTTGCAGCTTGCGATTAACTCGACGGCTTTTTTGATCTGTTTAGAATTTCCCTTATAATTCGGCTTGTAAGTCTGCATCTTGATTTCGCCAGGATATTCAAAAACGCCCAGCTTCGCCGTTACGTCCTTCGGCACATCGACATGCACGGGCCCCGGTCTGCCGCTGCGAGCGATATAAAAGGCTTCTTTTAAAATTCTAGGCAGCTCTTCGATCGTTTTAACTAGATAGTTGTGCTTGACGCAAGGGCGTGAAATTCCGATCGCATCAATCTCTTGAAAAGCGTCGGTACCGATGAGCGAGGTCGCCACCTGCCCGCTGATAAGCACGATCGGGATGCTGTCGCTATACGCCGTAGCAAGCCCCGTAAGCGCGTTTGTAAATCCGGGTCCGCTTGTAACGACAGCCACGCCGACCTTGCCGCTAGCGCGCGCGTATCCATCCGCAGCCATCGCCGCGGCCTGCTCGTGGCGCACCAAAATGTGTCTAAAGTATTTTTGTTTGTAAATTTCATCATAAATGTTTAGCGCCGCACCGCCCGGGTAGCCGAAAACCACCTCGACCCCCTCCTGCCGCAACGCCTCCACGATCATCTGCGATCCGCTAATTTCTTTCATACGCCCATCCTGTTTCGTTGGAATAATTTTGTGATTATATTATTTTGTAAATTAAATTTCACGAATTTAAGGCGCTAAATCGGGTCGAATTTAAAATTTAATAGCAGCAAGACGGGGCAAAATTTCGGAATTTAGAAAGAGTGGAAAAGGCAAATTTAAAATTTAGTCATAAATTTAAAACGGACGGGATGTTCGGATTTAAAATTTTAAAGTGCGGATTTGTTTCGACCAAACGCGGCGCATTAGTTTTAACGTAAAATTTTGGCTTAAAATTTTACCACGCGAGGCTTGGATTAAATTTATAAAATTTTTTGGAATTTTATCGTAGTGCAGAGCAATATCTGCGTAAATTTTAAATTCTACGTTACGAAATTTTAAAATTTAGCCGTAAATTTAAGGGGGGGGCGGAATCTCGATTTAAAATCCTAAAATTCCGCCCACGTAAAATTAAATTTTAAAACCCTCTATCTACCTGCACGCCTACGCCCACGCTAGCGCAGTTGCCGCTTTGCGGATCGCAGTCGCCGAAGCTTGTGACGCTACTGGATCTTTTCGAGCGGATCGTTCCCATATGCATAGGCACCGGCATGTTACGGCGCGAGCTTCCGCCGATATCGCTATCGCTCATACTGCTAGAACTTCTCCTGCGAGAATAATCATCGCGAGGAGGCGGTGGCGGAGGAGGCGGTTTTATACCTCCGTGCGGAGGTGGTGGAATGCTGCCAGGAGGCGGGGGAGGAGGCGGCATCATGCCGCCGTGCCTACCATATCCTCGCGGAGGAGGTGGCGGTAAAGTGCCGGTCTCTGTGATCGTGATGCCATTACCGTAATTTTCAACGCGTTTGTAAGTGGAGCCTCCGTAAACTGTGCGGGTGCGGGTCTTTTCGACTACGACTATATCGCGCTCAGGCTGCACCGGCTGCTGCACGTTAGCTCTAGGCGATATTTCAAAGCTATTCTGCAGTTTGGCGGTATCGTAACTTGCAAAGCCGTTGATACCCTTTAGCTCATCTGGACTTGAAATTTCGCGCTTTTGGCGGTATTGCATAAGCATATCCGCCCTACCCGCATCAAGCCCACCGATCGTCATCAGCTCGTAGCGACTAGCTTCATTTATGTTGATTTTCGCCGCGACGAGGCTCACTAAAAGAGCCAAAATCACTAAATTTTTCATGTGCGCTCCTTTGTTGGAAGTTACCAAATTCTAAACCCTCACGATAAATCTTTGATTAACACGCAAGCAAAATTTTGCTACAATTGCCTATCTTATTTCAAAGGATCAACCGATGAACGGAATTTTGCTGCTATGCGACGAGCCTACCGCCTACCAATCCGAGCTAAAAAAACTAGATAAAATTTTATCCATGAGCTTTCACAACGTTTTGCAACTTTGCATCGCTGGCGACAATGCCCTTTTTAGCAGGAGTGAGCTTGAAAGAGCACTCGCGGACGGGCAGGATGAGCGCGTGCGAAAGGCGGCGATAGAGCGCTTCGCACAGATCCTAAAGCAGTGTAATTTTGTGCTGGTTCGCGGCGCCGCAGAAGCCGATATGCGCGAGCTAAATTTACAAATCGCCAAGGATCTAAATATCCCTGTTTGCGGATTTTATCCTAATGAAATCGCCGCGCGCATCGGCACGCACTCGATCGCTGCAGCAAAAGCGGTAAGCTTTGCCAGCATATATGAGGATAAAATTTCATTTTCCGCGCTAAGGTCTGCGCAAGAGAGTGCAAATTCTAAAAAATCGGAGCTTTACGGTAAAAATTCTGCCTACGAAAGCGGCGCGATAGAGCTTGATAAAGTCGTTGCCGACAAAAGCTACTTCACTGACGCCGCAAACTCCACGCGCTGTGAAATTCTAACCCCGTTGAAATTTGAAAGCAAGCTCTACGCCAAGGCTCGCGCGAACGTTAAAACCGTCGTGCTACCAGAAAGCGACGATGAGAGAATTCTGCGCGCGGCTGCGATTATAAAACAAAGCGGCGCGGCAAATTTGATCCTTCTGGGGCAGCAAGACGAAGTGCAAAAAAGCGCAAGCAAGCTGGGGCTCAATCTAAGCGGCGTTAAAATTTTAGATCCGCAGACGGATGCGAGCTTAGAAAAATTTGCGCGCGATCTTTATGAGCTTCGCAAGGCAAAAGGTATGAGCGAGGCTCAGGCGCGCGATTTAGTGCGCGATCGCACCTACTTCGGTACGATGCTCGTGTATGAAGGGCTGGCCGATGCGATGGTAAGCGGTGCCGGCACTACTACCGCAGAGACGATCCGCCCCGCGCTTCAGATCATCAAGACAAAGCCCGGCATTGCAAGCGTCAGCGGCGCATTTATAATGTGCCTGGATACGCAGGCTCTGCTTTTTGCCGACTGCGCCGTAGCGCCGAGCCCGAGCGCGGAGTATCTGGCAGGTATCGCGATCTCAAGCGCCGCGACCGCAAAGGCGTTCGGGTTTGAGCCGCGTGTGGCGATGTTAAGCTACTCAAGCGGTGATAGCGGCAGCGGAGAGAGCGTGGAATTTATCAAAACGGCGACGCAAAAAGCGCGCGAAAAGGCGCCCGAACTTCTAATCGACGGGCCGCTGCAATTCGACGCCGCAGTTGATGCCGCAGTCGCAAAGAAAAAAATGCCGGGCTCCGCGGTCGCAGGACGCGCGAACGTATTTATCTTCCCCGATCTTAACTGCGGAAATATCTGTTATAAGGCCGTGCAGCGCACCGCAGGCGCCGTGGCGATCGGACCGATTTTACAGGGCTTAAAAAAGCCGGTAAACGATCTAAGCCGCGGCTGCAAGGTCGCCGATATCGTAAACACGATACTTATCAGCGCAATTCAAGCGGGAGAGAATTAATGGATATCCTAGTCATAAATTCCGGTTCGAGCTCGGTTAAATTTAAATTCCACGATATGCTAAATCACGCCTGCATCGCAAGTGGGCTCATCGAGGAGATTGGCTCGACGCACGCAAGCGGAAGCATCAATTGCGCCAATGGACGAGGCATAAAGGTTGAAAACGAGCAAATTCCAAATCACGAAACCGCGATTGCGATTGCGATTGATCTTTTAAAACAAAGCGGAGTAATCAACGATCTAACTCAAGTAGGCGGCATCGGGCATAGAATAGTCCAAGGTGCGGATTATTTCGACGCTCCTGCACTCATAGATGAGGACGTAATGGCTAAAATCGCCGAGCTTGCACCGCTTGCACCACTACACAATCCCGCAAATTTAGCGGGTATCAAATCCTGCCTAAAGATCGCTCCGAAAATTCCAAACGTCGCGGTTTTCGATACGATATTTCATCAAAGCATCCCGCCTTATGCGTATATGTACGCGCTGCCGTATGAATTCTACGAAAAATACAAAGTTCGTCGCTACGGCGCGCACGGCACGTCGCATTGGTTCGTCTCGACAATGGGAGCGAAATTTTTGCGTAAAAAATACGAAAACTTCAACGCCATTACGCTACATCTTGGCAACGGCTCTAGCGTAAGCGCCATAGAAAACGGCAAGTGCATCGACACCTCGATGGGGCTAACGCCGCTTGAAGGCATCATCATGGGCACCAGATGCGGCTCGATCGATCCTGCGATCATCCCATACATCGAGCGCGTCGCGGGCTACAACGCGCAGGATATGGACGTTATAATGAACAAAAAAAGCGGACTTTTGGGCATCTGCGGCGCAAGCGATCTGCGAAAAGTATATGAAAAGATGGAAGGCGGCGAGCCGCGCGCGAAACTTGCGTTTGAGATGCTCGTGTACAGCGTCGTTAAGATGATCGGAGCGTATTACGCCGTGCTCGGGCGCGTGGACGCTTTGATCTTTACCGGAGGTATCGGCGAAAATGCGCCGCATTTTAGGCAAAATGTCTGCGAGAAGCTCGCACATATCGGCATCGAAATCGATGCGACAAAAAACGCAAAAAATACCGGCTCGATTAGAAATTTAAGCGCGGTAGATAGCAAAATCAAAACGCTCGTAATCCCTACCAACGAGGAACTTGCGATCGCTGAAGCTACGGTCGATACGATCAACAAAAACTCCGCGCAGATCGACTATCAGAAATACTCGGAATTTTAAATTCTATCTAGTGAGGTTCCGCGGTTATTTTGCGAGCAGCAACGCCAGAACTTGCCTTTTTCGTTAGGCAATTAAATTTTGGGTTTTGGCTGCGAGCTTGCGTGAAATGAAAGGGCTTTCTTATTTTAGAGGCTTTCTGGCTCCGACGATACGAGAAATTGCTACGCTACGCGCGGGTTTAAATTTTATTTGTCGCTTCCGATAAGGCTTAAATTCTTGCTCGGAAGAGGCGGAGCGGAAGGGGCTATACTTGCGAAGCTCCCTTTTACTTTGCTTCGGCCAGCAACCGCAAGCAGGTCTGCCGCCCAAACCCCGCCTAGATCACTGCGCGTTAGAAGCGGCGACACTTTGTTTTTAAACAAAGCTTTGCTCGGTTAAATTTAATAAATTTGGTTTCAAATTAGACCGTAAAAATTCCAAAACAGGTCCTTATTGTGAAATTTACCAAACGATAAGGCATAAAATTTTAAAATTTAGCGTGAGCTGGATTTTAACGCGCAAATTTTATTAAAGGAGCGAACGATGAGCGATCTGCCGAATTCTCAAGGCGCGCAAGAGCAAGAGGCGTCATATCCCGATACGAAATTTATTAAATTTTTCGGGCGGCTTTACGCGGCGGTTTTTGCGCTGTTTGCGATCACGGCGCTTAGCGTATTCGTGCTGCCCGAAAATATTTTAGACGTAAGCGCGGCATGCGCGGACTTCGTTAAATTTATGAAGCAGTTTTTTCCAAACATCGCTGCGATCGGCAAAATAAGCCCGCACACGCAGCTTGCGGAATTTTACGTCGCGGCATTGTGGGTACCTATTTTAACGGCTTTCGCGCTAAGCTGCGTGTATTGTCCGATCGCCACATTCTTATACAAAAAAGAGCTTCCCGCCGTCAAGACGCAGCTATTTGTGATATTGCTCGCTATACCTTTCGCTTACTGGGCATTAAACAATTATTTCTACGCCGATTTTGCCATAAACGGCATCCCACACAGAGTAGGCAATGGACGGATATTTCCTACTTTTGCGAACAGAGAGAGCCTATTTGGCTGGATATCGTTTTTCACAGCCACCTCGATGTTTATGAGTATGCTTGTAGTGATTTCGCTTAGCGATATAGTCCACTGGATATATCTATCGAGAAATAAAAACTAAATTTTATAAAATCGCGGACGAATAAAATTCCGCACCAATAACTTTCAGGGTCATTTTACGAGCGCAAAGCGAACGACTGATAAAATTCCGCGCTCCGTTTTAGAACAAAAACAAGCGACGATTAAATTTAAACGCCCCCTGCGATTAGAACTTTTTTGCGCGGAATTTAAGCGACCAAACGACGATTAAATTTAAACCGCAGGCGGTCGCTTTTAAATTTTAAAATTTTACTAAATTTTGAAATTTTATTCGCGCCACGTAAGGCAAAAGGTCGTTATCTCGCCCGGCACGCTGTCGTAGGAGATAGAAAAGGAGTATTTTTTACAGACCTCGCTTACGATGCTAAGCCCGATGCCAAATCCACCCTCGCTTGAGTTAAAGCGCGCAAAGCGCCTGAAAATTTCATTGCCCCTTTTCCTATCGATCCCCTCGCCGCTGTTTGAGATCGCCAGCTCGCCGCGCCTTAGCCGTACATCCACGTAGCCGCCTGCGTTTGCGTATTTTACGGCGTTACTTAGCAGATTGTCGATCAGGCGCGAAATTTCATAGACGTTTGCGTTCATGCTCGCATCCGAAAGATCGGTTTTAAGGCTTAGTCTGCGTTTTTGGATAAACGGCGCGAAGTATTCGCAGCGCGAAGCGACGAGGCTCTTTAGATCGATCGAGCTAATCTCGCCCTCCTTATTCATACCGAAGGTTAAAAACACGAGATCCTCGTAGATGCGCGAAAGCGTCTTGGCGGCAAGATCGATATTAGCAACGCGCTTGGCGTTGTATTCTCCAAGCTCTGCGTGCCGCATTGTCTCAACGCTCATCGAGATGATGCTAAGCGGAGTGTTGATCTCGTGGGTACTATCCTTGATGAAGCGATTTAGCGTGTCGATCTTATCGTAAAGCGGCTTTGTGCCTAGCCGCACCAGATAAAACGCCACGGCTAATATCACACCCAAAAGCGCTATCATCATCGCTGCGGTTTTGATACGAAGCGTTAAAATTTCGCCCTGCACGCTACTTCCAAGCAGAATGATTTTAGCCTTGGAAAAGGCGTTTCGCTCCTCCATATTTTGCAGATTCTCATAAATTCCTAGCCTTCCGCCACTTATAAATTCCGCCTTTAGCTTCGCTTTATCAAGTGCTCCGAGCTCACCGCCGCAGCCGTAAATTTCATCAGAGTTTGGCTTAAATATACACGCACTCACGCCCTTTTCGCGCTCAAAGTCCGCTAGCGATTCCAGCCCGTCCATGCTTGCTTTCATATAGATCATCATTTTGATCTCTTTTAGCTCTTTTATCCTGTGCGAAAGTAGCGCGGCTTCGTTCATCCTGTAATTTATCTTGAAAAAATATCCCAAAAACAACGCACTTGAAATGAGATACAAAGATAAAATTTTAAGCGTTAAAGCGGTCTTTTCAGACATACAGATACCCTGCGTTACGGCGATTTATGATGTGCTCTTCGCCTAGGACGCGGCGTAGATTTTTGATATAAGTTCGCAGCGCTTCCTCGCTCGGAGTTTCGTCAAAAGCGTAGATCGCGGAGAAAATTTCATCCTTGCTCAAAAGCCTATTTTTATTTTGCAAAAAAAGCGCCAGCAGCTCGCGTTCTTTGTTTGAAAGCGCGACGGGCACGCCCGATCTGCGTAGCTCTTTGCTTGCAAAATAAAATTTAAACTCGTCGTCAATAGTTACAAAATCATCAAAATTATGGCTGAAGTTTCGCTTTATGAGCGAATTAACGCGCAGCAGCAGCTCTTTTAGTTCATACGGTTTTTTGAGATAGTCGTCGCAGCCGCTTTTAAAACCGACCTCAAGATCATCGAGCGTATTTAGCGACGTGGCAAATATCGCGGGGGTGCGATCGCCGCTCTTGCGCAGCTCTTTTAAAAGTGAGAATCCGTCACCTTTGGGGATTTTTACGTCAAAGATAAAAAGATCGAATTTTTGCTCATAAGCAAGATCCGCGGCGCTTTGAGCGTCGCTGCAAACGCATACGTCAAAGCCCGCGTCTTTTAGATATTCGCCGATGAGATCGCAAAGCGTCTCATCGTCCTCTACGAGTAAAATTTTACTCACTACATCTCTTTTTTCATCTCTTTTTTCATTTCGCCTTTCATCTCATCCTTCATATGTTTACCCTCTTTCATAGCATCCTTGTGCATATCCTTCATATCGCCTTTCATCTCTTTCGCACTATTATGCATTGATGTATTGGCGTCCTTCATCTCATCTTTCATGCCCATGTCGGCAGCTACGGCAAAAGTGCCAGCAAATAGCGCACTAAGCGCAAACAAAGTAAGTTTTTTCATTACGTACTCCTTAAAAAAAATTAGCGGAATTATACTTCCGTAAAAGTGAAGTATGTGTGAAATTCCGAAAAAATTCAAATTTAAATTTAAACGCCTGTAATTTCAAACGCGGCGCGGCTTAAATGCGCTCGGTCGCCAGTGATCCCTGAAATTTAGACCATCTCGCTATGGCTAGTCGAATTCTAAACGCGAATCAAAGCTAGCCAGAGCGCACGCCAACAGTGCATCGCCGAGCTTACTTTACCGCGGCGAGATAAAAATTTAAACCGCCAGTGAAACTAATTAAAAAATTTATAATGCCACGACGCGCACGTCAAATCAAAAACGCCGAGCCAGCCTTTGAGTTCGCGACCTCGCCCGAGCTTTTAAATTCGCCATGCCGCGTAAGCTCTTAAATTTAGTGCGGCGCAAGCGCACAAGGCGCGAAATCGCACCTAGATCGCGGCGCAGCCTTTGATCTCATCCTGCGATACGATCTCGTAGATTACGCCCGCGTTTTTGATAAACTCCTCCACGCGCGCGACGTGAGCGGCGCCGGCCGGATCGGCGAGGTAGGCCTCCATGCGCTCGCGGGCGGCGTCGGGGATCTCGTAGCCGTGGTTGGCGTGCCAGTAGTCGAAGGAGAGGATCTCGAAGAGGTTGGGGATGCGGCGGAACTCGGCGACGGTGTCGAACAGCTCGGAGGCGGACACGGCGTCGATCCTCTCGAAGCCGCCCGACTCCGTGGCCACCACCCGGCTCTTCTCCGGCGGCGTCTCGGTGTAGTGGGCCGGGCAGAAGGCGCAGGCGCGGGTGCGCTCGGCGGGGGTCAGCGGGTGGACTTCGGCGACCGGGTGGGAGATCGGCCGGTTGCCGCGGCCCGGCACCGTCCACACCTCCGTACCGGTGAAGGGGCTGATCTGCTTGATGGTCCCGTCGGCCATGCGAGTCAGTGGCTCGGGGCCCGGAGAGTAGGGCATGAGCATGAGCCCATTATGTCGTGGACGACGTCGGCGTGCGCGGCGGTTCGCGGTTGTCCTGCTCCGCAGTCGCTTTCCGGCTGCTCGACGACGGTGCGGTGGTCGGACAGTGCTGTTCCGAGACTAGAACGCCGATAGGCGCGCGTAGCGTCGGGAGCATTCCTCACAGTAGGGCAGATCGGTGGGATCCGTACGGGGTACGAAGAACACGCCGCAGAGTGCCCGGACTGCCGTTCCCTGAACAGCGGCGTCACCGATGTGGAGTCTGTGGGCCCGGTGCGCTACCTCTCCGGGGACTGATTCCAGAAGTTGGCTGTTCTTCACGGCTTCCTGGAGTCGCGCGACCTGGCGGTTGCCGTGCCCGGGCGCCTCCATCGCAGAATAGATGCCGCCTGCAACGTCCCAGTCCTGCTGTGGCGGAGCGATGCTGGTGAGCAGCCGCCGTTCCAGAAGGTAGGCGAGTTGTGATCCCCGCTGAGTGTGATCGATGAACGAGAGAACGAACTCCTCAATGTCGTCATCAGCCGAGAACTCAAGATCAACAGTGGTCAGTGGCGCTGGCTCCGTCGGGTGAGGGACGGCCAGGCGAGAATGTCCGTCGCGCATGGCCTGCTCCAGCAGTCTTCTTGCCAGCTCCTGCACCAGCCGTTCCCAGTCGGTGAGGATCTTGGCAACGGTTTCGCGCCTGAGGAACCGGAGGTCGCGTGAGCATGCAATGGTGCGATTAGCGGCAGGGGCGTCCGAGGTGGTCGTGTTCAGAAGATCGCGGCACTTGTCGAGAATCGGATGAGAAAGATGGGAGAGCGGCTGTACAGCGTCCCATCGCTCGTCGGTGATGGCTCGCCTCTCGTGCGGGTCCTCCCACCCCTGCGTGAGCTCCGCAAGGAGTCTCAGAGTGGGACGGGCGGTCGGGTCGTGCTGCACACCTGCATTGTGCAGTACGACCCAACCGCGAAGCGGTGCTCGCAGAGAATGCGGGTCAAATCTGCTCGACGAGTTCGTCGATTGCGCCGCGCTGGATGGCCTCGGGGTTGCTGAAGCGCTCGGCGAGAGCGCGGCGCTCCTCCTGGCGGCGACGCTCGAAGGCGACGATATCGCGTCCGGTGATGCGACGATCCCGACCGACGCGGTGGGACGGGATATCCCCGGAGTCGAGCAGCTTGTACAGGTGAGTACGGCTCATCCGCAGCTGTTTAGCCACCTGGGCGGGTGTGTAATCGGCGTCGACGTCGAGCAGGGCGACGGTGCAGCCGGACGCGAGCGAGTCGGACAGGGCGAGGAGAAGATTACGCAGTGCGCCCTCGCCGAGGTCGCTGGCAAACCTGGTGAGTGAGGCGCGCGTCTGAGGATCAACGTTGGATGGTGCTACTTCAAGTAGGTCAGTCATGGTGGTCTCTCTGTCACATCTGACGCAGATGTCATAGATGACACTACGTTTCGAGGTGGCGTATGTCCACCTGTGTCACCCTCGAAGGGTGAGAGGTGAGGTTCAGGCTCAGTGGTCGCTCGATAACGTTGCGGCTCCGCGGATTCCTGTGCGAGTGCGGGTTCGGGTGGCGGATCCTGGTCTTCGTGGTGGGTGCGGCTTATCGACACGTTATAGACACGGCCTGGGGCTTTGGCGCATAATTCTCGCGAGCCTCCTGATTGCCTCCAGGCGGCTCCCAAGGTTTCAAGAAACCGAGGGTCCTGACGAGGCAGTCGGAACCCCGACGTCGGTTGTGGTCGTGCGAACGACTCACACCGCGTCGGGGTTCTGGTTTGTGTGGGGGCCTCCATCTCAGTAGCCGTCTCCCGGGTGCGCGCGGCCGGCTGCTGCCCGGCCGCCCGGCGACTCGGAGTGTCTTGACCCGATTGCGTCGGCGTCTCTATGCTCCCTTGTCGCCCGGGCGGGCCGAGGATGATCGGTTATCGTCTGTTAAACGGACCAGCAGGTTCGGGGTTCGAGTCCCCGCCGACATGGCGTCGATAGCTCAATGGCAGAGCGGCTGGCATCCGGTCATCACCACCATGACCGTCCGGGCTCCTCTTCTTCTCTCGTGCGCACCAGGGTGGAGTGCGCTCATGACGTTCTCGCTCCTCATGCATCGAACTGCTTGCGCTGCAGCTGTGTAGGGGTCTACACACTTGCTCGTCGGCGCAGCCGGCACCTGCACGGATGCCGTGGGCGGGCCGGAGGCTCTTCGGTTATTGACATGGCACACGGGTTCGATTCCCGATCCTCTTCGGAGGTTCCGGAGGGCCACTCACATGCCCGCTCCCGGCGTCCGCGCGGGTACTCGGGGTGGCCAGGCCGCGCGGCCCGGCCACCCCGAGTGGGCCGGAGTCCGTCGGTTATCACGCGCGAACGGCATGACTGACACCGTGCCGTCCGGCGGGCGCGCCTGACCGGTACTGATCGGTCCTGACCGGTTACCGGTCGGCTCATGCCCGCCGACTGCGCCACCCGAATCAACGAGTCGTCCGGAAGGGGAGGACATGGACACTCTGAGCGCCATCAGCACCCGGCTCACGCCGCAGAGCCGACGGGCCGCCGCCGACCAGTCGCCCAACTCCGCCGGCGGCTACACCTTCACCCTCGACGACGCCGCACGCCTGCGCCGATTCCTCATCCTGGGGGTGGACGGCGGTACCTACTACACGAGCGCCCAGGACCTGGCCATCGACAACCTCGAGGTCCTCGAGCGGATGGCCGCCGAGGCCCCGCGCACCCTCGTGGACACGATCGTCGAGGTCTCGACCAGCGGGGCGGCGCCGCGGCAGAACCCGGCCCTATTCGCCCTGGCCTACGCCACTTCGGTGCCGCAGGCCCGCGAGGATGCCCTCGCCGCACTGCCGAGGGTCGTCCGCACCGGGTCCCACCTGTTCACCTTCGCCGGCCACGTCGAGCAGTTCCGCGGATGGGGGCGCGGTCTG
>ERZ772924.203-NODE-203-length-29283-cov-19.267757_pt1 | contig 29283 bp, 26 predicted proteins | sample MGYA00512116_ERZ772924 | MGnify/ENA primary metagenome ERZ772924 (study PRJEB29015, sample SAMEA2737920) | human oral metagenome | biome: human oral; feature: human-associated habitat; material: dental | place: China | collected 2134 ...
TAAAACATTCCTGCAATATCAGAGACTGGATTCCCGCCTGCGCGGGAATGACGGCCCTTTGTGTACTGTTCTAACCTATTATCTGATAGGCCGTCTGAAAAGAGTAGGTCGGATACTCGTATCCGACAGCTTCGTTTAGCTGAAATGTCGGATTCAAGAATCCGACCTGCGCTGCTGATAATGTCCTTTATAGGCCGTCTGAAAATGACAAAGCAGATTTCATGGCTACTCCACTATTTTCAGACGGCCTCTATCCTCTTTTAAGCCAAGAAGAACCCGTTATCCGGCAGCTTGCCGCCCAAAAGTTTCGGGTTGAACTGCATCAGGATTTCGTAAAACTTCAAAATCTCGTTCTTCACTTCGCTGCCTTTGGTTACCGTCAGCCGTGCGCCATCCAAGCTCATGACTAGGGCGGGTTCGGGGGCGGGGAGGTAGTTTTTGCCGATTTTCGCCGCGCTTTGGCGGTTGGCAAGTATCCAGTTGAGCGCGTTTTTCAAATCCTGATGGAAGATGTCGAACTGTGCCTTGTGCGCGTGGAAATATTCTTCGTTGGCGATGATGCCCGCCATCGGAATCAGCGGTTTGGTGTCAAACGCCTGCCCCCATGCCTTCACCAAATCAAAGCCGCGCACGACGTTCACGCCCATGGTTTTGCCTTTGAGCATGCTGGCGGTTGCCATCGGTTCGGGCAGGATGGCGGCGTGGTAGTCCTTGCTTAAAAACAGCCCCACCGCTTCGGGCGGCGTGGCGGTGTAAGTGATGCCGACTTTGTGCGCGTCGATTTTCAGTTTTTTCAACAAGGCTTGCAGCACGATGTCGGGCATGTCGTTTTTAAACGGCACAAGAATTTTTTTGCCGACCAAATCCTGCGGCGAGGTAATCGCGCTGCCTTTGCACATCAGCTGCGTGATGCCGTTGGTCAAAATATTGACCATGCCGACTTTTTGCCCTTGGTTGCGCAGGTTTACGCCGACATTGCTCGGACTCATCATTACTTTAAATTGTCCGCTCGCCACGCCCGCGCGCAGTTGATCGGGCGAACGCCAAATTTTCAGCGACACATCCGCCTCCTTCGCCAGCTTGCCTTGCAACGCCGCTACGGCAATAGTGACGCTGGGCATCGCCGGTGCGCCGTACACGGTAAACTGCTCTTTCCCCGCCGCCAATAGCGAAGGCGAAACGCCTGCCGCTGCCAGCGCGGCGGTCATTTTTAAGAAATCACGTCTTTTCATATCCATTTTTTTATCTCCTAATTCTTAATAAGTCAGTGTAGGCATTTTTCAGACGGCCTGATACTCAAAACGCCGCATGCAAACTCAACCAATATGTCCTGCCCGGCGCATACACCACGCTTGGCGACAGGGCGAGGACGTGGTCGCCGCTGATGTGTTCGGCGTATTTTTTGTTGAACACGTTGTTCACGCCCAAGCGTAAGCCGTATTTGTCTTTGATGTTTACGCCTGCGTAAAGGTCGGCAACGGTAAAGCCTTTGGCGGCTTCGCGTTTGTCTATGCCCAGACCGCTTGCCGCATCAAAATCGCCGCGCGTTTGTTTGGCGACAAAGCGTGTTGCCGCGCCGATGTTGTAGCTGCCGTGGGCAAAGTAGTTTTTGTAGTCGGCTTGGACGGCGGCTTCAAACGGGCGGATTTGATAGAGCGGCCTGCCGTCGGTTTCGTTGTGTCCATAGTTGTAGGTGGCTTTGATGCCTGCCGCCCAATGCGGATTGAAGTTGTAACGCGCGTAGGCCTGCGCAGTGAATAGGCGTGCGTCCACGTTGCGTGTGATGATGCCGCCGCCTTTGGAAGCCGTGCCGCTTTGTCCGTGTGCGCGGTCAAAAATAATCAGGTCTTTGACTTTGTCCGCCACAATCGTGCCGCCCACGTTCCAGCCCGCGCCTGCCAACGAGTTCATGTAGCCGTTGTAGTAGTCGTTGCGGCTGTCGGCGGTGAGCTTGATGCGGTTGTGTTTTTCGGTTTTCAGCAAGGGGTTGCCTGCGATGGCGGCGGCTGGATTTTGGTTCATCAATGCGCCGTTCATGCGGTTTTGCACGATGGTGGCAAGCGAGTTGAAGCGTTCGGTGTTGTCGCCGATTCGTTCTAAGTGAGCAAGGGAAACGCTGTATTTTTGCGTTTCAGACGGTGTGAAATCGTATTTGAGTTCGCCTGAGAAGGCATGACGGCGCACTTTGCCGTTGAAGTCGTAGCCGTAATGGGTTTTCCAGATTTGTTGTGATGAGGCGAAGGCGAGATTACGGTTCATTGGGTGGGCGGGTTGCGCTGTATTTTTGCGAACGTCCGCTTCGTTGAGTTCGTAGCTTAAGCCCAAGCCCAGTTTGTGTCGGTCGTCAAACTTGTAAGACAGGGTATCGGCAATGCGCCAGCGGTCGATGTGCACATCGGCGAAACGGTAGCCGTTGAGGAAGTCGCGCATGGGAGTATGGGCGTTGCGTTCGCCGTTTTGGCTGTCATTGCGGTTGCTGACGGCGGCCGTGTTGTGGAACTTGCCGAAATCCGCGTCGTGTTTGAGCGAGAAATCATACACTTTGCGGTCAAGTTCTACGAACACTTGCTGCGGTGTGTTGTTTTGGCGCAGGGAGTAATTGTCGGCGCGGCGTTCGAGTTTGATGACGCCTGCTTCCGCGCTGACCGTATTGCTCAAATCGGCATTGCCCCAACGCGCGTTGAGTTTGACGATGTGGCGTTCGGTGTCCAATGCGTCGTTGACGAACTGCGGCTGGCGGTCGTTGTTGATGTCGTCGTGCAGATAAGTGAGGCGGTATTCCTGATTTTCAGACGGCACGAAACCGAGTACCAAAGCTTGATTAAAACGGTTGTATTTCCAATCGGTATCGCGCCCGCCACCGTCTTTGTAGCCGTTTGCCTTGGTGTGATTGAGGTTGGCTACGCCGTATACCTTCGCCCCGCGTGCTTGCGCGGTAACGGAGTTGTAAAAGCTTTTGCCGTAAAAGCCGCTGTTTGCCTTCAGCGGGCGGAAGGCTTGGTCTATGTTTTCGGTAACAAAGTAATGATTGCTGCGGTCGGTACGGTCGAATTGGTTTTCGGGGAAGTAGCCCTGAGCTGCGGTCGGCGCAATGGGCTTGGGGGGCGAGAAGGTTTTGACAGGCTGGATTTCGTCAGGGTCTGCCAAGGTTTCCGCGAAAATGGGGGCTGATGCAAGGCCGCCCATCAGCAGCCAGGCCAGATGTTTTTGTTTCATCTCAACTCCTGATAATAATTTTTATTTATTATGCTATTAAAAGTAATACAAGTAAAGAAAAGTTTTTTTCAATCGGCTGAAGGAAATTTTTATTGATGTTTGCCGCCATGGTCGAATGTAAAAAGGCCGTCTGAAAACGGTATTTTCAGACGGCCTGTTGTGTTTTTATTGTTTTTGCAGCTTATTTCAGCAGGTTTTTCAAGGCCAGACGTACGCCTTCGCCTACTTCCGTTCCCGGGGCGATGCCTTTGACGGCGGCGCGTGCTTCGCGGTCGCTGTAACCCAGGGCCAGCAGCGTGCCGATGATGTCGTCGGTTTCGTCGGCGGCCTGCGGTTGGGCAAACAGGCCGTCTGAAACGGTGCCGCCGGAAAGTTTGCCGCGCAGTTCGAGTATCATGCGCTCGGCGGTTTTTTTGCCGATGCCGGGAGCGGAGGAGAGGCGTTTGACGTCTTCCTGCGCCACGGCCTGCGCCAGTTCGTCGGCGGTCATGGCGGACAGGATGCCCAGGGCGGTTTTTGCACCGATGCCGCTTACTTTGACCAGTTGGCGGAAAGTCGCACGTTCGGCGGCCGTGCCGAAGCCGAACAGCAGGTGTGCGTCTTCGCGCACGACGAGTTGGGTGTAGAGCTGCACGGTTTCGTTCAGCGGCGGCAGGTTGTAGAAGGTCTGCATGGAAACATCGGCTTCGTAGGCCACGCCGTTTACGTCGATGACAATTTGCGGCGGCTGTTTTTCGATGAGTTTTCCGGTCAGGCGGCTGATCATGGGGATTCCTCGAATGGATTGAAACAGGCGGGATTATAGTGCGAAACGGGCGGCGCGATTCGACGCCGGTGGGTATAATCGCACGGTTGTCGTTGCGGGACGATCATTTTTTAAAGGGAATCAATCGACAATAAAAGGAAACACGATGAGTTGGCGGGCATGTTGCTGCAACGGCTGCGCAATTTGATCGACGGCAATCAGGCGCGGGCGGGCGAAGTTGTGCCCGGGGAGTATGAAGCGGAAGATTTCCGTGTCCGTTTGCTTGTGTTGAGGTCTTTTTTCGGCAGGATGGAGGATAGCGTAACGGCGGGCAATGTTTCGATGGCTGACCATTTCGGTTACAACGGCGCGGCGTTTGCGCGGCACAGCGGCGAATTGTCGGAACGGGCGGCCTGGGATACGGATTTGCGGGCAGGATTTGTCGGCGGGCTGCGTGCCGCAGGCGGGCGCGGGGTGGCGGAATTGGGGCAGGAAAAGGTTTTCCATAATTTCCGGCCTTTTTCCGTGCATGAGAAATGTCGGTTATGCTGGGGGGATGGAGAGGTTTCGTGCGGTAGCTGCGGCGGAAGGGGGCGGACAAGCTGCAGCTGGTGTTTCGGTTCGGGGCAGCAGGCGGAACAGGTGCCGCAATACGGTGCCAACGGACAATATCAGGGAACGCACACGGTGTATAAAAGCTGTTCCGGCTGTTGGGGCAGCGGTTCGAGGACGTGCGGTTCGTGTTCGGGCAGCGGCAAGCAACAATGTAACAACTGTTTGGGATATGGTTTTTTTACCCGTATCCGAAGAATATATGCATTGGCATTATCGTCGTATGAAGTGGCGGCGGATACGCGGTTTGCACCGCAGGCATTAAATGATTTGCTGACCCGGTCTGGCGCGGGATTTTTCGGGGAAAAAATCCCGTTTGAGCTGGAAGAAGAGCAGGCAGGCAAAGATACGCACCGTATGCTGTACAGTGGCAGCAGTACTGCCGTCAGGCTGCCGTTCGGTTTGAAGGGGAAAGCATATACCTGTTATGCGTTTTCCAATCCGCCTTATCCTTATGTGCGGCCGGCGGTTTTCGATGATTTGTTTGCCGATGAACTGGAGTTTCTGCAAAAGCAGCTGAATGGCAAAGGGAAATTGGGCAAGCGGAAGGCGGTGGCGTTTTTTAACCGTTATGCCGGGCAGCCGGTTTTGGATGATGCTATGCGGGAAATCGCCCTCTGCCGCACATCGGCGGATCAGGATACGGGGCATGCCGTTCAGACGGCCTGCCAGGGCTTTATCAGTACGGAAATGGCGGCACGGCTTGCCGATGTGCTGAATCTGATTATAGATAAGGTATCTCCAGCCTATTCTCCGACTGTGTGGGTTTTGTTCGGCCTGCCGGTTTTGGCTTATATGGCCTTGCTGTTGGAGTGGATGGCCGAGTTGATGATTGACCGGTAACCCATTGAGGTATTGGTAATAGGTGGAATAGCTTTCCCACTGATTCTGTGGGTGATTAATATTGTACCTGCCGTATGCAGTATGGCGGTGGTGGCGTGGCAGCGGCGCAAAGTGCCGCCGGCCTACCGCCAGAAAATGCGCAATACGGAAGCATGCGGGCGGTTGTTGGGTTGGGGTTTTTTGGTATGTTTGGCGGCTTGCGCCTACGGTTTTGCCGCCTCGCGGGATTGGTTACCGAAAAGTGAAGGCCGTTTGGCTTCGGAGATAACGCAAACGCTGTGTACGAAGGCAGACGAGTGGTTGGGGCCGTCTGAAAAGCCGCGGTTGGACGGTCTTTGCCAGCCTTCTGTCAATCGCGCTGAAAGGATGGAAATGCCTACGCAAAAAGAGCAGGTGTTGTATATCCAATGCCGTTTGCAGGCAGGCGGTTATAAGATTAAGGCCGACGGTAAATTCGGTAAGGAAAGCCGCCGTTTGGCCCGCGAATATCTGGCCAAAGCCGGGCAGTCCGTTGCCGACGATGCTGCGACGGAGGATTATTATCGGGCGTTTTTACAGCTGGAGGAAGCAGGGTATTGAGTCCGTACGGCTTTCGACATCAAAGAGGCCGTCTGAAAAACCTTGTTGCGGGTTTTTCAGACGGCCTTTCAATTTATTGCGGCCTTTGCCGTTTTCAGACGGCCTCTGTCCGCAGCAGTAGCCAGTCGCGTGCTTCGCCGTCTACCAGCGGCAGCAGTTTTTCGCGCACGTCGGCGTGGTAGGCGTTGAGCCAGCGGATTTCTTCGGCCATCATCAGCGACAGGTCTATCGGACGCGTGTCTATCGGGCAGAGGGTGAGGGTTTCGAAATGCAGGAATTTGCCGAATTCGTTTTCCTGCGGCGAGGCCACGGGTTGGTTGGCGACGAGGTTTTCGATGCGCACGCCCCATTTGCCCGGGCGGTAAAGGCCGGGTTCGTTGGAGGTAATCATGCCCGCCTTCATGGCATGATGGGGATTGACGGGGGCAAGGTAGGAGATGACCTGCGGGCCTTCGTGCACGTTCATGAAGTAGCCCACGCCGTGCCCCGTGCCGTGGCCGTAGTTGCACTGTTCCTGCCACAGGGGTTTGCGGCAGATGGCGTCGAGCAGGGGGGCGGCGATGTTTTCGGGGAACACGGTTTCGGCCAGCGCGATATGGGCTTTTAAGACCAGCGTGTAGTCGCGTTTTTGTTCGGGCGTGGTTTCGCCGACGGGGACGACGCGGGTGATGTCGGTGGTGCCGCCCAGATATTGCGCGCCTGAGTCAATCAGCAGCAGGCCGCTGCCGGTGATGTCGCTGAACGCTTCGGGCGTGGCGGCGTAGTGCGGCAGCGCGCCGTTGGCGTTGTAGCCGGCGATGGTGTTGAAACTGAGTGAAACGAAGTTCGGGCGCGCGCTGCGGTATTTGTGGAGCATGGTGTCGATGTCCAGCTCGTTCATGGCGGTGCCGTCGGCCAGATTGCGCTCGAATTCGGCGAAGAAGCCGCACAGTGCCGCGCCGTCCTGCCGCATGGCTTCGCGCACATGGTCTAAATCGGCGGCGGATTTTATGGATTTGAACAGGGTGGACGGGTTGATGTTTTCAATCAGGCGGCTTTCAGACGGCATGAGTTGCAGCGTGCTGACGGCGGTTTTGTCGGGATTGACGAGCAGGCCGTCTGAAATTTTGCCCAAGGCTTCGCGCACGGCGGCGTAGGGCGCGGTGGTGATGCCCGCTTCGGCCAGCAGCGCGCGCGATGCCGGATTCAGCTTGGCTTCATCGACAAACAATACGGCCGAATCGGTGCCGATAAGCAGATACGACAGGAACACGGGGTTGTACGGTACGTCGCTGCCGCGCAGATTGGTCAGCCATGCGGTGTCGTCGAGTGAAGAAATCAGATGCCAGGCCGCGCCTTGTTCTTTCATGGCGGCGCGCACGCGGGCGAGTTTGGTGGCGGCGGTTTCGGAAACGAAGGCCGCGTCGTGCGGGAAAACGGCTTCCTGCGGCAGGGCGGGGCGGTCGGTCCAAACCGCGTCGGCGATGTCGCGCGATACGTCTAGGCGGATGTTTTTGGCGGCGAAGGCGGTTTCAAGCTGGCGTTTGGCGGTCAGCGACAGCATGTCGGCCGCCGCGCCCGCCGCCGCGCCGTCCGGCAGTTCGGCGGCCAGCCAGTCGGTGTAGGGCGCGACTTCGCCGACTTTCTGCAATTCTATGCCGCTGCCTTGGAGCTGATGTGCGGCTTGTTCCCAATAGCGGCTGTCCGCCCACAGGCCGGCTTTGTCGGCGGTAACGACCAAGGTGCCGACCGAACCGGTGAAGCCGGAAAAATACACCCGCGCCTGCCAGTGTTCGGGCAGGTATTCGGACAAATGCGGATCGGCGGACGGGACAATCCAGGCGGCGAGGTTGTGTTCGCGCATGGTTTGGCGGAGTTTGGCAAGGCGTTGGGCGGCCGGGTTCATGAGTTGTTCCTTTCTGCGTGCGCGCCGTTTCGGCGGCGGGTTGGATGGGGGGAGGAGCCGTCTGAAAGCAGGGTTTCGGTTTTTCAGACGGCCTGTCCGATTCGGTTTGTTTGTCTAAATATATCGCAGGCCGTGCTTTCTTCATAGCGGGCTTGCAAACGCGGTATAGAAGAATTCGTGCTTGGGCTAGATGGGTTCTAAATCGGCGAAGAAGATAATATCCAAGTCTTTTTTGGGTAGGAAATCGGTTTTTTCGGCGCGGAAAACCGTCGGGCTGATTTTACGTAAGGATTTGTCCCAACACAGGGAAACGAGTTGGCCGGGTTCGCGCTCGATTGTCAGTGTGAATTTGCCGATGGGTTTGGCCCAGTTCGCGCCGGTGGTTAAGACGTAGCCCAATTGGGTATAGAAGCGCATTTTACGCTTGGGGTCGGCCAACGTTCGCCGCAGGTCGTCGCTGATACAGTAGGCCTTGTCCATTTCGCCGCCTTTTTCGAATTGGGGCGGGTAGACGAAGCTGCCGCCTACAAGCGGGGCGTACTGATGCTTGATTTCGGTGGTTTTACCGGCTTTGAAAGTCTGCTTCCAACTGTATACGATTGTTGCCGACCAGAAATCGCTTATGTCGTCATCGACTTTCTTGAGTTTGGCCGCCTGCGGGGCCAGGCAGGCTTTGATTTTGGCCGATACTTTTTCATGGTCGTATCTATTCGTCCACGGAGCCATCAATTCGATATCGGACAGACCGCATTGTTTCAGTTTGGCGGTCATGTCGAGTTTTTTGCCGTCTTTGGCTTCAAAAAAGGCGCGCGCATGGATTTGAGGTTTGACGGCCTTGCCGTCGGCCCAAATGCGGAAGCTGTTGATGAGGCCGGCGGTGTCGGCAAAATCGCCGTCATAACCGGCCGATACTTCGGGCAGGGGGAATAATACGGTTTCGGTAATGTCCTGTGCGGAATTATTTTTGAATGTGTAGGATACGCGTATCTGTTGCTGGCTGATGTACAAATCCTCGCGTTGCATTTCGATGTGCGGTTTTTTCAAATATTGGATGCCGCCGGTTTCGACAAAGCCGGTGCTGTCGTTGGCCTGCGCCGTTGCGGCGGCGAACAGTAGGACGAGGAAGGCTGTGCGTTTCATGGTTTTCCTTTTGCCGAAAACGTAGGAAAGGCCGTCTGAAATGTTTTCAGACGGCCTGAAGCAGATGTTAATCCGCACCTTTGAGCATACGGTTCAGTACCGGAACCTGTACCAGCAGCGCGATGCCGACCGATACGCCGATGATGCACAGCAACCAGTAGAAATCGAGCGGTGCTTTTTCATCATAGAACCGTTTGAACAACTGGCCGCCCAAGGTAAAACCGATGGATAGGGCGAGGAAGTTCAAGGCCACCATCTGGGTTTTGAACATCGGCGGGGCGATTTTGGTGGACAGCGAGAGGGAAATCGGCGACAGCAACAGTTCGCCTATCGTTACGGCCAGCAGTACCAATGCGAAGATGATGATCGGCATCGGCGTACCGGAAGAAATGTAGGGCACGAAGCCGAGGTAGGATACGCCGACTATCAGCATCGCCAGGGCGAATTTCAGCGGCGTTTTCGGCTGGCGTTTGCCCATTTTCGTCCATACGGCAGCCAACACGCCGGAAAACAGCACCACCCACATGCTCTGTATCGAGTCTTTCCATGCTACGGGCACGGTAAAGCCGAAGAATGTGCGGTCTACCGTTTCGTCAAAATATACGGTGGCTACGGTGTACACTTGGAACCATACCGCCCAGAAGGCGCAGATGGTAATGAAAAGCGGGATATAGGCGATGATGTGGCGTTTGTTGTCTGCATTGACATGCCGGCTGCCCAGCAGTCGCGCAAAGTAGGCAATCACGGCCAGAATCACCGTTGCCAGCAGGAATTGCGGGAAGGTTTCCAAGTTCAGCGCGCCGGTGGCGATCAGGCTGCCCAAAACCAATATCATCAATACGCCGATTGCGGCGGCGGTTTTCACTTTTTCCGGCTGCAACGGATTGGGGGCGGGCGTATGGGGTAGATTTTTGCGGCCTAGGGAATACCACCACAAACCAAATGCCATACCGACGGCGGCCGCACCGAAACCGTAATGGAAGCCGTAATCTTTTTGCAGCAGGCCGGTAATGATGGGGCCGAAGAAACCGCCGACGTTGATGGAAATGTAGAAAATCGAGAAACCCGCATCGCGCAGCGGTTTCATTTCATCACTTTCATACAGCGAACCGACCATGGAGCTGGCCGACGACTTTACGCCGCCGCTGCCCAAGGCGATGCATACCAGGCCAAACAGCAGGCCGGACAGGCCGGGGATGACGGCCAGCAGGATGTGGCCGAGCATCACGACGATGCCTGAGATAAACAGCGTTTTTTCCGCCCCGAAAATCCGGTCGGCCAGCCACGCGCCGAGGATGGTGGAGAGGTAGACGCTGCCGCCGTATGCGCCGACGATGCCGCCGGCCAGCGTTTTATCGATGCCCAACCCGCCTTCTTTCGCGGTGTAGTATAGATAAATCATCAGGATGCCCTGCATCCCGTAGAACGAGAAACGTTCCCACAGTTCGATGTGGAACAGCGTGGAGAGTTGGATCGGGTGGCCGAAGAATTTTTTGGCCGGGTTTGGGGTAGACATAAATTCTCCTAAAAAAGGCAATCGGTTTTTTTTCTTAGCCGGCAGGCGGTATTCGGCAGTCTGGCCGTCTGAAAACAACGGGAGGCGCAATGGACGAGGCAGTGTTGCAGGGCGTGAAGTTTGACGCAAACGGATTGGTGTGCGCGGTGGCGCAGGACTGGCAGAGCGGCCGGGTGCTGATGGTGGCGTGGATGAACGCCGAAGCCCTGGCGCAAACCGCCGCGACGGGCTACGCGCACTATTACAGCCGCTCGCGGCGCAAACAGTGGATGAAGGGCGAAGAATCCGGCCACACGCAGAAAGTGCGCGAGCTGCGGCTGGACTGCGACGGCGACGCGGTGGTGATGCGCATCGAACAAAACGGCGGCATCGCCTGCCACACGGGGCGGCAGAGCTGCTTTTATAAGGTGTGGCGCGACGGCCGCTGGCAGATTGCCGACGCGGTGTTGAAAGACGAAGCGGAGATTTACGGCAAAACGCACGGGCAGGCGCGGTAAATAATTGGAAACAGGCCGTCTGAAAACCGGAAAACAGGCTTTCAGACGGCCTCAAATACGGTTTCACCACAGGAGCAAAACACAATGAACACGGATATTCTAAAAGCAGTACAAGACGTTATCGACTCGCGCAAGAGTGCAGACCCGGAGGCTTCGTATGTGGCGCAGCTTTTTGCCAAGGGCAGCGACAAAATCCTGAAAAAGGTAATCGAAGAGGCGGGCGAGGTGCTGATGGCGGCGAAGGACGGCGACAAGGCGCACCTGACCTATGAAGTGGCCGATTTGTGGTTTCACTGCATGGTGCTGCTGGCGCATCACGGCTTGCGGGCGGAAGACGTGATTCGCGAGCTGGCGCGGCGGCAAGGTTTGTCGGGGCTGGCGGAAAAGGCCGCGCGCCCCCAGGGCTGATATCAGGCCGTCTGAAAGGCGCGGACGGTGTTTTTGTATTACAATCCGACCTCTTTGCCCCAAGCGGAAATACCGCAAGGCGGCTTACCGGAGAATTCATGATGACCGACTGCATCTTCTGCAAAATCGCAGACAAACAAATCCCCGCTTCGGTAGTGTACGAAGACGACGAGATGCTCTGCTTCAAAGACATACGCCCCGCCGCGCCCGTCCATCTGCTGCTGATTCCGAAAGAACATTTCGATTCGCTGGCACACGCCGGGCCGCAGCACGAGGCCCTGCTGGGCAAAATGATGCTGAAAGTGCCGCAGTTGGCCGCCGAACACGGCCTGCACAACGGGTTTAAAACCCAAATTAATACCGGCAGCGGCGGCGGTCAGGAAGTGTTCCACCTCCATGTGCATATCATGGGTACGCCGGTTTGAATATCAGGCCGTCTGAAAGCGGGTTTCCGCATTGAATAGATTTAACGTAAGGATTTTAAAATGGGTTTGAGCGGAATTTCTCATTGGCTGATTGTGCTGCTGATTGTAGTGTTGGTATTCGGTACCAAAAAATTACGCAACATCGGCAAAGATTTGGGCGGCGCGGTGCACGACTTCAAAAAAGGCCTGAATGATGGGTCGGAAGAGGCAGATGCCCGCCCGGCCGAGAAGCAGGCCGAGGCCGACAAAGACGATAAGCAAGCCTAAGCCATGTTCGACCTCGGTTTCAGCGAGATGCTGCTGACCGGCGTTGTTGCGCTCGTGGTGCTGGGGCCGGAGCGGCTGCCGAAGGTGGCGCGTGCGGCCGGATTGTGGCTGGGGCGTTTGCAGCGTTTCGTCAGCGGCGTGAAAAACGAACTCAGCCGCCAAATGGATGCCGAAGGGCTGTCCGAAGTCAAAGAGGATTTTCAGGCGGCCGTCCGTGAAGCGCAGGAAGGTTGGCGTGATGCACGCCATGCATTGCAAAATCAGGCACAGGGCATAGACCCTGAACTCCCCGCGTGGGAGCGGCTGCCGCCGCAGCGTACGCCGGCCGATTTCGGCATAGGTACGGACGACGGCTTGCACGCCGGCGGGACGCGGTACGATGATGCCGTCCCTTTCCATATGGTTACCCTGCGCCGTCAGGCAATGGGCCGCCGCCGCGATTTGCGCCCGCGTTTTCATCCGAGGCCGCAACTCCGCGTCCGCCGCCAAGGCCGTCTGAAAAGATAGGCGGAGTCGGTCGGCTTCGCTTTCCGATGTTTTCCATATTCCCCATATTTTCGATTTTATAGTGATTAAGCTCCAATCCGGACAGGGCGGTGTAACGCCGTCTTGCTTTAAAGCGGATTCACCGTAATGTCGGCGAGATTGAGATGACAGAGCAAACCCAAACCCTGATTGAACATTTGGTCGAACTGCGCCGGCGTTTGGTGTGGATTATGCTGGTGATGCTGGCCGCTTTTTTTGCCGTCATCCCGTTTGCCCAGCCGCTTTATACGTTTGTCGCCCAGCCGCTGATGGCGTCTCTGCCTCAGGGGACGCAGATGATTGCCACCGATGTGATTGCGCCGTTTTTCGTGCCGATTAAAGTCGCCCTGATGACGGCGTTTTTGGCCACGCTGCCGCATACGCTGTATCAGATTTGGGCTTTCGTCGCTCCCGCGCTGTATCAAAACGAAAAACGCCTGATTGTGCCGCTGGTGTTGTCCAGCCTGATTCTGTTTGCCTGCGGCATGGCCTTCGCCTATTTTGCCGTTTTCCCGATTGTGTTTCAGTTTTTAACAAGCGTTACCCCGCAGGGGGTCAGCATGGCGACCGATATCGACAAATATCTGTCGTTTGTATTGGGTATGTTTGTGGCTTTCGGTGCGACGTTTGAAGTGCCGATTGTCGTGGTGCTGCTGCACAGGATGGGCGTGGTGTCGTTGGCGCAACTGAAAAGTGCGCGGCCTTATGTGATTGTGGGCGCGTTTGTCGTGGCGGCGGTAATCACTCCGCCGGATGTGCTGTCCCAAGTTTTGATGGCTGTCCCGTTGGTTATTTTGTACGAACTCGGTTTGCTGGCGGCAAGATTGTTCAAGCCTGTAACGAGGGATGGGGAAGAAGGGGAATAATCGCTATTCGTTTCTCCTTTGCATTATTGAAAAATGTTTGTCGGATATAAAAAGGCCGTCTGAAAAGTTTTCAGACGGCCTTTGGTTATGGGCGTGTTTACAGCGAGCGGGCAACTTCGACGATGTCAAAGCATTCGAGCACGTCACCTTCCATGATGTCGTTGTAGCCTTTGATCATCAGGCCGCATTCGAAGCCCATGCGGACTTCTTTGACGTCGTCTTTATAGCGTTTGAGCGAGGACAGTTCGCCGCTGTGGACAACTACGTTGTTGCGGATGAGGCGGATATGGGAATCGCGTTTGACCACGCCGTCGGTAACCATACAGCCGGCGATGTTGCCGACTTTCGATACGCTGATGACTTGGCGGATTTCCACTGTACCGGTAACTTGCTCTTTTTCTTCCGGAGACAGCATGCCGCTCATGGCCGCTTTCACATCGTCGATGGCGTCATAGATGATGTTGTAGTAGCGGATTTCCACGTCTTCATTTTCGGCCAGTTTGCGGGCGGATGCATCCGCGCGCACGTTGAAGCCGATGATGAACGCGCCCGAAGCAATCGCCAGATTGACGTCGCTTTCGGTAATGCCGCCCACGCCGCTGTGCAGGACTTGCACGCGTACTTCGTCGGTAGACAATTTTTGCAGGCTGCCTGCGAGTGCTTCGTAGGAACCCTGTACGTCTGCCTTGATGATGACCGACAGGTTCTGCACTTGGCCTTCGCCCATGTTGCTGAACATATTCTCCAGCTTGGCGGCCTGTTGTTTGGCCAGGCGCACGTCGCGGAATTTACCTTGGCGGAAGAGGGCGATTTCGCGTGCTTTTTTCTCGTCGGCCAATACGATGGCGTCTTCGCCGGCATTGGGCACGTCCGACAAGCCGAGGATTTCTACCGGGATGGACGGGCCGGCTTCGGTAATGGCTTTGCCGTTTTCGTCCATCATGGCGCGGATTTTGCCGAAGGCTGTTCCGGCCAGCAACATGTCGCCTTTTTTCAATGTGCCGCTTTGTACCAGCAATGTGGCTACCGCGCCGCGTCCTTTGTCCAAGCGGGCTTCGACGACGATGCCTTTGGCGGGTGCTTCCACCGGTGCGGTCAGTTCCAATACTTCGGCCTCAAGCAAGACGGCTTCGAGCAATGCGTCGATATTGATGCCTTTTTTGGCCGACACATCGATAAATTGCGTAGTGCCGCCCCAGTCGTCGGGAATGACTTCGTGTTGGGTCAGCTCTTGACGGATGCGTTCCGGGTTGGCGGCTTCCTTATCGATTTTGTTTACTGCAACCACAATCGGCACGCCTGCCGCTTTGGCATGGGCGATGGCCTCTATGGTTTGCGGCATCACGCCGTCGTCGGCGGCAACCACCAGAATCACGATGTCGGTGGCTTTTGCACCGCGTGCACGCATGGCGGTAAACGCTTCGTGACCCGGGGTATCCAAGAAGGTAACTACGCCGCGCGGGGTTTGAACGTGATATGCGCCGATGTGCTGGGTAATGCCGCCCGCTTCGCCTTGAACCACTTTGGCGCGGCGGATGTAGTCGAGCAGCGAGGTTTTACCGTGGTCGACGTGACCCATCACGGTAACGACGGGCGGACGGGGCAGGGCTTCCGCTTCGATGAGTTCCTCTCCTTCGTCCAAGAAGGCTTCAGGATCGTCGGCAGCGGCGGGTTTGCCGACGTGGCCGAGTTCTTCCACCACAATCAGGGCGGTATCTTGGTCTATGGATTGGTTGATGGTTACCATCATGCCCATTTTCATCAGGGCTTTGACCACTTCCACGCCTTTGACGGCCATTTTGTGTGCCAAATCGGCGACAGTGATGGTTTCCGGAACCAAGACTTCGTGAACGACGGGTTCGGTAGGTGCTTGGAAGGCGTGTTGGTTCGGCTCGAGTTTGAGTTTTTTGCCTTTTTTGCCGCCGCGTACGCGCTCTTCATCACCGCTGCCGCGTGCATTGCGATCGCGTCCGCCTTTGCCGCCTTTACCTTTGGCATTGCGGCTTTGAACTTCATCATCGTGATGATTGCGGCGTTCGTCTTTTTTACGGCTGCCGCTGCTCGGATTGGGCTCTGATGCCGCAGCATGTGCGGAAGCCGGTTTGTTTGCCGATGCCGACAGGGGTTTTTTCTCGCTCGGTTTGGCGGTACGCTGTTCACCGGCTTTGCTTGCACGCGCTTCTTCCGCCGCCTGTTTTTTGGCGGCTTCACGCCGTTCCTGGCGTTCTTGGCGCTCCTGTTTTTCTCTCAACAGCGCAGCCTGGTGTTCGCGGAAGGCTTGGGCGCGGCGTTCTTCTTCGGCACGGCGATCGGCTTCGGCGGCATTGACGACTTCTACCGGTTGCGGCGGGGTTTTGGCTTTTTTCTCCCGGCCTTTTTTGGCCGGTTTGGTTTCCTGTTCGGTTTTTTCTTCTTTCGGCTCGACCGGTTCGGGTGAGGCTGTCTGAAGATCCGCTGTTGCCGCTTTTTCAGCCTCTTGAGCTTTACGCTGTTCGGCTGCGGCGCGTACTTTGGCTGCTTCGGCTTCCGCCGCCGTTTTGGCCGCCTCGGCTTCGGCGGCGGCAGCGGCTTCTTGCGCCGCTTTTTCCTGCGCGGCTTTGGCGGCAGCGTGTTGTTTGTCGGCGGAAGGGACGACTACTTTCCGGCTGCGTCGGCGTTCGACCGCTACGCCGTCAACCGTGGTTTTTTCGACCTTGGTGCGGTTGATGCGGATGGTGCCGACGGTTTGCGCGCTTAATTGTGCTTTGTCGGCATCGGTCAGCATGTCGCTGCCGCTGTTTTTTTTGATGCCGTGCTTCTTCAGGTGCTCCAGCATCCGCTCCACCGACATTTTCGATTCGGCTGCAAATTGTTCTACTGTGCTGTTACTCATACGACAGCCCCTCCTTATTGTTCGTCTGTTTCAAACCAGTGTGCCCGGGCGGCAAGAATGATTTTTTCTGCTTCGCCGGGTTCTACGCCGGTAATTTCACGCAATTCGTCTATCGACAGTTCTGCCAGACCGTCGCGCGTTGTGATGCCGGCCTGTGCCAGGTCGCGCAGCAGGTCTTCGTCTATACCGTCCAGTGTGCGGAGGTCTTCGGCGATTTCTTCCAGTTTTTCTTCTTGCGCCATCGCCTGGGTGAGGATGGCGTCGCGGGCGCGGTTGCGCAATGTATCGACGGTGGCGGCATCGAAACCGATTTCTTCCAATTCTTCAGACGGCACATAGGCGATTTCCTCCAATGAGGCAAAGCCTTCCTGTACCAAAACATCGACCGTTTCTTCATCGACATCCAGGTGTTCGGTAAACAGGTTGCGCAGCGCGGCATCTTCGGCGGCATGACGCTCTTCGGCTTCCGTAACGGTCATGATGTTGAGCTGCCAGCCGGTGAGGTCGGCGGCCAGGCGGACGTTTTGTCCGCCCCGGCCGATGGCTAATGCCAATTGGTCTTCGGCAACGATGACATCGACTGCATGATGGTCCTCATCAATCACAATGCGGCTGACTTCTGCAGGCGACAGTGCGTTGATGACGAATTGCGCCGTATCCGGCGACCACAGTACTACGTCAATGCGTTCGCCGCCGATTTCGTTAGTAACGGCATTGACGCGGCTGCCGCGTACGCCGATACAGGTTCCCTGGGGATCGATGCGCTGGTCGTTGGCTTTGACGGCGATTTTGGCGCGATGGCCGGGATCGCGTGCGGCTTCGCGGATTTCCAGCAGGCCGTCTGCAATTTCCGGTACTTCCTGTTCAAACAGTTTGGCCAGGAATTCGCGCGAGGTGCGGCTGAGGATGACTTGTTTGCGTCCGGATTGGCCGATTTCTTCAACGCGCAAGAATAGGGCGCGGATGCGGTCGCCGCTGCGGAAATTTTCGCGCGGAATGGATTGGTCGCGCGGGATGAGCGCGTCCAGTTTGCCCGGAACGAGTTCTACGATGATGCCGTGACGTTCGACCCTTTTTACTGTTCCGATAACGATGTCTTCCCGGGTGGCGAGGAAGTCGTTCAGGACTTTTTCGCGTTCGGCATCGCGGATGCGTTGCAGGATAATCTGCTTGGCCGTCATTGCGGCTTGGCGGCCGAAGCCTTCGTTTTCAATTTGCTCTTCGTAGTATTCGCCGATTTGGATGGTGGTGCCGGGGATTTCTTCTTGGATTTCCTCAATGGTTTTTTCCACATCGGGATAGGTGTAATCCTCATCGGCCACAATCAGCCAGCGGCGGAAGGTGCGGTGTTCGCCGGTATTCCGGTCGATTTCGACGCGCACGTCCATGTGTTCTCGGCCGGCTTTTTTCTTTGCAGCCGTGGATAGGGCGAATTCCAGTGCGTCAAACACTACGTCGGTGTCTACATTCTTTTCGCTGGCCAATGCTTCGGCCAGTTGCAGCATTTCGCGACTCATGTTTTATCTCCTAAAAATGTTTCCGATTAATCGTGTTATTAAAATTTAAATTCCGGTTTTAAGCGGGCTTTGTCGATATTGTTGATTTCGATGGAGGCGGTCTTGCCGTCGAAGGAGAGTGTAACGATATCGTTTTCACACGCTTCGATACGGCCGATAAAGTTTTTCTGTCCGTCTATCGGCAGGCGGGTTTTGATTTTTGCCTGCTGTCCGGCAAAGCGGACGAAATCTGCCGCTTTTTTCAGCGGGCGGTCGAGGCCCGGGCTGGAGATTTCGAGGTTTTTATAGTCTACGTCTTCCACCATAAACAGGCGGCTGAGGTGGTTGCTGACTGTGGCGCAGTCTTCGACGGTAATGCCGCCTTCCTTGTCAATAAAGACCCGCAAGATGCCTTGTGCCGTCAGCTCGAAATCCACCAGTTCGTAACCCAAACCCGGCAGGGTTTTATCCAATATTTGTTGAATGTCCATTTTTCCTTCCGGAGAAAATAAAAAAATGGCCCGATGGCCATTTCTCAGTTTGACTTGAAAAATTTTGCGGATTATATCGTGTTTGGACAGAAAAGAAAAGCGGTTAAATTTCAGCGGTTTCAGACGGCCTTGATTTTTTTGCGCGGTGGTCGGGTTTCTTGCCGAAACTGTTTGCCGGGCATAAAATCAGGCGCTTTACGAGGCCGTCTGAAAGCATAGTTTCAATATGGTTGAAACAGGCGGCGGAAACGCCATCCCGTAAACGGGAAAGTCAGAATAGAGAGTCCGAACATGAATACCGTCTACAATTTTTCCGCCGGTCCCGCCGTGCTGCCGGCTGCCGTATTGCACACCGCGCAACAGGAAATGCTCGATTACAACGGTACCGGCATCCCGGTGATGAGTATGAGCCATCGTTCCGCCGAGTTTCAAAGCATCCTTTATCATGCCGAACAGGATTTGCGCCTGCTTTTAAATGTGCCGGACCATTACAAAATATTGTTCCTGCAAGGGGGGGCGAGTGCGCAATTCAGTCAGGTGGCAATGAATTTCTCCCATGGCTTCAAACGGATAGATTCGGTGGTTACCGGAAATTGGTCGCAAACCGCGCACCGGCAGATGGAAAAATCCACAGCGGCGGAAATCCATTTGGCTGCACACGGCGGTACGCAATATGATTACTGCGGCCTGCCGCCGGTAAGCGAGTGGGATATAAGCAGGGATTCGGCTTTTGTCCATTTTGTTGCCAACGAAACCGTACACGGCCTGCAATACAGGCAGATGCCCAAGCTTTCAGACGGCCTCCCTCCTTTGATATGCGATATGTCCTCCGAAATCCTGTCCCGGCCGATTGATGTCGCCGATTTCGGCGTGATTTATGCGGGTGCGCAAAAAAATCTCGGTCCGGCAGGAGTAACCATTGTCATCATTCGCGAGGATTTGCTGGAACGCTGTCCGGATTCGGTACCGGCGGTGTGGAATTACAAGGCACATGTTGAAAAGCAAGGTATGTACAACACGCCGGCGACCTATCCGATTTATATTGCGGGATTGGTACTGCGCTGGTTGCAGACTCAGGGCGGCGTTGGGCAAATGGCGTTTATCAACCGCCGCAAGGCCGATATGTTGTACCGTGCGATAGACGGCAGTGGCGGTTTTTATCGAAATGCAATACATCCGGACGCACGTTCGCAGATGAACGTTATCTTCAGCACGGGAGATGCGGGATTGGACGAACGTTTCGCGCAGGAGGCGGCATTGTGCGGATTGCGCCAGCTGAAAGGCTATAAAACGTTGGGCGGTATGCGCGCCAGCATTTATAACGCCATGCCGATAGAAGGCGTGGCCGCGCTGGTGGAATTTATGGCCGATTTCCAAAGAAAGAATGGCTGATCGGTTTTTAGGCGGCATGAGGCCATCTGAACAGGGACTTTCATAGGAAATAAGGTAAATTTCCGTTTGAAACGATTATTAGTGTGAGGTCGCCATTAATTTTCTATGCTTGATATCGGACGGTGTGCTTGTTTTGGAATACCTCGTTTTGATTATTTGTTGTAAAACGAACAGGAAAGAATATGGCGGATCGTGGCTAAAAAAGAGACAGATTATTTTATTGACGGCAAAAAATTTGACGACAGATGGTTTTTTACTCATAATCCGCTTTGTTAAGTCGCTGGTTGCGGCTTAACTAGTTTCTCCTCTATTTCTCCTTTGTAGACTTGGCACACATTTGAAAAAATGTGTGCATTTTTTTTGCCTAGAATTTCAGTGTGCTATAAAAAACTGTTGAGGCAAAGTTTTTGTAATGACTATAAAAATACCGGAGCCATCAAGCGGTTCCGGTATTTTTTGTCTGCTTCACTTGAAGGCTTTCTTTATCTGCTTCGTTTGAGCCCGACAGCCAGAAAAACCGCCGCGAATATGGACAATAGGCCGATGAACGGTAAAGAACCGCCCAAACGCATATAAGGTGTTTCTCCCTGATAGCCTTGAATTTCTTCTTTCAATACGGTTGCCGTATTGGCGGGAGCCATGGCAATGATGCGTCCTTTGTTGTCTACGATGGCGGTCGCGCCGGTATTGGTGGCTCTGGCCATATAGCGGCCCAGTTCCAATGCGCGCGCTTGCGATTGCTGCAGATGTTGGAACATGGCATTGGAATCGCCGTACCAAGCCAGGTTGCTGGCGTTGGCGAGCAGGGTGGATTGTTTGGCGGAGGCGATTAAATCGTCGCCGAAACCGTCTTCATAACAAATATTGAATGCTACCTGTTGGTTTTTCATGGGAAACGGTTTTTGCGCCTCTCCGCCGTGCAGAATATCGGACAAGGGCATATCCATCATTTGATAGAGCGGGGCGGTTAAGGACGGCAGGGGTTTGTATTCGCCGAAAGGAACCAAGTGGTTTTTGGCGTAAAACGGAATATTGGCCGCTCCTATGCGGTAATCGGTCAGATTGACGACGGCATTTTGATAATTCATACCGTCAGCCGTGTATTGCATGGTGCCGACAGCTAAGGCGCTGCCGTTTTGACGGGCCTGTTCGGCAAATTCTGCAATGATGTTGTCATGCAGTTCTTGCAGCATCACGGGGAATGCCGTTTCGGGCAGGATGACGATGTCGGCGTGTGTGTCGGCGATTTGTCGGAAATAACGATCCAAAGTCGGCAGGACTTGGTCGTTGCGGAATTTTAAGTGTTGTTCGATATTGCCTTGAGCCAGGGCGACGGTGGCGGTTTGTCCTGTGGGTTGGGTGAAATCGGTTTGCTTGGCGATATGGCCGCCGAATAATAATACCGCAACGGCGCAGGCAAGGGCCAAGCGTTTTTTCAGACGGCCTTTGTTGTCCACCAGTAAAACCAGCCATGCGCCGAGTAACGCGGTGGCGAATGTAACCAAATGAATGCCGCCCAAAGGGGCGAAACCGGCCAGTGGGGCGTGGTCGGCAATTTGGGAATAACCCAATGCCCCCCAGCCGAATCCGGTCAGGAAACGTTCGCGGGCAAATTCCGCCAATGTCCAAAAAACCGGCAGTGCAAGGCCGGTATGCAGCCAACGGTTTAAACGGATGCGGTTCCAGAGCCAAACGGCGGTGGCGGGGAACAGTGCCAGATAGGCCGGCAGCAGCATGGTGAGGGGGAGGGCGTAGAGATTGGGCAGGCCGGAAACGTCGTGCAGGGCGGTGTGTATCCAATAAAACTGAACGGTGTAGGCAACCAGGCCAAACAGGTAGGCACTGCGGGTTCGAACGTCGGGACGGAGCTCTAGCAGGCGGATGAAGGCCGCAAACAACAAAGGCATCAGCCAGAAATGGTAGTAGGGGGCGAAAGTGAGCGGCGTGGCGGCGGCCAGCAGGGTAATCAGCAGCCAATATACGGGCGGGCGGCACCAGAAAGCTTCGAGTTTGGAAAAGATACCGGTCATGATGTGTTTAATGGGATTGTTTGGAAAACGGTGCCGCATTGTACAGAAAATTGCCCGGAAGGGTGGCGTATCGCCGGACGGTTGCCTGCCGGTTTGCCAATCGGATTTCGGCAAGTGCGGTAAAGATTCGTATGGTTATGAAAATATTATATCTTCGGCTGATTCGGGGAAATCAAATATTATTTATGACAAATAATGCCTTATATGTTTTTGAACGTGGAATATTGTGCCTGTCTGCATGAAATATGTTTAAACAAAATAGACAAAGCCTGCAATTAAAGGCAAAATCAAAGACATGCTTTCCAAGCGCATCTGCCAAGCTGTGAGTGACAGGGAATACAGATTACACCGCAGCACTCAAATTTTCCGAGACAATAACAATGATGTCGGGAAAGCTGATGGATTACTCATTTTTATTGGATATCTTTTAAAGAGGTAAAAATATGCCGCAAATGAAATTTGACGTTACCGGGATGAGCAGCAAGGAAGATTCCCGCAAACTGATTGCACAAGCCGAAGCCGTGCCGAATGTCCGCATGGTGAACGCGAATTTTGAAACCGGTGTGGTAGTGATTACCCACGGTGAAGGTTTGGATGCGGATGCCGTGAAAAAAGCCATTGCCGATGCGGGCTTTAGCGTAGCCTGAGGCAATAACCGATTGAAGGCCGTCTGAAAACAGTTTTTCAGACGGCCTTTTCCTTCTGTTAGAATCCCGCCGTATTACAATCGGCCATTTTGATGATTATGAATTCCCTGCTGAAACAACTCAAACCCTATCCCTTCGCCCGTTTGCGCGAGGCTTTGCAAGGCATCAATCCGCCCGACGGCCTAGTGCCGATTATGTTGCAGATCGGCGAGCCGAAACATCCCACGCCCGCCGTGATTACCGATGCCCTGCAGGCGGCGGGCGCGGAGTTTGCCAAATATCCGCTGACCGCGGGCCTGCCCGAATTGCGCCAAGCATGCGCCCGTTGGCTGGCGCGCCGCTATGACGGCCTGCAATTGGATGCGGAAACGGAAATCCTGCCCGTGTTGGGCAGCCGCGAGGCATTGTTTTCCTTCGCCCAAGTGGTACTCGACCCTGTTGCAGACGATACCGGCGTGGTGGTTTGCCCGAATCCGTTTTATCAGATTTACGAAGGTGCCGCCCTGCTGGGTGGCGGCGAAGTCTGCTTTGCCAACAGCAGTCCGCCGCGCCACCTGCCTGACTGGTGTTGCGTTCCCGACGACGTTTGGCCGCGCGTGAAGCTGCTTTTGGTCTGCTCGCCCGACAATCCGAGCGGCAGCGTGATGAATCTTGACGACTGGCGCGAGTTGTTTGCGTTGCAAGACCGATTCGGCTTTGTCATCGCTTCAGACGAATGCTATTCCGAAATTTATTTCGACGACCGCAAACCGCTGGGGGCTTTGCAGGCGGCTGAAATGCTGGGGCGCGGCCGCAAAGGGATAGTGATGTTTACCAGCCTGTCGAAACGTTCCAACGTGCCCGGCCTGCGTTCCGGCTTTGTGGCGGGTGATGCCGAACTGCTGCAATCCTTCCTGCTCTACCGCACTTACCACGGCAGCGCGATGAGCGTTCCGGTGCAGCGCGCCAGCATTGCCGCATGGGACGATGAAGCCCATGTGGCGGAAAACCGCCGCCTTTATCAGGCCAAATTCGAGCAGGTGGTGCCTGTGTTGCAGCAGGTGTTCGACGTGAAAATGCCGGATGCTTCGTTTTATATCTGGCTGAAAGTGCCGGAAGGGGACGATTTGGCGTTTGCGCAAAAACTATGGCGCGAGGCGGCGATACAGGTGCTGCCGGGACGCTTTTTGGCGCGGGATACGCCGAACGGCAATCCGGGCAAAGGTTATGTGCGCATCGCCCTGGTGGCGGGCGTGGAAGAATGCGTGGAAGGTGCGCGGCGGATGGTTGCGCTATCCCGGCACGATTGAATATAAGGGTTTGAGGCCGTCTGAAAACCGCCCGGAGCTTCGGGTGGCGCATTTTCAGACGGCCTTTGCAATCCTTCCTCGGACATTAGCCTGCCGCGTTCCCCTTCCTGCGGATATCATATTGCGGGCGGCATCGGCGTTTCCGATGTTTCCGTTGCGCGGCGGCAAGGCATTCATCCCGGCGTTTGCCACTTAGAGGGGCATCGGTCGGGAGGCCGATATAGGCCCGTTACTTCTTGCAATGAAAAACTCGAAAAATCATGCGGTTTTTTTCATATTGTCTGAACGGCGGATGATGCGGCATCCGACAGTCATCAATATAACGGGGTTATCTCATCAAAAAGCTGACCCGCGCCGATAGGAAAATAAAAAAAAGCACCAATTCATCGGTGCTTTTTATCGTCATTTATTCCGATGCCCGCTACGTTTTTTAGCTGCATCCGGATTGATGATTTTGGGAATAGCCGGATGATTACGATTTCCTGGATTCAATGTGTTTTTTTTGCATTATTGCCGCGTTTGGCACAAAGTGTTCATCACATATTGTATTTTTATTTAATAAAGTTTCTGATTTGGCGTATTCGCACATCGCGATACGTCCGTTTTTGCTGTCCGGATAACGCTTGATAAAATCATTCCACACCTCGTTATACCGTATATTACGCATAAGGTTATACATACGGATGGTATTGATGTTTTGTCTATTGACTGCAGCTTCAGCTTCATCTGTTAACGCCCAGCGTTTGAATGCGGCATCGACAGTGGGACGAAACGCTTCATCAATTTCCTGTTTCCATTCGGCAACCGATAAATCATCGGCATTTGCCAATTGCGCCGTCATCAACAGAGACGCAACCGCCAACCCTTTAACTATTTTATTCATAATTTTATTCCTTATCGTCATTGTTTCACCTTCAACATCAAGATTGTCGCTTATCTTCATGGGGAGAATTCCGGCTTGAATGGAATTTCCCCCGCTATCCGGGATTTCCCCTGATAAATCGTCCGGCTTCCCGGGCAGGCAGGCCGTTCGGGCCGGACGGGGCGGTTCCGATCGGCAATCATACGGCCGCCGATAAAAAGTCCCTCACGATATTTCCTTTCAGGAAATAGTGTTAGGAAGTGTTATTTTATGTTTTGCTGGTGGAAGGTCAAGCGTTTTTTGTATGTTTTGGTTATTTGTTGTCAGCCATAGTGTGTCGGGAGTTTGGGTGAAGAAAGTTAAGGCCGTCTGAAAACATTTTCAGACGGCCTGTCCGCATTTGAATCATTATCCGGGCTTGCCGTCCAAGCGCGGACGTGTCAGCCACGGGATGTAACGCCATGCGTACAGCAGCAGCGAGGCGGCGAACAATACGCCCGAACAGCGCAGGCTGTGCAGGTAGGCAGTCGGATGTACGGTCAGCATAACTGCGGCCAGCGTGCGGAAAAACAGTGCGCCAACCATCAGGCAGAAGGCGGTGGGCATCAGTTTCGGCGCGGGGTAGAGCTGGCGGCCGGTGTGTCCGAGGGCGGTTCGGGTCATCATGCTGACGGTCAGCAGGCCGATGCCGCCGACGGCGATAAAGTGCACGCCGGGACTCATCAGTTTCGGTATCCATTGGCCGAAACCCATGATAATTAAGCCCATGGCTGTGGCGGCATAGCCGATGTGCAGCGTCCACAACAGCGGCTCTTTGGCCGTGCCTTTCGCCCACCAGCGCACGGTTTGAACCAGTCCGAGCAGGCCGCAGGCGATGCCGCACAATGCCGCCAACGGCAGGGCAAGGCGCAGCGTCATCAAAGCCGCCATCAGCATCGGCAAGACCAGCGGCGCCATCAACGCCCATTGCGGCGAGGCCGGTTGCGGCGTGCCTAAACGGCGGGATGTGAAGAAGCCGATGATGCGCGAACCGATCAGGCCGATAAAGCCGGCCACCATGACCAGTCCGGCAAACAGGTTGTCTTGCAGCGATGCGGTGTTGCCGACCGATAGGCGCGTGTGGAAGACGGCCAGCGTGATGCCCATCAGGATGAGGGCGTATACGGCGATATAGTTGCGTTTGCTTTCGGCGGCAAAAACCGACTGTCCCATATAGAAGGCCGCCAGCCAGTAGAAGGCCGTTCCGGCCACGCCGGAGAGCAGGGCCGCATTCGGAACGAAGGCAAACAGGCGCGCCAGCAGCCAGAGGCCGACCAGTAGGGCCAGCCTTTGTCCGCTTACGGGCGGCTTGCCCGTCCAAGTGGCGACGGCGGTCAGCAGGAAGGCGACGACCACGCCGCCCGCGTAGCCCCAAATCATTTCATGGGCGTGCCAAAGGAATCCGGGCAGCTGCGGCGTGCCTTGATAGCCGAAGCTCCAGAGTAGGACGGAAAGTGCGCCGTAAACGGCGGTCAGCGAATAGAGCGGGCGGAAGGCCATCGCCCAAACGGGATGTTGGAAGAATTTCATTTTTTTTAATGGATTGGGTAGTGGTGGAAAGATGTTTGTGCGGCTGCGGTTTGGTTTTCAGACGGCCTGTTGATGATGGAGGCCGTCTGAAAGTCAGCGGTAACGGACGTTTTCCGCCGCATCGATTTTAATCAGGTTTTGCTCCAGCAGTGCGTCCAAATACTGTTGGGCTTCACTGCCGTGTTGCTGTGTCAGCAGGTGCAGGAGCGCGTTTTTCTTCTTCGGCCGGTTTCTCCTGATTTGCCGCAGGGTGTCGGACAATCCGGGCAGTGCGGTTTCTTCCGTGTGCGGCGGCAGGGTGAGGCCGACGGTGATTTCTATTTCTTCGGCCACGCGTTTGATCAATTCGTTTTCTTCTTCTGCGGAAAGCGGCTGCGGCGGGTTTTCAGACGGCCTTTCGTCGTGATACAGAAAACTGCGGATTTTTTTGCCCAGTTTGGAACTGCCGATAATCTGCGATGCCGGATATTTTTGCTGCAAACGCTCCAGTTTTTTCTGTAGTTTTCCGCGCGGGCTGATGACGGCGATTTTGGCTTCGGGATGGCCTGCCAAAATGACTTTGACCGTTTTCAGTATGGTACGGGTGAATTTGTCTTTGGGCGGGATAACCAAGTGCAATGCGGCGTTGCCCCCGCACTCAGGGCAGGTTCCGTCGGCAGAGGCGGCCAGCTTGCGGAACGGACGGGCGGTTTTCTTGTCGGCAAACAACCGGACATCATGCCTGCCGAAGGGCAGGTATTTTTTTCCGGCATCGGTTTTTACGGTATCAATCAGCAGATGTGCCATATTGTTTCCTTTCTAAAGGATGCGGCGCGGGAAGTGCCGCCTATTGTCCGATTGCGGCGGCAAATGCTTCGATAATCGGTTGCAGCCGCGCGTGTTTCACTTTCAATGCCGCCTTATTGACCACCAGGCGGCTGGAAATGTCGCAAATATGTTCCACCGCTTCAAGACGGTTGGCTTTCAGCGTGTTGCCGGTGGAGACCAAATCGACAATGGCATCCGACAGGCCGACCAGCGGTGCAAGTTCCATCGAGCCGTACAGCTTGATAATATCCACATGAACGCCTTTGGCGGCAAAGTGTTCCGCCGCAATATCGGGGTATTTGGTGGCGATGCGCAGGCGGCAGCCGGGCTGTGATGCGGCAGCGTAATCGAAGCCTTGGGGAACGGCCACCATCATGCGGCATTTGGCGATTTGCAAATCCAAAGGCTGGTACAGCCCCTCGCCGCCGTTTTCAATCAACACGTCGCGGCCGGCAATGCCGAAATCGGCAGCACTGTATCGGACATACGTCGGAACGTCGCTGGCGCGGACGATGACCAAACGGATGTCGGCATGGTTGGTGTCGATAATCAGCTTGCGCGATTGTTCGGGATCTTCAACCGGTTCAATGCCCGCCGCCGCGAGCAGCGGCAGGGTTTCATCGAAAATGCGCCCTTTTGACAAGGCGATGGTCAGATTTTGCTCGGACATGGTGTGTTCCTGTGGATAAGGCCGTCTGAAAATGCTATGCCTGCAACAATACGGCAGGCGTTTCAGACGGCCTGGCGCAAATGGTTAGGATTGCAGCAGTTTTTTGACGTCGGCGGCAATCTCGGTTGAAGTACGGCCGTAATTCTCCATCAAAACGGTATTGCCTTCTTTATCCAAAACATAAGTGCCGGCAGTATGGTCGATCAAATAAATATCGGCCGACTGCTCCTGCGATTTGGACGACACCACGCGGTATTGCTGTTTGACGACCGGAATGCTTTGATCACCCGTCGCAGTCAGGCCGATAAAGTTTTTGTTGAAAGTTTTCACATATTTGTCAATTACTTCAGGCGTATCGCGTTCAGGGTCGACGCTGACAAATACGACGGCCACATCTTTGGCTTGCTCACCCAGCTGATCGATCACCTCGCTGTAAGTTAGCAGGCTGGCAGGGCAGACATCCGGACAGTTGGTATAACCGAAAGTCAGCAGAACGACTTTCCCTTTCAGGCTGCTGATGGCAAACGGCTTGCCGTCGCCCGAAGTCAGCGTGAAATCACCGCCGATATCGTCTTTCCTCATGTCGGTGCCGAAAAATTCACCGTGCTTGGGCGCGATTGCAGATGTGCTTGAAGCGGCAGATGCGGCAGGTTCGCCGGTAGAAGACGCGGTCGGCGAAGCAGGCTGCTGCCCGCCGTTATTCTGAGCGGCTTCCTGAGAACAGGCGGCGAGTGCAAGGGCCATTAACAGGGCTAAAGGACGGTATTTCATGACAACTCCTTTGTTCGGTTAAGAAGGAAATAGATACCGAATATTACCCTGTTTTAACAGTCAGTGGAATGAAGATGCAGGGAAAAAGGCAGTAAATTTGACGTGGGGAAAAGTTTCTACATTCTTTTGCTTAATTTCTTTTATTTTCAACAGAATAAACATTATTGGCAAAATTCACTTTACAAGTATGATTTTCACGCTATAATGACGGCTTTCCTACATGCCCAGGTGGTGAAATTGGTAGACACAGGAGACTCAAAATCTCCCGCCGCAAGGTGTGTCGGTTCGAGTCCGACCCCGGGCACCAAATGCAAAAAACAGCCTTCCCGGGCTGTTTTTTTATGCGCGGCCGTTTGCCGGAACGCCGCCGTCTCCGTTCGGAGGCGGCGGCGTTTTGCGTGTGTGTGGCATGGATGTGTTCGGTTTCGTTGAAACTGCGTTTTCAGACGGCCTCAAACGGTTGCGCGCCGTATTGAGGCCGTCTGAAAAACGTTGCGGCCGCGCGTTCAGTATTTGTCGGCGTGCCGCGCGGCTTTTTGGGCGGCAGGGCTGGCGGGGTAGAGGCGCATCAGTTTGCGCCAGGTGTCGCGGGCGACGTCGCGCTGCTGCATGTCCCACTGGCACTGGCCGACGGTGAACAGGGTGTCGGCGGCTTCGGGGCTGCGGGCGAAGCGGGAGACGTAGCGGCTGCCGATTTGGATGACGGATTCGCAGTTGCCCAGTTTGCGGTGGCTTTGCAGCAGCAGGTGCATGGCGCGGCGGTCGGCGTCGCTGCCGCTGCCGCCGCTCTCGGCGTATTGGAGGCTGCGGGCGGCGGCGGTGTAGCTGCCCTGGGCGTAGAGGCGGCGGGCGGTTTCCAGCGG
>ERZ772924.204-NODE-204-length-29273-cov-8.929051_pt1 | contig 29273 bp, 28 predicted proteins | sample MGYA00512116_ERZ772924 | MGnify/ENA primary metagenome ERZ772924 (study PRJEB29015, sample SAMEA2737920) | human oral metagenome | biome: human oral; feature: human-associated habitat; material: dental | place: China | collected 2134 ...
CGGTCGCCAACATCGGCGTTGAGCTTGGCGAGCGACACCCCCGCCACCTGCGCATTCACCGCCGCCAGCTCGCGCGCGGCAACTACACCATCGGCGGCGAGCGAGCGCTCATGCGCGACCCGCGCCGCCTGCCCAATCTCCACCGCCAGCGCCTGCCCCGCCTCCTGCGCGCGCAGCATCCCGCAGACGGGCAACAACACCAGCAACCAAAATAGACGAACCATGACGCACTCCTTCATCAACCATTAACCTCACGCAGTCTAACAAAAAGCCACGGACAAAATTTGCGCAGTCCGGCATGGTACGCACCCCAAAAAAACCGCCCGGTTGTCATGCCTGGCATGACTGCGCGGGCGGTGCGGATGCGTGTTCCAGCCGGATTTTGTCTCGCTTCAGGCATGGCTCTTGCGGTCGCGGTGCTCAACGTGCAGCCCCGGAAAATCCGGCTTGAGCCGGGCGGCGAGTTGTTCGGTGACATAGACGCTGCGGTGCTGGCCGCCGGTGCAGCCGATGCCGATGGTGAGGTAGGCGCGGTTGCTGCCCTGGACGAAGGCGGGCAGCCAGGTTTTGAGGTAGGCGGCGGTATCGGCGACGAAGCGGCGCGGTTCGCCGTATTGTTCGAGAAAGGCGATGACCGGTGCATCGCTGCCGCTGTAGGCGCGGATGGCCGGGTCCCAGTAGGGGTTGGGCAAAAAGCGCACGTCGAAAAGGAAATCGGCATTGACCGGCGTGCCGTGTTTGAAGCCGAAGGATTGCAGGGTGATGATAAGCGCCGGGGCGGCGTCACCGAGGACGGTGCGCAGACGGTCTTTCAGTTGGTAAACGCTGTAGCCGCTGGTGTCGAGGATGATGTCGGCGAGATTCATCAAGGGGTTCAGCAAATGGCGTTCGTATTCAATCGCTTCCGGCAGCGCGCGTGCGCTTTCGGCGCGGATGTGCAGCGGGTGCGGGCGGCGCGTTTCGCTGTAGCGGCGCACGAGAACGTCGGTGTCGGCGGTCAAAAAGAGAATCTGGATATCGGCGTATTGGCGCAGTGCGCGGATTTTCTCCGGCAGGGCGGCGAGGTCGGCGGCGTTGCGCGAGTCCATCGCCACCGCTACCGGTTGCGCCTGCTCGCTGGCGAAATCGCGCACGAGGCTGTCAAGCAGGGCGCTGGGCAGGTTGTCGATGCAGTAGTAGCCGAGGTCTTCGAGGGTATCCAGCGCGATGGTTTTGCCTGCGCCAGCCAGGCCGGTGACGATGAGCATGGTGGTTGTCCTTAAATAATGATGATGCCCGCATTTTAGGCGTATCCCGCCGGGTTTGCACGGGGCGGCGGTGTATAATCTCCACAAATTTCCACACGTCAACACGAGGTAAACACAATGACCACACGCACCGAACACGACACCATGGGCGAAGTCCAGGTTCCGTCTGACGCCTACTGGGGCGCGCAAACGCAGCGCAGCTACCAGAACTTCAAAATCGGCGGCGAAACCCTGCCGCAGCCGCTCATCTACGCGATGGCGCTGGTGAAAAAAGCTGCCGCGCTGACCAACGCCGGGCTGGGCCGCATCCAGCAGGAACAGGCCGACCTCATCGTCCGCGCCGCCGATGACGTGCTGGCGGGCAAACTGGACGGACAATTCCCGCTGGTCGTCTGGCAGACCGGCTCCGGCACGCAGTCCAACATGAACATGAACGAAGTGCTCGCCAACCGCGCCAACGAGCTGGCCGGAACCGGACTCGCCGCCTACAAGCCGGTGCATCCGAACGACCACGTCAATCACGCCCAGTCCACCAACGACAGCTTCCCCACCGCCATCCACGTTGCCGCCGCGCAACAAATCAACCACCTGCTCATTCCGGCGGTGCAAAAACTGCGCGACACCCTTGACGCCAAGGCCAAAGCCTTCGCGGGCATCGTCAAAATCGGCCGCACCCACCTACAAGACGCCACCCCGCTCACCCTCGGCCAGGAATTTTCCGGCTATGTCTCCCAGCTTGACCACGGCCTTGCCCGCCTGCAAGACGCGCTCAAATACCTCTACGAACTGCCGCTCGGCGGTACCGCCGTCGGCACCGGCCTCAACAGCCACCCCGAATTTGCCGCCAAATCCGCCGCCGAACTGGCGCAACTCTCCGGCCTGCCGTTTGTCACCGCGCCGAACAAATTTGAAGCGCTCGGCGGACGCGACGCCGCCGTCTTCGCCTCCGGCGCGCTGAAAACCCTCGCCGCCAGCCTCAACAAAATCGCCAACGACGTGCGCTGGCTCGCCAGCGGCCCGCGTTGCGGTCTCGGCGAAATCAAAATCCCGGAAAACGAACCCGGCTCCTCCATCATGCCGGGCAAAGTGAACCCGACCCAATGCGAAGCGCTGTCCATGGTCTGCTGCCAAGTCTTTGGCAACGACGTCACCATCAACATGGCGGGCGCCTGCGGCAACTTCGAGCTGAACGTCTATATGCCGGTGATTGCCTACAACCTGCTGCAATCCATCCGCCTCCTCGGCGACGCCTGCAACAGCTTCAGCGACCACTGCGCCGTCGGCATCGAGCCCGTGCCGGAAAAAATCGACTACTTCCTCCATCACTCGCTGATGCTGGTGACGGCGCTCAACCGCAAAATCGGCTATGAAAACGCGGCAAAAGTCGCCAAAACCGCCTACAAAAACGACAAATCGCTGCGCGACACCGCGATCGAACTCGGCCTGCTCTCCGGCGAAGAGTTTGACGCGCTGGTGGTGCCTGCCGACATGGTGCATCCGAAATAACATTTTGAATGCTGAAAGCGCCGCGATGCGGCGCTTTTTCATAAAAGGAGCAACAATGAAAAAATTCCCCCTTTGCCTGTTACTGCTAGTTAGCGCTTGTTATGCAGAATCAGAAAAATTTGAACCAACGCAGGAAGAAGCTGAAAAGGCGATGCAGGCATTTTTCGTCATGGTCAATAGCCTGAGCGAAGAAATGTCAGAAAAGATGAAAACCCCAAAACAGCATTTTGAGCTGAAGAAAATGACGCTCAAAAAATGCGAAGAAGACAAATTTGAAGGCGAACGGGCAGCCTACTGTGATATTGATGCCGTTATTGTCGAAGATGGCAAAGAAGAAAAGCAGGAATTGAAAGAAATGCCTTTCCTGAAAAAACATGGCGTGTGGTTTATGCCGCCGCCCATTATGTAGCCCGGTATCGCAGGGCGGGACTTGCCCACGGCGAACTATCCACAAGCTGCACCGGCGCACCGTTTACATACACCTTTCCCGCTATCGTGTATGTAAACTGTCCGCAGGTCGGGGCAGGATGCAGACCGGCTGGTTTCACCCCATGGAGCATAACGAATGAAAAAAATCTGCCTCATCATGGCCGTGCTTTCTGCCCTGCATGGCTGCTATCTCCCGCGCCACCCGGCAACGCAATTCAGAAAAATGACAGAAGCTACCGGTGGCGCGCGTGCCCGTATGCGGGTTGTCAGTGAGCAATTGGTACGCGCCACGCCGGGAAGGGATTGCATGGACTGGAAAAATCCGGCTTCCGGCGTGGCATTGGGCGGGCAGCCCGGTGCAATGGGCAGTACGGGATATCGGGGGCGTGTTATCGCAGGAATGCCCGATCCCCGCCTCCGCCGCAAAGGGAAATCTTTTGCCGAATTTTATTTGCGGGCGGACGAACCTGTCACGCTCATGATGACGCCGGATCCGAGCAAAGCCTGCGCGTTGGCGATAACTTTTGTCCCGGAAGCCGGGCATGATTATGAATATGTCGTCAGCCTGGACAGGGTCGAACCCGATATGACCGAAAAAGAGAAAAAGGAACGATGCGGGGCAATGGTCATGGATATTTCCGGCGGCAACCTGAATCCGGTCGAGATCCGCGAAACGTTCGCCTGTGCGAAATGATTGTTGAACCGGGAATGTGATGAAAAACGGATAGCCGCACACTTGGGACAAACAAAAAACCGGTCATCACGACCGGCTTTTTCTGTACCGCGCTTTCAGAAATTGAAAAACGCCTCGTGTTCGCCGCTCGCCGTCTTGCTGACAAGCGCCGCTTTCAGCACGGCGATGACTGCCTCATCGGCGGCAGGCACAGCTTCCTTCAGCTTGTACAGGGTGATGCGTGCCGACGGCAACGGCTCCGGTTGCAGCAGGAAGCGGAAATAGCGCCCGCCCGCGCGCAGGTAGTAGTGCCAGAGGAAATCGCGCGGCGCGCTACCGGCGGCGGGGGTCGCCCACAGGGCGGCGTCGCGCCCGGCGTCCGCCCACCATTCCTCAGGCAGGGCATCCAGCGGGAAGGGCAGGCTGCCGCTGGCAATGGCGGCTTGCAGATGGTCGCGGTCGGCGGCTTCAGGCGGGGTTTTGCGGAAGGTCATGGCAGTCTCCGGTGGCTTAAAGGAGGCGGCAGTATAGCGCGCCCGCCGCTTTCCGTATCCCGCCGCGCCGCGATTGCGGCACAATATGCGCCGTCAGCGCTGCAAAGGAGTCAAATATGCTGTTTTCTGATCTCGCAAGGTATTTCCGGGATTTGTTCTTTGAACGCAAAAGCGTGCTTAAAGATATACAGTTTTCTGTTCGTCTGAAAGACGGACCAACGAATCCGTGCAATTATCCGAAAAATTATTATCCGATGGTGGAATGGTGCACCATTAACGATGACCGTATTACGGCCATTCCGCCTGCCATTGCGTTATTCGGCAATGTGGAAGAACTCTATATCCGCGGGAGAAATATCACGGCCCTGCCGCCGGAAATCGGGCAACTGACGAAGCTGCAGCGACTGCATATCAAGAATACGCAAATCACCACGCTTCCTGCCGAGATAGTCTGTCTTTCCCGCCTGAAAACATTGCATTTGGACAATAACCGCCTCGATACCCTGCCCGCACATTTTTCCATGTTGAAATCTTTGGAAGAGCTGTCGCTATGCGGCAATGCCTTTACAGCACTGCCCGATGCGACAGGTCATTTGCCACACCTGCAAGCGCTCCATTTGGACAACAATTCACAATTAAAAACTTTGCCCGCTGCCATAGGGGACCTTCATAAACTGAAGAAGCTGACACTCTCCCACAGCCAACTGGAATCCCTGCCCGCTACATTCGCCGCCTTGCAAGCGCTGGAAATACTGGATTTGTCTTATGGCAAATTTACCTGCCTCCCGCAGGAAATAAGCAAATTACCGGGATTGAAAGCGCTGAATTTTTCCCATAATTATTTGTGCCAATTTCCGCAATCCCTGCTGGCATTAAGTGAATTAAAATCGCTTGACCTGGGATATACCCAACTCACCGCGTTACCTCCCGGCATTGCACGGCTGCAAAATTTGCAGGCGCTCGTACTGGCGGGAAACCAAATCGGCGAATTTCCACCCGAAAGCGGTGCACTGGAACAGAATTTGTGCTATCTCGATGTTAGCGGTAATCCGCTGCGCAGCTTGCCACAGTCATTACTGAATAAAACCAAGCGTGGTATAAGCTGGACGGATAATGATATCCCAGCGCTAAAAATCATTGGCTTCAACCCCGAACCATAAATCCCATACCCCGCCGCGCCGCAATTGCGGCACAATACGCGCCCGTTTGAACCCGCCCATTCCCATGCCCACACCCACCGCGCCACATGAGGCGCAAACCGCGAAAGTCGTCCTCCTCGGCGTCCTCGGCAACATCATCCTCGCCCTGGTCAAGGGCGTCGCCGGTGTCGCCGGCCATTCCTACGCGCTGATAGCCGATGCCATCGAATCGACCACCGACGTTTTCTCCTCACTCTTGCTCTATCTCGGCCTGCGCGTCGCCAACCAGCCGCCGGACGCGAACCACCCCTACGGCCACGGTCGCGCCGAGTCGCTCGCCACCTTCATCACCGTTGCCTTCCTCCTCGCCTCGGCGGGCATCATCGCCTACAAAAGCATCGCTCACATCATCACCCCGCACAAAAACCCGGCGCCGTTTACCCTCGTCGTCCTCATCGCCGTGGTCGCCATCAAGGAAGGGCTGTTCCGCTACTACCAGCGCAAAAGCGGCGAAACGGCGAGCGGTGCGCTGGAAGCGGAGGCGTGGCACCACCGCAGCGACGCGCTGACCTCGTTCGCCGCCTTCCTCGGCATCAGCGTTTCGCTGGTCATGGGCAAGGGCTGGGAAAGCGCGGACGACTGGGCGGCGCTGGTCGCGGCCGCCATCATCACCTACAACGCCTGGCGCATTTTCCGCCCGGCGCTGGCCGACATTATGGACGAAGACCGCTTCGGCGAACTGCGTCAGCGCATCGAAGCCACGGCCACCGCCGAGCCGGGCGTGCACGCGGTGCAGGAATGCCTGGTGCGCAAGCTGGGCAGCGAATACCACATCGACCTGCGCCTGCTGGTCGGCAAGGGGCAGACGATTGAGAGCTTGTGCGAGCTGAAACGCCGCCTGCGCACCCGCCTGCACGCACAGGAAGCGCGCCTCGGCCGCATTTTTATCGAATGCGACTGCTGCGAACGTTGCCCGCACCGGACAGCGCCGTAGCAAGCCGAATATTTCTTCATGCCCGCCTGGCGGGTTCAGCGCGATGCGCTTGCAGGACGTTACCATCGTCAAAGCCGTCGGCCAAATCAGGGGGCTGTTCATGCTCGTCATCTCCACCGTCTGTTTCAGGGAGAAACTGCAAAAACAGGATGGCCTCGGCCTCGCACTGATGGTCATCGCCGCGGTGCGGGCGTAAGCGCCGTATGGTTTGCCCGCTTGATGCGGCTATAATGCGCGCCGTTTTTCATTCTTATATCAATCATGTCGCAACTACTGAAACACGTTTATATTGAAACGTATGGCTGCCAGATGAACGAGTACGACTCGTCCAAGATGCTCGCCGTGCTCAAGGTCTCGCATGGCATCACCCCGGTCGATACGCCGGAGGAGGCGGATATCCTTCTGCTCAACACCTGCTCCATCCGCGAAAAGGCGCAGGAAAAAGTCTTTTCGCAAATCGGCCGCTGGAAACCGCTCAAGGACGCCAAACCGCACGTGATTATCGCCGTCGGCGGTTGCGTCGCCTCGCAGGAAGGCGAGGAGCTGCGCCGCCGCGCGCCTGCGGTGGATGTGGTCTTTGGCCCGCAGACGCTGCACCGCCTGCCGAATCTCATCAGCGAGGCACAGGAGAAGCGCGACGGCGTCGTCGATGTGTCGTTCCCGGAAATCGAGAAGTTTGATCATCTGCCGGAGCCGCGCGCCGAAGGGCCGACCGCGTTTGTTTCCGTCATGGAAGGCTGCTCCAAGTATTGCACTTTCTGCGTGGTGCCTTATACGCGCGGCGAGGAGGTCAGCCGCCCGTTTGATGATGTGATTGCCGAATGCGCCTCGCTTGCCGCGCAGGGTGTGCGCGAAATCAATTTGCTTGGCCAGAATGTGAACGCCTACCGTGGCGCGCTGTTTGACGGCGGCACCGCCGATTTGGCGCTGCTGATTGAGTATGTCGCCGCCATTGACGGCATTGACCGCATCCGCTTCACCACGTCGCACCCGGTGGAGTTCACCGACAGTTTGATTGAGGTTTATCGCCGCGTGCCGCAGCTCGTCAGCCATTTGCATTTGCCGGTGCAGAGCGGTTCGGACAAGGTGCTGGCGCTGATGAAGCGCGGCCACAAAGCGGCGGAATATAAAGAGAAACTGGCGCGGTTGCGCGAGATTCGCCCGAATATCAGTTTTTCGTCCGACTTCATCGTCGGTTTCCCCGGCGAGGAAGACGCCGATTTTGAGGCGACGATGCAGTTGATTGAAGATGTTTTCTACGACACCTCCTTCAGCTTTATTTACAGTCCGCGCCCCGGCACGCCGGCGGCGGCCATGCCCGACCGCATCCCGATGGAGGTGAAAAAGGCGCGGCTCGCCCGCTTGCAGGCGCGCATTTTGCAGATGGCGGCGCAGATTTCCGCCGAGATGGTCGGCAGCGAGCAGTGGGTGCTGGTTGATGGTATTTCCAAGAAGAACGACAAGGAAGTGTGCGGCCGCACCGAGAATAACCGCGTCGTCAATTTCCAGGCACCGCAGTCGCTGATTGGCCGCTTCGCCAAGGTGCAGATTACCGCCGCTTACAAGAATTCGCTGCGCGGCCGCCTGATTGAGGCGGAAGGGCAGCGCTCCCCGCAGCGTTACAGCGCTTAATGTTATGAGTTATAAATCTATTTTGGCTTTCCAGCTCGCCCCGCAAGATCAAACCCGCTTGAGCGAGTTGGTCGGGCAGTTGAACGCGCATTTGCGCCTGATTGAGGAGCAGCTGCACGTGCAGATTGGCAACCGTGGCCATCTCTTTCAGGTCGAGGGCGACGAGGGGCGCTGCGCCCAGGCGCGTTTCGTCATCGAAAACCTCTACGCGCAGACCGGCAGCGGCGTGCTCAACGCCGATGATGTCCACCTCGCCCTGCGCGATGCAGGGGCGACGCTCGCCGGGGAAATCGCCGCGCGCGACGAGGGCAAGGACATCCGCATTGAAACGCGGCGCGGCACCATTAGCGGGCGCGGCTCAAACCAGCGCCGTTATCTGCGCCGCATCTTTGAGCATGCCGTCAATTTTGGCATCGGCCCGGCGGGGACGGGCAAGACCTATCTCGCTGTCGCCGCCGCCGTTTCCTATCTCGCCGAAGACAAGGTGCGCAAGCTGGTGCTGGTGCGCCCGGCGGTGGAAGCGGGCGAACGCCTCGGCTTCCTCCCCGGCGACATGACGCAGAAGGTTGACCCCTACCTGCGCCCGCTCTACGACGCGCTGAACGATATGCTCGGCGGCGAGCGCGTTGCCAAGCTGATGGAGCGCGGCGTCATCGAAATCGCGCCGCTCGCCTTCATGCGTGGCCGCACCCTGAACGACGCCTTCATCATTCTGGATGAGGCGCAAAACACCACCGTTGAGCAGATGAAGATGTTTCTGACCCGCCTCGGCTTCGGCTCAACCGCCGTGATTACTGGAGACGCGACACAAATCGACCTGCCGAAGGGCGTGACCAGCGGGCTGAAACACGCCGCACGCATTCTGGATGGCGTGGACGGCATCTCCTTCACCCGCTTTGCCGCGCAGGACGTGGTGCGCCACCCACTGGTGCAGCGCATCGTCGAAGCCTACGCCGCCGCCGAACAACCCGACGAAAAACCGACACCATGAGCCTGACCATTGACTACCAAACCGAAGAACTCGGCAACGATGAACGCTTTCCCAGCGAAAAACGCCTGCAACGCTGGCTGGAAACCGCGCGCGAAACGCTCGCCATTGAAGAAGCGCTGGAGCTGACCATCCGCCTCGTTGACAACGACGAAATGCAGGAGCTGAACCGCGACTATCGCGGCAAAGACTACCCGACCAACGTCCTCTCCTTCCCCTGCGACTGGGATTTGCCGGAAGAACCGCGCCTGTTGGGCGACGTGGTCATTGCCGCCGCCGTCGTCAACCGTGAAGCGAAAGAGCAGAAAAAAACGATGGAAGCGCACTGGGCGCACATCGTCATCCACGGCTTCCTCCATCTGCTCGGTTACGACCACATTGAAGACGAAGAAGCGGAAAAAATGGAAAACACCGAACGCGAAATCCTCGCCAAACTCGGCTACGCCGACCCCTACGCGGAAACGCCCGCGCCGGTGGAGGGCTGACGATGGCGGGCGGATTCTTCGCGCTGCTGGACGACGTCGCCTCGCTGCTCGATGACGTCGCGGCGATGACCAAAATCGCCACCAAAAAAACGGCGGGCGTACTCGGCGATGACCTCGCGCTCAACGCCAACCAGCTCACCGGCCTCCACGCCAGCCGCGAGTTGCCGATTATTTGGGCGGTGAGCAAAGGCTCGCTGCTCAACAAAGCCATCATCGTCCCCGCCGCCTTTCTCCTGAGCGCCTTTTTGCCTGCCGCCGTGCCGCTGGTGCTGATGATTGGCGGCGCCTACCTCTGCTACGAAGGCGTCGAAAAAATCCTGCACCGCCTGCTGCATCACGACGATGCCCACGCAGACACGCACGAAGACATGCGCAATCCGGCAGTAGTTGAACAAGAAAAAATCCGCGCCGCCATCCGCACCGACTTCATCCTCTCGCTGGAAATCGTCGTTATCGCCTTGGCGAGCTTCGTCGGCAAACCGCTGCTGACACAAATCCTCGGCCTCTCCGCCGTCGCGCTGATACTCACCGCCGCCGTCTATGGCGTGGTCGCGCTGATTGTGAAAATGGACGACCTTGGCTTCTACTGGGCGGGGTGCCGCAATCGCCTGCTGCAAATGGCCGGGCAGGCGCTACTGTGGTTCGCGCCGAAGCTACTGAAAGCGCTGTCGGTGGCGGGTACGGCGGCGATGTTCATCGTCGGCGGCCACCTGTGGGTGGAAAACATCGCCGCGCTGCACCACCTCGCGCAACACTGGACGGCAGGCATGGGCGGATTCGCCGCGTGGTGGGTCGATGCCGCCCTCTCCGTCGGCGTCGGCAGCGTGGTCGGCCTCGCGCTCTACGCCGCCACCGCCATCCTTGCCAAAATCCGGCAACCACAAGGCTGAAGCGGACGCTGTCGCAGCCGCACCACAACGCATCGCCTGCGGGGCTAAAGTTCTTGCTTTTCGGTTACGATAATGTATGATTATCCACCTTAACGTAAGTTAATCCCTTTTAACCAACCCGCTATGGAGATACCTATGCAACGGAAAAAGATGAAACCGCAATGGATGCTGTCCATCCTCAGCGTCGCCTTGCTCAGCGCCTGCGGCAGCGATACCATCGTTGGCGAAGACCATCACATCGGCTTCCTCACCCCGCCCAAAGGTTCAGACGCTGAAGAACAGCAGAAAAAAGGCACCCCGCCGAAACAGATTGACAAAACCGATCCGGCCATCAACCGTTTCCTTACTGAAGGCCAGGACGGTATCGGCCAACAACTAAGTCCGACCGTTGTCTCCGTTGATAACAACGGCAACGGCAAAATTGACAATACCGACCGTATTGATTTTGATCAGCCAGGTATCGTCAGCGAAATCTGCGCCAGAAGCAAATGTAAAGGACTGGAATCAGAAAACAACCAAAGCAATAACAGCAGCGGCGGTAGTGGCAGCGGTGGTAGTGGTGGCAGCAGTAGCAGTACGGACAATAAAACCGATCCGGTCATGATGCTGGACGTCAACCGCGTCTATCACACCATGCTGGTTTCCGGCACGATTGATGGTAACGACAACATCCCGAAAGATGCCGGTATCAGCAAGATTACCCGCAAGCGTGTCAATGGCGAATTGCAGGATTACGGCGGTTCCATCGGTCGTGAATTCAACGAAGTCATCCTGTTTGCCAACCCCGTCCTGGTACAAAACAAACAGCAATACCTGTCTTCCTATTTCCGCAGCCCTGCTGCTGCCGGCTGGAGCTATCAGACCTTCGGCAACTTCTTTGGTGGTGCCAATGGCGGTTACCTGAAGAACCGTCGTGACGTCATTCTCGGTTACCAAAGTATTGGTCGTCCAACCAAAGCCAGCGAAATGCCGACCGCGGATTCTGCCGATTACACCGGCATTACCCACGCCTATTACAACTCGGCACAAGTCACCGCGCACAACAAAATCCATGCCGATTTTGGTGCGCGCAACCTGAGCTATGAAACGACTGACACTTCCGTCCTGCACACCTTTGGCGCTTTTGGTCACGTTATTGAAGACCGTCCCGACCTTAACCTGAACGGGGCAGCGTCATGGGCAGAAGGCACTGGTGATTTCAACGGCACCATGAAAGCAGCCAATGGTCTCTCCGGCGAAATGAAAGGCCGCTTCTACGGCCCGGCTGCCGAAGAAATCGGCGGGGTTTATGGCCTGCACGGTCAGGACACCAACGGCGAAGCTGTCCACTATATTGGCGGTTTTGGCGGCAGACGCTAATCGTTGCTACGGTATTATTAAAGGAAAAGGCGGGATTTCCCCGCCTTTTTTATTAACTTTCACATTCAGTCTTTGGGCAAAACAATCTTGGCCTTTTCTTTATTGTGCCGGTAAAAAATGGCGGTATGGCCAATCTTCTGCACAAATTCCGCCTGATGCGTTTCTGTAATATGGGCAATCATTTCCGCCTGAATGGCGTCTTCAATATTGCCCAGTTTCACTTTAATCAGCTCATGACTGTCCAGCGCGCGGTCAATCTCGCGATCCACGCCCTCACTCAAGCCATTGGCACCAATCAATACCACCGGGTGCAAATGATGCGCCTGCGCTTTCAAAAAACGGATTTGGTTTTTGCTTAACATTTTTATATCCTGTTGAATTTTCGCGTATGGTAAGACAATGGCACGCAGCAAAACAAGTCAGCGCTGGCTGAAAGAACATTTCGACGATATTTATGTACAGAAGGCGCAGCAGGAAGGTTACCGCTCGCGCGCGGTGTACAAACTGATGGAAATTCAGGAAAAAGACCGACTGATTCGCCCCGGCATGGTGGTGGTGGAGCTGGGCGCGGCGCCGGGCGGCTGGTCGCAGTATGTGGCGCAATGCTTGAATGGACGCGGACGGATGATTGCGCTGGATATTTTGCCGATGGACGCCCTGGCCGATGTCACCTTCATCCAGGGCGATTTCCGCGAACAGGCGGTGCTGGACGCGCTCTATGCCGAACTCGGCGACAGCGCGGTCAACCTTGTGATTTCCGACATGGCCCCCAATACTAGCGGCGTGCGCAGCGTTGATCAGGCGAAAAGTATGTACCTGGTCGAGCTGGCGCTGGATTTCGCGCAGAGCCGCCTCGCACCGGGTGGAGATTTCTTAACAAAAATCTTCCACGGCCCCGGGTTTGATACACTACTGCGCTCTTTGAAAAGCCAATTTTTGACCGTGCAGACGCGCAAGCCCGAAGCCTCGCGCGCGCGCAGTCAGGAAACCTACCTGCTGGCACGCGGGTTTGGCCGCAAGTCTTGAATTGAGAGGATAAAATTTTGAACGATATGCGGAAATCATTACTGGTCTGGGGCGGCTTGATCCTGCTGTTCCTGCTGCTCGTCGGCGAGATGGGCAAATTCGGCACCTCCGGCAACACGCGCGAAGTCAGCTATTCGCAGTTCCTTGACCGCGTGGACAACGGCGAAGTGCAAAGCGCGGCGATTGACCTGCAAAACGCGCGCATCAGCTTCACCGACCGCAGCGGCGGGCGCTACACCACCAACAACCCGGAGGCGACCGACACCCGCGCCCTCATCGGCGATCTGCGCGCCAACAAGGTAAACATCAGCAGCGAACCGCTGGAAAAAGAAAGCCTCTTTACCCGCATCCTCGTCAATTTGCTGCCGATTTTGCTGCTCATCGGTCTCTTCATGTTCACTACCCGCCAGATTCAGGGCGGCGGCAAAGGCGGCGCGTTTTCCTTCGGCAAAAGCCGCGCCCGTCTGATCCCGGAAGACAAAATCAAGGTAACGTTTGCCGATGTCGCCGGCGCGGACGAAGCGAAAGCGGACGTTGTCGAGATGGTCGAATTCCTGCGCGATCCGAGCAAATTCAGCCGTTTGGGCGGACAAATCCCGCGCGGCCTGCTCATGGTCGGCCCGCCCGGCACCGGTAAAACCCTCCTCGCGCGTGCGATTGCCGGTGAGGCAAAAGTGCCGTTCTTCACCATCTCCGGCTCTGATTTCGTCGAAATGTTCGTTGGCGTTGGTGCCTCGCGCGTGCGCGATATGTTTGAAGAAGCGAAAAAACACGCGCCCTGCATCATCTTTATTGACGAAATTGACGCCGTTGGCCGCCAACGCGGCGCCGGTCTCGGCGGCGGACACGACGAACGCGAACAGACGCTGAACCAGCTCCTCGTCGAAATGGATGGCTTTGAAGGCAACGAAGGCGTCATCGTTATTGCCGCCACCAACCGCCCGGACGTCCTCGACCCCGCGCTGCTGCGCCCCGGTCGCTTTGACCGGCAAGTCGTGGTCGGCCTGCCCGACCTCAAAGGCCGCGAACAAATCCTCAAAGTGCATATGCGCAAAAAACCGTTCGACGACGCCGTCAAACCGTTTGACATCGCGCGCGGCACCCCCGGCTTCTCCGGCGCCGACCTTGCCAACCTCACCAACGAAGCGGCGCTTTTTGCCGCGCGGCGCAACCGGCAAAAAATCACCATGCAGGACATGGAAGACGCCAAGGACAAAATCATGATGGGCGCCGAGCGCCGCTCGATGGTGATGAGCGACAAAGAAAAAGAAATGACCGCCTACCACGAAGCCGGGCACTGCATCGTTGGCCGCATTGTGCCGGAGCATGACCCGGTGTACAAAGTCACCATCATCCCGCGTGGCCGCGCCCTCGGCGTCACCATGTTCCTGCCCGAACAGGACCGCTACAGCTACTCCAAGCAGCGCCTCGAAAGCCAAATCGCCACCCTCTACGGCGGCCGCCTCGCCGAAGCGCTGATTTACGGCGAAGACCAGGTCTCCACCGGCGCCTCCAACGACATTGAGCGCGCCACCGCGATTGCGCGCAGCATGGTCACGCGCTGGGGACTGTCGGAAAAACTGGGGCCGCTCGCCTACGGTGAAGAAGAAGGCGAAGTCTTCCTTGGCCGCTCGGTGACGCAGCACAAAAACGTCTCCGACGAAACCGCGCACAACATCGACACCGAAATCCGGGGCATCATCGACCGCAACTACGCGCGCGCCGAAAAAATCCTGAAAGACAACATGGATATCCTGCACAGCATGACCGCAGCGCTCATCAAATACGAAACCATCGACGAAGGCCAGATTGATGACCTGATGGCGCGCCGCCCGGTACGCGAGCCTGCCGACTGGGACGGCCCGGCGGACGACAAACCGCAAAGCCACCACGACGACTTCTCGCTCGGTGGCCACGACAAACCGGCGGAGCAACACTGATGCGTTGCGGTCGCTTCACGCTCGACCTGAGCCACACCAACCTGATGGGCGTGCTGAACAGCACGCCCGATTCATTTTCCGACGGCGGCGCCTGGCTTGACCCGGAACGCGCCCTTGCCCACGCGCGGCAGATGATTGCCGACGGCGCGGACATCATCGACATCGGTGCCGAATCCACCCGCCCCGGCGCGCGCGAAGTGCCAGCAGAGGAAGAAATCGCCCGCCTGACGCCCATCGTGCAAGCGCTGGTCGCCGACGGCGCGCGCCCCGTCTCGATTGACACCAAAAAAACGGCGGTGATGGCGGCGATGCTCGAACTGGGCGTTGACCTCATCAACGACGTGCACGGCCTGGAAGACGACGGCGCCCTCGAACTGCTCGCGCGCTACCCCGACGTTGCCATCTGCCTGATGCATATGCGCGGTATGCCCGACACCATGCAGGACAACACCGACTACGCCGACGTCGTCACCGAAGTGGACAGCTACCTGCAAGCGCGCGTCGCCGCCTGCATCGAAGCGGGCATCGCCGCCGACCGCCTCATCCTCGACCCCGGCTTTGGCTTCGGCAAAACCCCGGCGCAAAACATGGCGCTGGTGCGCGAATGCCGCCGCTTCAAACATGACCGCTACCCGCTGCTGCTCGGTGTCTCGCGCAAATCCACCATCGGCCACTACCTGCACAACGCGCCCGTCGGCGAACGCCTGCACGGCAGCGTTACCCTGGCGACGCTGGCCGCCTGGCAGGGCGCGGACATCGTGCGCGTGCACGACGTCGCCGCGACCCGCGACGCGCTGCGCATCACCGCCGCCCTGCGCGGCCAGGCTCCAACCAGAAAGGAATCCCCATGAATATTGCTGCCCTGCTCCTGCTCCTCGGCATCACGCCGCCGCCCGAATTCCCGCCACCACCACCCGCGCCCAAGCCACAACCGGTCGCGGAGATGCCGCGCCTGCAAAACCCCGCGCTGCAACCGCTGCTGGAACAGGCAGAAGCGGGCAACGCCGACGCCCAGTTCGACCTTGGCACCGCATACTACAACGGTGACACCGGCAATGTTGACTACGACCAGGCGCGACGCTGGTGGGAAAAAGCGGCGGCACGCGGCGACAAAATCGCGCAATACAACCTCGGTACCCTCTATGACGAAGGCCGTGGCGTCAGCCAAAACCATCGCATCGCCGCGCAGTGGTACCGCGATGCCGCCCAACAGGGTTACGCCTATGCCCAATACAACCTCGGCAACCTCTACCGCGACGGCAAGGGCGTGCCGCAAAACGCCTACATCGCGCGCGACTGGCAGGAAAAAGCTGCCGCCCAGGGCGACCGCGACGCGATGTACGTCCTCGGCAGCCTGTACCGGCAGGGCGCGCTTGGCATCAGCGGCGACGGCCAGCACGCCCTCGCCTTCTACTGGCTGGAACAGGCGGCGATGCGCGGCAACCCGCAGGCTCAAAACGAACTGGCCGGTCTCTACGCGCGCGGCGAAGGTGTGGCGCAAAACGAAGAAACCGCGCTGAAATGGTGGCAGGCCGCCGCCGACCTTGGCGACCGTGACGCGATCGCCACCCTTGCCCGCCGCTATCAGGAGGGCGAACACAACGCCATCATGCGGGAACAACTGGCGCGCTGGTACCGGGAAGCCATCGAAGACGGCGACCACACCGTTTACGGCGCGCTCGGCCAGCTTTATGCCGAAGCCGTCCCGCCAGATTACGATGCGGCACTGCGCTGGTGGCAAACGGGCGCACGCCAGGGCGACCGCGATGCCCAATACCGGCTTGCCCGCTTTTACTACTACCTGCCGGATGGCAAACAAATCAGCATCGCGCAAATCCGCAACGCCTTCAGCACCTTCGTCCAAGGCTGCGACAGCGGCGAGACGCCACCTGACGACCGCTGCGCCGACGCCGCCTATCACCTTGCGCTCATCAACCAGTACGGCTTCGGCTTTGCCGACGAAACCCGGCCAAACGAGGCGCGGAAAAACTGGCAGCAGGCCGCCGTCTGGGGACATCCCGTCGCCCGCGCCTGGACGATGGACGCCGTCACCAAAACTGCTGCCCTGCAACAAAAAGCTGAAGCGGGCGACGCCCGCGCGCAATACCAGCTTTTCGTCCGCTACAACGAGGGCGATGGCATCGAAAAAAATCAGACGACTGCAGACCGCTGGTTACGGCTGGCCGCGGAAGGCGGCGATGGCGATGCCTGCTTGTGGTTGGGACTGCGCTACTACAACGGCATGGCGGGGCTGGAAAAAGACAGGATTGCCGGGCGGGCGTGGCTGGATAAGGCAGCAAAACTGGGCGATGCGTCCACACAATTCCAGATTGGCATGATCTATTTCAGTCAGGGTGATGACGACGACGCCCGCCGCTGGCTGCGACAAGCCGCCGACCACGGCGAGACGACGGCAACTGCCGTGCTGGAGCTGATCGACACGCGGGAGCACACCAAGCGTCCGCCGCCAACAACATCCCCAACGGACAACACGGCTTCCCCCGCAACGCGCCCATGAGCCCATTTTTACCCCCAACCGGAGTCACCCATGAAACTCTACCATTACGACCACTGTCCTTTCTGTGTCCGCGCCCGCATGATCATCGGCCTGCGTGGTCTTGACGTTGCACAGGTCGCGCTCGCCAACGACGACGAAGCGACGCCGATCGGCCTTGTCGGCAAAAAAATGGTGCCAATACTGGTCAAAGACGACGGCACGGCGATGGGCGAAAGCCTCGACATTGTCCGCTATCTCGATGAATACGCGGGCGGCGAACACCTCGACGACGCTATTCGCCCGGCAGTGCAGGCATGGCTGGACAAGGTGAACACGTACAGCAACCAACTGCTTTCACCGCGCAGCGTCCGCATTGGCCTGCCCGAATTTGCGACCGAATCGGCGCGCGCCTACTTCACCGCGAAAAAAAGTGCGGCCTATGGCGACTTTGCCGAAAACCTCGCGCGCACCGACGAACTGCTCGCCCGCCTGCACGCCGACCTGCCGGCGCTGGTGCCGCTTGTCGCCAGTACGGAACACCTCGGCACGCGCCTTGGCTATGAAGACATCATCACCTTCCCGCTGTTACGCAACCTCACCATGGTCAAAGGCGTGCAGTATCCGTCCGCCGTGCAGCGCTATGTGGAAACGATGAGCGCCAACAGCCGCGTACCGCTGTTTGCCGACCGCGCCATCTGAAACATCACACCCCTCCGCCACCCATCCCGCCGCCCGGCGGGATTTTTGCTGCCACCTGCCGGGACGTCCCCGGACACGCCCGGAAGGAATGGCGTATTATCCCGTCGCTGTCCTGTCGGCATCCTGCCCGCCCTTTCCCTGTCATCACGAGGTTTTCCATGAACACACCCCGCGCCATCTTTTTCGACATCGACCGCACCCTCTACGACCACCGCAGCGATTTCGTCCCGTCTTCCACTCTCGCCGCCATCGCCGCCCTGCGCGCCCGCGGCATCGTCCCGGCGATTGCCACCGGGCGCGGTTATGCCGCCCTGCCGCCACGCATCGCGCAACTGGTGGCATCTGGCGAGATTGCGCTGGTCGTCTCCAGCAACGGCCAGTACAACCGCCTCGGCGAGCGCGTCCTCTCCGCGCATCCCCTGCCCGTCGCCGATATTGAATCGCTCATCCGCGCTTTCCGCGCGCACGACTGGGAATACACCTTCGTCTCCGAGCGCCACATGGCGGCGGGGCGCTCGCGCGGCAGCAGTCATCGCGTCCTGCGCGGCTATCCCTGCTACATCGTCGCCCCCGACTATTTCCGCGAACACGCGGTGCATCAAATGATTGTGCTGGCGCCTGTTGAGGAGGAAGCGGCATTGCAGGCGATTCTCGCCGACCACGGCGGGCGTTACCGCAGCGTGCGCAGCCACGCCAGCGCGGTGGATTTGCTGCACGCGGACGGCAGCAAGGCGCGCGGCATCGTGGACGCCTGCACCGCGCTCGGCTTTGCACCACAGGAGACGATGGCCTTCGGCGACGGGCTGAATGATGTGGAGATGTTCGCCGCAGTTGGTTGCGCAGTGGCAATGGGCGATGCCTGCGACGCGCTGAAAGCGGTCGCATCGCACATTACCGGCACGCTGGAAGAGGACGGCATCGCCCGCGCGCTGCTGGATTTGGGCGTGCTGACGGCGGCGGATTTGCGCGTTTGACCGCACAAAAAACCCCGCCGCAGCGGGGTTTTCTTTTAGCTGTTTTGCAACGCCGCCAGCAGTTGCCCCACCGCTGGCACGAGTAACAGCAAAAGCAACACCAGCAGCGCGATTTCGCCCGCTTTCAGGCGCGGAAAACGCCCGTGGAAGCGGGTTTGCGCGTAGAGAAAGAGGGCGACGCCGGGGACGTAGAGCAACACCGACAGCAGCAGGTAGCTCATCCCCGCCGCGTAGAGTATCCACACCGCATAGAGTGTCGCCACCGCGCCGACCGCGACGATATGCGGCGCGAGGCGTTCGCGCAGCGCGATTTTCAGCAGATACGCGCCAATCAGCAGGTACGGCACGAGTATCATCGAGGTGGAAATCTTGAGCAGCGCGTTGTAACTCTCGCCGGTGAGCAGCACCAAGAGCAGGCAAATCTGCACGGTGATGGCGGAGAAGCGCAGCGAGTGGTGCGGTACGCAGTTGGCGTTCAGCGCGGTGAGGGTGCGCGGGAAGGCGCCGTGCTGCGCGCCGTAATACGGCACTTCCATCGAGTACAGCGTCCAGCTCAGATACGACGCCAGCACCGAAACAATCAGGCAGACGCTGATGATGATGCCGCCCGCGCTGCCCATCATCGCCTGCAACACCCCCGCCATCGACGGGTTCGCCATCGCCGCGATTTCGGCGCGCGGCAGCACGCCCAGTGCCAGCACGGTAATGGCGACGTAGAGCGCGAGCGCAATCAGGATGCCAAGCACGGTTGCCAGCCCGACATCGCTGCGCTTGCGCGCGTGCGCGGACAGCACCGCCGCGCCTTCCACCCCGGTGAAGACCCACAGGGTAATCAGCATGGTGTCTTTCACCTGGGTAAGCGTCGTCGTTTGCAGCGATGCGCCGTGCCAGTCGGCGGCAAACGTCTCGCCCTGGAAAAACCACAGGGCGAGGCCGATAAAGAGCAACAGCGGGAAGACTTTCACCAGCGTCGCCACCAGATTGACGCCCGCCGCCTCCTTGACGCCGCGCGCGGCGAGCCAGTACACCGCCCACACCAGCGCCGATTCGCCGATAAAGGCGGCAAGCGTATTGCCCTTGCCGAAGATGATATGCCCCGGCGCATCGGTAAAGCCGCCGAGCGCCTCGAAGGCGACGACGAGATAACCCGTCACGCCGATGGTGGCGCAGAGCCAGTAGCCCCAGGCGGAGAAAAAGCCGACCAGCTCGCCGAAGCCGTCGCGGGCGTAGGCGTAGATGCCGCCGTCCAGCGTGGGGCGCAGCCGCGCCAGATACCAGAAGGAAAGGCCGAGGGCGATGATGCCGACGCCGGTAATCGTCCAGCCGATGATGAGCGCTTCCGCGCCCGCCACTTCCGCCATGTTCTGCGGCAGGCTGAAGATGCCGGAGCCAATCATCGAGCTTAAAACGAGGGCGGTGAGGGCGGTCAGGCCGATTTTTTGCGGGGTCATGGGAGTCCTTTAGTCGTGGTTAAAAATTTGGTCGCGGTGATATTTGACAAAGTCGGGATGCGGTTTGTATCGGAATGGCGGCGTAATTGGTTTTCCCTCGTATGCCATAAAGAAGGGATATAGGGATTCGTTGTTTTTGACGGCATCAGACAATATCACACGCATTTGTCCATCAAGCGAAATCAGCCCGCTGTCAAAGGCCTTGTCATAAAGTGGCGAGAGGCATAAACCGTTTTCAGGGTTTAAGCGGTTTTTCTTGTCTATATGCCAGGGAACAATATGGCTTGCAACCAGTAAACGCGGCTCGGAAATGCCGGAAATGCAGCAGCGGTTTTCATAATTCGCCAGGATTCTTTGCCGGAAATCGTGCTGCTTTATTCTTTGTACGGTTATGACTTTTCTGGTTTCTGCTGAAAAATCGGCATCGTCTGCTACTGCTCCTTCTACCGTAGGCGGGATTTGCAATGCTTCCCTGGCTTCCTGGCAGGCTGCTGCCAACTTGTCCCATTGATTGTAAAAGTAGTCCCAAAGTTTTTTATCTTTATCGCCAATTCCGGGCAATCCGTTTTTTTGCTTGTTTGAGTCAATGTACATAAAATTGCCAAGTCTCATATATATTGAACGAGCCTTGTTGCTCAACCCCAAATTTTCTTCCAATGCAATAATTTTTGGATGTTTGTCTCGCAATTTGTCTATTTCTTCATTGGATAATTGCCAATACAATTCCAATATCAGGGTTCTTTCTGCTTCTGACCAACTTCTGTTTTTGCTCATGGATTTCTCCAAATTCATATAAACTTGACCGGGCAACGCGCGGCGAATATCCGTTATTGCGGTTTACATACACCTTGAGCGCTCAGGTGTATGTAAATGGGGTTGCTGAACAAGCGACGGGGGAGCTGCCAGTAACGTTACTCCCTCCCCAGCCCTCCCCCGCTGCGCTTCGCTGCGGGGGAGGGAGCGTTTGCTGGTTTACATACACATCGAGCGCTCAGGTGTATGTAAATGGCCGGGGCGTTATGGGCTGTTCCCCGCCAGCCGGTTCATTTCCTGGTCGAACTGGTCGCAGCGGTAGCGCCAGGCGTCCTTGTTTTTGGCCGCCAGCGGGCGCGTGCTCGGCAGGCTGACGGTCATCGGGTCGTGCGGGATGTCGTCTATGCGCACTTCGTAGTGCAGGTGGCTGCCGGTGGAGCGGCCGCTGTTGCCCAAGTTGCCGATGGTCTGGCCGCGTTTGACGCTGTCGCCGGTTTCCACTTGCGCGGCGGAGAGGTGGGCGTAGCGGGTCTGGTAGCCGTTCGGATGGTCGATGATGACGACGCGACCATAGCCGCCCTGCCAGCCGGAGAAGCGGACGATGCCGTCGCCGGTGGCGTGTACCGCGCTGCCGTAGGCGGCCTTGAAGTCGGTGCCTTCGTGCGGGCGGATGATGCGGGTGATGGGGTGGACGCGCATCGGGTCAAAGGGCGAGGTGATGTGGTCGTAGCTGGTGAGCGGAATGCGGTCCATCATCGCCTCGGGCGCATTGCCGTCGTGGTCGTAGTACCAGGTGTTTTTGTTTTCGTGGCGGGCGTACCAGGTGTTGCTGCCGCTCCGGGTATTGAGGCGCAAGGCGATGATTTTGCTGTTTTTCGGGTCGATTTTGCCGTCTTTTTCATAGTCGGCGTAGTAGAGGTCGATGTGGGTCAGCGCGCCGTCTTCGAGGCGGTGTTGCAGTGGCTCAAGCTGGGCGACCAGGGTCGGGTTGAAGCCGCTTTTTTGCAGGTGGTACCAGTAGTCGCCGGAAAGTCGCCAGGTTTGGTAGTGTTTGATGAAGCGGCCATTGTCGGTGGTTTTCGCCGGTGGTTTGGCGCTCGTGGGCGGGCCGGGGATTTCTTTGGGCGGCGGCGCGGGCGGTTGTGTGGGCGGTGGGGCGGCGGGTTCGTCTTCGTAGTCGTCGTCTGCAAAGTCGTCGGCGGTTAGGGCTTCGGGCGGGGTTACGGTATGATGCGCGCTCTTGTATTCGGGCAACCAGAAGTCCGCTGGCAAGAGGGCGTACAGGGCGACACCGAGGAAGCCGATGAGGGCTATCCACGGCAAGAGGCGTCGTTGGGTGCGGTCGTTATGCAGTTCTGGTGGCATTTTTGTTCCTTTGGCGCGCGTTTGGCGCGCATTTTAGCTTTTTTCGGAGGTTTTTATGGTCGTGGATGAGCAGTTGGCGCTGTTTGGCCGTGGTGCGGTGGATTTTGTCGGCGCGGAGGATTTGCGCGAAAAACTCGCGGCGGGCAAGAAGCTGCGGGTCAAGCTCGGCATGGATCCGACCGCGCCGGATTTGCATTTTGGCCACACGGTAGTGCTGAACAAGCTGCGCCAGTTTCAGGATGCCGGGCATCAGGTGCTGTTTTTGATTGGTGATTTTACGGCGCTGATTGGCGATCCGTCCGGCAAGAGTGCAACGCGCCCGCCGCTCTCGCCGGAGCAGGTGCTGGCTAACGCGGAGACGTACAAGGAGCAGGTGTTCAAGATTCTTGATCCGGCGAAGACGGAGGTGATGTTCAATTCGCACTGGATGGGGCCGATGTCTTCGACGGATATGATTCGTCTCGCCGCCAAGTACACGGTGGCGCGCATTTTGGAACGCGACGATTTCCACAAGCGCTATACCGAGGGGCGGCCGATTGCAGTGCATGAGTTTTTGTATCCGCTGACCCAGGGCTATGATTCTGTCGCAATGGAGGCGGACGTGGAGCTGGGCGGCACCGACCAGAAGTTTAATCTGCTGGTGGGCCGCGATTTGCAGCGCGAGTACGGCCAGTCGCCGCAGGCGATTATTACCATGCCGATTCTGGAAGGCCTCGACGGCGTGCAGAAGATGAGCAAGTCGCTCGGCAATTATGTCGGCATTTTTGACGCGCCCAATGATATGTTCGGCAAGATTATGTCGGTGTCGGACGAGCTGATGTGGCGCTGGTTCACCCTGCTTTCGTTCCGCTCGATGGCGGAGATTGAGGCATTGCAAGCGGAAGTCGCCGCCGGACGCAATCCGCGCGATGTGAAGTTTGAGCTGGCGCGCGAGCTGGTCGCCCGTTTCCATGATGAGGCGGCGGCGGAGGCGGCGCAGGAGGCGTTTGTCAATCGCTTCGCCAGGAATGAAATCCCGGAAGACCTTGAGGAAATCCGTCTGGATGCCCCCGATGGCGCGCTTGGCATCGGCCAGGTACTGAAGGCGGCGGGACTGGTTAGCAGCACGTCGGAAGGGTTGCGCATGGTCGATGGCGGCGCGGTCAAGATTGACGGCGAACGGGTCGAAAGCCGCGATTTTAAGCTGGCACGCGGTTTCAGCGGTATCGTACAGGCGGGCAAACGCCGCATCGTCAAGGTGGTCATCGCATGAGAAAACTGCTCCTCATCAGCGCGCTGCTCACGGGCAGCGCCTTTGCCCAGCCGGTACTGCCCGCGCAGAATGAAAAAGGCGAGACGGCAGCGGTGCCGTTCTCGGTCAATGCGCTCTTTGCCTCTTATAAACCGAGCATCTATCAGGTGCGCACCATCAACACCGCTACGGGTCAGAAAACCAGCATCGGCTCCGGTTTCGTCATCGGCGACGGCAAAATGATTGCCACCAACTACCACGTCATCGCCGACGCGGTAAACAAGGAAAAGCACGAAATCGAATATATCAGCACCGACGACCGCGAAGGCAAACTGCGCCTGCTCGCGGTCGATGTCGTCCATGACCTCGCCATCGTCGCCGCCGACCACGAGCTCGGCAAAGCCTTCAAACTGGGCGGCATCCCCGAACAGGGCGAAGCGCTCTACGCCCTGGGCAACCCCGGCGATTTGGGCTTCATCATCGTCGATGGCATCAACAACGGCATCCTGCAAAAAAGCGCGCGCTCGCGCATCCTCTTCTCCGGCGCGATTAACAGCGGCATGAGCGGCGGGCCGACGGTGAACAAGGGCGGCGAAGTCGTCGGCATCAACGTCGAAAGCCAGGGCAACGACATCGGCTTCCTCGTCCCTGCCAGCCACCTTGCCGACCTGCTCAAACAGGCGGAAGGCGGCGCGGTGAACATCAACGAATCCATCGCCGACCAGCTCTTTACCGACAACGACAAATACTACACGCCGTTTTTCAGCGGCAAATGGAAGACCGCCACCATCGGCCACTTCAAGGTGCCGACCGAAATCGGCGGCGACCTGCGCTGCTGGGACGTCTCGCCCGAAGCGCAACTGGAAGACCTCGCCGTCAGCGAATCCGTCGTCTGCCAGTCCGACCGCACCACCTACATCAGCCGCGACATCCAAATTGGCGTGATGGGCTTCATCTACAGCAACTTCTACGCGCGCGAGCCGATGCTCACCTCACGCTTCTACCACCTTTACAGCCAGGAGTACCGCCTGCCGACCGAACACCGCAGCAGCCGCGACTACGGCGACTTCAACTGCAAGGCGGACTTCGTCAGCATCGGCGGCAAACCCTTCAAAACCACCTACTGCACCCAGCCCTCGAAAAAATTCATCAAGGGCGACGAAGCCGTCTCCGACCTCTACCTCATCGCCGCGCAAATCGGTGAAAAACAACAAGGCTTCACCATCACCCTGATGCTCACCGGCATCCAGGAAAACCTCGGCAAGCGCGTCATGGCACACATACTGGAACAAATCACATGGCAACAGAACTGACCGTCGAAAACCAGGACAACATCTACCGCGTCCACACCTACCCGGTGCGCATCGGCCGCGCCAAAGACAACGACATCATCGTCAAGGCGCCCTTTGTCGCCGACTACCACGCCGTCATCGAACAGGGCGCACAAGGCCTCACCATCCGCAGCCTCGAACAAAGCCACGCCAACGGCGAACGCATCCACACCACCCGCCCGCTCGCCGCCAACACCCTGCTGCAAATCGGCACCGCCACCCTGAAAATCTGGCTTGACCCGGCCAAACCGATGCCGCTCGCCCACAAACAGCGGCGCTGGTGGCCGCTGTTCACCCACCCGGCCGCCGTCGCCGCGTGGTTCATCGCCGCCATCTTCCTCACCATGTGGCAAGGCTACCTCGACAGCCCGCAAAGCTACATCGTCGATTACAACCGCCTCATCACCACCATCATCACCCTGCTCGGTCTCACCTGGATTACCCACACCATGATCCAGCCGCTGGCACGGCGCTACCTCATCCTGCCCGTCCTCGGCCTCGTCAGCGCCTACAGCGCGCTCGGCGACCTCCTCTCCGCCGCCGCCGACTGGTACGGCTTCCAGACCAGCAGCACCAGCGCCGACACCTGGGCGACCATCCTCGGCTTCGCCGGCTTCCTCTGGCTCTACCGCGCCTTTTTGCGCGACCACATCCCGCTCGCCGGCCGCATCCTCTGGCGCGCGACCGTCCTGACCCTGCTGCCGACACTATTGCTCGTTACCTACGGCTACCTGCGCGAACACGACTTCTACAGCCAGCGCCCCGGCAGCTACCCGGTATACCAAAACAAACTGCAAAGCAGCATCATGCTCAACAGCCAAATAAAACCAATCAAAAACTTCTTTTCGATTGACAAAAACGAATAACGCGCTACAATGCGCGCCGTTGAAAGTTCCATAACCAACCGGAGAAAACACCATGAGCATTAACATTGGCATCACCGAAGCCCAACGCAAAACCATCGCCGAAGGCCTGTCCAGAGTACTGGCCGACAGCTACACCCTCTACCTCAAGACCCACAAATTCCACTGGAACGTCGAAGGGCCGATGTTCCGCACCCTGCACCTGATGTTTGAAGAGCAGTACACCGAGCTGGCGACCGCTGTCGATGAAATCGCCGAACGCATCCGCGCGCTGGGCTTCCCGGCACCGGGCTCCTACAGCGAATTTGCCGCGCTGACCGAAATCAAGGAAAACACCGGCAAGCCGGACGCGCTGACCATGATCCGCGAACTGGTCGAAGGCCAGGAAACCGTGGTACGCACCTGCCGCACCCTCTTCCCGTCGGTCGATGAAGCCAACGACGAAGCCACCGCAGATCTGCTCACCAACCGTATGCAAACCCACGAAAAAGCCGCGTGGATGCTGCGCGCGCTGCTGGAAAAATAAACCGGCACACACCCCAATACGAATAACGACACACACTCGCCAAAACCCGCCGCAAGGCGGGTTTTGTTTTGCCCGCCTCCAGTGCAGGCACGCTGCGCAAAAAGTTTGCAGCAGCAGTAGCCCTGGCAACCTGACGCAATCGTTAGCTTTTTTGCGTGATCGCACAATCACTCCCCCGGGTTGTCCACACATTTTGGGGATAACCACCGGTGAAGGCGGCAGGCAGCGCTAACACCGCCTCCGCCAGGTTATGCACAAAGCCAGCGTTGGCGCGGCCTGTCCTTTTGCAAGCGGAAAAAGCGCTTTGTTTACCGCAAGCTCTCTTATCTTGTTGTTTCATCGAATATTTTACTTACCCTGCACAGGCGGGCAGTGAACACAAATGGCGGCGTTCATTACGGTTTTTGCCCATTTTGCCCAAGTTATCCACCGACTTGTCCACATCCGTCAGACACGGTTGCGTCGCACAAAAAAGCCGGGGGGAATCCGGCTTTGGCATGGCGCTCCTTTTGCGTCACCTGACACACTGAAACCGCTATTGCGGCGGAAAACGCAGTTCGCCGCTGTTTTCGGCGGCGGTGTAGCGCAGCGCGGCGACGACCCAGTCGCCTGCGCTTTGTACCGCATCGTTGAGCGGCGCGCCGTTGAGCAGGGCGGCGGTGAGCGCGGCGTGGAAGGCGTCGCCAGTGCCTTTGACGTCGCTCGCAATGTGCGGGTGATGGCTTTGCGCGACGCCGTCGCGGGTAATGATGAGGTTGGCGATTTCGCCGTCTTTGGCGCCGGGGCTGCTGGTGACGATGATGGTGTGCAGGCGCGCGCCGAGCAGGCTGCGTGCGGCGGCGATGGTCGCGTCGAGGCTGTCGGTCGGGCGCTCGCTCAAATAGCCGAGTTCGTAGTGGTTCGGGGTGATGAGGTCGGCGCAGGCGGCGAGGCGGTCGCGGTAGCTGGCGGCGAGTTCGGGGCGCACATAGAGGCCGCTGTCGTGGTCGCCCAGCACCGGGTCGATGCTGATGTGCAGTTGCGGGCGGCGTGCTTTTTCGGCGTCGAGCCAGTCGGCGAGGATGTCCGCCTGTTCGGCGCTGCCGAGGTAGCCGAGGATGATGGCGCGGGTAGCATCCAGCGCGCGGCGGCGGTCGAGGTCGGCAAGGTAGCCGCGAAACCAGTCGGCGGGAATGGCGCCGCCGTGGATGGTGTCGTAGTGCGGGGTGTTGGAGTAGAGCACGGTTGGCACGGCGGCGGCGCGGATGCCGTGCCGGGCAAGCGTCGGCAGCGCGGCGTTGTTGCCGACGGTGCCATAGACGACTTGCGACTGGATAGAGAGGACGTCGAGCGGCAGCGGGTTGCGGGCGGCGTAATCAAGGGGCATGGATGTTCCTTTTTGTGGGTGCGTTTTACACGCTACAGTTTATGCAATTTTCCGTCACGGTTCTTGTGGATTTTCACCGCCATTACGTGTTTTTCTGTTGTTTGTCCGTGCAGTCTTGCGGATAATGAGCGCAGTTTTTCACACTGGAGGCTTTATGATCGTTCTGTGGTTGTTACTGGTCATCGTCTTTATTGTGCTGGCGACGGCCAAACTGAAATGGCACCCCTTCCTCGTGCTTTTGCTCGCCTGTTTTCTCACCGCCTTTTGTTACGGCCTGCCGCTGGCGGGAATTGCGAAGACGATTGGCACCGGCTTCGGCAATATTCTCGGCTCGATTGGCCTCGTCATCGTCCTCGGCACGATTATCGGCCTGGTGCTGGAGAAAACCGGGGCGGCGCTGGTGATGGCGGAATCGGTGGTGAAAGCCATCGGCCCGAAATTCCCGACGCTGGCGATGAGCATTGTCGGCGCGATTGTCTCCATTCCCGTTTTCTGCGATTCCGGCTTTGTCATTCTCCATTCGCTGAAAGAATCGCTGGCGGCGCGGATGAAAGTGTCATCAGTGGCGATGAGCGTCGCGCTGGCAACCGGGCTGTACGCGACGCACACCTTTGTGCCGCCGACCCCGGGGCCGATTTCCGCCGCTGGCAATCTGGATTTGGGCAACCAGCTCGGTCTGGTGATTGGCGTCGGCCTGCTCGTTTCCGTGGTGCCGATTATTGCCGGCTGGCTGTGGGCGAACCGCTTTTTGCAGGAACAGCCGGACGGCATCGTCACCGCCCCCGCCGATGATGCCCGCGCGAAAGCCATCCGTGACAGCTACGGCAAGCCGGTCTCGCCCGTGCTGGCGTTCATGCCCATCGTCGCGCCCATCCTGCTCATCTGCCTCGGCTCGATCGCCGCATTCCCGACACATCCCTTTGGCGACGGCACCATCGCGCAAATCTTCAATTTCCTCGGCACGCCGCTCAACGCCCTGCTCATCGGCACCTTTCTCGCCTTCACCCTCATCCGTGGCGCGGACAAAACCGCGCGCATCAGCGCCATCATCGGCGACGGCCTCACCGTCTCCGCGCCGATTCTGCTGATTACCGGCGCGGGCGGTGCCTTCGGTGCGATTCTCAAGGAAACGCCGGTGAGCGACTACCTCGGCCACACCCTGAGCAGCAGCGGCATCGGCATCTTCATGCCGTTCATCGTCGCCGCCGCGCTGAAAACGGCGCAAGGCTCGACCACCGTCGCCCTCGTCACCGCCTCCAGCATCGTTGCGCCGCTGCTCGGCCAGATGGGGCTGGACAGCGAAACGGGGCGCGTCCTCTGCCTGATGGCCATCGGCGCGGGCGCGATGACCGTCTCCCACGCCAACGACAGCTTCTTCTGGGTCGTCACCCAGTTCAGCCGGATGAGCGTCGGCC
>ERZ772924.208-NODE-208-length-28938-cov-8.096700_pt1 | contig 28938 bp, 29 predicted proteins | sample MGYA00512116_ERZ772924 | MGnify/ENA primary metagenome ERZ772924 (study PRJEB29015, sample SAMEA2737920) | human oral metagenome | biome: human oral; feature: human-associated habitat; material: dental | place: China | collected 2134 ...
CAGGCACAGACAGAATATGCAGCAGAACTTAACATTGACGCTCACTGGTGCGTTGCGCCAGCGAGAAGAGCGCGTCCTTGTAGGCGCTGTCGGGGAAGCCCGCCAGCGCCTGCATGGCCTCATCGGCAAGACGGGCGGCAGCGGCGCGGCTGTAGGGCAGGGCGTCGGTCGCCTGCAACAGGGTGATGACTTCGCCGATGGCGTCGCGGTCGCCCGCTTCGATGATATCGCGCAGGCGCTGTTTTTCTGCGGCGGGCAGTTGTTGTTGCGCGCGGATGAGTGGCAGCGTCGGTTTGCCTTCGGCGAGGTCGTCGCCGAGCGATTTGCCGATGAGCGCTTCGTCACCGGTGTAATCGAGCAGGTCGTCCATGATTTGAAAGGCCATGCCCAGTTTGCGCCCGTACACGGCGAGTTGTTCGCTGCGCTCTGCCACAAGTCCGGCGAGCAGTCCGGCGGTTTTGCAGGCGGCAGCGAACAGTACTGCGGTTTTCAGCTCAATCACGCGGTAGTAGCGCGGCTCATCCACGTCCGGGTCGTGCATATTGCCGAGTTGCATCACTTCACCAGCGGCGATGAGGTTGACTGCGTCGGCCATCATCGCAATGACGGTATTGTTGCCGGTGCGCACCATTAGCTGGAAGGCGCGGGTGTAGAGGAAGTCGCCGACGAGAACGCTGGCGGCGTTGCCAAAGGCGATGTTGGCGGACGGTTTACCGCGCCGCAGCGCGGATTCGTCAACGACGTCGTCGTGCAGCAGGGTGGCGTTGTGGATAAATTCAATGAAGGCAGCGGCGGTGATGGCGTGCTCGCCGCGATAGTCGCAGAGGCCGCAACCGAGCAGGGTCAGCAGCGGGCGGAAGCGCTTGCCGCCGTCGCCGATGGCGTATTGCATCACCAGTTCTGCCAGCGGGACTTCGGACTGCATTTCCGCGCGCATCAGCGCTTCGGTTGCCTGCATTTCCTGCTGAACCAGTTGCCGTATTGCCTCGTCGCTCAATCGTTTGCTCATGTTGTGATCGGTTTTCTGCTGCCAAAAAGAGGCACTATTGTAGCGGATAGCCTTTTGCACCGGGCAATAAAAAACGCCCGTACAGGGCGTTTTGCGGAATTCTGGAATTTGGCTCCCGGAGACGGGCTCGAACCGCCGACCCAGTGATTAACAGTCACTTGCTCTACCGACTGAGCTATCCGGGATTGGAATTGAGGCGGCGAATTCTAAGGAGATTGGCTGATGCCGTCAAGGCGGTGTCCTGCTTTTTTCGCAATCCGCTATTTTTGCTGGTAAGTTTTCAGGAATTCTGCAACTTTGTCCAGCGCGGCGCTTAAATCGTCCTTGTATTGGAGGAAGACGACGCGGAAGTGGTCGGGCGCGTGCCAGTTGAAGGCGCGTCCGTGGACGAGGAGGATTTGTTTGTTGCGCAGCAGGTCGAGGACGAAGCGTTCGTCGTTGCGGATATTGAAGCGTTCGGTGTCCATTTTGACGAAGCCGTAGAGTGCACCCATCGGCTTGCTCATGGAGAGTCCGGGAATATCGTTGATTTTTTCCCAGGCGATGTCGCGCTGTTCGCGCAGGCGACCGCCGGGGCGGGTCAGGTCGTAGATGCTCTGGTAGCCGCCAAGTGCAGTCTGGATGGTGTATTGCGCCGGCACGTTGGCGCAGAGCCGCATGGAGGAGAGCATATCCAGTCCTTCGAGGTAGCCGCGCGCCATTTCCAGATTGCCGGAGAGGATCATCCAGCCGGAGCGGAATCCGGCGGCGCGGTAGGCTTTGGACATTCCGTTGAAGGTGACGCAGAGGGTGTGTTCGACCAGGGTCGCGGTCGGAATGTGGCGCGCGCCTTCGTAGAGGATTTTGTCGTAGATTTCGTCGGCGAAGATGACCAGTCCGTGTTCTTCGGCGATGGCGACGATTTCGCGCAGGATTTCTTCGCTATAGACCGCGCCGGTGGGGTTGTTCGGGTTGATGAGGACGATGCCTTTGGTGTTGGCATTGACTTTGGCGCGGATGTCATCAATGGCCGGGTTCCAGCCGTTTTCTTCGTCGCAGAGGTAGTGTACTGCCTTGCCGCCGGCGAGGTTGATGGCTGCTGTCCACAGCGGGTAATCCGGCATCGGCAGCAGTACTTCGTCGCCGCTGTCTAATAATGCCTGCATCGCCATCACAATCAGTTCGGAAACGCCATTGCCGAGGATGATGTCATCAACGGTCACACCCTTGATGCCGAGGCGTTGGGTTTCGTGCATGATGGCTTTGCGCGCGGCAAAGATGCCTTTGGATTCGCTGTAGCCCTGTGCCTTGGAGAGGTTGGCAATGAGGTCTTCCCGCACTTCGTCCGGCGCATTGAAGCCGAACGGTGCCGGGTTGCCGATGTTGAGTTTGATGATGTCGTAGCCCTGCCGTTCCATACGCATCGCTTCCGCCAGTACCGGGCCGCGAATGTCGTAACAGACGTTGTCCAGCTTGTGCGATTTGCCGATTTTGCGCATGGGGTTCTCCGGTGGGGTGGGTAAATGAGGCGGCAATATTACGCCCAAGCGGCACTTTCGGCAATGCGGTTTTGCCGCTGTTTTCGTGCGTTTACCGTACATTTTCAGGACACCACCTCAACGTTTAACCCCGCCCCGCTCTCCCCCACGGGGAAAGGCGCATATCGGCGGTTTCCGCTGCTTCGGTGTGCGTGGGTACCCGCTTCCAAGGTGAGGGCGCGGTTTGGGTTAGCGGATGCTTTGCCGCACGGCGGCGATGCTGGCCGGGTGTTGTTCCAGCGCTTCGGGGCGGACGGCGCGCACGTCAGGACGCATTTGGTATTCGGCGAAGGCGCGGCGGTTGTCGGCATCCAGGTGCGGGTAGAGCGCGGGGTGGCGCAGTTCGGCATAGTGGTAGGCCATTGCCAGCAGGTGTTGCGCGATGTGGTTGCTCGCCGGGTCGAGTTGTGGCGCGCGTTCGAGGCCGCGGACAACGGCAGCGCGGGCGCGCGCGATGTGCGGGTGTTCCGCCGTGCCTTCCGGCTGGAAGCGCGCCAGCGAGTAGGCTTTGATGATTTGTTCGAGCAGGGCGGTGGCGTAGCCCGCCACGGCGGTTTGTGCCGCACCACGGAAGGGGTGGTCAAAGAGGTAGTCGGCGATGGTGAGGGTGTTGTAGATGTGGATGCCATCGTCGGTGATGAGGGTCGGCACTTGCGAGAAGGGGTTTTCTGCGGTGAGTTCGGGCGGGGTCGTCCACGGGTCGGCGTAGGCGAGTTGCAGCTCGTCTTTGTTTTGTGAAAGCGCGGTGAGGATGATGGCGCGCGCGGTGGGAGAGGTGGTGCTGGTGTAGAGTTTCATCGGGTCTCCTCGGTCGGGTTGATGGTGAGGCGGCGCAGGGTGCCGCTTGCCGGCCAGTATTCTACGCGGATAGTGTGGGTGTTTGTATTGGTGAGCTGGCTGTAGTTGGGGTAGTCAATGTAGAGGCGGGCGCGGGTTTCGGGGAGTTCGAGGAGGTAGCGGGTTTTGCGGTGTGTGCTCCAGGCGGTTTCGCGTGCGTGGTAGTTCCGGGTGGTGATGGTTTTGCTGCCGCGAATGAGGTCAAGGCTCGCCGGGGCAATGAGTACGATGACGGCGCCGACGAGCAGGGCGAGTGCGGCGAGGTCGCTGAGGTGCTCACGGCGGTAATTGCGGGTCAGCCAGCGTTCGAGGGCGACGGGAATGGCGATGAGACCGGTGATAATGTCGCCGTAGAGGGCGCCGATGCCTTCGGTCGGGGCAAGGATGTGGGTGGCGAGCATGAGGGCGGCGAGAGCGACGAGCCAGGGCGATTGTTGCAGCCATTCAAAGAGGGTGTCTTTCATGGGGTGGTGTCGTCCTGGATGTCGAGGCGTTTGAGGGTGTGGCTGTGTGGCCAGTATTCGATGTGGATGGTCGGAGCCGGGGTTCGGTCGAGGCGGTCGTAGTCTTTTTGGTCGATGCGGAAGGTGGTGCGGATTGCCGGGATTTCGAGGCGGTAACGGCTACGGAAGTCGTAGCTGTGGCGGGAGCGGTGTTTTTTGTGCAGGCGGTAGTCGGCGGTGGTGAGGGTTTGGCTACCGCTGGCGAGGTCGCGGCTGGACGGGATGATGTAGAGGTAGAGGCCGGCGCCGAGCAGCAGCCAGAGAATGAGGTCGGAGAGCCATTCGTCGCGTTTGTGGCGGCTGTGCCAGCGTTCGATGACGGCCGGGATGGCGATGAGTCCGGCGAGGATGTTGCCGTAGAGGGCATTGATGCCGGTGGATGGGGTCAGGATTTCGACAGCGACAAAGGCGATGGCGAGGAGGCAGAGGAGGGGCGATTGTTGCAGCCATTCAAAGAGGGCTTCTCTCATGGGGTCTCCGGGATATCAAGGTGTTTGAGGGTGCGGCTGTGTGGCCAGTATTCGACACGGATGGCGGGCGGGCGCTCGCTGCGACTGCCACGGATGCGGTTGAGCTGTTCGTATGTCGTGCGGCGGATGCGTAGTGTCGTGGGTACGGTGGCGAGCGGTTTGGCGAAAAGCTCAAGGTAGTAGTGGTCGGGCATTCGCGCGTTGCGGTCGGTGTAGTACCAGTGCGGGGTGAGGGTATGGCTGCCGCCGATGAGGTCGCGCAGCGCGGGCAGGGTGAGGAATATCAGCAGGATGAGGGTGAGTAGTGGCGTTTCCCAGGCGAAGTGGTAGGTGAGGGTTTCGTGGCGGTCGCGCCACACCCACCAGCAGAGCGGCAGGCCGCTGAGGCCGAGGATAAGGTCGGTGTAGAGCGAGGCGGTGCCTTCTACCGGGCGGATGTGCGGGATAAGGATGATGTTGGCGGCGAGCCAGGCGAAGGCGAGTTTTTTGTGCTGTGCGGCGGTCATTTAGAGCCTGTTCAATATTCCGGGGTGAGGTGAATGGGGGCGGGTTGGGATGGGATGCAAGGCGCAAGACGCAGGCAATGTGGGCTACCTTGCCAAGTCTTGCAACGAAGCAGCCCGCCCAATCCCGCTCGCATAACGCCCGCAGCGGGATTTTGAACAGGCTCTTGGGAAAAGCCCCGCGCGGGGCGGGGCGGTTGTGGCGCTGTGTTTATTTGAGCAGGTGTTCGACGGCGGCGCGTTCTTCGCGCAGTTCGCGTTCGGTTGCGTCCATTTTTTCACGGCTGAAGGCGTCGATGTCGAGGCCCTGGACGATTTCGTAGTCGCCGTTTTTGCAGCGGCAGGGGTAGGAGTAGATGATGCCGGGGGCGATGCCGTAGGAGCCGTCGGACGGAACGCCCATGCTGACCCAGTCGTCGCCGTCGGTGCCGAGCGCCCAGCTGCGTATATGGTCAATCGCGGCGGAGGCGGCAGAGGCGGCAGAGGACGCGCCGCGCGCCTTGATGATGGCAGCACCGCGCTGTTGTACGACGGGGATGAAGGTGTCTTTGTACCAGCTGTCTTCAACCAGGCCTTTGGCGGGTTTGCCCTGCACGGTGGCGTGGCTGATGTCCGGGTACTGGGTGGAGGAGTGATTGCCCCAGATGGTCATTTTGGCGACGTCGGTGCTGTGCGTGCCGGTTTTTTCGGCCAGTTGCGACAGCGCGCGGTTGTGGTCGAGGCGGGTCATCGCCGTGAAGTTGCGCGGGTTGAGATCCGGCGCGGCGGCTTGGGCGATGAGCGCGTTGGTGTTGGCCGGGTTGCCGACGACCAATACTTTGACGTTGCGCGAGGCGTGGTCGTTCAGCGCCTTGCCCTGCGGGCCGAAGATGGCGCCGTTCGCGGCGAGCAAATCCTTGCGCTCCATGCCGGGGCCGCGCGGACGGGCACCGACCAGGAGCGCGTAATCGCAGTCCTTGAAGGCGACATTGGCGTCGTCAGTGGTGACGAGGCCGCGCAGCAGCGGGAAGGCGCAATCGTTGAGTTCCATGGCAACGCCCTTGAGTGCGTCCAGCGCCGGGGTGATTTCCAGCAGTTGCAGGATGACGGGCTGGTCCGGGCCGAGCATATCGCCAGCTGCGACGCGGAAAGCGAGCGCATAGCCGATGTTGCCGGCTGCACCGGTGATGGTGACGTGAACAGGTTTTTTCATGAGGAATCTCCTTATGTTTTTGAGGATTTCTGGGGAAAATAATTATAGCAGGGGTAGCTTCTTTTCTGAAAATTAATGTTAGAATATGACGGTCTCTTTAGATAAGGAATTCAACCATGAAATTGAAAACATCTTTGTTGGCCTTGGCCGTCTCTCTCTCTTGTGCTGCCGTGTGGGCGCAGGACAGCAAACCTGCTGCGACAGGCACTTCAGACGAGCGTCCACCGGAGTTTTATCCCAACCCCAACCTGCCACCACAAAAGATTTTTTACAAATGGCAGGCGCGCGGCAAAACCTACTACGGCAAATATGTACCGCGCGGTGTCACCAGCTACACCAAAATCAACGAACAGGGGATGCTGGTCAGCGATCGTCCGACCAGTGACAGTATCACTGTTCTGCGCCCGGTACGTCCGCAGGATGCAACAGCAAACCCGCAACAGGCCGGCAATGACAACCAGCCGCTGCCGCCCGGTTCCATCACGCGGGAACAGCGCTGTGCCGATGCCCAACAAACGTTGCAAACCATTCAGACCAAAAGCAATATTGTTGAAGATGACGGCAAGGGCAATCTGATTGCGCTGTCAAGCGAACAGGTTGCTGATCGCAAACGGCAGGCCGAAGGTATCGTTGAACGGCTGTGCAAACCCTTGCCTGTAGTAGGTAGCGTCTCTCCCGTTAAAGGCGCTCCCCCCAAAGGCGCTCCCACGACAGTTTATGGCCCGGCTTCCATGCCTCCCGCGGTTGAACCTGTAAACATCCCGCCTGCGGTCCCTCCGGCACAACCCATTCTGCCCGCTACCGCCGTTCCGCCACCGCAACCGCAGCAAGCACCTTCAGCCCCCGGCGCTGAAGAAATGAGTACCAAAGCACAAGCTGGAGGTTAAAGAAAAATCCATGCGCCTCTCCCGATTCTGGCTCACCACCCAAAAAGAAACCCCCGCCGACGCCGAAGTCATCAGCCACCAGCTGATGCTGCGCGCGGGGATGATCCGGCAAAACGCCCTCGGCGTGTACACTTGGCTGCCGCTGGGCTTGCGCGTGCTGCGCAAAGTCGAGCGCATCATCCGCGAAGAAATGAACCGCGCCGGTTCACTGGAGCTGCTGATGCCGGGCGTACAGCCGGGCGAACTCTGGCAAGAATCGGGACGCTGGCAGGATTACGGCCCGGAGTTGCTGCGCTTCCTTGACCGGCACGAGCGCGAATACTGTCTCGGCCCAACGCATGAAGAAGTCATTACCGACCTGATGCGGCGCGATCTGGCCAGCTACAAACAACTGCCGCTGAACGTTTACCAAATCCAGACCAAATTCCGCGACGAAATCCGGCCACGCTTCGGCGTGATGCGCGGGCGTGAGTTTCTGATGAAAGACGCCTACAGCTTCCACCTTGACGAAGCGAGTTTGCAGGCGACCTATCAGGATATGTACGACGCCTACTGCCGCATCTTCGACCGCCTCGGCCTCGATTACCGCCCGGTCATCGCCGACAACGGCTCCATCGGCGGCACCGGCTCGCACGAATTTCACGTGCTGGCGGCGACCGGCGAAGACGCCATCGTCTTCTCCAGCGGCGGCAACTATGCGGCCAACATCGAAAAAGCCGAAGCACAGCGCCCGACCACACCGCGCCCGGCGCCGACTGCCGTCATGGAAAAAGTGCCAACGCCGGACAGCAAAACCATCGCCACGCTGGTCGCCAACCACGGCGTGCCGATAGAACGCACCGTCAAAACCCTGCTGGTTGCCGGAGCTGAAGGCGGGCTGGTCGCCCTTATCCTCCGTGGCGACCACGAACTCAACCCGATCAAGGCCGAACACCTGCCTGAAGTTGCGGCACCGCTGCGCATGGCAGACGAAGCCGAAATCCGCGCGGCAATGGGTGCGGGTGCAGGCTCGCTCGGCCCGGTCGGGGCGCGCGTCCCCGTCATCGTTGATTACGACGCCGCCCACATTGCCGACTTTGCCGCCGGTGCCAACGAGGACGGCTACCACTACTTCAACATCAACTGGGAACGCGACCTGCCGCTACCCAAACAGGCCGACCTGCGCAACATCGTCGAAGGCGACCCCGCCCCGGACGGCAGCGGCACCCTCGCCATCCGCCGTGGCATCGAAGTCGGTCACATCTTCCAGCTCGGCAAAAAATACTCTGAGGCGATGGGGCTGAAAGTCCAGCTCGAAGACGGCGGCTCCGCCATCCCGCTGATGGGCTGCTACGGCATCGGCGTCACCCGCGTCGTTGCCGCCGCCATCGAACAAAATCACGACGAACGCGGCATTATCTGGCCGCAGGCCATCGCGCCGTTCACCGTCGCCATCCTGCCGCTGAACGCTGCCAAATCGCCGGAAGTGCTAGCCGCCGCCGAAGCGCTCTACCAAAAACTGCTGGATGCGGGCGTGGACGTCGTGCTGGACGACCGTGGCAAACGCCCCGGCTTCATGTTCGCCGACATCGACCTCATCGGCATCCCGGCGCGCGTCGTCATCTCCGACAAAACGCTGGCGAACGGCGAAGTCGAATACAAGGAGCGCCGCAGCGACAGCGCCGAAATGGTACCGCTGGATGCCATCTACGACCGCCTGACCGCGACGCGCTGACCACAAAAAACGAATCCCGCCGTGAGCCGCAAGCCTCACGGCTTTTTTATGCGCGCGCGATGGCAGAACACGTTTGGCCGTTCATGCGGGCAACTCCAGTTTTTCCACGAGAAAATCGGCGACAGCACGCACATTCGCCACGCGGCGCAAGTCCTCGTGCATCACCAGATACAACGTGGCGGCAAATTCAGTCGGTGCATCGCCCAGTGTGACTTGGCGGAACGGGTCTTCGCGGCGGACGCAAAAATCAGGCAGGAGGCCGATGCCGCATTGTTGTGCCACCGCGTCGCGGATGAGGCCGAAATCGTTGCAGATGAAAGCGGTTTGCTCCTGCGCCAGGGTCTCGGCAAGCCACAGGCCGTGCGCGCCGACGGGATCCAGTGTGAGGAAACTCCAGTCGGCGCGGGCGGTATGGCGCAGGTAATCACGGTGCGCGTAAAGACGGTAATGTATCGGGCGCAGGCGGCGGGCAACGAGGTCGTTTTGTGCGGGGCGAACCAGGCGCAGCGCGATATCCGCCTGGCGCCGGTGCAGATTGCTCAGTTGCACCTCGCTGTGCAGGGTGAGACAGATGCGCGGCTGGCGGCGGCGAAATTCCGCGAAATGTGGCATCAGCAGTCCTTTGGCAATCAGCGGTGGCGCGCTGACAATCACTTTGCTCATCGCCTGCACCGTCTCGCGCGCGATGCGTCCCAGTTGCTGCATATCGGTGGCGAGGCCGCGCGCGTGCTGGTAGAGGCGGGCGCCGTCTTCGGTCAAGAGATAGCGTTTGCCGATGCGGTCAAACAGGCGCAACCCCAGCGTTTGCTCCAATCGCTCGATGCGGCGCGACACGGTACTGTGCTGTACGTTCAGCGCTTCTGCGGCGGCGGTGAGCGTTTCCCGCTCTACCAGCACGGTGAAATGGTGGACATCGTTCCAGTCCGGCTGCATGGCGATGGTCAAAACGGGCGGCGGCGGATGATGAAGCCGTTATCCAGCGCTTCAAAACCGATTTTCGGGTAATAGTCCATCGCGTTTGCCGCAGCGAGCAGAATCAGCGCGACATCTGCGCCGATTTGCGCGCGCAGGTGCGCAACCAGCGCCTTGCCGATCCCCTGCCGCTGACAGGCGGCATCAACGGCGAGGTCGGAAAGATAGCAGACGTAGGCATAATCGGTGAGGGCGCGGGCGACGCCGACGAGACGCTCGCCCTCCCACGCCGTCCACAAAATATCCGCTTCATCCAGCATCCTTTGCAGACGCGGCAGGTCGGCGGTGGGGCGATGAATGCAGGAGCGGTTCAGTACATCGGCAAATTGCGTGGCGGTGAGCGGTTGGCCACAGGTGTAGCGAATCATGTGATTTCCTCGAAAAACAAACAGGTTGGCTGATGCATTTGATAAATAGCTACCCATGCAATATGAAATGACGTGGCATGGCGTATAGTCGGCTATCCAATACTGGCTTATGCCCCACGCGGCGAGGCAGATTCCATCATACCCAAGGAGTTTGGCGATGAAAAAGCCCCCTGTACTGTCATTGCCTGCCCGTGCCATGCGCTCGGCTGTTGCCTGATTTACGGCAGCGCCGTCGCCTGTGTGGCGATGAATCAGGGTGCGCGCCTGCAAGACGTGCAATTTTTTATTGGCAGCGCTATTCGTTGATGGCGTGGTTTCTGTTGCCGCCTTGCCGGGCCTCTGGCTGTTTTTTTGCCGGATTCTTTCTTTGGTGGCTATATCAAAGAACGAAGAAACCCTTGGCACTCGCAATTATGACGCTGCTGGCCGTTATCAATAGCCAGTGTTTTATCATCCCGCTGTCGGAGCAGACTTCAATGCCCGCCTTTCAGGCCGGTCAGACAGGACTGGTGCGGCGACATTTATGGTTGCCAAAACGGGGAAAACCGGTGGGCGCGGTGAATGGTAGTTGGTTGCCGGGCTGCCTCGCTGTTTATTCTTTATGGCGGGAAAAGGCGAAACCTCATTGAACGGTCCATGTTCTGCAAAGCCATCCGCCAAACGCAAAGCCGCCCTGGAAGGCGGCTTTGCGTTTGCTGTTTTTTAGCAGCTGTAGTACAGCTCAAATTCGAGCGGGTGTACTTGCAGGCGCATTTTTTCGACTTCCGCCCGTTTCAGCTCGATGTAGCCCTTGAGCAGGTCGTCAGTGAAGACGTCGCCTTGTTTGAGGAAGGCGGTGTCCGCTTCCAGCGCGTCCAGCGCCTGTTCCAGCGAGAAGGCGACTTGCGGGATGTTGTCCGCTTCTTCCGGCGGCAGGTCGTAGAGGTCTTTGTCCATCGCCTCACCGGGATGCAGTTTGTTTTTGATGCCGTCCAGTCCCGCCATCAAGAGCGCGGAGAAAGCGAGGTAGGGGTTGGCGGTGGAGTCGGGGAAGCGGATTTCGATGCGCCGCGCTTTCGGGTTGGTGATGTAGGGGATGCGGATGGAGGCGCTGCGGTTGCGCGCGGAGTAGGCGAGCATGATCGGCGCTTCAAAGTGCGGCACCAGGCGTTTGTAGCTGTTGGTGGAGGGGTTGGTGAAGGCGTTCAGCGCGCGCGCGTGTTTGATGACGCCGCCAATGAAGTAGAGCGCCATGTCGGAGAGGCCGCCGTAGCCGTCGCCGCTGAAGAGGTTTTTGCCGTCTTTGCCGAGCGAGATGTGGACGTGCATCCCGGAGCCGTTGTCGCCGACGATGGGTTTGGGCATGAAGGTCGCGGTTTTGCCCGCCGCGTGGGCAACGTTGTGGATGATGTATTTGAGCTGCTGCACTTCGTCGGCCTTGCGCACGAGGGTGTTGTAGCGCACGCCGATTTCGCATTGGCCGGTGGCGACTTCGTGGTGTTGCACTTCGACGCCCTGACCGACGCGGGTCAGCAGTTCGCACATTTCGGCGCGCAGGTCGTGCAGGGAATCGACCGGGGCGACGGGGAAGTAGCCGCCCTTGACGTTGGGACGGTGGCCGCTGTTGCCGCTGTCGATGTCGGCGGCGCTGTTCCAGATGCCTTCTTCGCTGATAATTTCAAACATGACTTTGTGCATACTGGTCTGGTATTTCATTTCATCAAAGACGAAGAATTCGTTCTCCGGGCCGAACCAGGCGGTGTCGGCGATGCCGGTGGATTTGAGGTAGGCTTCGGCGCGGCGGGCGAGCGAGCGCGGGTCGCGCGCGTAACCCTGCATGGTGTCCGGCTCAATGATGTCGCAGGTGAGGACGAGGGTTTTGTGCGCGTAGAAGGGGTCGATGTAGGCGGTCGCCGGGTCGGGCATGAGGATCATGTCGGAGTTGTGGATGCCTTTCCAACCGGCGAAGGAGGAGCCGTCGAACATTTTGCCTTCTTCGAAGAAGTCTTCGTCAATGTCCGCCGGGTAGCTGATGTGGTGCTCTTTGCCTTTGCTGTCGGTGATGCGCAGGTCAAGGTATTCGATGTTTTCGTCGTGGATGAGTTGCAGAATGTCGCTGGGGGTCATGGTTCGTTCCGGGTTGTGGGTTGAAGGGCGGTATTATGCACGTTTGTGCCGTGTGCGCGTCATAAGCGGTAAAATATTGTTTTTCGGGCGGGGTTTCCGCTCATTTTGTTTGTTTTTGTAGAGGTTTTTATGGTTGTTACCCGTTTTGCCCCCAGCCCGACCGGCGATTTGCATATCGGCGGCGTGCGCACCGCACTGTATTGTTGGCTGCACGCACGCCAGCATCAGGGCGTGTTCCGCCTGCGCATTGAGGATACGGATGTGGAGCGCTCGACCGAGGCGTCCACCCAAGTGATTCTCGACGGGCTGAACTGGCTTGGTTTGCACCATGACGGCGAAATTGTCTATCAAAGCAAGCGCTTCGCCGATTATGACGCGATTATCGAGCAGATGATTGCGCGCGGGCAGGCGTATTACTGCTGGTGTACGCCGGAGGAGCTGGAGGCGATGCGCGAGGAGCAGAAGCGCCTCGGCCTGCCGCAGCGCTATAACGGCAAGTACCGCGACGGCGGCGAACCGGTGCCGGGGGTCAAACCTGCGGTGCGTTTCAAGAATCCGCTCGAAGGCAGCGTTACTTGGCACGACAAGGTGCGCGGCGTGGTGACAGTCAATAACAGCGAGCTGGATGACTGGGTCATCCGCCGCTCCGACGGCGCGCCGACCTACAATTTCTGCGTGGTCGTTGATGATGCCGAAGCGAAAGTGTCGCTGGTCATTCGCGGCGAAGACCACGTCAGCAACACGCCGAAGCAGATTAACCTTTACCGCGCGCTGGGTTACGACGTGCCGGAGTTTGCGCACGTGCCGATGATTCTTGGCGACGACGGCAAGCGGTTGTCCAAACGGCACGGCGCGACCAACGTCCTCGATTACCGCCGCGAAGGCTATTTGCCGCCAGCGATTCTGAATTATCTGGTGCGCCTCGGCTGGGCACACGGCGATCAGGAAATTTTCAGCATTGACGAGATGCTGGAATTTTTCCGCATTGAGGACGTGCATAGTGCAGCATCTACATTTAATACGGAAAAGCTGCGCTGGCTGAACCAGCATTATATGAAGGAAGCTACGCCTGCCGATTTACTGCCGCAGCTGCTGCCGCATTTCGCCCCGCTGGGGATTGCACCGGATGAAGCGGTCGTGCTGCGCGCCATTCCGCATTATCAGGAGCGTGCCAAGACATTGAAGGAAATGGTAGAGAACATGGCCTGGCTGTTCCAGGCGCCGCAATCGTTCCCGCCGGATGCGGCGAAAAAGGCGTTCAAGGGCGCAGATACCGTGCATTTGTTGCAGGAATTGCAGTCGCGCATTGAGACATTGGCGGTAGTGAACGAGGAAACCTTGCATGATGCGGTCGCCGCTTGCGTGGAAGCCAACGGTGTCGGCTTTGGCAAAGTCGGACAACCTGCACGTCTCGCTGTTACCGGCGGCGCGCCATCTCCCGATTTGGCCGTCACGCTGTCGTTGCTTGATAAAGCAGAAATCCTGCGCCGCCTGCAATTTGCAGCGGAATATATCCAGCAAAATCATGGATAAATAGAAAATATCCGGCAAGTTAAAAACGAACCATTGACGAAGGCGCGTTTTCTGCTAGAATGCCCGCCTTCCCGAAACGGGGCTATAGCTCAGCTGGGAGAGCGCCTGCATGGCATGCAGGAGGTCAGCGGTTCGATCCCGCTTAGCTCCACCAAATGTCCCCATCGTCTAGAGGCCTAGGACATCGCCCTTTCACGGCGGTAACAGGGGTTCGAATCCCCTTGGGGATGCCAAACTGCCCAAATTCAAAAAACACGCTTCAGGCGTGTTTTTTCTTGTCCGTTTTCCGGCGACATTTATACATACACCATAAGCGCTACCCTGTATGTGGCGAATTTACAATCCAGATACAAGGGCAACAAAAAAAGACGCTCATAAGCGATACTGCAAAAAAAAACTTCAAAACCTTGCAGGAGACCACAAATGAGCGCCTAGCGCCATCTTGCGCCAACCAAACGGGAATAATACATAATGGTTCAACGAGCCAAGGGCAAGGTGCATCACCTCCATTGCCGCCGGGGCGTAGCAAGTCCACCATCTCGCGTGAGTTCAAACGCAACAGCGACGGCAAGACTTGCAGCGCAAGTCAGGCACGGCACGTTACCATCGCAAGTGCCTGGCCTGCCGCCGCAAGCGCAAGATTGATGACCCGGAGCTTTTTACCCTGGTCAAGGACAGGTTTCTGAAACTGCACTGGTCGCCGGAGCAGATTCAGTACCGCCTGCGCCACGAAAACAATCCGCATTCCTCAGCTACGCGACAGCATCTACGCCGGATGTTTCAACGATCCTGAGTGAGTGAAAGGCTGCGTCATCGCGGCAAGCAGCGCCGGCGCAAGGGCGACCCGGCGCGCGACCACTTCCCCGTTGGGAATGAGCTGTCGGTGCGCCCGGCGGAGGCGCAGGCACGGTCGCGCATCGGCGACCGGGAAGCCAATACGGTGGCGAGCGTGGTCGGCGGCGAAGCACTACTGACGCTGGTTGACCGCAAAAGCCGTTATCTGCACTGCGTGCGGCTGGAGAAGAAGACGGCGGACGGCGTGAATGCGGCGATGATTGCAACCTTGCGCGGGCAGATGGTGCACAGCATCACGCCTGACCGTAGCAAGGAGTTTGCGCGGCACGAACGGGAGCACCAACGGGCTGTTGCGTGAATATTTTCCGAAATATCAGTATATTGCCCAATATCCTGATTGAGTACATCGGGAAAGCCATGCTGGCATTGAACAACCGCCCGCGCAAATGTTTGCAGTAGAGGACACCTTATGAAGTGTATTTTTGCACCTGGTTTGACAATTCGCCGTATATTTCCCGCCTACGGCAAAAACGCCAGCACCAGCCCCAGCAATACCGCCGCGCCGACCCAGTTGTTATGGTTGAAGGCGCGGAAGCAGCGCTCGCGCTCCAAATGGCGCGTATCCCACAGCTCGTAAAGAAACAGCGCGGCGGCGATGGCAAGCCCCAGGTAATACCAGCCGTTCAGCCCCGCCGCCAGTCCCGCCAGCAGCAAAAAGCCGAGCACAATCCCCGCCATCGTCGCCAAAAAACGATGCTCGAAGCCGCGCGCGGTAATGGCGCTGGAATGGAGGCCGATTTTCAGGTCGTCCTCACGGTCAACCAGCGCGTAGTAGGTGTCATAGACCAGCGCCCAGAAGACGCTCGCCGCGAACAGCAAGAATCCGGCGAGGGTGATGCGCCCCAAAATCGCCGTCTGCGCCATCAGAATCGGGCTGGCGAACGCCACGCCCAGCACCAATTGCGGCGCGAGGAAAAAGCGCTTGCACAGCGGATAAAACAGCGCCACCGCCGCGCAGGCAACCGCGAGCAGCACGCTTTGCCCGTTGAGCAGCCACACCAGGCCGAAGCTCACGGCGAGCAGAAACACGCCCAGCACCACCGCCTCCGTGACCGACACTGCGCCGCTGGCGAGCGGGCGGCTGCGGGTGCGCTCCACATGGCCGTCAAAATTGCGGTCGGCGAGGTCGTTAAACACACACCCGGCGGAGCGCATGGTGAGCGTTCCCAGCAAAATCACGGCGGTGACGAAGGCGGGCGGCCGTCCCGCGCCTGCCAGCCACAAACCCCACAAACTGCTCCAGGCGAGGAGCAACGAGCCCACCGGGCGATCCAGCCGCATCAGGCGGACAAAAGCCAAACATTTCATAGCAAAGACACCGGAAAAAGATTCCCATAGCATAGCGCCCTTCATTACTAACACAAAAAAGGAGACACTGCTTCTGACCGCAGACGCCAATTCACGTTTTGCCCACAGCGGTTCGGAAAAGACTGCGAGGCGCCTTGTGGACAAGCGCCCCGGTCATGATGCGGCATCGGTTTTTTCAGGCTGCCTGCAATCATTTGCCTTTCGGCTTTTTGTGTGCTTTGGCGTTTTTGAGGCGGAGCATCTCCCAGCCGCCATTTTTCCAGCAGTAGTCTTCCTCGTCGTAATCCATGATGCTGCTTTTGTATTCGACACGAATGCAGCCCTTGCGGATGACTTCAACGTTGCCGACGATGGCGATGTTTTGTCCGTCGGGCGGTGTTTTAAACTGCCGTGTGGCGGGGTTGAAGAGGTACAGATCGTCGGCTGACTGGGTATAGGCGCCGACGATACGCACGGCGATGTCGGGGTGGCCGTCGCCATTGTAGTCCTGGATGTTGACCAGGTCGCTGATTTTTTCTTTAAGCGGACCGAAGTCGATGATGTCGTCGATGATTTGCACTTTGCCGGTTTTCTGGTCGGTGATTTTCACCTGATAGGAGTCGTCGGCAAGAACTTGGGTTTCGACGGCAAAGGAAAAGTCGGCGGGCGTAGGGACGGCGTAGGTGGCGACGGGCGCCGCATCTGCGGTGGATGCCGCATTGTCGGCGGCAAAAGCAGGGACGGAGGCGGCAAGGAGCAGGGCGGGGATAATGCGTTTCATGGAAGATCCTTTATTTGGCATTGGAATAACGAAGCGGCGCTTCACGAGGGAGCAGCCTGAAAAAAGGCGGGCGGTTTTGCTCAAATCCGCTGCATCTGTTTTCAGGCTGCCTTAATTTTACTGCGATACGCCCCAAGGGCTGTTTGCAATACAACCCGCCCTGTTGCAGGCTTCGCCCTGCGGGCGTCCAAACAAAAATATACATACCAGAGTAACGACCGAGGCGTATGTAAATGAATCCGGCGATTGCGGTAAAACACCAGCACCCGGCAAGGCCGCATCAGGCGCACATAAGCAAACAATCTCGTCATAACCAGGACGCCAGATAAAGATTCCCATAGAATAGTGCCCCCTTCATAACCAACGCAAAAAGCAATGAGCCAATACGTATTCACCATGAACCGGGTGAGCAAAGTCGTCCCCGGCGGTCGCTTCATCCTCAAAGACATCTCCCTCTCCTTCTTCCCCGGCGCCAAAATCGGCATCCTCGGCTTGAACGGCGCGGGCAAATCCACCCTGCTGAAAATCATGGCAGGCGTGGATACCGACATCCAGGGCGAAGCGCGGCCGCAGCCGGGCATCAGCATCGGCTACCTGCCGCAGGAGCCGCAGCTCGATCCGGACAAAAGCGTGCGCGAAGTCGTCGAAGAAGCGATGAGCGACATGAAAGACGTACAAGCCGAACTCGATGCCGTCTACGCCGCCTACGCCGACCCCGAAGCCGACTTTGACGCGCTTGCCGCCAAACAAGCCGAGCTGGAAAACAAACTCGCTGCCGGTGGCGGCCACGACAACGAACGCCGCATGGAAATCGCCGCCGACGCGCTGCGCCTGCCGCCGTGGGAACAGCAAATATCCACGCTCTCTGGCGGGGAAAAACGCCGCGTCGCCCTCTGCCGCCTGCTGCTGTCCAACCCGGATATGTTGCTGCTGGACGAACCGACCAACCACTTGGACGCCGAATCTATCGCTTGGCTGGAACGCTATCTGCACGACTTCCCCGGCACCGTCGTCGCCGTCACCCACGACCGCTACTTCCTCGACAACGTCGCCGGTTGGATACTCGAACTCGACCGCGGCGAAGGCATCCCCTATCAGGGCAACTACTCCTCCTGGCTGGAACAAAAAGAAAAACGCCTCGCCATCGAAGAAAAACAAGAATCCGCGCACCGCCGCGCCCTCAAACAAGAACTCGAATGGGTGCGCAACAACCCCAAAGGCCGCCACAGCAAAAACAAAGCGCGCCTCGCCCGCTTCGACGAACTCTCCGGCAAAGAATTCCAAAAACGCGCCGAAACCCAAGAAATCTACATCCCGCCGGGCGAGCGCCTTGGCGACAAAGTCATCATCGCCGAACACCTCGCCAAAGGCTACGCGCACAAAGCGCTCTACGAAGACCTCAACTTCAACCTGCCGACCGGCGCCATCCTCGGCATCATCGGCCCGAACGGCGCGGGCAAATCCACCCTGTTTAACATCCTCGCTGGCAAAGACACGCCAGATGCTGGCAGCATCGAAATCGGCGACACCGTACAAATCGCCTTCGTGGACCAATCGCGCGACGCGCTGGATGCCAACAAAACCGTGTGGGAAGAAGTCTCGGACGGCCTCGACAACATCATCGTCGGCAACTACACCATCCCCAGCCGCGCCTACCTCGGCCGCTTCAACTTCAAAGGCGCCGACCAACAAAAGCGCGTCGGCGACCTTTCCGGCGGCGAACGCAACCGCCTGCATCTGGCGAAACTCCTGAAAAGCGGCGGCAACGTCCTGCTCCTGGACGAACCGACCAACGATTTGGACGTAGAAACCCTGCGCGCGCTCGAAGAAGCCATCCTCGCCTTCCCCGGCTCTGCGCTCATCATCTCGCACGACCGCTGGTTCCTCGACCGCGTCGCAACGCATATCCTCGCGTTTGAAGGCGACTCGCAGGTGGAATTCTTCCCCGGCACGTATTCCGAATACGAAGCCGACCGCAAACGCCGCCTCGGCGATGAAGCCGACCAACCGCACCGCATCAAATACAAGCGGATACAGTAATCCCCCACCGTTATACATACACCTTCCCCGCTATCCTGTATGTATAGCCATCCACCGAAAGCCTCATACTGTGTTGCGTCGCCTCGCCGTACAACCGCGTACTGTCTTCGGCGACGCGCCTTGTCTGAAACTTTCGGTGGATGGCTATAAAACAAACGGTGCGCTCCGGCGCGCCGTTTGCATACATGACCGACGCAAAAACATAGGGTGCGCCTTGGCGCACCGCAAACACCCGGCGGAAATGCACCGCACCACAAAAAGCAGGCGGCATGACAGTCTTTTGGCACGCGGAGCGGTGCGCCAAGGCGCACCCTATACTTCATTGACTGAACAGCCGCGCAAGAATTAACCGGAAAATCCTTCCCCTTTTGTGGGAACCGGGGTGGGGGCGGCAAATACACCGCTGCGCGACAAAACCCAACCCTGGTTACATACACTTGAGTGCTCAAGGTGTATGTATATTTGCCGTGATGGCCATAAAAAACGCAGAAGGGTATTCCTCCTGCGGTTTTTTTTTGCGTCCGCACAGCCGCTATAATCCCGGATTTCAACAACCCACGGAGAATACCAATGAAAATCCACACCACCCTGCTTGCCCTCGCGCTCGCCCTTGCCGCGCCCGCTGCCCCTGTGCTGGCGGAAGACGCGCCCAACTACATTGAGGAAATGAAACGCTGGCAACCGAAAGCGGAAGCGGGCGATGCCGAAGCACAATTCCAGTTGGGACAAATGTATGCCCTCGGTCACGGATTCAAACAGAATTTCAAAACGGCTGCCGAGTGGTATGAAAAGGCGGCGGCGCAAGGAAACGCGAAAGCAAGGACGGCGTTGGGATTACTTTACTACTACGGTATTGGCGTAGAAGAAGACAAAGAAAAAGCGGGCGAATGGTTTGAAAAAGCGGCGGCACAGGACGATGCGACCGCACAAAGATATTTAGGATCTGTTGCAGCCAAGGCAAAAGACTATGTACAGGCAAAACAATGGTGGGAACAGGGCGCAGCAAACGGTGATGCACTCTCAATGAGAAATGTTGGCAGCCTTTACGAAGAAGGCAAGGGGGTAAATCAAGATTTCGCTGAAGCGGAAAGCTGGTACAGAAAAGGCACTAAAAGTAAAAAAAATTCTGCAACATCTATGACAAGTCTAGCGCACTTGTATTCTGAAGGAAAAGGCGTTGAAAAAAATGAGAAACAGGCGGTAGATTGGCTGGAAAAGGCTTGTATGCTTGATTCATTAGGTAGTGCTACCGCTTGTTACGAAATTGGACATGCCTATTTGAAAGGTGAACTGGGTTTACCCAAAGATGAGCAAAAAGCCTTTGAATACGCCATGAAGGCTGCGATGAATGGACATGCGGGCGGTGGAGTTATTTTGTATGACATTGACACAAGCAAACTCAAACTATCCGACGCAGACAGAAAACAAGCTACAGAGTTTGCCAATAATTTTCGGAACAACCAATATTGGGAACCGCGTGAGTGGATACAGCTTTTAAAATCCCTGCAAGACTAACACCGCCCATCGCTGAATCACAAAACGCAGGTTGAGTTAGCGGGGCACGAGAGTAACCCAACAAATAAAATGCTGGATTACGGCTTCGTCTAAGCCAACCTGCTAGCTTAATTACAAAATTCAGGCTATATACAAATATCAAATAGCCTGCTACAAACCGATAAAACTTATGGATGACAGCATCTGTTTTGAATGGGACGAAAACAAAGCCAGAAAAAATCTTGCCAAGCATTACGTCAGCTTCGCTCAAGCCGCGAGAATATTTGATGACCCGTAATCATCAGCGCCCGCAAAGCAACCAAAACCGAGGAATACCGCTATGAGCATGGTTAGAATCCAAGCCCGTGACCCGCCGCCCCTGAGCGAAGCCGACCGCAAAACCCTTGCCGGGCTGGCGGCATTGCCCGATGTCGCCACAGATTGCAGCAACGTCCCGCCGCTTGATGACACCTTTTGGCAAAACGCTGTCCCGGCGCAGGCTCGCGAACACCTGCGACAACACCGGGAACAGGCGCACGGACACATCGCGCTCACTATCCCCCTGCCGCCTGCCACCCTCGCCCGCAGCCGGCACGCCGTTCGCCTCCGCGGCGAAGACTGCCAGCACCTCATCCATGAAGCGCCGGAAAGCTGGCTGGAGCGCCACCAGGAGCCGTTTCCACGCGATGCGCACCGATGAAAAAGGCCGGCGAAATGCCGGCCTTTTGCTTTGGTGGTGTTATTGCCCGTATAACGCGGTCAGTTGCCCGCTTGCCAGCACCTTGCCGTTCAGGCTGAAGCCGAGTACGGCAGGCGTTGCGTCGGCGGGCAGGTCGAGGCTGCTGTCCAGCGCGTAGAGAGTGTAGATGTAGCGGTGTAGCGCGTCGCCGGGCGGCGGGCAGGCACCGATGAAGCCGCGGATGCCGCCGTCGTTTTTGAGGACGGCGGCGCCGTCGGGCAGTTTGGCGTCGGTCGCGCCCGCGCCTGCGGGCAGTCCGGTCGCGCTCGCCGGGAGGTTGTACACCGCCCAGTGCCAGAATCCGCTGCCGGTCGGCGCATCCGGGTCATAGACGGTCAGCACCAGCGATTTTGCTTCTTTGGGGACGCCCGTCCATTGCAGCGCCGGGCTGAGGTTCTTGCCGCTGCAACCAAAGCTGTCGGCGACCTGCGCCAGGGTGAGCGTCGCGCCGTCCTGGATGTCCGGGCTGGACAGTTGCAGGGTTTGCGCCGGTTTGGCGGGCTGTTTGACCTCCAGCGTGTCGGCGTGGGCGGCGAGGGATGCGACGATGAGTGCCGCGACGAGACATTTTTTCATGATGGCTCCGGGTTGTGAAAGGAGCAGCCATTAAACCACCGGCCCGCGCGCGATAACAGCCGCTGCGCGCACAACATTGCCCGTTGGCGCACATGCGCGCGGCATTACAATAGCCGCCCTTTTTCACAACGGATTTTTCATGAACGCCTGGCACAATCTCAAACAAATCGCCCGCAACAACAAGGCGCGCCTGATTGGCACCTTCACCCTGGTTCTGGCGGAAAACCTGCTGCTTTTGACCTATCCCGTATTCGGCGGCTTTGCCATCAATGGCGTGCTGGAAGGCAATTTGGGGAAAGCCCTGAGTTATGCCGCGGTAATTCTGGTTATCTGGACGGTCGGCTCGGTGCGGCGGGCGGTCGATACCCGCGCCTTTAGCCGCATTTATGCGGAGATGGTGGTGCCTGTCATTCTGCAACAGCGCCGGGATGGCGAGGCGGTTTCCACCATTTCCGCGCGTGCGGCGTTATCGCGCGAGCTGGTCGATTTCTTTGAAATGCATTTGCCAACTTTGGTGACTTCTTTAATTTCCATGGTTGGTTCGGTTTTGATGCTGCTTTTATCGAATTTTGGACGGGACTGACCAGTCTTTTTGTGCTGCTGTTTTTTATACTGCTGATACCGCGTTATTCGCGCGTCAATGACCGCCTGTATTTCCGCCTTAATAACTGGCTGGAGCGTGATGTGCATATTATCGAACATTCCGGAGACCGCGAGCTGGAGCAGCACCATCAATTGCTGGCGGAAATGCGCATTGCCATATCGAACCGCGAGGCGGCGGGCTATGCGGTAATTGGCATCGCACTGATACTCCTGTTTGCCGTCAGCTTTTCCGTGATGACCCTGCGCGGCAATGCCAATGCCGGGCATCTTTATGCGGTGGTCAGTTATCTCTGGTCATTCGCCATCAGTATTGACGATGCGCCGCGCCTGCTGGAAGAAATCTCCAAAATCCGCGACATTGGCAAACGGATTCAGGTGGAAAGCGCCGGTGTATGACCTTCGTGTTGTGCCGGTTTGTTCGGCCAGGGGGGCATTCTTCCTGGGCAGGTTTTTTCATTATTCCCGTCATTCATTTCCGCTCGGCGAAAAACTGCTCCAGCCCTTTGCGCACCATGCGCCGGATTTCCGCATGATTGTCATCTTTGGCAACAATGCGCAATAGCGGAATGCCTGCCGAGCGCAATGCCAACGTTTTGGTTTCATCATTGATGCGACTGTAATCCGACAAATAATGGCCACTGCCATCTATTTCTATCACAACCAGCGGATTGAATTGTGCGTCCGTCACCAGCAAATCCACCCGCTTGCTGTTAATCGCCGCATGAATGCGTCCATTCGGGTGTATGATAATTTCGCCCAGGGAGACTTGCGGCAATACCCGCTCCTTGCGCTGCCGTGCCCGCACCACATCCCATGCGGCGGCATAGGCGGCCTGCTCGTTGGCATTGCAGACCGTTTTTTTCTGGTAGCGGTTTTTCCGGGCAATGCGCAAATATTCTTCCGCCCGTTGCCGCATAAAATCATTGCGCTGCGGTTTGCCCTTTTTCCGTGCCTGTTTGCCCATGCCAATCAGACCCAGCACCAAAAAGAAAACTACCCCGCCAATTACCATGCTGCCATTCACAAAAGCTCCCGTCTTTTCATTTATAAATTCCGCCATGATTATATCCGCCTTGTCTGCAAACGGCAGCATATTGCCCCGCCGCGAGGGGCGCCATACACTGCCGCCTTCAGCCACAATACCGCCACCACCATGCACAGCATCCCCGCCAAACTCGCCGCCCTCGCCCAACAAGAACACCTGCACCTGCTGCTCGCCGTGGAAAGCGGCAGCCGCGCCTGGGGCTTCGCCTCGCCCGACAGCGATTACGACGTGCGCGTGCTCTACATCCGCCCGCCCGCGCATTACCTCTGCATCGACGAAGGCAGGGACACCCTGGAATTTATAGAAGATGAATGGTTTGACGTCGGCGGCTGGGACATCCGCAAGGCGCTGCGCCTCCTGCGCAAAAGCAATGCGGTGCTGCTCGAATGGCTGCGCTCGCCGGTGGTTTATGCCGCAGACAGCGCCTTCGTCCGCGAGCTGAACGCGCTCGCGCCGCAGTACGCGCAGGCCGCGCCGCTGTTGCACCACTATCGTGGCATCGCGCGCAATGCCCTCGGCGCGATGGACTTGCACGGCGAGATTCGCCTGAAAAAATGGTTTTATGTGCTGCGCCCGCTGCTCGCCGCGCGTTGGGCGGTGCAGCGCGGCGGCATTCCGCCGATGACGCTGGCGGAACTGATGGACGGCCTGCCGCCCGCCGCTGTCGCCGAAATCCGCGACCTCGTCGCGCTGAAAAGCGGCAAGGGCGAAGACTACCGCCATCGCCTGAGTCCCGCGCTCATCGCGCTCACCGAAACGCTCGCTGCCGAAGTCGCCGCGTTGACCGCTCCCGCCGCGCAGCCTGTGGCGACCGCACCGCTCGACGCCCTCTTTCGCGCCACCTTGCAGCGGGTCTATCCATGCTGATACTGGCCGACTTCACAGATCAGCCACCTCCCTCGCAGGGCGAAGCCCGCAGCGGGGGAGGGTTGGGGAGGGGGTAGTGCCCGTGAAATTACCGCTGACACAAAATAATCACGCCGTCTGCCAGACTTTCCATGCGACTCGTTGCAAGACCAAAACGGAACCATAAAATGACCTTAACCCTCGCTGACCTGCACGCGGAAGACCTCATCCTCTTTGAGGCCATCTCCGGCAGCCACGCCTACGGCCTCGCTACACCGCAGTCCGATACCGACATCAAGGGCGTCTTCTACCTGCCGCACCGCCTTTACTACGGCCTCGACTATCTGCCGCAAATCAGCGACGCGGGCAACGACACCACCTACTACGAACTGGGGCGGTTTGTCGAACTGCTGCTCGCCAGCAACCCGACCGCGCTGGAGCTGCTCGCCGCGCCGCACGACACCATCCGCCAGCGCGTGCCGCTGATGGACGCGCTGCAACCGGCATGGTTTGTCAGCAAAACCTGCCAGCAGACTTTCGCCGGTTACGCCTGGGGACAAATCAAAAAAGCGCGCGGCCTCAACAAAAAAATCAACGCGCCGGTCGCCGCCAAAACCCCGCAGGACTTCTGCCACATCATCGACGGCGCGCACAGCCTGCCGCTCGCCGCCTGGCTGGCGCGAACCGGGCGAGAGCAGCAGCGCATCGGCCTCGTCCGCATCAACCACGCGCGCGACTTCTACGCCGTTTATTACGACGCGAACGGCAGCCGTGGCTACCGTGGCATCCAGCGCAAGGCAGGCGCCACCGGTCTCTGCGCCGCCAGCGTCGCCCCGGACGATACGCCCGTCGCCCATCTCGCCTATAACGCCGACGGCTACAGCGCCCACTGCCGCAGCCTCGCCGAATACCAACAATGGCAGCGCGAACGCAACCCGGCGCGCTATGCCAGCACACAGGCACACGGCCAGGGCTACGACGCGAAAAACCTGATGCACACTATCCGCCTGCTCGAAACCGCACGCGACATCGCCCGCTTTGGCGAAATCCGCGTGCGCCGCGCCAACCGCGACGAACTGCTCGCCATCAAGCGCGGCGCGTTTACCTACGAAGCACTCCTCGCCCGCGCCGAAGCGCTGGTGCAGGAAAACGCGGCGCTGTTTGCCGCATCATCCTTGCCGGACGCGGTCAACAAGGCAGCGGCGGTGGCGGCATTGGTGGCGATGCGGGAAAGGTTGTATTCATAAATACACTGGAAAGTGTAACCGTTTATCTACTGTTTTTTAAATCAAGGAGAAAAAATCATGAAGGGTATAATCAATACTTGGTTATCCGAAAAAGGCTACGGATTTATTAAAGGTGATGATGGCAAGGATTATTACTTTAATCGCCAGGATTTTAGAGAAAAATCCCATATTGCCTTACTTGCGGAAGCATTACCTGTCGAATTTGATCAACAGGCAACGCCCAAAGGCTACCGTGCCAAGAAATGCAAGCTGCTCGCATTGGAAGCAGAAATTCGTTACATTGTCCCGGAACATTTCATCACTTCACGCAATGACTATATCAAGGGTTGGGAAACTATAGAAAGCGGTGCATGGACAGTTTTTGCCGCATCGGCTGCTTCGCCGGACGATGCAAGAGACGCCACGATTGCCTTTGCGCAAAAGACTGGTGCCAATGCACTGCTCCGCCTGAAATATTCACAAAGCACCGGTAGTGAACCTTCAGAAAATGGCAAGGGAACACACTATTACACCATTCACCATTTTGGCGGTGTCATTGCAACCTTGGGCAAGCGCCATGCCCATGGAAAATTTACGCGGGAAGACTTGTCAGGACTAAATATGCGTGCTGCCAGTCTTTATGAAGAATGGCAGAATGAACATGCAAGCCGTAATGGTTGGTCATGGATTGGGCTGCTACTCATGCTCGTTATGGGGTACTTGTCTTTTGTGTCTTTTGGGAGTGGCTATTGGCCTATTGGTATTATCTGTGGCCTTGTTGCTTTGGGCGGTTTGGGTATGATTCACGATTATCGTGATCACAAACCCTGGATAGAACCTTGCCCGCCGGGAAAAGCACAAGATCTGTCAGAATAACTTTATTCTGAAACTTTGTTGTGCCAGACGCCAAACCGCTTTCCCTGCGCGTCGCGGGTTACGGCTTCGCCTGCCCTGCACGGGTCAATCCCTGATATTTGCCGCGGTGATGTGGCGGCGCACCGAAAAAACTGTCCGCCACCGCGCAAAAGGCGTACATTGCTCCCGTCCCACCCCCGCAAGGAGTCCATCATGCAACTCATCCTTTGGCGCCACGCCAGCGCCAGCCACTACACCGGCAACGACCGCGCGCTTGACCCGGTCGGCCACCGTCAGGCCGAACAGGGCGGGCAATGGCTCGCCGCGCATTATCCGGCAACGCCGGTCTTTACTTCGTCCGCCCTGCGCGCGCAGGAAACGGCGGCGCATTACCCGTATCCTGCCACCGCCCACAGCGCGCTCAATCCGGGCAAATCCGTCAATGCCATTCTTGATTTTTTGCTGGCGGCGGGCGCGGAGCGGCTGATTGCCGTCGGCCATCTGCCGTGGATTGACCAACTGGCGGCGCAGTTGCGCGGCGAATACGGCTACTTTCCCTTCAGTCACGGCATGATTCTGGTCTTTGACGGCGATGCCGCCAGCGGCTGGCAGATGACTGCCTCGTTCCAGCCGCAGCCGGTCAGCGGCTGATTCGGCGCAACACTTACATACCCCTTTCCCGCTACCCTGTATGTAAACCACCCGCCTGCAAAATTCCCACACGCAAAAGGAGTCCCCATGCGACGTTTCCCCCTCCTCGCCCTGGCGCTTGCCGCCCCCGTCTTCGCCGCCGATACCGCCGCCGAAGCCCCCGCCCCGCTGAATGAAGCGCAGGCAACCCCTGTTGCCGCGCCCGCCGCCGCGAAAGCGCTTGCCAAAGACGGTCTGGTGGGCGCCTGGACGTGTGGCACGTCCTATCCGGCGCTGTCCGCCCGCCTCGACGAACATTACGAATTCCGCGCCGACGGCAGCGCCGAAAGCGACGGCATGATGACCTTCTTCCTCAAGGCGGGACTGCTGCACTACGACGTGCACAGCAGCGACCACTGGACGCTTGCCGACAACATCCTCGCCATCACCATTGCCGACCGCACCGTCCTCCGTGCCTTCAAGCCGCGCATGGCAGAAATCCTGGCGAAATCACCAGAGCTTACCGCCTACGAAGAAAAACTCTTTGCCCGCCTGAACCATAGCGACAAGGACAACCGTGTCCGCCTCACCGTCACCGCCCACGACGCGCAGACGCTGCATCTGCGCGACGACAGCGGCAATGTGAGCGAATGCCAGCGGGCAAAATAAGCGTCCCGCCTCTCCCCAAAACCGCCCCGTTCGGGCGGTTTTTACGTTGCGGGAAGCGGTGGCATTCCAAAACGGGGGAATCATGCCCGCTTATGCCAAAAAGTTATGACGGCAGGCACAAGCGCTATTTCACAGCGGCGGGGCGGATTCCTATCATGCGGGCTTCAACCATTAAAGGAGCTTGCCATGAGTAACACCCTCGCCCTTGACGGGCTGCAATCTGATGAACGCGAAGTCAAATCCGCCCGCCGTGCGCCGCCGCCGGTGTGGTTCAAGAAGGAAGACAGTTGGGCGATTGTCATCGGCCTCGGTCTGGTCGTCGCCGCGACCGCCCTGTTTTTGACCAACAGCGGCAAGGTGCTGCCGTATTTCACTTTTTCCGCGCCCGGCTGGAAGTCTTTCGGCGAGCTTGCCGCCAAGTTGCCCGCGAAGCTGCCCGGCGCGTTCGGTCTTTTTTTGCTGCTCGCCAGCACCCTCTCTCTCGGCGCGCGCAGTCTCGGTTATGACGTCCGCCGCTTCCTGCGCGGTTTTTCCGTGCTCTATTTGCTCGCCGTCGCCGTGCTGATTGTCAGCGCCAATGCGGCGGTGAAAAGCGCGCAACTGGAGTCGCCGCTGGTGGCGCTGTTCGCGGGGCTTGTCATCGGCAACACGCTGCGCCTGCCCGCGTGGTTCGGCGAGGCGCTGCGCACCGAGTATTTTGTGAAAACGGGCATTGTGCTGATGGGCGCGACGCTGCCGTTTACTATCATTCTCCGCGCCGGGCCTGCCGCCATCGGTCAGGCGCTGATTGTTTCGGTCGTCACGTTTTCCAGTATTTATTTTGCCGCCACCCGCTTGTTCAAACTCGACCGCCGCTTTGCCGCGACGCTCGGCGCGGGCGGCTCGATTTGCGGCGTTTCCGGCTCGATTGCCATCGGCGGCGCCTGCCGCGCGGAGAAGGCGCACGTTTCCATGGCGATTTCCCTCGTTATCGTTTGGGCGGTGGTGATGATTTTCTTGCTGCCCGCCGCCAGCCGCGCCCTCGGCCTGCATCCGGGCGTCGCCGGGGCGTGGATTGGCACGTCGGAATTTGCCGACGCCGCCGGGTTCGCCGCCGCCGAAGCCATCGGTCATGAAGCGGCGACGGAAGCTTTCACGCTGATGAAGGTGGTCGGTCGCGATATGTTCGTCGGTATTTGGGCGTTTCTCGTCGCCATTCTCGCGGTGACAGTGTGGGAACGGCAAAGTGCGGCGAGCAGCGAGCGCATTGACCGCCGCGAAATCTGGCAGCGTTTCCCGAAATTCATCCTCGGCTTTTTCGTCGCCTCGCTGCTGACCACCGCCGTCATTACCGCGCTTGGTGCGGATGCAGGCAAGGCGTACAGCGACGAGGCGCTGAAGGCGCTGAAAGATTTGCGCGGCTGGTTCTTCACCCTGACGTTCCTCAGCATCGGCCTGACCACGCGCTTCCGCGAGCTGGCGGCGGTCGGTCTCAAGCCGTGTTTTGCCTTCGCCATCGGCGTCGCCATCAACCTGCCGCTGGGCTACTGGCTCTCCAATCATGTGTTTGATGCCTACTGGCGCAGTCTCGGTGTGTGATTTATACATACACATTGAGCGCTCAGGTGTATGTATAGTGAAATAAAGCAGAAACAGCCCAAGAATTCCCCCTCCCCCGCAGGGCGAAGCCCGCAGCGGGGGA